>Ga0114939_10001434_pt1 | contig 18746 bp, 20 predicted proteins | sample AshMeaCrysSpring_FD_87196 | JGI IMG/M metagenome (GOLD analysis project Ga0114939, IMG submission 87196) | Groundwater microbial communities from Big Spring, Nevada to study Microbial Dark Matter (Phase II) - Ash Meadows Crystal Spring | ecosystem: Environmental > Aquatic > Deep subsurface >...
CTGCTGTGGACGGACGAGGATCTCGCGCTGGGCCGCTGGATCGAGGCGTCCTACTACACGATGGCGCGCAGCGCGGCGCGCGTCATGGCCCGGCTGCTGGCCCGAGAGAAGGTGACGGATGCCGATCGCCTGCTTTGCGCGAGGCTCGGCGCGGTCTCTCTGGCGGCGAGCGGGTCGTCGATCAAGTGGACGCAGATCGCCGACGCGGGCCGGCGGCCGATGCTCCTGAAGGAGGCGCAGGCGGTGCTCACGATGGCCGAGGAAAAGGCCTTGGCCGGCCTTCCCTGCGAGGTCCCGGTGCACGGCGAGAAGGTGGGCACCACCTTGGCGCCGCTCTTCGTGCGCGTGGTCCTGCTGGACGCCCTCTGCCACGGCAACCTCCGGCGGCAGCCTCTGGGGGCCGTCGACTGCTGGCTGTGGGAATGGATTTCCGACTATCCCCTCGTCGAGCAGGCATCGGGCGCGCAGGTCCGCACCGGCCTCGCGCCGCCGTTGGGCGGCGGGCAGACGCGCGTCGTGTCCCTCGATGCGATGGCCGCTCACCTCGACACCGTGACCGGCTGGTTCCGGGAGGGCCGCATCTACCCGGGGCACGGCGTCGCCGCAGACCTGCGCGTCGAGGACCACGTCGCCGCGCTCGATACGCTGCGGGCCTTTCTCGCCGCGTCGCGGCAGAAGGGTGGCGCGCGGCAGGAGCGCGAGAACCGCATGTCGGCGGTCGAGGTCCTCGTGGGCCTGCCGGAAATCCTCGACAAGGGGTTCCAGGTCGGCGCCATGGCCGACGAGGACGAGCGCGCGGCCCCCGCGCCGTCCTTCGAGGGCGGGCTGCCCTTCAATATCGGCAACCACTACCAGGCGACGGTTCGCCTGATGGATCTCATGGACGAGAGCCCCGGCGGCATCGGCCTCGAGTTCGACGATGCGGCCACGCCGCTCGAGGGCGGGACCCTGCTGGGCGTGCGCGTGAACCCGGCGCAGCCCGTGGTGGTGTGCGAGGTGGTGCGGCGCGTCGCGTCCCCCGGAAGACGATCGCGCCTCGGCACGCGCGTGCTGCTGGGGGAAAAACGCGTCATCCGGCTGACCTCCGCCAAATGGCCCACGGGCATCGACGCGATCTACCTCGCGGGCGAGGATCCGTCCGGCCGGGGCGACGGGCTGATCGTTTCCGCCACGGCCTGCGATACGACGATCGTGCACGAGGCGGAGCTTCCGGGACGGCGCTTCCGGCTGCGCATCAGCCGCGTCCGCCGCCGCGGCCACGGCTGGGCGCTTGCCGCCATCGAGTTCCTAGACGACGCGGCCCCGGTATAATCAGCGCCCGGCTTTTCCCACATCACTCCGCAAGGTAAAGAACATCATGAAGAAGATCGCTGCCGCCGTCGCTGCCCTGTTCGTTGCCACCGCCGTCGCGCAGGACAAGGGCGCCAAGGCGCCGGACGCCAAGGGCGTCGCCGCCGCCGAGGTGACCCGCGTCGTGTCGACCGTCGAGTCGATCGACCAGGCCACCCGCGTGGTCACGCTGAAGGGCAAGGACGGCAAGACCGTGACCTTCGTGGCCGGGCCCGAGGTGAAGAACCTTGCGCAGGTGCAGAAGGGCGACGTCGTGACCATGGAGTACATCGAGGCCGTCGCCATCGCCCTGAGGAAGACCGACAGCAAGGTCCGCGAACGCACCGAGACGGAATTCAAGAAGGGTGCGGCCCCCGGCCAGAAGCCCGCCGGCATCATGGGCAAGGACGTCAAGATCGTGGCCTCGGTGGAGGCCGTCGATGCCAAGGCCCAGACGGTCAGGCTGCGCGGCCCGGAGCGCACGATCGACCTCAAGGTGAAGGACCCCGGCATCCTGAAGAACGTGAAGGTGGGCGACATGGTCGAGGCCGAGTTCGTCGAGGCGCTGGCCGTGAAGGTGGAAAAGGCCCCCGCCACGCCTGCCGCGCCGGCCAAGAAGTAAATTACGCCGTTGCCGCGTCTCGGCGCGGTCGCGGCGCATTGCGCGGGCGTGTATAATTCTGCGCTTCGCGTGGGGGGGTAGCTCAGCTGGGAGAGCGCCGCGTTCGCAATGCGGAGGTCGAGGGTTCGATCCCCTTCCTCTCCACCACTTTTCGAAGGCCAGACATCGCCCTGGCCTTTTTCTTGTCCGTGAAATGTCCAATGTTTCCGGGCATTTCGGGCGTCGCGCGTATTCGGGTCATCCCCTGACCCCGCCGCTTTCGGTCTATTCGCCCCGCCGAATCGTCTCTAATCTCTGTTCGTGCGTTGGTCGGCCTTTGCACCGCACCGAGCGATTTCAGGGGCTTGCGGCGGCGGTTTTGCGGCACAACAGTGCCTACCAAGGGGCTATCGAAGTGCCCCTGCGTTCAACCGCAGCTGCAGCCGCAGGTGCTCTTGCCCCGCTCCTGGATTGGCGGACAGGGCACCGTCCCGTAGGAGCAGAACACGCAGCAGTCGCCGGGCTTCGGCTTGAGCACCGTGTGGCAATGCTCGCACTCGTAGAACCACTGGCAGGCGTCCGTCGGCATGGTCTCCGTCTTGACGTGGCCGCACGACGGGCACGTGAGCGTGGATTCGAGGATGACGGCGGTCACTTCTTTTCCTCGACGAGAGTGGACGGATAGCCCGCATCCCCAGTGGCACGCGTCAGGGCCTCGAGGCTGGTTCGGGTGTCGTCGAACGTGACCACCGCCGCGCGCTTCTGCAGGCTCACCTCGGTCCTGGTGACCCCTTCGACCTTCCCGAGCGCCTTCTTGACGGTGATCGGGCAGGTCGCGCAGTTCATGCCCGGCACCGACAGCGTGACGGTCTTCATGGCGGACCAGGCGGGCGTGGCCAGTGCGATCAGTGCGAGGCTGGCGATGGGCTTCTTCATGGCGTCGTCCTTTCAGTAGAACCAGGGGGCGATGAACGGAAAGCCGAGCGCGACGATCACGAGCGCGACGACGATGCCGAACAGCACCTTGTAGGTGCGATTGACATGGGGGATCGCGCAGACCTGCCCCGGCTCGCATGCCGCCGCGGGACGCCAGATCCGCCGCCAGGCCAGCAGTAGCGCGATCACCGCCGCGCCAATGAAGATGGGCTGGTAGGGCTCCAGTACCGTCAGGTTGCTGATCCAGGCACCGGACACCCCCACCGTGATCAGCACGAGGGGGCCGAGGCAGCAGGTCGAGGCGAGGATGGCGGCCAGGCCCCCGGCCAGCAGGGCGCCGCCCCCGCCGGTGGCGGGCAATTGGGTTGGGGATTCCGAGTTCATGGCGCAAACTTAAGTCCGTACCTGACTACGAGGCAAGCGCCATGGACCGCAGCCCCGCCCCCCTGACCGTCGGCTCGCTGGCCAAGAGCGCCGGCGTCAACGTCGAAACCATCCGGTTCTACCAGCGCAAGGGGCTGCTGCCGGAGCCGGACAAGCCGCTCGGCGGCATTCGCCGCTACGACCCTTCGGTTCTCGCCCGGCTTCGCTTCATCAAGGCAGCCCAGCGGCTGGGATTCATTCTCGACGAGGTGGGGGACCTGCTCAAGCTCGACGATGGATCGAGTTGCCGGGAAGCGCGCCAACACATGGGCCGTGAACAGGCCGGAATCGCGAACAGCGGCCGACGACGCTGGCAAAGTCGGCCTTAATCGTAGGTGGGGACAGATTGGCGCGAAACCGGCTTTGCGCGCCAATTAAATGGCGCATATTTTGACTTTACGCGCCAGTAGGCTTACTTTATTGGCGCAAATGACAGAATGCGTGCCAATACAAAGGTGATACATGCCAAAAAAACTCCCCGAGGACCTGACTAACAAGATCGAGGACGAGATCGCCCGTCATCCGGACGGCGTCGGCATGGATGACTTGCATGCCGCACTGGTCGACATTGTCAGCCGCCGCACGTTGCAGCGTCGATTGGGCGAATTGGTCGAGCAAAAACACGTCGATACAGAAGGCCAAGGTCGGGGTCTACGCTATCGCCGTCGCCCGAGAAACATCCCAGTCGAAATTACCGAGCAGGCTCACGCGACCGATGAAATCAGAGGCGAGACGTACATCCCTGTCTCATCTGCGGGTCAGCAAGTCCTCGACTACGTTCGCCAACCTGTCCAAGGCCGCAAGCCGGTGGGCTACAACCGCGAATTTCTGGAGGGATATCGCCCCAACGACACCCGCTACCTTCCGCCCGACGTCTGCGATCACCTGCACAACATCGGACGCTCACCAGACGGCGAGCGCCCGGCAGGCACCTATGCGCGCGATATCCTGGGGCGGCTGCTCATCGATCTGTCCTGGGCATCGAGTCGACTCGAAGGCAACACCTACACCCGCCTCGACACCCAGAACCTGATCGAGCTGGGTCAGGCGGCCGAAGGCAAGGATCGTCGAGAGGCGCAGATGATCCTGAATCACAAGGCCGCCATCGAGCTGCTGGTGGAGCAGGCAGAGGACATCGGCTTCAACCCCTTCACCTTTTTCAACCTGCATGCGCAGTTATCCGAAAACCTGCTCGCCGACCCCAGCGAGGGCGGGCGGCTGCGCCAGCGCATTGTCGAGGTTAGTGGCACGGTGTTTCATCCCTTGGGCATTCCCCAGCAGATCGACGCCTACTTCCGCATGATCCTGGACAGGGCCAAGGCGATCGAGGACCCGTTCGAGCAGGCCTTCTTCATCATGGTTCACATCCCCTACTTGCAACCGTTCGTTGACGTGAACAAGCGGGTATCCAGGCTCGGCGCCAATATTCCGCTCATCCAGCGCAACCTCTGTCCCCTTTCCTTTATCGACGTACCGGAACGGGCCTATGTGGAAGGCACCCTCGGCGTGTATGAGCTCACGAAAGTGGATCTGCTGCGCGACGTATTCGTGTGGGCCTACGAGCGCTCATGCCAACGCTACATGGCGATACGTGAAACAATCGCCGAACCCGATCCAATGCGCCTGCACTACCGGGAGGTGCTGATTGCCGTGGTTGCAGAGATCGTCAAAGGCCATCAGTCTCCAGACGAAGCAGCCGTGCGCGCCGTGGCAGCGAATCTGGTGCCGCCTCAGGATCTGGACCGCATCGTCGAACTTGCCCTGGCCGATCTTCGCGATCTGCATGAGGGCAACGTCAGCCGCTACCGATTGCGGCTGTCCGAGTACCGCAGCTGGCAGCCGCTGCAACAGACAGGCATGCCATGAAAGGCGCCCAAGACCGCAGACGTGCTCTTCCAACCTAAGCGCGGCTTGCGGCCTGTAAACCATCCGCCACTGGTGCGACGAGACGGGGTTGCGAAGCGACGACGTGCGCGGGCGCAGCTATGCGCCGCAGGGCCAGACGCCGGTGGTGCGCGTCAACAACAAGCGCCATGGCCTGTCGGTGATCTCGACGGTCACCAACAAGGGCCAGATGCGCTGGAAGATCTTCGACGGGGCGCTGAATGCCGACCCCCTGATCGGCTTCATGCGCCGCCTCGTCAAGGACGCCGGTCGCAAGGTCTTCCTGATCCTGGACAACGATCGCGTGCATCACAGCAAGCCGGTGAAGGCGTGGCTTGCCGAAAACAAGGAGCGCATCGAGGTGTTCTACCTGCCCAGCTACAGCCCCGAGCTCAACCCCGACGAGATGGCCAACGCCGACCTCAAGCAGGCGGTGACGAAGCAGGCCCCCGCGCGAACGAAGCTGCAGCTCGTCAAGGCGACCGCGCGGCATCCGCGCAGCGTCCAGCGACAGCCCGAGCGATCGGGGCGATGCGACTCAGTCCCAGTGCGGTCCTCCGGCGATGAGGATTGGGCTCCAGGTCGACGCTGCGTCGTATGAAAGGCTGCTTTGATGTGCTGATGCGCATTCAAGCGGGCTTGGATTGGAGCAAGCGACCAGGCCCCCATCGCCCAGCGCGGCGTGACATCAAGTACTGTCGCTGTATATACTTCTTTCATACCTATAGTCTGGGAGCCGAGCATGTCCAAAGAAGCCGTGTTCACCATGAAGCTGGAGCCGGAGCTGCGCGACGCGTTCATGGCCGAGGCCGAGGCCAGCCACCGCCCGGCTTCGCAGGTGGTGCGGGAACTGATGCGCGAGTTCATCGAGCGTCAACGTCAGGCACGCGAGTACGACGCGTTCCTGCGCGCCAAGGTCGATGCGGCGCGCGCGCAGATCGCCTCCGGTCAGGTCGCGAACAGCGCCGACGTCGAGGCGCGCTTTGCCGCCCGGCGCGCCGCGCTGCGCGCCAAGGCAGGCGGCGCCGACGCATGAGGGCCTTGTGGACCCTCGCCGCCGAGCAGGACCGCGCCGATATCGTCGACTTCATTGCCCAGGACAACCCGCTCGCTGCCATCCGCATGGATGAGTTTTTCGAGGCAGCGGTCGGCCGACTGGCCGAGCACCCCTTGATGGGACGGCCCGGACAAGTCCCAGGCACCCGGGAGTTGATCCCGCACGAGAGCTACCGGCTGGTCTATGAGTTACAGGCCGACACCGTGTGGATCCTGGCCTTGGTACATACCGCGCGTCGATGGCCACCCGCCCGGTCGTGATCGGGGCGTCCTTCAGAGGGAGGTGGACCACCCGCAAGCCCGCAGATGCCCGCGGCATGACCCGTAAGCGCAACGGGTGGCATTTGTGACCGACAATCGCCCGCCACCACTCGTTCAAGGCCAGACTCACCCTCTGGTTTTTTTCGTCCGGAATTTCCCTGCGAATCCGGTGCCCCGGCACCCCTGACGTCAGGGCGATTGCGTGGGTGGCACGCAGCCGTGTTCGCGACAGGGTTTGGCGGGTCGAGGCTCGTGCCCCGGTCGCGATGGCCAGCGCTCCATTCAGGGCATCACCCCGCGTCTCCGGGGGGGCCAGGCAGGGATGCGCCATCCGCGGGCCAGGGCGAGCAGCCTGAGGCCGGACGCGGCGCCGACTCCCGCCACCGTGGACAGTTGCGGCAACGTGCCCAACGCGTCGAGCGCGAGAAAGAGCGAGCAGCCGATGATGGCGCACAGGGTGTAGGGAACGTGGTCACCCAGAAGAGCGGCCGCCGGTCGAGCAGCACGTCGCGCACCGTGCCGCCGCCGAACGCGCTCGCGAAGGTCACGGACAGGACGCCGATGACGTCCATGCGCTTCCGGGTGGACTCGATGAGACCCGACAGCGCGAAGGCGATGGTTCCCGTCACCTCGATGGCGACCAGGATCGATTCCAGGTTCATGTCTCGACGGCCTTGCCCTCGGGCGGAGGGAGGGCGCGCGCCATGAGCGAGCGCCTGTGCCCTGTGCGCCGGGGAACGCAAGCCCGAGGCGCAGGCTGTCCGTTCGGCCTGGCGCTGCTACCTCGCCCGGCGCTTGTGGTAGGCGTCCCGGATGTAGTTGGGGATGACCTCGGACAGGCGCGCCCTCCCGCGCGAGAACTGCGGGAACTCGGCCTCGTGGTCCTCGGCCAGCCGGAAGAGGGCCTGCGCGATCCGCATCGGAAAGCCGCTACGGGCGCCGTCGCCGCTTTCAGTGAGGAGGTTGCGGACGAATTCGTCGAACTCGGCACAGCCCCACAGCGTCCTCAGGCTGCCGGCGATCCGCGGGAGTTCCTTGTTGATGAGCAGGTAGTTCGGGTTGTCGTCGAGAACCACGGTTTTTTCTCCTACGCGAGCCGCGTGCCCCGGAAAGCCCGCCGGAAGAATTGCCTGAATTCATCATACGCCCGCCGCCAACCGCTCGGCGATGGCGGGGCGCGGGATCGGCAAATCCCTGAAGATTCCCGCGTTCGCGGGCCGGTTGATGGGGGTCAAGCAACGGGACCCCCGGGCGCCGAGAATGGTTTCCATCCCCGTCAGGACTGAAGTGGCCGTGCCCGACAACTACGCGACTTCGCTCGCCTACCTGACCAGCCTCGCCGTGGGGTTCCTCATCGGCCTCGAGCGCGAGCGCCACAAGGAGGCCAAGGCCGGGGTGCGGACGTTTGCCCTCATCTCGCTCGTGGGCACGCTGAGCGCCATGCTCGCCGAGCAGGCCGACTCCCCCTGGATCCTGGTCTCCGCCCTCGTGATGGCCGTCGGGGGGGTGATGAACGCCTACCGGGTCGACAGCAAGTCCACGCCGGACGCGGGCACGACCACGGTTGTGGCAGCCGCGGTCACGTTCTGCCTCGGCGCCGCGCTCTGGCATGGCAACCGCGAAATCGTGATCGCGGTGGCCATCGTGTCCGCGATGCTGCTGCACTACAAGACGCAGCTGGAGACCTTCTCGGTGGAGCTCACCGCCAAGGACGTCGAGAGCGTGCTGCTGTTCGCCGTCCTGTCGCTGGTGATCCTGCCTGTCGTGCCCAACCAGGGCTACGGTCCCTACGGCGCGCTCAATCCCTACCACCTGTGGCTGATGGTCGTCCTGATCTCGGCGGTGAGTCTCGCCGGATACGTGGCGTGGCGGCTGCTGGGCGGGCGTGGGCCCGTCCTGCTGCTGGGGGCCTTGGGCGGGCTGGTGTCGAGCACCGCCACCACGCTGGTCTACTCGCGCGGGGCGCGGGCCAAGGCGGAACTGGAGGGCACGGCGGCCACCGTGATCCTGCTCGCCAACCTCGTCGTGCTCCTGAGGCTCACCGTGCTGGCCGTGGCGGTCGAGCCCCGGATACTGCCCACCATGCTGCCCGTGGTGGCGGCGGGATTGGCGGTTGCACTTCCCGTGGTCTGGATGACCTGGCGCCGGCGCTCGAAGGGCGAGGCGATGGAGAACCCGGAGCTCACCAATCCGACGGACCTGCCGGTCGCCATCGGCTTCGGGGTGGCCTACGCGGTGATCCTCATGGCCGCGGCCTGGCTCAACGACCTGCAGGGCGTTCGCGGCGTCTACGCGGTGGCCATGGTATCGGGCCTCACCGACGTGGACGCGATCTCCCTGTCGTCGTTCCGGCTGCTCGGCGAAGGCAGCGTCACGGCCCGGGGGGCGGTCATGACGATCGTCGTGGCGCTGTGCTCCAACATCGCCGTCAAGGCCAGCATCGTCTTCGTCGTGGGTGGCGCCTCGCTCGGCAGGCGCTGCATCGTCGGCTTCGGCGCGGTGGCGGCCGCGCTGCTCACCGCCGCGGCGCTCATTCCCGGCTGACGCGCGCCCTATCCATCGCCTGGCGCTTCGTCAGGTCGCCGCGCAGCCCGGCTTCAACCCGCGAGGCGGGCCTGGAAGACGAGCCCCGCGTGCTCGCGCAGGGCGTGGAAGCGGATCTTCGGCCAGAGCTCCTGCGTGACGGCCAGCTCGGCGTTGGCGGTGGCCAGGAACGTCGGTGCGTCCACCGCGTCGTAGGCCACGCGGTGGCCGTTGGCCTCGATGAAGCGCGACAGTTCCTTCGCGTCGTCGCAGGTCACCCAGCGCGCAAGATGGAATTTCGAAGGCGAGGTGCGCGCCGGCACGGCGTACTCGTGCTGGAGCCGGTGGGCGACCACCTCGAACTGCAGCTGGCCCACGGCGCCCAGCAGCAAGGGGCCGCCGTGGTGGGGCCGGAAGACCTGGATGGCGCCCTCCTCGCCCAGCTGCGCGAGCCCCAGCTTCAGTTGCTTGCTCTTCATCGGGTCGGCCACCTCCACCTGCTGGAAGATCTCCGGCGCGAAGAAGGGGAGCCCCGTGAACTGCAGGTCCTCGCCTTCCGTCAGGGTGTCGCCCAGCTGCAGCGTGCCGTGGTTCGGGATGCCGATGATGTCGCCGGGAAAGGCGAACTCCAGCAGCTCCCGCCGCTGCGACAGGAACGACACCACGCTCCCGGGTCGGATCACCTTGCCGTTGCGCACCACGGTGAGGCGCATGCCGCGGTCGAACTGCCCGGAGCACACGCGCACGAAGGCGATGCGGTCGCGGTGCGCCGGGTCCATGTTGGCCTGGATCTTGAAGACGACGCCGGTGAACTTGCCCTCGGACGGCTTCACCTCGCGCTGGATGGCGCTGCGCGGGCCGGGCGGCGGGGCGAGTTCGGCCAGCGCGTCCAGCACCTCGTGCACGCCGAAGTTGTTGATGGCGGAGCCGAAGAACACGGGTGTCTGCCGTCCCGCGAGGAAGGCTGCCCGGTCGAACTCCGGTGACGCTCCCTGCACCAGCTCGATCTCCTGCTTCGCCTGGGCCAGCTGGGCGCCGAAGCGCTCCACGATCGCCGCATCCGCGATGTCGGCGACGATCTCGTCGCCCTCGTCGTTCAGCCGGTCGGCGCCGGGCCGGAAGACGCGCATGCGGCGGTTGCGCAGGTCGTAGACGCCGTGGAAGGCCTTGCCCATGCCGACGGGCCAGGTGAAGGGGACGGCGGCCATGCCGAGCGTGCGCTCGATCTCGTCGACGAGGTCCAGCGGATCGCGCACCTCGCGGTCCATCTTGTTGATGAAGGTGAGGATCGGCGTGTTGCGGGCGCGGCAGACCTGCAGCAGCCGCAGGGTCTGCGCCTCCACGCCGTTGGCCGCATCGATCACCATCAGGGCGGCGTCCACCGCGGTGAGCACGCGGTAGGTGTCCTCGGAGAAGTCCTGGTGCCCCGGGGTGTCCAGCAGGTTCACGACGCAGTCCCGGTACTCGATCTGCATGACCGAGCTGGCCACCGAGATGCCGCGCTGCTTCTCGATCTCCATCCAGTCGCTGGTGGCATGGCGCGAGGCCTTGCGCGCCTTCACGCTGCCCGCGATCTGGATCGCGCCGGCGAAGAGCAGGAGCTTCTCCGTGAGAGTGGTCTTTCCGGCGTCGGGGTGCGAGATGATCGCGAAGGTGCGGCGGCGAGAGACTTCGTGGGCGATCGTCATCGGCGTGGGGTGCCTCGGGGGCCGCCATTTTCGCACAGTCGATGGCGGCGTCCCCGGGGGCGCGGCCAGGCGCGGGGCCGGAGTCCTTGTTCCATATCAAGTCGCGCCACCCGGCCGGGGTGTAAGAAGAGCGGACGAACTTGTCATACCGCCAGGAACCGCCGTCATGCACATGGCCGACGCCCTGCTTTCCCCGGCCGTGGGGGCCACGATGTGGGCCACCACGGCGGTTGCGCTGGCTGCCAGCGCGCGGCGCGTGCGCGAGAACGGCGAAGACCGCCTCGTTCCGCTGATGGGCGTGCTGGGCGCCTTCGTGTTTGCCGCGCAGATGATCAACTTCGCGATCCCGGCGACGGGGTCCAGCGGGCACATCGGCGGCGGGCTGCTGCTCTCGATCCTGCTGGGCCCGGCGGCGGCGTTCGTGGTCATCGCCTCGGTGCTTTCCGTGCAGGCGCTCTTCTTCGCCGACGGCGGGCTGCTCGCCCTCGGGGCGAACATCTTCAACCTCGGCGTCTTTCCCTGCTTCCTGGCTTATCCGCTCGTCTACCGGGCCATCGCCCGGCCCGGCGCCACGGGCGCCCGCGTGGGGGTTGCCGCGGTCCTTGCGGCCGTTTTCGGGCTGCAGCTGGGCGCGCTGGGCGTGGTGATGCAGACCGTCGCCTCCGGCATCTCCAGCCTGCCCGCCGGTCCGTTCCTATGGCTCATGCTGCCCGTCCATCTCGCCATCGGCGTGGTGGAGGGCCTCGCGACGGCGGCGCTCGTCCTGTTCATCCGCCGGGCGAGGCCGGACCTCGTCGAGCGGGGCGTCGCGAGCGCCGGCAAGGCCTCCCCCATCCGGCCGCTCGCGACGGCGCTGGCGCTGGCTGCAGCGGTCACGGGCGGCGTGCTGCCCTGGTTCGCCTCGGCGCAGCCCGACGGGCTCGAATGGTCCGTCGAGCGCGTGGCCGGCGGCGCGACGGTCCCGGCTCCCGAGAACGGCGTGCACGAGCGCCTTGCCCGGCTGCAGGATCGCGTCGCGGGCATGCCGGACTATGAACCCCCCTCGGGCGCAAGGACCACGGGCGATGCGCCCGCCTGGCCGGCGGTGAACCCCGGCAAGTCGCTGGCCGGGCTCGTCGGCGGATTCGCGACGCTTCTCCTGGTGACGCTTGCGGCGCTCGCCCTCCGGCATCGCCGCTGAACCGGCGGGCCGCCCTCGTTCGCGGTGCCCGAGGCCATGAGCCGCGTCGAGGCGGCGCTGCGCGACCTGCGGCTTGCGGACACCCTCGCCGCACGCGATACGCCGCTCGCGCGCATCGATGCCCGCGCCAAGGTCGTCGTGACGCTGGCCTTCCTCGTGGCGGTGGTTTCCTTCGACCGCCATGCCGTCGCCGCCCTCCTTCCCTTCGCGCTCTACCCCGCGGTGCTGGCGGTCCGCGGGGACGTGCCGGCGCGGTGGTTGGGCCGCAAGCTGCTGATCGCGGCCCCGTTCGCCGTTGCCGTGGGTCTCTTCAACCCCCTGCTCGACCGGGCGCCGATGCTGGCGATCGGGGACGCGACGCTTTCCGCCGGGTGGGTGTCGTTCGCGTCGATCCTCGTGCGCTTCGCGCTCACGGTCGCGGCGGCGCTCGCGGTGGTCGCGGGCACGGGCATGCACACGCTGTGCGCGGCGCTGGGGCGACTGGGCGCGCCGCGCATCTTCACCGCGCAGTTGTTGTTCCTCTACCGGTACGCCTTCGTGCTGGGCGGCGAGGCCTCGCGGATGGGCACGGCCCGCATGCTGCGCGGCGGGGCGCGGGCGCCGTCGCTTGCGGTGTATGGCGCGCTGGCCGGTCACCTCCTGCTGCGCGCGTTCGAGCGCGCGGAGCGGATTCACCGCGCGATGGTGGCGCGCGGGTTCGACGGAGAGTTCCGCAGCCTGCGGGCGGCGCGCTGGACGGGGGCGGACACCGCCTTCGTCGCCGGCTGGTGCGGCTACTTCGCCGCGGCACGCGCCGTCGACATCCCGCAAGGGCTGGGGCGCCTTCTCACCGCGGGCATCCCGTGAGCCACCCCCTCGTGGAGGCCCGCGGCCTGCGCTTCGCCTATCCGGACGGCACGCCGGCTCTCGACGGCGTGAGCTTTCGCGTCCACGCCGGCGAGTCCGTGGCCGTCGTGGGGGCCAACGGGGCGGGCAAGTCCACCCTGCTGCTCGCCCTCAACGGGCTGGTGACGCCCTCCGCGGGCGAGGCGCGGATCGGCGAGGTGCCGGTGACGCCGGCCACGCGCGCGCAGATCCACCGCACCGTGGGCTACGTCTTCCAGGATGCGGACGACCAGCTCTTCATGGCGACCGTCCGCGAGGACGTCGCATTCGGCCCGCTGAACCTGGGGCTTGCGGCCGCGGAGGTGGAGGCGCGGGTGCAGGCCGCGCTCGAGACGGTCGGTGCGGCGCACCTGGCCGGCCGCGCGCCCTACCGGCTCTCCGGTGGCGAAAAGCGCGCGGTGGCGATCGCCGGCGTGCTCGCCATGCAGCCTTCGGTACTGCTGCTGGACGAGCCGTCGGCCGGCCTCGATCCTGCGTCGCGCCGCCGGTTGATCACCCTGCTGAATTCGTTTTCGCACACCAAGCTGGTCGCGACGCACGACCTCGACCTCGTGCTGGACACGTGCAGCCGGGTGCTCGTGATGCGCGACGGAAGAATCGAGGCGGACGGGACGGCGGCGGCGGTCTTCTCCGACGCGGCCCTGCTGGCGCGCTGCCACCTCGAGCCGCCGCTGGGCTGGCGGCAGTAGCACATCGGCAGGGTGCCCGGGCAGCGCGGCGCGGCCGCCCTACTGCCGCGCTGCGTGCCAACTTTCCAATTCGGCTGCCTTGACGGGTGGGCAGGCGAGGAAGCCCTGGTAGGCCTGGCACCCGAGCTCGCGAACCAGTTGGAGCTGCGACGGGCGCTCGACGCCCTGCGCCACGACCTCGAGGCCAAGCCCCGTGGCGAGGCCCGTCACTGCGGCCACGATCGTCCGGCCCTCCCGCGAGGCCGCGTCGCCGGGGTCGTCGCCGATCTCCGCCATGAATGACCGGTCGATCTTGAGGGTGCCGACGGGAAGCTGGCGCAGGTGCGAGAGGCTTGTCGCGCCCGTGCCGAAATCGTCGATGGCGACCGTGAGCCCCAGCGCGCGAAGGGCACCCAGGTTCTGGTTGACCGTCTCGAGGTCCTTCACCGCCGTCTTCTCGTCGATTTCGAGGCTGAGCCAGGCGGGGGCACAGGCAGTCCTGGCGAGGATCGCCTCGACATGGGCGACGAACTCCGGGTCGCGAAGCTGGCTGAGCGACACGTTCACGGCGACCGTGAACTTGTCTAGGCCCTTCGCGTTCCAGGCCGCCGCCTGCCTTGCCGCCGCCTCGAAGACCCACAGGCCGAGTTCGCGCATCAGCCCCACCTCCTCCGCCACGGGGACGAAGGTGCGCGGCAGGCGGATGCCGTCGAGCGGGTCGTTCCAGCGCAGCAGCGCCTCCACGCGCGAGACCCGCCCCGAGGCGAGGTCCACGATCGGCTGGTAGAGCAGCATGAGCTCGCCGTGGCGCAGGGCGCGCATGATGCCGGCCGCGATCGCAAGCTGGGAGTCGCGCCGCTGCGAGAGCGTCTTGGAGAAGGCGCGGACGCTGCTTCGCCCGAGGTTCTTGGCCTGGTACATCGCGGAGTCCGAGTTCTTGAGCAGGGTCTCGGCATCCTCGCCGTCGTCGGGAAAGGTGGCCAGGCCGATGCTCGCGCTCACCTGCACCTCGTGTCCCCCGAGGGTGACGGGCTGCGTGACCTCGTCCAGGATCTTGCGCGCGACGCGGTCGGTGCCTTCCTCGTCCTCGAGGTCCTCGAGGACGATCACGAACTCGTCGCCCGACAGGCGCGCGAGGAGGTCGCTCTGGCGCAGGGTGTGCCGCACGCGCTGCGACACCTCCTTGAGAAGTTCGTCGCCCATGGCGTGACCGAGGGTGTCGTTGATGTCCTTGAAGCGGTCGAGGTCGAGGAACATGACCGCCACCCGCTTGCCCAGGCGCTGGGCGCGGGAGATCGCGGAGTTCAGGCGCTCCGTCAGGATCAGCCGGTTGGGCAGGCCGGTCAGGCCGTCGTGCGTGGCCATGTGCTGCAGGCGCGCCTCGGTCTTCATTCGGATGGAGACGTCCTGCGCCAGGGACAGGATCGACACCAGCCGCCCCTGGTCGTCGTGCAGGGCGGAGTGGTGCCACTCCACCCAGATGACCGTGCCGTCCCTGCGGTGGCAGCGGTTCACGACGGAGGCCTTCGAGATCGCCCCTTTCGCCAGGCGGCCCACCATCGCGTCGATGCCCGTGCCGTCCTCTTCGTAGAGAAGCCGCCAGTCCTGCGCCGCACGGCCGATGACTTCCGCCGCGTTCCAGCCGAACATCGCTTCGGCGTTCCCCGACCACCGCTTCGGCCGCAGGTCCGGGTCCCACTCGATCACGGCGAGCGGGGTGTTCTCGAGGTGCTCGGAGAGGATCGAATTGAGCCGCAGGAGTTCCAACTCGTTTTCCCGCAGCGCCTCTTCCGTGTCCTTGAGGTGCTGGATGTCCACCAGCAGGATGGCCGTGGCGACCACCTGCCCTGCGACGCGCACCGGCATGTAGTGCGCGCGCACCCACCGCCCCAGGTTCGGTCCGGCCGTGGTGACGCGGTCGAGAATGACGAATTCGCCCGCCAGCGACCGGTCGAGGACGCGCCGGCGGTCGTCGCCGAGGTCCGCTCCATAGACGTCGGCCGGCGTCCGCCCGATCAGCTCGCCCGGCGCAAGTCCGAAGAACGCGAGGTAGGCCGCATTCGCGTAGCGGTAGCGTTGCAGCTGGTCGATCACCGAAACCGGCAACTGAAGCACGCCCAGCCCGGGCTGCAGGCGCGCGAGTTCTGCGGACAGCGAGTCTTGCGGATCGTTGGACAGGACGACCAAGTCGGCTCCCGGAAATTCGGCGGATTGTACGGCACGGGCGCGGTCCCCGCCCGTGTCGCCCGAGGTAAACTCGCGGCAGAACGTGCCCCCTTCCCACCCGGCCGCGCCCTCCCATGAAGAAGACCACCCGACTCGTCCACGGCGGGCGCACTGCCGCCAACCCGCCCGCGACCGTCAACCTGCCCCTGGCCCGCGCCTCCACGGTGCTCTTCGGGAGCCTGGATGCCCTGGCGGCGACGCAGAAGCGATTCGACGCGGGCGAGCGCATCGCCACCTACGGCATCGTCAACATGCCGCAGCGCAACGCCTTCGAGGAACTCGTGTGCGGGCTGGAGGGCGGCCACCGGGCGGTGACCGTGCCCTCGGGCCTGGCGGCAGTGGCCGTGGCCATCCTGGCCGTGGTGAAGGCCGGCGACCACGTGCTGATGGTGGACTCCGTGTACGGACCGTCGCGCCACTTCTGCGACCACACGCTGGCCCGCTTCGGCGTCGACACCACGTACTACGATCCGCTCGCCACGGGCGGGCAGGTCGCCGCGATGATGCGTCCGAACACCACGGTGGTCTACGTCGAGAGCCCGGGCTCGCTCACCTTCGAGGTCCAGGACGTCCCCGCCGTCTGCAAGGCGGCGCACGCGCAGGGCGCCTTCGTGATCGCCGACAATGCTTGGGCCACGGGGCTCTACTGCCCGGTGATGGACTACGGGGTGGACCTGGTCGTGCAGCCGGCAACCAAGTATCTCGGCGGACACTCCGACGTGATCCTCGGGGCGGTGGTGGCGAACGAGCGCGCCTGGCCGGCGCTGCACGCGGTCTCCCGCGACCTGGGGCAGACCGCGAGCCCGGACGACATCTACCTCATGGTGCGCGGCATGCGCACTCTCGCGATCCGGCTCGAGAAGCAGGGCGCGGCGGCACTGGAGATCGCGCGCTGGCTCGCGGGCCGCGACGAGGTGAAGCGCGTGCTGCACCCCGCGCTCGAGAGCGACCCGGGCCACGCGCTGTGGAAGCGCGATTTCAGGGGCGCCTCGGGGCTGTTCGGGGTCGAGCTGCAGCCGTGCTCGCGCAAGCAGGTGGCCGCCCTCGTCGACCACTGCGAGCACTTCGGCATCGGCTACAGCTGGGGCGGATTCGAGAGCCTCGTGATCCCCGCCAACCTGCGCCACGGCCGCAAGGTGCGCCCCTGGGATGGCGGGCCGCTCATCCGCCTGCATATCGGTCTCGAGGATCCCGCGGACCTGATGGCGGACCTCGACGCCGCCTTCGCCCGCTGGCGCGCCGCTGCATGAGCCCATGACGCCGGCCCTGCAGGCAGCCCTCGGGCGCGCCATCGTGGACGCGACGGGCGCGGACTGGACGCCTCTCGCGGCCGAGCCGGTTTCCGGCGGATGCATCCACACCGCCTTGTGCCTGAAGGGCGAGGATGCCGGCGGCCGCACGCGGCACTTCGCCAAGCTGGCGCCGGTCGAGAAGGTGCCGATGCTCGAGGCGGAGTCCGAAGGGCTGTCGGCGATCCGGTCGGCGGGCGAGGTGCGCGTTCCCGGCGAGGTCGCGCGCGGGGACGACGGCGAGACCGGCTGGCTCATCCTCGAATGGCTCGATCTCGAGGGGCTCTCGGCGGTCTCCGGCGCCCGGCTGGGGCAGGCGCTCGCGGCCCAGCACCGCATCCCGCAGCCGAAGTTCGGCTGGGAGAAGGACAACTTCATCGGCGCCACGCCGCAGCGCAACGGCTGGAGCGACGACTGGCTCGGCTTCTGGCGCGGCCGGCGCATCCACGCCCAGCTCCGCCTGGCCGTGGGGAATCGCTACCCCAGCCCCATGATCGACCGCGGCGAGCGGCTGCTGGCCGACTGCGAGGCCTTCTTCCGGGCGCACAAGCCCGTGCCCTCGCTGCTGCACGGCGACCTCTGGAGCGGGAATGCGGCCGCGCTGGGCGACGGCACGCCCGTCGTCTTCGATCCGGCGGTCTACTGCGGCGACCGCGAAGCCGACTTGGCGATGACGGAGCTTTTCGGCGGCTTCCCGAAGGACTTCCAGGCGGCCTACCGGGCGGCCTGGCCGCTGGACGAGGGCTACGCCGTGCGGCGCGACTTCTACAACCTCTATCACGTGCTCAACCACGCGAACCTTTTTGCCGGAGGGTACGTGCAGCAGGGCGCCCGCCTTATCGAGCGGCTGCTGGCCGAGATTCGCTAGGCATGCGGCTCACGCTGGCCAAGTGGACGCTCGGGCCGGTCCTGCTGGCACAGGGGCGGCGCGTGCGGCAGTCCACTCCGGCATTGCCGGAACCGCCGGGCGCGCGCGAGGGCGCCATTGGGGAGGGACCCCTCATCCGCGTCCTCGTGCTCGGCGACTCCGCCGGCGCCGGCGTGGGCGCGGCCTCGCAGGAGGAGGCGCTGTCGGGGCGAATCGTCGCGCCGCTTCGCGCGCGATTCCGGGTCGAGTGGCGACTGGTCGCCCGGACGGGGGCGACCACGCTTTCCACGCTTCGCCATCTCGAGCGCCTGGCGCCCTTTGCGACCGATGCCGTCGTCACCTCTCTCGGCGTGAACGACGTGACGGGTGACGTGCCTCCGGCGCTTTTCCTGGAGCGGCAGGCGGCTCTCTGTGCGCTGCTGAGGGACAAGTTCGGCGCGCGCCTCATCCTGGCCTCGGGTGTTCCGCCGATGGAGCGCTTCCCGGCATTGCCTCAGCCGCTTCGCTGGTACCTCGGGGCGCGGGCGCGGGAACTGGATCGGGCGCTGGCACGGGCCCTTCCCGATGGCCGCGGCGCCGAATACCTTCCGCTTGCCGGCGAGCTTGGCGCGGGGCACATGGCGGCCGACGGCTTTCACCCGGGGGCCGAGGTCTACGCCGCCTGGGGTCGGGCTGCCGCCGAACGCATCGCGCACGCGGGCCTCGGCGACGCGCAACGCCCGCCAACGGCCGCGCCGCGAGCGGACCGTCCCGGGAAGGGCGCATGAAGCCCCCGGCCGAGGTGCGGCTCGACTGGCCCTCGCTCGGGCGCCTGCCCGCCTATGCCGAGGCGCTGCGGCGCGGCTGGTCGCCAGACAACGTCCGGGGTGCCGATGCGGCGCAGGCGGAGCTTGCGGCCATCGCGGCAGATCCCGCGGCCTTCGTGGCGC
>Ga0114939_10001436_pt1 | contig 18726 bp, 14 predicted proteins | sample AshMeaCrysSpring_FD_87196 | JGI IMG/M metagenome (GOLD analysis project Ga0114939, IMG submission 87196) | Groundwater microbial communities from Big Spring, Nevada to study Microbial Dark Matter (Phase II) - Ash Meadows Crystal Spring | ecosystem: Environmental > Aquatic > Deep subsurface >...
GGGCAGCAATTCGATCGGCTCTTCCCCTGCCATCTTGGCTCACACCAACATGTCTTGACCACTGCGCCAGGCACACGGCCGGGAGGGAAATCAATGATTCCCTACCGTGAGGTACGCGTCCAAAGATCACGAAGCCGTGCACACGCTTACTCTTGGGACTCGATGGTCACAGTCCATCGTCACGCTCGGCAACGCGGCGCAATTGCTCGATTTGCCCGACAGCCACCAGAGTGACGATTCGTTCAGGCGGCCTTTCGTGCCTTGATGCACAGGAAACATGGCTCACACATCAACCGCTTGTATTTCACCGGATCCGCACGCTGAAAATGCTCCGTCGGTTTCGGCTCAAGAATCTGCACAATTTCGAATCCCGACTCAAGCAGGGGATTAATCGCACTGCTGAGCGAACGTCGGTAGGACGGCATCTCCACAGGCACGCCAAACCCCTTCCATGTGCAGCGTACGAGCTCCGTGGCGAAGTAGTCCGCCGTGTTGTAGTACTTGGCATCAAACATGGGGTGTCCCGAGGAGAATACCAGCCAACCGCCTGGCTTGAGCAACCGATTAAATTTCATGAAGACTTCCTGCCAATCCCTGAGATAGTCCATGACCAATGGTGCGATGACGAGATCGAAGCTGCCGTCGGAAAGAAATGGCAGATTTCCCTCCAAGTCCGCTACGTGGTAATCCACCCCAGCACTCACCCGCGACTTCGCCAGCTCGATCATTCGGGGACTGGCGTCGATGGCCACGACCCGAGCGCCGTGCCGAACGAGCCACTGGGTATACGATCCTGGACCGCAGCCCGCGTCCAATACGGTCAATCCCGCAACATCTGGAAGCAACGATAGTGTCGCAGGCCGCTCGTAATACGCATTGTGCGGCTTTGTGTCTACGTGGGCCGAGTAGGCTTCCGCAAGTGTCTCGTAGGCTTCGAATGCAAGAGGCTTTCGCATGATCGAGTCCCTTCATGAGAGTCTGTCGAGAATGTGGTGATCGGGGAGAGGCCTCAGGACTCATGTTGTCAGTCACCACCGGATTCGATGGCGGCATGAGGCGACAAACTTACTTGCGGGCCGTTCTGTCTGCGGCCAGGCATTGCACCAGGACCGCGGCACGTTGAGCAGGCAGACGCCCGCTGGATCCGAGCCGGTCGGTTCGCACGGCAGCCATGCGGTCGGTTATCGTGACCAGTTTGACTGGCCTGCGGCTCCCGCTGACCGGTCTCTGAACTTTTGAAGCCGGCCCGGGCCGTCGCGATGCGTGCGATTCTTGCCTTAGACCAGGGAACCACAAGTTCGCGTGCGATCCTCTTCGATCGTGCCGGACAGATCTTGGGCGTTGCGCAGCAGGAATTCCAACAGTTCTACCCGCAAAGCGGGTGGGTTGAACACGATCCCATCGAGATCTGGAACTGTCAACGCGCGGTGGCCCGGGAGGTCGTGGAGAAATCCGGCATTCAAGCTCATGAGATCGCGGCGATCGGGATCACGAACCAACGTGAAACCACGGTCCTTTGGGATCGACGGTCCGGTGAGCCCTTGTATCGAGCGATCGTCTGGCAGGATCGCAGGACTGCCGACTTCTGCACTGAACTTCGCGAGGCCGGCTACGCTGACGAGATTGCTGCCCGCACTGGGCTGGTGGTTGATTCGTACTTTTCCGCTACAAAGCTCCGCTGGCTGTTGGATCAGATCCCCGGCGCGCAACAGCGGGCGGCACAAGGCGAGTTGGCCTTTGGCACCATCGACAGTTGGTTGCTTTGGAATCTGACCGGGGGCCAGTTGCATGCGACGGATCCGAGCAACGCGTCTCGCACGATGTTGATGAATCTGGATTCAGGAACCTGGGATGACCGACTGCTGGAAATTTTCCGGATCCCCCGGTCCGTTCTGCCCGAGATTCGCAATACCAGCGAACCGCTGGGGGTAACCGCATCCGACTTCCTCGGATCGGCGATTCCCGTGGGCAGCGCCGTCGGTGATCAGCAGGCGGCGTTGTTCGGGCAGAACTGCACGAAGCATGGCATGGCCAAGAACACTTACGGCACCGGCTGCTTCATGCTGATGAATATCGGGGCAACGCCTCAACGTTCCAAACAGCGGTTGTTGACCAGCGTCGCGTGGCGGACGGCTGCGGGTATGCAATATGCCCTGGAGGGCAGCGTGTTTATTGCCGGCGCCGCCGTGCAGTGGCTGCGTGACGGACTGAGTCTGATCAAATCATCCGGCGACATCGAACCTTTGGCACGACAGGTCCCCGACAGTGACGGAGTCTTCCTGGTGCCTGCCTTCGCCGGACTTGGCGCTCCCCATTGGGATGCTTACGCGCGGGGCACGATCATCGGGCTGACCCGCGGCACGACCGCTGCCCATTTGGCGCGGGCCGCTTTGGAAGGGATCGCCTATCAGGTCGCTGACGTATTGAGCACGATGGAACTGGACACAGGGATCCAGATCTCACAGTTGCGGGTCGATGGCGGTGCGTCGGCAAATGATCTGTTGATGCAGTTTCAGTCCGATATCCTGCAAGCGCCCGTTGTCCGACCCCGCGTGATCGAGACCACCGCGCTGGGTGCGGCCTACCTGGCGGGTTTGGCCGTTGGGTTTTGGAAAGATGTGGCCGAGCTCGAGGCACTCTGGCAAGCCGAGCATGTCTTTGAGCCGCAGATCTCGGCAGCGCGGGCCTCACGCCTCCGCGCGCGGTGGTGTGAGGCACTCGACCGATCGCGTGCCTGGGAAAAACCGACTTGACTTACCCCCGCGACGGCGGCGGCAGAGGAGATTGCTTCCTTCGCCCTCGCGATCGGGAATTGTCGCAATATGGAACGCAACGCCTCCCTCGCATCCGTTGCTCAGCGGGCCACGCCCTACGACTTGATCGTTATCGGGGGCGGTGCCACGGGAGCCAGCGTAGCCCTCGATGCGGCGACGCGCGGTCTGAGCGTGCTGTTGTTGGAGCAGTCCGATTTTGGAAAGGGTACTTCCAGTCGCTCAACCAAGCTGATTCATGGAGGAGTCCGATACCTTGCACAGGGAAATCTGTCCCTGGTGCGAGGTGCGCTGCGCGAACGATCCCGGCTTCGTGCAAACGCGCCGCATCTGGTGCGCGAACGAATGTTTCTCGTGCCTTATCTCAATCGGCTGCAGCACGCTTGGTACCGGCTTGGATTCATGCTCTACGACCGTCTGGCTGCTTCGCGCGAGTTCCGCAAGTCTCGTTCCCTATCGTCCGTCGAGTGCCGGACGCTCGTCCCTACTCTGCGCGCTGAGCATGCAGGCAGTGGAGTTCTCTACTCGGACGGCCAGTTTGATGACTGCCGTTTACTGATCAGCTTGCTCCAGACGGCGGATCGGCACGGAGCCACCGTCTTGAACTACGCTCGGGTCACCGGTTTCGATCACTCACTGGGCGGACGTCTCAAGGGGCTCCACTTTACCGACGAAGAGAACGGTACCTCGTATTGCGTAGCAGCGCGAGCCATGATCAACGCGGCAGGACCGTTCGTCGACCAGATTCGCGCGATGGATCTTGCCGATGTCGAGCCGATGCTGGCGCTCAGCCAAGGCGTCCACATCGTGTTGCCGTCCGCGTTCTTGCCGGGCGATACCGCAGTGATTGTCCCCAGAACTCGCGACGGCCGGGTGATCTTCATGATTCCGTGGCACGACCACACCCTGGTCGGGACTACTGACACCCCGATTCATGATGCATCCGTGGAGCCGCGCGCCCAGCCTGAAGAGATCCAACTGTTGCTGGCTACGGTCGGTGAATACCTGAATGTTTCACCCAATCCGTCGGACATCCAAAGCATCTTCGTGGGAATCCGACCATTGATCCGCCCCCGTGGTCGTCACGCATCGACCGCTGGACTCTCACGAGACCATGTGATTGCCCGTTCGGCCTCTGGCTTGATCACGATTTCCGGCGGCAAATGGACCACTGCTCGAAAGATGGGTGAAGATGCCGTCGATGCTGCCATCGCATCTGCTTCTCTGCCCCATGGCCCCTGTGTCACGGCCACGCTACGCCTTCACGGAGCGCCGGCGGCCGATGATCGCCGAGCACAAGACAGCGTCTATGGCACCGACGTTGATCTGCTCGACGGGCTTGCGAAGCGCAACCCAGATCTGAATGCTCCTCTGATCGACGGTTTCCCGATCCGGGGGGCAGAAGTGGTTTGGGCGGTAGAGCGAGAGATGGCGCGCACCGTGGAAGACGTTCTGGCACGGCGCACGCGACTGCTGTTCGTCAGCGCCAGTGCCGCCAAAAAGGCAGCTCCCTATGTTGCCCGATGGATGGCCGAGTATCTCGGTCACGACGAGGGCTGGCAACATGCTCAGGTCACTGCCTTTTCTCAGCTGGCGGACAGCTATTGCGAATTACCGGCGACGACTCGCGCCGCCGGACTCAAATCGTGATTCGGGCTCAGCCGATTCCGAGCCAACATCACTGAACGGATTCGCCGGACGATAAGGCGAGTGTCTCGGTGAATCGATCGAGTTGATTCCGCGCAGCGGTGAAGAAGATGATTTCGGCCGCTTGCTTGTCGGAAAATCGACGACGCATCTCCGCAACGTCTGCATCGCTGATCTGCTGAGGTGTGGCCGTGAGTTTACGTGCGAACTGCAAGGCGGCAAATTCATCTTCGTTCACCTGCCACTGGTCCCCGATCAACTCGCCTTGCGGAACCGTCACCTGGATCCGGTTGAGCCACTCGATAGCGTTCTGCAGTGATGTCCAGCTCCGGTTTTCACGAGCCGTGACAAAGGCGATCAGAGCCTTCAGCCGAATGGGTAGCTCGCTGTGACCTTCCATCGCCTTCCACGCAGCAAGCTGCGGGGCACCCACCTTGGGAAAACGTGACAGTGCGCGGTGCAGGTCGGTCACAGGGACGTCGGCCGGCAATTGGAGAGCAGTCCTTGCCTCCTCGACGCTCGGCAACTCAACCAATGCCTGGCGCGTCCGAGCTTCCTCGATGTGCTGCAGCACTTCTGACCATGATTCCCATTCAGTTCGCTCGAGCATTGTGGGCGCGGACAGGCAAACCCCTTGATCAAATTGCGGGGCCGTCGGGGAATCGAAATGGATGGGCTCTCCACGGAACAGCTCATCCTGCGGCAGTCCCATCGCGTCCGTCCAACGATTCACAGAATTGAACATGGCAATCGTGTAGACCAGTTCCGTCAACTCAGCGTCTGAAAACAAAGCTTGCAGCGCCTTGATTTCCTGACTCGAGTTCAAATGGGGCTCTAGGGTCATGCGGCGTGACAGACGAACCGCTTCCGCCAGCCGGGGATCGAGGGATTTCCAGTCGGAGTCCAGCAGTCCAATCTGGTTATCCGTCAGTCCGGCTGCCAGCAACTTTTGCTCCTGATGGCCCAGGCAGTAATGACAGTTGTTAGCACGTGAGACCACCCAGAAGCACTGCGTCTTGAAGGGATACTCCAACGTCATCGCCGGATCGTTTCCAAAGTCTGCGGCAAACCAATCGGCTGGCAGATAGAGTCGACGGGCGCGACCGTTATTGACGATCAGGCGCTTGCCGGCCTGCGCCACTTCCTCTGAGGCAGGAGGGGGCAGCGGAAATCGAGGCTCGCGGTGCTTAAGGCGTTCGAGTGCTTGCTTGATCTCTGTTCGCGTTTGTGGGACCGGCTTCGGTTGATCAGACGGCTGCGAAGGCTGGTCCGATCTTGCGGAATTCACGAGGCCAGCGGCCGCCAGTACGAACAGCGAGAGGATGGTAAAGATGGATTTCATCGTTAGTCAGCTTGGACAGTTGGTTATCTGAAATGCTTTGGAAGCGATCGGCACGAACTTGAGCCGATCCGATCGACAAGGTTCTTCCTTGGTGCAGAATAGCCCGGCGGCATGAATCGCCGACTGCAACGCAATGGCTTCAACGCAGGCATTGCAACCGGACATTGCCATGCCTATCGCATGGACCCAAGCCTGTTCACTCGATTCTCGAAATCGTCACGACAGGCTCCAGACACACCTCATAGGCGGTCTCGGTCTCTGCGGATTCTCCGGTGTTGGGATCCGTTGTGGTCAGCAACACCGTGAAACGGTAGTTGCGGCCGTCATCCATCGGATTCGGCTGGATATTGAACGCATCCAGACGATGGCCGGCGGAAAACGCACTATCTCCGACCGTGATGCTGGGTTCAGCCACACGGAGACGAGCGGGCGTGCTGCCTTGCTGCCAAGCCACAAGCGCCGATTCGAGCGTCGCTCGCGCCGCTTCATCGGTGGCTGCAGCCGACCTTTCGCTGGGAGCACAACCGACAACAAGCAGCATTCCGGCAAGTGCCAAAGTGAATGGCCAACGCGGGTCCATGACGAGTCCAAAGGTTTTCAAATGGGTAGTAACGTACAGAACAGCGCCCAGCGAGGTTCGATCGGCCAGCGCGCCGTCGAACCTCACTGTCTACATCTGCGGTGCGGGCCGCGTGGCGATTGCTTTCAACCGCCACGGACCTGCGTCGCGGGGACCTCATTCCAGAATTTCGTTGGCGAAAACTTCGCTACCCGCCCGCGTTCCCAACGCCCGCCAGATGTTGACGTCGATCGCATCGGTAATGAACTGGACCGACCCGTCGCACATGGAGATCTGCACACCACCCGAATGATTGCTGTTCAATGTCGTCATGATCCGTCCGGGCGGGAACATGCACGAACGCTTGTTCGGTGGAGCGATCTGTTGATAGAGCGTGGTCGAGTGATAGGCCCACAACCAGGGGGCGCCGACATTGGAGATGCCCTGCTTGGAAACATCCGTCACGTCCATCGATTCACAAAGCTCGTACGCCAGATCGGGATTATCCGGATATACCCCCGGGCGGAACGTATCGGTTTGCGGCGTGCTGGTCGAGTTGCTGCCGTCGCCCGTCAACTTCTCTCCGAATGCCACCGTGTTACTGAGTCCATCCAGAATGTCACGGGTGCTGATATTGCTGTTTCGGAAGAAGACGCCGTTGGGTCTCGGCTGGTTGTAATTCGGGTCCGTCGGAACCGTGGGTGCAGCGCCAAACAACAGCGATGTCCCCTGACATCCGTAGTAGTTGTTCGTGCCACCCGCATTGAACGGCAATCGGTCAACCGGATCGGACGGACAGATGAAGGTGCTGATTCGGGACAGCAACGCTTCCCGATTGTTGGGATGGTTGTAAGGGACTTTGAAATCCACAAGCCGGTAATGAGCGCCTTGCTCGATGAACGGCAGCAAGCGCGCGTGCAACGAGATCCCTGAGAAGGTTTCTCCCACCAGATTGCCTGGCGGAAATCGACTGTGAGCGGCTTCGTAGTTGGCGACGGCCAGTGCCATCTGATGCATGTTGTTGGAACATTGCATGCGGCGGGCTGCTTCACGGGCATTCTGAACCGCGGGTAACAGCAGGCCGACCAAAATCCCGATGATGGCAATAACCACCAGCAACTCTACCAAGGTAAAGCCGCTGGATTGACGACGACCGGACGTGGAAAAGTACGGCAACATTTGAATCAGCTCGTGGTTGATGGCGATGGATGGGTCCGACGCGCGCGTGGCGCGTCAGTTGAAGCGACGTGCCGACAACTGCCAGTCGCAGCACACCGAAACTCGGTCAAGCGAATCTCAGTCAAGTCGCGTCAAGTGCATGTGCCCCCGTGACGCGTCGGCTTGACGGAAGTGAAGATCGATACCCAACCGAATGCTCCAGCGTCCGGTCGATACGGGGTCGTTTGGAGCCAACCGCAGCGAGACCAGATTCTCAAAGCAACTTGCCTGAGCCACGTCGCAGTGACTCAGGTCATTCGGCGGGCCATTGAAGATGCTTGTCGGCAGGAAGGCCGCAACTCGTATCGACGCAATTTCCGCACAGGAACGAACCGCGGGCGCCTACGACAAGCAAAAGGATCAACCGCGAGGCGGGCGTTCGAGCTTCGCGGGATACCCAGCGATGGGTTGATCATTGTGCGCTCGAGAGAAACTCGCACCATCGCCCAACGTGAAACGATCGGGAATTCGCAGTCCGATCAGCCAATGGTCCCGGGTGGGCATCCGCAGCTCGGGCGGTGCCTGCAGCGGCAGGGGCTGGACTGGATTGCGTTGACAGCGCGGCCCGTGGCATGGCATCTCATTCTGCACATGCATCGCCATCGCCTCGTCCATCGTGGCATGTCCGGCGGAGTCAAACGGGAGCAAATAAGCTCCGCATGACGCGGCAGCCGTGGGTGACTGGCATACAAACCAGATGAGCGCCAGCCAGGCTCCGCCGCGTCGAATGACCGAGCGGACAGCCTTTCGGCTGCGACCGTCGGCCAGCACGGAGGGGGCAGACGAGGTCACCACGGCAGACTCAAAGCTCAAGACCAGCCAAACTCAACATCCACGAGGGAAAATCAAGGGACTTCCGCGCGGGGATGAGAGGTGTACTCAAAGACAAGGCACACGACCCAGGACAGCAACCCTCCGGGCCGAACCGCCGGTGTGCAACGCGCAGTCTATGCAGCGCCCCAGCACCAGGCAAATGAGACTTGCCGCTGTTGACCCCAGTGGGCTCGGATCAACGGCGGGAACGGCCTCCGCGCGCGGGTAGTCCATGGAGGCGGCTTGACCGAAACACGTCAGGGCGGATGAAACTGTCAGCCGCTTCATCCGCCCTGGGTGCATCCTGGTCCGGAACGACCGATTTGGGTTCGTCGCAGGCCTATGGAACCTTGGAAAAGTCCAATCCCGCATCGCCCGGGGGAGCGCCGACCATCGCAAAATGAAACTGATCGGCCGTCTTTGGTTGAATCTGGGCAAGCATCACGCCGCCCGATTCGGGTTCCAGGGCAAGCGTGTCGCCGTCCACCGCGAATACTCCGCTGACGGTTTGGGGCTTGCCTTGCTGCGCGAACGTCCAAGTGAACTGTCCGTCGGGCTGCATCTGGAGCTTGAAGTTGGTGCCGCTCGGTCCACTCGCGGACCAACTGCCAGCCAACTGCTGTGCATCGATTTTGGCAGATGATTGGCTATCCGAGGGCTCCGAGGGTTTTGCGACGACCGATTCGGGACCCACCGTGATCGCGATCATCTCGCGAATCACGGAATCGTTGGGCGTCTTTTGAGCCAGAATCGTGTATTGCTCACCTGCTTCCTTCGTGTTGCCGGCCGTCATGTAGTGGTAGGCAAGTACGAATCGGGCATCATCCGCATCTGAATTCTGTGTCAGGTATTGCTCCAATGCGCGGAGTTGCTTGGTGTAAGCGTCCACGTTCGGGTACAAGCTGCTCAGCGTCGTCCAGTCCCAACCGGGGCCTACAGCCAGCACACTGTGCAGCCCAGCTGCCGCTTCGCGGTACTTGCCGGTGGCAAACATCACCAGCGCACGGAACTCGTGGATGATCGGGTCACCGGGTAACAGCGCCAAGGCTTGGTCTGTCTTCTGTAAAGCCGTCGCGTAGTCGCCACTTAAGAACGCTTCGCGGGCCGCATCAAACTCTGCAACGCCCGGGCTGTCTTTTGGCGACGGATTACTGGTTGCGTCCGTGGGCGTCGCTCCGTTTGTCGCGTAGGTTTCAGCGGGAGCGGTCTCTACGACAATCGGTTGCGAATAATCGATCACCGAGGTTCCTCCCACCGGATAAGGTTCTATGTAGTAGGGATTCGAATAACCCCAATACCCGAAGGTGTAGGCAGCCGTGTTGATGCCCCACATCGTCAGACCGAGGGCGGCCCATCCCGGGTACTCGCCCCACATGTAGTCCCACCAGCCGTCGTAGTTGCCGTGCCAGCACCCATGGTGCCAATCGTCGTGCCGGTCATAGAAATCGTCCCATCGACCCTGCCAGTCATCGCGAATGTCATCGCGTCGATCCTGCCAGTTGTTTCGCCAATCGTCGCGGTTCGACAACCGATCCTGCAGTTGATCCCGTTGATTCTGCCAGTCCCCACGATTCGGTCGCTCACCGATTCCAGGGCGCTCACCGATTCCAGGGCGCTCACCGATTCCAGGGCGCTCGCCGATTCCAGGCCGATCAACGGCGCCCGGTCGATTGCCGAGCCCGGGTAAGGTGGCCGTGCCGGAGCCCGGACGTCCGAGTGCTGGGCGATCGCCGATCCCTGGACGTTGGCCCGATCCGGGTCGAGTGCCAACGCCTGGACGTTGGTTGCCGCTTGCGGGTGGGAGTGGCGCCGGGCGTGTGCCGGCCGCTGGACGGGAGCCGGGCGTCAGGCCCGGGGGCCGCCCTCCGGTGCTCGGTCGGTTGAAGTTGACGTTGCCAGGCCGGTTGGGCGAAGGCCTCGCGCCGGTGGAAGGGCGAGCTGTGCCGCCGGGTCGACTGACGTTTGGGCGTGCACCGCCAGCGGATGGCCGGCTGACCGGTGCCGAGGGTCGACTGAACGATGAAGAGCGGCTCATCGAGGGGCGCGACATACCGCCGCCCATCCGAGCGCCGCCACCACCTCCCCGGCCCCCGCCGCCCCGGCCCCCGCGCGCATATGCCAGGGGCGAGCAGCCGACGAGCGTTAATCCAATGAGCAAGACTCGCAACAGCGTGTACTGATAGAGTTTCATGATGACCGTGTTTGTTTCGAGGTTGTGGGAAGGGATCGATGGTGTCGACGGTTGCTTACAGCTGAGGCGCTGGCGGCTTGCGAACCATCGTGACTTCCAAATCGGGCAAGCGTTCATCGCCGAGAATTCGATCGGTTGCCAGCCAGATCACGCGATCTTCCGCGGTCCGCGTCAGGCTCCGGGTGACAGATGCAGATTCGCCACTCGCGCTGACGCCTCGCGACTTGATCAGCCAGCCATCTTCAAGTTCCGTCCAAGTGGACTCGCCGAAGCCGCCCTTGGAATCAAACGTCCAGGCGCGAATCTGTTTTGACTGCGGATCCCAACCAATCCGCTGTGACCCCTTGAGGACGACGTCACCACCGCTGACGACGCGAAACTCTTCCAGCAAAAAGCTCTTATTGTCGTCCCAGCGGAAGCTCACCTCGACCACTTCATCGCGACCCTCGTCTACCCACTCTCCGATCAACCATTCCAAGGGCTGCAGTGTCGCATAGGCCGAGACGATTTCTTCCTCGCCCACGCGTACCTGAGCCATCTGCCATCGCCCATTCTGCTTGATGTGGTAGACGGTGTATGGGGCTCGTACGCTCAGTGTTTCGCCATCCGGGAACAGGTCCGTGACGCCTCGTTCGATGGCCACATCGGGCGTCAGGAACCGAATCGACTCCACATCGATACTGATTGTCCCTTCCGGACGATTGGCGAAGGTATCGGCAAAGTGCTGTTCGATATCCGCCTGTCCTTCGTACTGCTCGCCATCACTGAAGATGACGACGCCGTTCGGCAGGAATTGGCCGGCGATCGCCTTCGCATCGCGTGTGTTGTAGTACTCAACGAATCTGACAATCGAATCACGGATCTGCTGTTCATCCGCGGAAATCGTTGGCTCTTGAGCGACCTCGGCGGTCGCCCCCACCTGCTCTTGAGCAAACGCCGTGAAGCCAATTCCAATCATCCACGCGGTACTGGCACTCAGCCAGAGCCAACCGCGACTCCGTCGTCGAAGATGCATATATGTCTCCTTGAGTCAAACAAGACGCCACGGATCATCAGATGTATCGACGGGCGATTGCGGCGCGGCTGTCCGCCGCCAGCCGCCGTCCTCGCCAACATGAATTCGCACCTCCGGTTCCAAAGATGAACACAGTCTTGCTTTGTGCCGCCGCGCTGGCAAGCTGCCTGCGACGGACCCCCTAATTGTAAGACAAACCTTGAGATGGCTGGGGTCCTGCATCGACGGCCGACGCGAATTGTATTGCAGAAGTTTCTGAAATCGGGAGCAAACGCTGCCTGAGTTCTGAGTGTATGCAGAACATCAAAGAGCACCAAGAAAATGGTTCACGGCGGGCCGGTCCATATGCCTTTCGGTGATGGTAGCGGCTTCCCGAGCCCAGGGTGCTCTGCGTTCAACCTGCGCTGGCAGCCGATCGTGTTCCGAGGTTGCTTTTCCCTTAATCGCTTTCCGATTCAAGTTCCTTCCGCGCGGTTTCCATCCGTTCCAGACATTCAGGCGTGACTTCCGGATAGCGAAGGTCCAATGACTTGAGCGTCGAGGTGATGATGTCTGCGACGATCGTTCGTGTGGCCCATTTGTTGTCGGCCGGGACGACGTACCACGGAGCGTACTCGGTACTGGTGGCAGTAATAGCCTTTTCATAGGCATCCATGTACTCATCCCAGTATTAACGCTCGGCCATGTCCGCAAGCGAAAACTTCCAGTGTTTATCCGGTCGCGTGAGCCGTTCGAGGAACCGTTCGCGTTGGACTTCCCTGGACACATTGAGAAAGAACTTGACGACCTTCGTCCCGTTCCGATCCAGATGATGTTCCATCGCGTTGATGTCCTCGTAGCGCGCTTTCCGGAACGCTTTATCCGGTCCGCCCTTGGGCAGTGCTTGCTGCTTGAGCAATTCCGGGTGGACCCGGACCACCAGCACGTCCTCGTAGTGCGACCGGTTAAGAATGCCGATCCTCCCCCGTTCAGGCAGCGACCGCATGTACCGCCACAGGAAACTGTGGTCGAGTTCCTCGGCGGACGGATGTTTGAAGCTGAATACCTGACAGCCCTGCGGATTGACGCCTGACATGACGTGCTTGATCGTGCCGTCTCTTCCGGCGGCATCCATCGCCTGGGAGATGATCAGCAGCGCATGTCGATTGTCGGCATACAGCAGGTCCTGGGCTTCAGCGAGCTCCGCCAGGTTCTGTTCCAGGATCTCCTTGGCCCGCTCCTTGACCTCCTCTTTGCCGTACTCTTTCAAATCCTCGGTTTGTGCCTAGCCGGTATCACGACCCCGCAGGTTCGCCTTTTCCCCGGGCTCGACCCGCATCGCCCGGAGGACTTTCTCTCGCAGCATCGCGTCACCTCACAATAAATCCGGCAGGTATGGCAGCTCAATGCCTGCTGTCCAGTCGTCCCCGGTGAAGCGAAGCTCCGGCCAATCACTTCCGTGTTTCAGGCGGCTGACTGACGTTCGCTGCTGCGTGCGCGGAAATGAGCGTGCTCGCTGTATCAAGCGATTGAGCAACGGAGATCTTCCCCATGCGAGACGCCCAGACTCATTATGATGCACGGATTCATCCATTCCCAGCTCCCAGGTCGTCGGATTGGTCGACGAGCCAAATGATGCATGCCAATCATTCTCACCGATGGTTTGAAGCGCCTCGATGCCTGCTCGGCGTCGTGCTCCTTGATGGCTTGATGCGGCGGCCGAACCCTTGCCAGTGGTTTCTCGGCGGGTGTTTGCTGGCCGCAATTGGCTGCCAGCCCTCGCCGCCAGCCATCGCACCGCCCCCACCGAAGGTGACGGTCCAACTGCCGGTGACTCGGGAGATCAGGGATTATCGAGTTTTCAACGGAACCACGGTGGCATCGGCGATCGTTGAAGTTCGTTCGCGTGTCCGCGGCTATATCCAGCAGGTCCATTTCGAAGACGGCCAGATCGTCAAGCCCGGCGACCTGCTTTTTGAACTCGATCCGCGCCCATTTCAAGTGGAGATCAACGCGGCCAAAGATCAACTGGAACTGAACCAGGCGCAACTTGACGCGGCCGCAGCCGACGAGGCACGCCAAAGAGATCTTTACGCCAAGAATGCCACAAGCAAGGCGGATTTCGATCGAGCCGTTGCGCAGCGGAAGAGCTGGGACGCCAGGATCGACCTCACCAAGCAGGACATCATCCGCCGCGAGTTGGATCTGGAATATTCCCGAATCACGGCGCCGATCGGAGGCCGGATCGGACGCGCGCTGTTGACTGCCGGCAACCTCGTGAATGCCGGTGGCAGCGATCCTCTATTGACAACGATCATGGCCATCGATCCGATCGACGTCGTGTTCAACGTCGATGAACGCACCCTCTTGGAATACAGGCAGCAAAGGCGAAATGGCGAGACGGCAGGCGACCGCAATGTGTCACTCCGCGAGCGACAAGTCCCCTTTGAGTTCGGTCTGGAAACCGATCGTGGGTTTCCGAATCAGGGGCTGTTGCGATTTGCCGACAACAGGATCGATATATCCACCGGCACGATTGAAGTGCGAGGAACGGCCGCCAATTCGGAAGGCTTGTACGTCCCCGGCTCTCGGGTGCGGGTCCGCCTGGCTCTCAGAGATCCTCACCAAGGGCTGACCGCGCCGGACACGGCGATCCTCAGCGATCTGGACAAGAAGTACATACTCGTGCTGAATCCGCAGAATGTAGTCGTGCGGCGGGATGTGGTCATCGGAAGCCTGCTCGATGATGGCATGCGAGAGATCACCGCGCCGCTCGAAAAACCAGACTCGTTATCGGCCGATGAGCCGGTGATCGTGTTGGGGCTGCAACGGGCTCGTCTGAACTACCCGGTAGAGCCCGTCGATCAGGACGGCAACCCGTTCGTGCGTGAGCCCGCGAAGGCAGAGACATCGGTGGCTGCGCCAGCTTCCACGGATGGTTGACCGATTGGTGCATCCTGCTGTTTCGCTCGACCTGGCTGGAAGGTGTACCACGAGAATCATCGCATGTTTTCACATTTCTTTATCGATCGACCCATCTTCGCCACCGTGCTGTCGATCGTGATCGTGATCGTGGGTTCGATTGCGCTGATCGAACTTCCGATTGCCCAGTATCCGGAAGTGGCCCCTCCCACCGTTCAGGTGACAGCGAACTATCCGGGTGCCAACGCCGTGACGGTCGCTGAGACCGTAGCGACGCCCATCGAGCTGGAGATCAATGGCGTTGAGCGAATGCTCTATATGGGCTCGAAGTCCACCAACGACGGGCAGATGAATCTGGACGTGACCTTTGAGCTGGGCACGAATCTGGACACGGCACAGGTGCTGGTCCAAAACCGCGTGGCCGTGGCCGAGGCCAAGTTGCCGGAAGAAGTGAAGCGGACTGGGGTGACGACCAAGAAGAAGTCGCCCAGCATCTTGATGTGCGTCAATCTGATCTCACCTGGCAACCGGTACGACCAGCTGTATCTGAGTAACTATGCGGCACTTTACGTGAAAGACGAGTTGGCGCGGATCAAGGGAGTGGGCGATGTGACCTACCTCGGGCCCCGCGATTACAGCATGCGAATCTGGCTTGATCCGAACAAACTCTCGACCCGCGGGATCACGGCGGCTGAGGTCATCGCCGCGATTCAAGAACAAAACGTTCAAGTGGCCGCCGGACGGCTGGGCGCTCCCCCTTTGCCAAGTGATTCGTCGATTGCGTTTCAGGTTCCGATCAATACCCAGGGCCGCCTGTCAACTGTCGAAGCATTTCGCAGTATTGTGGTCCGCAGTGGCGAGGGCGGCCAGCTGGTCTATCTCCGCGATATCGTCAGAGATTCAATCTTCGACGAGCAAGGCAACGAGCTGACAGGCGGCGTGGAACTGGGCGCGAAAAGTTACGACGTCAACAGCTACCTGGATGGCCAACCGAGCGTGACACTGGCCGTCTTTCAGCTACCTGGTTCAAACGCGCTGGAGACCGCGGCCGCCATTCGGCAGAAGATGGAGGATCTCCAGAAACAGTTCCCCGACGGAGTGGAGTACCGGATCGAGTACGACACGACGGTCTTCGTCGATGAATCGATCAAGAGCGTCTACCACACATTGATTGAGGCGATCGTCCTGGTCTTCATTGTCGTGCTGGTGTTTCTGCAGAACTGGCGTGCCACAGTGATTCCGATGGTCGCCGTTCCTGTATCGCTGATCGGCACATTCGCCGTGATGGCCTTATTGGGCTTTTCGCTCAATAATCTCTCGCTGTTTGGGCTGGTCCTGGCAATTGGAATCGTCGTCGATGATGCCATCGTCGTGGTGGAAAACGTCGAGAGATTGATGGCCAGCGGGCTGTCGCCGCGCGACGCGACGCGACAGGCGATGGTTGAGGTGACCGGACCGGTGATCGCGATCGCATTGGTGCTGTGCGCCGTGTTCATACCGACCGCCTTCATGGCCGGTATCAGCGGTCAGTTCTATCGGCAGTTCGCTTTGACGATTGCCGCGTCGACCATCATTTCAGCATTCAATTCGTTGACACTCAGCCCAGCACTATGCCGCCTCTTGCTGCAACCACACGGACATGGCAATAGCGGCCATCGCCCCGAACCACTCCCGCGACTGGCGATTGCACTGATCGGGTCGGCCGTCGCATACGTATTTTTGTCACGTCCCGTGGCGAGTCTGTTTGGATGGGACGTGGGACATCATGGCCACGAGAATCATGCCCAAGTGCCTGCGTGGTTCTATCCGGCAGTGCTGGCGCTGGGAGTAATCGTCGGCTTCCTCGTCTCCCGCTTCATCAATCGCTTGCTTTCCTGGGTGTTTGCCGGCTTCAACCGATTGTTCGATGTGATGATCGCGGCCTATGGCGCGTCGGTGGGCCGCTTCTTGCGGATCAGCGTCGTGGTGCTGTTGATTTACGGCGGCCTGTTGGCTGCTACCGCCTATGCGCTGGTGAAAGTGCCACGCGGCTTTATTCCGGAACAGGACAAAGGCTACCTGGTCGTCAACGCCCAGTTACCCGACGGAGCGAACTTGACGCGGACCGATGCTTTGGTTCGAAAGCTCAGTGAACGCTTCCGGGCTATCGATGGCGTGGCCCATACGATCGATGTTCCAGGATACTCCACGGTGCTCAGCACAAACCTGAGCAATGCAGGGGGCATGTTCGTGATCCTGGACTCGTTTGAGGAACGCGCAGGCAATAAAAAACTCAGTGGGCCAGCAATCGCACAGGCGCTCCGACAGGTTGCCAGCGAGTACCCGGAAGCTCAGATCGGCATCTTTGGCGCACCTCCGGTCGAGGGCCTGGGCAGCACCGGCGGCTTCAAGATGCAGGTGCAGGACCGTCGAAATGCAGGGCCGCGAGCATTGCATGGGGGGGTAAGCGAGATTGTCGAACAAGGGATGACTCAGAAGGCCGACCGATTCGCCGGACTGTTCAGCACGTTCAGTGTGGGCCAGCCGCAGATCTTCCTGGACATCGACCGCGAAAAGGCCAAGTCCCAGGGGGTTTCCCTGAAGGACATCCATCTGACGCTCCAGACATTCCTCGGCGGCACGTATGTGAATGACTTCACATTTCAGAATCGCAACTGGCAAGTCAACGTTCAGTCGGACCCTGCATACCGCCTGCAAGCCGCAGATATCGGATCGTTGGAAGTCCGTAATCAGGATGGCAATCGAGTGCCATTGAGTGCGCTTCTGACGGTGCGCGACATGACAGGTCCGGCAATCGTCAACCGCTATCAGCTGTTCCCATCCGCTGAAATCTCCGGGATCCCGCGACCAGGTGTCAGTTCGGGTGAATCGATCGCCTTGATGGAAGAGGTTGCGCGCGAGCACTTGCCTGATACGCTCGGGTTTGAATGGACGGAACTGACGTTGCAGCAGATCCTCGCATCGCAGGATTTGCTGACGAAACTCGTCTTTCCCCTCGCCGTGCTGTTCGTGTTCCTCGTGCTGTCGGCTCAATACGAAAGCTGGTCATTGCCCGCTGCAATTATCTTGATCGTGCCTCTGTGTATTTTGGCGGCGATGATCGGTGTCGCAATTGCAGGATTGGACAACAACATCTTTGTGCAGATCGGACTAGTCGTGCTCGTAGGCCTGGCTGCCAAAAACGCGATCCTGATCGTCGAGTTCGCCAAGCAGCTGCAAGAGCAGGGCAAGCCGCTCCGCGAGGCGACGATCGAAGCCAGCAAACTGCGACTGCGACCGATTCTGATGACTTCCTTCGCGTTCATCCTCGGTGTAGTTCCCCTGGTGTTGGCCTCCGGAGCCGGCGCTGAAATGCGGTTCACGCTGGGCGTAGCGGTATTCAGCGGCATGCTGGGAGTGACCATCTTCGGGATCCTCATGACCCCCGTATTCTTCTTTGTGATCCGCCGTATGACCGGCACCACGAAGGCCAACGGTTCAGCGAGTGCTGCTGTCCCCGCCGCAGGGCCAAGTGATACCGCCGCTCCACAAGCAGGTTGAGCAAGTCCAGCAAGAACCCGTCTGCGTTCGAATCCTGTCCTCTCCGTTCCAAAACCCTGGTTTCTCCAGGGTTTTTTGCATATAGGGCCAGTTCCTTTGGCTTTCTTGCCTATCCATGCCTGTCCATGCCTGCAGGTGCTGCGTCGTCTTGTGCGCTGCCTTGGACCCTGGTGAGTCGTCCGGTGAGTCGCCAGAGTCGCCCTAAAACTTGCGTTTTCTCAGGGAAAACAGGTGGTTTTGTAGTGGAGGTGGAAGGATTCGAACTAGGGGATGTTCGAATCGTAGTAGCCTTATACATACAGACGTCAGGTAGGATGCCCGTTGACGGGAATCCTCTGACGAGTGCAAGTTCACGTCGCGCTCCCAAATCGAATCGTTTTTCGAGTCGCGCGAGTCGTCAAAACACTGGGGTTTCGCATGTTCCGAGTCGCGCCGAGTTGGCGTCGGAAGAGGCGGTAGGATTCGAACTTGTGGTGCGTTGAGTTGAAACGCAGCGGCGGTGAGAATAGGCCGATAGACTGTCACTTCTCCAGAAGCTTGTGCGGCAAAGAAGTGTAAGATAGGTTGGTAGTTCGAATATGGCGGATGTTGAGTCAAAGGGTGTATCGTTGCAGCCTGAAGGGTTTAGAGCGAGTGGTCAGAAAGCAAGTTTGCGGTAGGAGATGAGCGCACAGGCCAGTTGTACGAAGGCGTTGTAGGTAGAGTCGGTCCGATCTCGACGGACGCCAA
>Ga0114939_10001437_pt1 | contig 18716 bp, 16 predicted proteins | sample AshMeaCrysSpring_FD_87196 | JGI IMG/M metagenome (GOLD analysis project Ga0114939, IMG submission 87196) | Groundwater microbial communities from Big Spring, Nevada to study Microbial Dark Matter (Phase II) - Ash Meadows Crystal Spring | ecosystem: Environmental > Aquatic > Deep subsurface >...
CATGGCTCCAGTTGAAGGCCTGGAACACCAGCGGCATGGTCGTCGCGCGGCGTCCGCCAAAAACAATGCCGTCGATCGGCACGCCGTCGGGGTTTTGCCACTCCGGGTCGATGGACGGGCACTGCACGGCGGGCGCGGTGAAGCGGGCGTTGGCATGGGCGCAGACGCGGCCACAATCCGGCGTCCAGTCCTGGCCAGTCCAGTCGATGGCGTGGGCGGGCGGCGCGCCGTCCATGCCTTCCCACCAGACGTCGCCGTCGTCGGTGAGGCCGACGTTGGTGAAGATGCAGTTTTCCTTGATGGACTCCATCGCCCGCGGGTTGGTGGAGTAGGCGGTGCCGGGGGCCACGCCGAAGTAACCGGTTTCCGGGTTGATGGCGTGGAGCTTGCCGTCCTCGTGCGGCCAGATCCAGGCGATGTCATCGCCGATGATGGTGGTTTTCCAGCCGGCGTCTTGATAGCTTTTCGGCGGGATGAGCATGGCGAGGTTGGTCTTGCCGCAGGCGGACGGGAAGGCGCAGGCGAGGTAGCTCTTTTCGCCCTCGGGGTTTTCGATGCCGACCAGCAGCATGTGCTCGGCCATCCACTTGTGTTCGCGGGCGATGTTGGAGGCGATGCGCAGGGCGAGGCACTTCTTGCCGAGCAGCGCGTTGCCGCCGTAACCGGAGCCGTAGGACATGATCTCGCGGGTTTCCGGGAAGTGGACGATGTATTTGTCCTCGTTGCAGGGCCAGGAAACGTCGGCTTGGCCCTTTTCGAGCGGCGCGCCCACGGAGTGGAGACAGGGAATGAAATTACCGTAGCCGTCGCGCTTTTTGGAGATCTTGCCTTCGGCTTCCTCTTCGAGGCGCTTGAGGACGTGCGAACCCATGTGGGTCATGATGCGCATGTTGCAGACGACATAGGCGCTGTCGGTCACCTCGATGCCGATCTTGGCGAGCGGCGAATCGAGCGGGCCCATGCAGAAGGGGATCACATACATCGTGCGGCCCTTCATGCAGCCCTTGAATTTCTCCATCAGTTTGGCGCGCATTTCGGCGGGATCGGCCCAGTGGTTGGTCGGGCCGGCCTGGTCGGGGCGTTTCGAGCAGATGAACGTGCGGTCTTCGACGCGGGCGACGTCCGAGGGTGTCGAGCGGGCGAGGAACGAGTTCGGGCGTTTTTCCGGGTTGAGGCGGGTGAAGGTGCCTTTCTCAACCATCATGGAAGTGAGGCGGTCCCATTCGGCCTGCGAGCCGTCGCACCACTCGACCGAGTCGGGAGTGCACAGGGCGGTCATGTCTGCCACCCATTTCTCCAGGGCGGCGTGGGATGTTTTCGGTTTGCTCATAGCGTGCGCAATTGAGCGGGCGGCTTGCAACTTGGCAATGACAAGAGGGAAATCGCCCGGAATTTGCCAGAAAATGCGCAGACCGTTTCAGAGCAGGGTTTTGCGGCGCAGCACGGTTTTCACATGCGCCGCATAAATCCAGCGGACACCTGCGGAATCCGTGATGATGCGCACGTAATTGGCGCGCTGGTCGGTCGGATTCGGCAGGACGACGGGCTCGGCCCCGGTGGAGAGGATTTGCAGGCCCAGTGCGGTGGCCACCAGCAAGCGGCCGTCGCGCAGCGGAGTCATGCCATCCAGCAAACCTTTGCCGTTTTCCGGCGCCTTCGCCCTGAAGGCCGCGCGGGCCGGGCCGAGTTTCCCGCCATCGAGGATGGGGAAAGCCCGCACGGTGTTGCCGAAAAACTCGCCGACGAAAAGCTCGCGGCCGTCGTGGCTGATGGTGATGCCGTTGGGATTGGGCATGTCCGCTAGCTTGCGTGGCTGTGGATTGGCGATGTCCAGATGATAGACAGCGTCCGATGGTCCCCATGTGTAGAAAAGCGCGCCGGCAGCCGTGATGGCGAGATCATTGGCGGGTGTCGGCAGCGGAATCATGGAGCGGTCCTTGGTTTCCGGATTCCAGATGGCGATGGCCGGAGTGTTCATGCAGGCGCCGAACAAACGCCCGTCCGGGCCGGTCGCTAGGCCGTTGGCACCGTCTGTCGAGCCGTCCAGCAGCGTTTCCCGGCCGTCCTTGTCCAGCTTGAAGAGTTCCTTTCCGGGCACGTCCGTGAGAAAAACCGCGCCATCCGCACCGGCGGCGATTCCCTCCACGACCTCGTGGCCGCTGCTGACGGTTTCCCATGCCGAGTCCTCGGGAAAAACCTCCTCCCCGCCGGCGGCGGCGTGGTGGACGATGAGGGCGGCGAAGACAAGGCCGCGCATGTCAAATCCTGCGTTTGTAGTATTCCAGATCCGGCCCGGCGATGGTGGCGGCCGCGGCGACGAGGGCGGCGCGCCGTGCGTCGTCCATGCTCTTGAAGTTTTCGAGAATGGCCGTGTTCTCATCGATTTGTCCGACGGTTTCGCAACCGCTGAGCAGGCAGGAGATGGGCAGGGAGTATGCGTATTCGTGGAGGTTTTTCGGAGTGATCACGTCCGGCGCGAGATCCTTGGCACGCTCGAAGATACGGCCGAAGATCATGCTTTTCATGCCGAGCACGGCGATTTCCTGCTCCTGCAGCTTCGGCAGCACGTTGATGACGAAGGAATCGTAATGCGGATCCGCGATGTTCACCGGCATCAGGCAGGTGTCCATCCGGTAGCCCTGCTTTTTGCAATGATCCAGAAAGTAACAATGCGCCTCCTGGCTGGTGTGGCCGGTGAAGCCGATGTAGCGCGCCAGCTTCTTCTCGCGCATTTCCAGGAAAACCTCCACCACACCGCCCTCGATGCGTTTCTTCACGTCGTCCACGCTGGTGAATGCGTGCATCTGCCAGAGGTCGATGCGGTCGGTGTTGAGGCGGCGCAGCGAGTCTTCGAAGTCGGCGCGCACGTCCTTGGCGGCGGTTTTGGAAGACTTGGTGGTGATGAAGACGTGGTCGCGGTATTTCGGCGTGAGGAAGCGGCCGTAGTAGGATTCGGAGAGCCCTTTCTGATAGTTGACCGCGTTGTCGAAGAAGCGCACGCCGCGCTCGATGGCGCGTTCGATGAGCGCCTGGGCGAGCTTTTCGTCGCGGGCCACAGCCACATGGTGGCCGCCGAGGCCGAAGGCGGTGACCAACTCGCCGGTCTTGCCGAGCGCGCGCCGGGGCAGCAGCTTTCCGAGTTTGTCGGACTCTCCGCGCAGCAGGGAAGGGCTGAGAATGGCGGCGGCGCTGGCGGCTTGGAGGAATCGGCGTCTTGATTGCATGACAAGTGCATGATGGATTGCGCGTCCCGGCCGTCAACGGGGTTTTCACGTTTGACCGCGCATGCGCCCGGCTTAGCTTGCGGCCTGCGGCAGCGGGTGTCGGGAGTTTCTTTGCTTCACATCCGTTGTTCCGGCCGCGCATCCTGAGGGCGGCCGGTTGCCGCTCCGAATCCACTTTCCGCATGCATCCATCGTCGCTTTCCAAATACCGCCCGTTCCCGCCCGTCCATCTGCCGGACCGCGCATGGCCGGACCGGGTGCTCGACCGCGCGCCCGAGTGGTGCTCGGTGGATCTGCGGGATGGCAACCAGGCGCTGCCCCAGCCGATGTCCGTGGAGGAGAAGCTCGAGTTCTTCGAGCTGCTCTGCCGCATCGGCTTCAAGCAGATCGAGATTGGCTTTCCTTCCGCTGCGGACACCGAGTTCAATTTCCTGCGGCGCCTGATCGATGAGAACCGCATTCCGCACGACGTGACCATCCAGGTGCTGGTGCAAACCCGCGACCATCTGATCCGCCGCACCTTCGATGCCATCGACGGGGCGCGCCGCGCCATCGTCCACATCTACAACTCCACCTCGCCGCTGCAGCGCCGCATCACCTTCGGCGACGCCTCGCGCGAGTCCATCCGCGACATCGCCATCGAGGGCGCGAAACTCGTGAAGGATCTCGCGCCCACCGTGCCGCGCACCGAGGTGGTGCTGCAATACTCGCCAGAGTCGTTTTCCGACACCGAGCCGGATTTCGCCCTCGAGTGCTGCAACGGCGTGATCGACGTCTGGCAGCCTGCGCCGGAGAAAAAAATGATCATCAATCTGCCGGACACCGTGCAGTGGAGCACGCCGAACGTTCACGCGGACATGATCGAGTGGATGTGCCGGCATTTGAAACAGCGCGATTCGGTCATCGTTTCGCTGCACACCCACAACGACCGCGGCACGGGGGTGGCCGCCACCGAGCTCGGCCTGCTGGCCGGGGCGGAGCGGGTCGAAGGCACGCTCTTCGGCAATGGCGAGCGCACCGGCAACCTCGACATCGTCACCGTGGCGCTCAACCTCAACAGCCACGGCGTGGCCACGGGGTTGGACTTCTCCGATCTGCCCGCCATCCGCGCGGTGTATGAGCGCGTCACGCGTTTGAACGTGCCCGAACGCCAGCCCTATGCGGGCGAGCTGGTGTTCACGGCGTTTTCCGGATCCCATCAGGATGCGATCAAGAAAGGCCTGGACCGCCGCGCCAAGGAGTTGAAAAAGAACCCCGACGTGCCATGGGGCGTGCCGTATTTGACGATCGATCCGCAGGACATCGGCCGTTCCTACGAGGCGATCATCCGCATCAACTCGCAGTCCGGAAAAGGCGGCGTCGCCTACGTGCTCGACCGCGAGCACGGCTTCGATCTGCCGAAAACCATGCATCCGCAGGTCGGCAAGCGCATCTACGATCTGGCCGATGAACTCGGCCGCGAGCTTTCGGCCGATGAAATCCGCGACGCGTTTTTCCGCGAGTTCGTCAATGTTTCCAGTCCGCTGGATGTGGTCGATTACGAACTCATCCACCAGGCGGGCGAGCGCGGCCAGGTGAAATGCCTGGCGAGCATCCTCAACCACGGGGAGCAACAGAACATCGAAGGATCCGGCAACGGCCCGATCAACTCGTTCGTCCACGCGCTGGAAGGCGGCGGCCTCAAGGATTTCAAGGTCACCGACTACCGCTCCCACGCGATCCGCGGCGGCTCGGACGCGAGCGCCGCGGCCTACGTCCAGGTCCAGCACGATGACGGGCGCCTGCTGTGGGGCGCGGGCGTGGATCCCTCGATCGAAATGGCCGGCCTCAAGGCGCTGGTCACCGCGTGGAACCTGTTGCGTCCATGAGCGGTCAGTCCTTCTTCGCGGGAACCACCCAGATGTTGCGGTATTGCAGCGCGTTGTTGTGGTCCTGGAGCACGAGCGGTCCGTCGCCCCGCGGCTCGTCATTTCTTGTTAGAAACGAATGCGCCGTGGCATGCGGGATTTCCTCGTCGTTGTGGACGAGCACGCCGTTGTGACGGACGGTGATCCGCGGCGGCGAGATTTTCTTCCCGTCCATCCAGACGGACGCGGTGTAATCGATGTCGTAAGTCTGCCATTCCATCGGCGGGCGCGCGGCATTCACCCGCGGCGGGCTGGTTTTATAAAGCGCGCCGCATTCGTTCCAGCGTCCTTCGAGGCCGTAGGAATTGAGCACCTGCAGCTCGTATTCTCCCTGCAGGAAAAACCCGCTGTTGCCGCGCGCCTGGCCGGCTTTCCCGGGCTCCACCGGATAGCGGAACTCCAGATGCACCCGGCAATCGCCGAATTTTTCCCTGGTCCGGATGTTGCCGCCGATGCCCTTCTTCTTCTCCCCGTCGCTGCGGACGCGCACTTCCATCGCCCCGTTGCCGGGCAAATGCCAGATCACCGGCTTGCCGTCGGTGTGCTCCCAGTGGTCGAAGTCGCCGCCGTCAAACAGGATGATCGCGCCCTGCGGCGGTTTGGCTCCAAGCGTGGGCGAGGAGCGTATCACGCGCTTGAGTTGGAAGCGCACCCCCGCGCCGCCGCCGTGACCGCTGCCGCTTCCGCTGATGCCGTCTTTGGAAACCGCGCCGCTCCAGCCTTTTCCGGAAAAGCGGATCACATCGCCCTCGAGTTTTCCCGGGCCTTCGAAATACGCGTCCGCCCTGCGGTCGTGTTCCTGATAGAAACGCAGCAGGTATTCACCCGCGCTGACGTTGATGACCTGAGCGGCCAGCGGCGGGTTGATTTGGAAATAATGGCCCTTCGGCGCGTCCAGCCACTCGCCTTCGTAATCACCCATCAGGGTCTGGTCGGCGGCGGAAACTTGCGTCCATTCCGGGGAGACGCCCTCGGCGGCGGTCAGGTGGCCAACGGTCATAAGCGCTGCGGTGAGGAAAGATGCGGGTTTCTTCATGATCTTGGCCCGGCGGCTGCCAGTGGCGCGCCGGTTTGAATGGTTGCGGGAGCGGGCGAGGGGGAAGGTTCCGCTCCGTCACTTCGCGGGGATGTCCTTGAAGTCCTCCGGGAGTTTGGAAATCAGGTAGGCGGTGACTTCGGCGATTTGTTTGGGGCTGAGGGTCTGGCCCCAGACCTGCATTTTCGCGCCATTGTAGCCGGTGCTCTCCGGCGGCGAGCCTTCGTTGATGAGCTTAAAGACCTGCATCGGCCTGCCGCCGAATTTCCACTGGCGGTCGTTGAGCGGCAGGCCGGGCAGCGGGACTTTCGCGCCGCCGGCGACGGTGAGCGTGGCGGAGAGGTCCGCGCCGTGACAGGCGGTGCAGTTGGTGAGGAAGGTGGCTTCGCCGGCGGCGACGACCTCCGGCTTGGTGGCCCACTCGTGGACGAGGGTGGAGTCGTCGAGCGAGGCTAGGGTTTTCTCCAGTTCCGCGGCCTTGGCCTTTTGCACGGAAACGATGCCTTCCTTCACCCGGTCCTGCGGGGTTTTGATGGCATGCGCGTGATAGTAAACCGCCCAATGGATGACGAACCAGACGACGGCTCCGTAGAAGGTGAACAGCCACCAGTTCGGCAGTTTCTGGTCGTATTCCTGGATGCCGTCGTATTCGTGTTCGCGGAGGACGATCTCGCCTTTTGCTTTCGCGAAATGACCGCGTTTGGGTTCTTGGCTCATGGGGTTTCAGGAGTGGAATGATCGGGGTTGTCTTCGAGTGGCAGGGAGGCGAGGCGCGCGCGTTCGGCCTTTCCAAGGCGCAGGGCGCGGATGGTCACGAACACGTACACGGTGAAGAAGATGAAGAACGAGACGAAGGGGACGAGCTGTGCCCAGTCTTCGACGAAAACGCGCTTGAACATGGCACGGGATGTTAGAGCTTGGTGGTTCCGGCGGGCGGAGCGTCCGCGGCCGTCCTGCGGTGCGAGTCGGGATCCAGCGCGGAGGGCGTGGTTTTGCCGTCCTTGTCCACCTCGCGGTAGGCGCCCAGTTTCTGGATGTAGGCGATGAGCGCGACGACCTGTTTTTTGGCGAGTTCGTTGCGCAGGGCGTCGCCCTGGAGGTCCGGCCTGGAGGGCAGATAGACCTTGGCATCGACGAGCGATCCGGCGATTTCCTGGGCCTGGGTTTCGGCCGTGTCGCGGATCTCATGCTGGTTCATGGCGGGCCACGGCACGCCGATTTTCACCTGGGCGGCGATTTTTCCAGGGAGGGATTTGACGTCGGTTTCCTTGTCGAAGAGCCACGGGTAGGCGGGCATGTTGGAGCCGGGCGAGGTTTGGCGCGGGTTGAGGAAGTGGTTGAAGTGCCAGTCGTTGCCGCGCTTGCCGACGCGCATGAACTTGAGCGGATTGCCTGCGGCGTCCCTGGCGTGCGGGCCGCCCTCGCGGGCGAGGTCCGGGCCGGTGCGCTTGGAGCCCCATTGGTAGGGATGGTCGAAGAGCGACTCGCCGAGGTGCGAGTAGTCGTCCGCCACGCCGGAGCGGCCGTAGCGCATGACCTCGGGGACGAGGGTGCGGATCATCTGCGAGTGGCAGTTGTAGCAGCCTTCGGAAACGTAGAGGTCGCGGCCGGCGAGTTCGAGCGGGGTGTAGAGTTCCTGAAGGCGGCCTTCGATGTTCTTCTCGCGGTTGACGATGAGGGACGGGATGATTTGGACGGCCCCGCCGATGGCGACGGCGACGAAGACCAGCACGGTGAAGGGCAGGTAGTTTTCGATGAGGCGCTCGTGCCAGTTGGTCCACCGGTCCTTGTCGGCCTTGAAGGCGGTGTAAGCCTTGATGCCGAGCAGGACGGAGACGAGCAGGGCGGCCTTGTCCGCGTGGGGCGGCAGGAAGAACCAGAGGATGACGAAGGCCATCGCCATGAAAATGTGGGCGAGGGGATCGTTCAAGAGGGATTCGCCCCAGGACATGCCGTCCTTTTGTTTTTTCTCCAGCAGGGTGACCTGCACGGTTTCATCGTGGGGCTGGCCGGAACGGGCGGTCTTGAAGATGTTGACGGCGCAGAGGATGAAGCCGAGCAGATAGAGGGTGCCGCCGAACGAACGCAGGATGTAGAAGATCTGAATGCTTTCGAGGGTTTCGAGGAATTCGTATCTGAGGGTGGTGCCGCCGGGGGCGATTTCGCCGAGCATGAGGCCCTGCATGATGCCGGCGCACCAGAGCGCGGCGATGTAGAGCAGAATGCCGGTGAGGGCGATCCAGAAGTGCATGTTGGCGAGGGCCTTGGACCAGAGTTGGGTTTTCCAGAGCCGCGGGGCGAGCCAATAGAACATGCCGGCGGCCATCAGGCCGTTCCAGCCGAGCGCGCCGGAGTGGACGTGGCCGACGGTCCAGTCGGTGTAGTGGGAGAGGGCGTTGACCTTGGTGATGGCGAGCAGCGGGCCCTCGAAGGTGGCCATGCCATAGAAGGTGACGCCGGCGGCGAAGAACTTGATGACCGGATCGGTGCGCAGCGTGTCCCAAGCGCCGCGCAGGGTGAGCAGGCCGTTGAGCATGCCGCCCCAGGAGGGCGCCCAGAGCATGAGCGAGAAGAACATGCCGAGGTATTGCAGCCATTGCGGCAGCGCGGTGTTGAGCAGGTGGTGGGGGCCGGCCCAGATGTAGATGAAAACCAGCGACCAGAAGTGGACGATGGAGAGCCGGTAGGAGTAAACCGGGCGGTTGGCGGCCTTCGGCAGGTAATAGTACATGATGCCGAGGATCGGCGTGGTGAGGAAGAAGGCCACGGCGTTATGGCCGTACCACCACTGGACCAGGCCGTCCTGAAGGCCGCCGAAGATCGGGTAGGAGTGGGTGAGCGAGGTGGGCAGCGAGAGGTGGTTGACGATGTAGAGCATCGCCACGGTGACGATGGTGGCGATGTAGAACCAGAGGGCGACGTAGAGGCTGGGCTCGTTGCGTTTCGCCAGGGTCCAGAAGAAATTGACGGCGAATACCACCCAGATCAGGACGACGGCGATGTTGATCGGCCAGATGAGTTCGGCGTACTCCTTGCCGCGGGTGAAGCCGGCGGGCAGGGTGATGGCGGCGGCCACGATGATGAGCTGCCAGCTCCAGAAGTGGATGTTCGAGAGCAGATCCGAGGCCGTGCGCGTCTTGCACAGCCGCTGGGTGGAGTAGTAGATGCCGGCGAACATCATGTTGCCGACGAAGGCGAAAATGACCGCGTTGGTGTGGAGCGGACGCAGGCGGCCGAAGGTCAGGAAGGAGATGCCGTCCGCCTTGATCGCGCCGCCGGTGATCCACTCGAGCCAGTGCCCGTTCATTTGCCACCAGGAGAGTTGGGTGGCGATCAGGACTCCCGCGAGCATGCCGACGATGCCCCAGAAGATGGAGGCGATCATGAAACGGCGGACCGACTTGTCGTCGTAAGTGATGGAGGTGGTCATGGGCGGTGGAGTTAAGGGGAGGTTTCGGCCGGTTTGGCGGGCGGGTTTTCGGGGTCAAGTGGCAGCAGGGAATCCCGCTCCGGGCTGCTGCGCCGGGCGCGGCGGATTTCCACCGAGAAGCAGGCGATGAAAATGCCGGCGAGGCAGGAGGACACCAGAATGGTTAGAGCCAGGACATTCATGGGCGGACTTCGGAGGATGGCGGAAAAAAGCAGGGCATGGAGCGGCCATCTGGGCGTATTCCCTCATAAACCGCGCGGATTTCATCGGATGTCCTGAATCGGGGCGTTGCGGCGCGTCTCGCAGTGCAACCATTCCAGAAAAACATCTCCGATGACATGCGCAATGCATTTTTGATCCATGAGATCGGGATTGAGGATCAGGTGGCATTCGTCGGCGATTTCCCCGGCCCGGCCCACGCCGGCATGGAAGGTGTTGGCGAGGTTCAGGGATTCATCGGGCGCGCCCGGCGAGCGGAAGACCACATGGCCGCGCTGGCCGAGGGCGCTGAGGGTTTGTTGCAGTTCGGAGCCGCATTCCGTGCCGAGCGCGTTCTCGCCCATGCCGAGCAGGCGGCGGTGGTTCGGATCCTTCGCAACTTTTTCCACCAGTTCCGGGGTGGCGGGCAGCCAGCGGCCGTCGCCGTCGTCATCGTATTCATTGAGGTAATCGGTGATTTCCTGAATGAGCAGGCCGCATGGCCTCGAATCCGCGATGTGCAGGATGATGGCGCAGGCCGAGGTCTTGCTTGCCGGATCGGCAAGGAGCCATTGATGGAATACGGACATCGAGGTGGAGGCGGTCATGCGGGCTGGCGATTTCAGCGTGAACGTGGCGGGCCCCGCCGCATGGCGCTCCGCATCCCGTCTGGAAGGATGCGCGGATTTTCCGGCATGTCCGGGCACGGCGATGTTCGATGCGATCCACATGCGCGGCACGCACCCGGCGCGGCCATGGCCGCGATGATCTCATGGCGGGCTTCCGGACCAGCGTCACTTCACAAACACGAAGTAGAGAGGGATGTCGCCATCCACGGGCTTGCCATCCCGCCAGGCGGTGCCATCCGCATGGCTGTCTTTGCCATATTTCCACATGCCGACTCTCCTTTTGGCAGGCTTGCCCTGTGGGCGGAATTCCACGTAGAGCGTTTCCCCCACTTTGAGGTCTTTGGCATCGAAGCGCGCGCGGCTGAGGTTGAGGTTGTAGATTTCCCGGGGCGGGATGACGGTGTTGGCGATCACTTCGCCATCCGGCCCGCCGCGCTTGAGCAGAACCTCCACGCCGTTCTGCGGGTGGCGCATGATGAAGTACGGCCAGCGCCATTCCACATGGCGGAGCTGGCTCGTGGCCGCCCTGAAGGTCTGGCCGATGGACGCGAGTCCGGAAAAATCCGCTTCCTCGTCCGGGAAATCCGCGCCGATTCCGGTGACCTGATAGCTGCCGGCGTATTCCTCGTAATCGGGCGCGGCGTCCTTGAGTTTCGTGCGATAGCCCGCCAGCCTGCGTTGCAGATCCGAGCGGACTCCGGCCAGCGCCGGGTTGTCGATGAGGTTTTCAAGTTCCAGCGGATCCTTTTCCAGATCGAAGAGCTGTTCGTATTGCGGACGCGGCGTGATGTATCTCACGAGCTTGTGGCGCTCCGTGCGCACGCCGATGTTTTTCGGGATGTCACCGGGGTACATTTCGAAGTCATAATCATGGAAGACGTCATCGCGCCAGCCGGCGGGCGCGTCGCCGCGCAGCAGCGGAACCAGGCTGCGGCCCTGGATGTTGTCCGGGATTTCCGCGCCGGCCAACTCGATCATGGTGGGCGCGTAATCAACGCTTTGCGTCAGGGCCTTCACGCGGGCGCCGCGCCGCGCCGCGGGCAGCCGCGGGTCATGGATGACGAGCGGCACGTGGATGCTGGGCTCGTACATCAGCCACTTTCCATGAAAGCCCCACTCGTGGAGGAAGTGGCCGTTGTCGCTGGCATAGATGATCACGGTGTTGCCGGCCAGACCCTCGCGCTCGAGCGCGGCCACGATGCGGCCCACGGCCTCGTCCAGCCCCATGATGAGCCTGTAGTATTGGCGCACGTATTCCTGATGGATGCCGCGCAGATCCTCCACTGTTTTGCCGTTGAGCGACAGCCGGAAGGTGCGCATGAATGGCGGCAGCCGCGCGACGGACTCCTCGTTCAGTGTCGCGGGAAAGGGAATATCGACGTTCTTGAACTCGTTCCTGAAGCGGCGGTCATATCCGCTCCACGGGCCATGCGGAGCCTTGAAGCTGATGGACAGATTGAACGGGCGGTCGCGCGGCGCGGTCTTGAGAAACTCCTCGGCCTGGTCGGCGATGATCTGCTCGAGATGACGGTCCTTGCGCTCTTTCGTGTAATAATCGCCCTGGCCGACGAAGCCGCGCCAGTAGTCGAACTGTTTCGCGTAGGGCTCGATGGTCGATTCGATGGTGGAGGCCACGCCCCACTTGCCGATGAAGCCGATGTGGTATCCGGCGCGCTTGAGCACGAAGGGGTAGAGATTTCGCGCGACCTGCGGCGGGAAGTCCGCGCTGAAGTCGCGCACGCCCATGCTGCGGTTGTACATGCCGCTCAGGATCGCCGCGCGGTTCGGGGAGCAGGCGGAACTGACCACATAATCGCGTTCGAAGAGCGCGCCGCCGGCCGCAAGCCGGTCGATGTTGGGGGTTTTGACGATCTTGTTGCCCGTGACGCCCAGCGTGTCGTAGCGCTGGTCGTCGGCCAGCAGGAAGATGATGTTCGGGCGCGCGGGCGCTGCGGCGGCATGGGCTGGCAGCGAGCACGCCAAAACCAGCAAAAGAACGGGCGTTTTCATGTGTGTGGAAATACTGCATACATCGCGGCGGCCTTTCAAGAGAAAGCCCGCCGCCTGTCGGCGACTGGGCAAAAGCGGGATGATGTTTCTGATGTTGAAGAAGGCATAGGGACGGCATTCCGCGAGCTTGCCAGGCCATGGGTGGGGGAAGATTCCGCTGACATGGGCGAAGGCGGTTTCGGCCCCGACGATGAAACGGGTGGCCTCGTCGATGGCCAGGGCGAGGATCTGGAGTTCCTCACGGCTCTCCGCCGGGGAAGATTTCCGCGATGGATGACTCGAAGCCCAGGTCCATCCAGCGCTCCAGCGCGGCGCGCATGGGTGCGAGCACTTCGGGGCGCGAGGCGGCGAGATCGGTCTCGCCGTGGGGATCGCCGGCGAGGTGGAAGAGCCCGAAGTGGCGGCCGCCGGATGCGGTGGGCGTGCAGACGAGTTTCCAGTCCCGCGTGGCAAGACAGCGCTGTTTCGCCTGGACGAGCCGCTCGCGGTATTCGGGCTTCAGAACGAACTGATAGTTATAATCCTCGTCGATCCACGTCATCTCGTCCATGGGCGGCAGCTTGGGCCGCTCGATGCCGGGAACGCCGAACTGGATGAAGGGAAAGCCGGTCTCGCCATAAAACGGACGGTCCACGGGCGCTTCCCCGCCGCGGATCCAGCCGGCGAAACTCCGGCCCTGCCAGGTGGTGGATTTCTCCAGATCCGTGAAATCCGCCAGAGTCGGCACGACGTCGATGAGCCGCACGCCTTGCGCAACGACCTTGGGCGGCGCTCCCGGGACGTGGACGATCAGCGGCACGCGGTTGGCCTGGAGGCCGCCGTTGAAGGTGAGCCCGTGGCCGAGGGTGACGCCCGGTTCGTAGAGATCGTCGCCGTGATCGGCGGTGATGATGACAATGGTGTCGTCCGCCAGGCCGTTGCGCTCGAGCGCGGCGAGGATTTTGCCGACGCAGTCATCGAACTGCCGGGTGCATCCGTCATACAGCGCGCGGATCTGCCGGACTTCCCTTTCGGGCAGCGCCTTCCATTTGGATTCGAGATCGGTGCCGCCGATGAACGAATCGACGTCGAAGGCCACGCCGTTTTTGTTAGGTCCGCGGTAGTCCCGCCTGGCGAACATGCTGACGTAGGGCTCCCTGCTGCGGTAGGGGAGATGGTTGCATGAATAGAAGACATGCCAGAAAAACGGCTTCCGGAGCTTGGCGACGGTTTCGAGGCGGCGCTCGACGCGATCCGTGACGACCTTGGGGGTGACGAATTGCGCGAATGACTGGATCTGTGGAAACATCCGGTAGCCCAGTGAATTGTCGAAATAGAGCGGCACGACGAAGTGCGCCATCACCACGGCCTGGCTCATGTAAATTCTGAAATTGTCGAAACTCGAAACCGAGACGTGTTCGAAGCCGAGCGGCATGATTTCATAATAGCCGGCGCACCAGTCGCCGATGGCGGCGGTGTCGTAGCCGCGTTCGCGCAGCAGGGCGGCGAGCGGGACGGTGCGCTTTTTCGCGGCCTCCACGGTCTCGCGGTCCGGATACATCTGGCGGATGCCGTGGCTCTGCGGGTATTGCGAGGCCATCAACTGCACGCCGGACTCGATGGTGGAGGCGATGGAGGTGTAACACCGCTCGAAACGGGTGGAGCGGGCGGCGAGACTGTCGATGACCGGAGAGACGCCCGCCGCGGCCGGGCCATCGGCGCGCGGTGGCAGGTAGCCGGCGCAGCCGAGGCGGTCGGCGCGCAGGGAATCGGAGCCGATGATGAGGATGTTGGGAGTTTTGGCGGCGGCCGGATCTTTCGCGGCGGGCCGGCCGAAGGAAGGCTCGATGCCAAAACCCAGGGCGGTGATCGCCACCAGCGCGGTCGCCGCCAGCCAGCCCTTGCTTCCATGGCTGCGGACGTGCCAGGTCAGCGCGATGCCGGCGATGAGGACGGGTGGCAACGTGAAGAGAATGAACAGGGCGGCGGGCCTGACCGCCTCCGGGAAGTCCAGCAGCCTGTAATACCAATGGCCGAACTCCGCCTCATCGAGGAAATATGGCCGGGTTTTCAGCAGCCGCAGCTTGAAATACCCGTGCAGCAGCGCCGCGATTGCAAAGCCGCGCAGAGCCACGGCCACGAAGCCCTGATGGCTTGAACGGCGGGTCCACCAACTGGCCAGCGGCTGGACCAGCAGGGCCGCCGCGATGGCCAGCACCGCGTAGGCAAGCAGCATCCACAGGTTCTGGCGGATCAGGAAGCCGAGATACTCATCGCGGGCCAGCACGCTGAATTTGTTCATCATCGCGCCCGAGGACCGGGCGAGGCGCCACAGGGCGATGGCGTATTGAAGGGCGAGAAACGCCAGCACTCCGGCGAGTACCGGAACATACGCGGCGCGCGGAGAGGACCGCGATTTCCAGAGAAAGGCGGGCAATGGCATCACGATGAGGGAACCGGGGGATCGATGTAAAGCCAGCGGGGACTGATCACTTTTTCGATCATCACGCCACGCCGCGATTGGAGTCCCTGCGGGATTCCGAGGCGCAGGATCATGCTGGTTTTACGGCCGCCATTGAGCTGGATGAGCTGGTCGAGGGTTTGAGCCTCCCCGCCGCCGGCCGGCACGTAGCCGAAGAGCGTTTCCTCGCTGTCAAGCGCGGTAAGGCGGTAGCAGCGCCAGCGGGCGGCGTCTGCAAACTCGTGGCTGAAGAAGATATCCGGCTCCGCGTAAACCCGGAAGTCCAGGGAGGTTCCGGCGGGTCTCTGCCGCACGAACGCATTCCAATCCATTGGTTGGTGGCAGACCAGCGTTTCCCAGTCGATGAGCGGTTGGCCGGATGGATCGATTTCGATGATCAGGTTGCGTACTGCGCCATTGGCCAGAATGACCGATCCCATCCAGAAATTCCCGCGGTTTTCCAGCGTGAGGGGCTGGAGCTTTTTCACAGACTTCACGGGGGCGGTGAACACGGGCCTGCCCGAGTAATACTGCAGCATCAAGGGAGTGACGCGCTCGCGGTGGCGGACCATCCGGGACAGGGAATCCACCGTGGTGGCGCTGAAATAACTCCGCAAGGATGCCTCGAGCCGGTCCACAAGCTGGCGGGCCTCCGTTTCCTCCTGCTGCTCTTTGACGAGCACGGACTGCGTCTCGCTGCGGATTCTGTCGGCCTGGACATCAGCCTTTTCCAAATGCGACAGCGACCAGATCAGGGCGGATGCGAGCGCCAGCCCGATGAGCGCGAACCAACCCCACGCCACGGGTTGGCGGCTGGCGGATTCCCCGCCCCAGTTCTGTTCGGTAAGCTCCGGGTTGGCGGCGTCCGACTCGATCAATGCCTCGAGTCCGGGCGGGTGCGTGCGCAATTCCAACTGCTCGCGGCTGGGAATGTGCAGACGGCTCGGCTCCCGGTTTTCATCCGCGCCCCAGCCGAGACGGATCGGCGGCCTTTCATCCTCCTCCGGCTGGATGTCCTGCCTGCGCAGCCGGATCACCGGCCGCGGCGGCAATGCCTCGTCATCGATGGTCCTCAATTCCACTCGTTTCTCCTCACGCGGCATCTTCGCGGAAAGGAAAGACTCAAAACTCAATCGACGCAACGCCCGTCTCTCTCTAAATCTCCGCGCGAAAGCCCCGCCATGCCCGATTCTCCGCGCATCCTCATCGTCACCGCCGCCTTCGGCGAGGGCCACAACAGCGCCGCCCGCAACCTCAGTCTCGCCCTGCAGGCGCAGGGAGCCGTCACCCGCGTGAGCGACCCCTGCCTGCTGGGCCTGCCCGGCCTGACCGCGCTGCTGAGCCGCGGCTACCGCATGGTCACCACCCGCTTTCCCCGGCTGTGGGCCGCGATTTACAAATCCACCGACCGCTGCGATTTCCGCCGCCGCCGCTCGCCCGTGATGCGGCTGCCCGAAAAGGCTCTCGGCGCGCTGATTGATGAATTCAAGCCCGTGGCGCTGGTCAGCACCTATCCGCTCTATCCGTATTTCCTCAAACGCATCCCGCAGGGCATTCACGGTGATATTTCCGTCTTCACCGCCGTCACCGATTCCATCGAAATCAACGCCGCGTGGCTCCGCGCTCCCACGGACTGGTGGCTCGTGACCGATCCCGCCACCCGCGAGGCGATGGCGCGCAGGGATCTGCCCGCGGAAAAAATCATCGATACCGGCTTTCCGGTCGATCCGGTGTTTTCCCGGCTCACCCCGGTCTCTGCGGAGGATGGCTGCGATCCATTCCGCATTCTGTATTTCCCCACCGCCAACCGCTCGATGTTGCGGCAGCACGGCCGCGCGCTGCTGGACGCCTCGCCGAAGGTCCGCCTGACCCTCGTGCTGGGCCGCAACGTCCGCCGCCTTTACCGCCGTGCCAGGGAAATCAAAGCCGCCTACCCCGGCCGCGTGCGCGTGATCGGCTGGACCCGCAGGGTGCCGCAGCTTCTCAACAGCCACCATCTCGTCGTCGGCAAGGCCGGCGGAGCCACCGTGCATGAAGCCATCGCCGCCCGCTGCCCGATGCTCATCCATCACCTCGTGCCCGGCCAGGAGGAGGGCAACCTCCGCCTGCTGCAAGCCATCGGCGGCGGCGCGCTCGCCGCCTCGCCAGCGGCCCTCAAACGAAAGGCCGCCGAGCTGCTGACCGACCACGCCGCCGCCTGGCGCGCCATGAAATCCGCCCTGGCCCGCCACGACCGCAACGCCGGCGCGCTCTCCGCCGCGCGTTTCATTCTCGAGCGGATCGAAACCCCCGATTCCCAATCCGAAATCTGAAATTTCCCATGACCTTCCTCTTCGACATCGGCCGCGTGCTGCTGGACTTCGATTTCGAAACTTCTCTCGCCCGGCTCTTTCCGGCGGGCACTCCCGATGTCCACGAGCGGCTCCAGCGCATGCTCGCGCGCAAGGATGAGTTCGAGGCAGGCAGGATCGATGTCGATACCTTCACGAACTGGGCGCTCGAAGTGATGGAAACCGACGCCACCGCCGAGCAATTCCATCACGCGTGGCGGCACATTTTCAGCCCCAACGAACCGATGTGGCGGCGCGTCCGCGGGTTTTCCGCCGCCGGCCACCGCCTCATCCTCTTCTCCAACATCAACGCCATCCATTCCCCCTGGATTTACGATGAATTCCCCGAATTCCACCTCTGTGACGCGGCCGTGATGTCTTTCCAAACCGGCTTCATCAAACCCCAGCCGGAAATCTACCGCCACGCCATCGAGCGCCACGGCCTGGTCCCCGCGCAAACCCTCTACATCGACGATCTGCCGCAAAACGCCGCCGCCGGCCGCGCCATCGGCTTCCACACCTGGCAATACGATCTCAACGATCACGAGGCCTTCGAACAATGGCTCGCTTCCTACCCCGTCTGAAATCTCAAATTTCAAATCTCAAATCTGAAGTCCCCATGTCCGCCCTCGTCATCGCCGGCCGCAGCTTCACCTCGCGCCTGTTCCTCGGCACCGGCAAGTTCCCGTCCCATGAAATCATGCGCGACGCGCTGGCCGCCAGCGGCACGGAAATCGTCACCGTCGCCCTGCGCCGCGCCGATCTTACAGGCGGCCACGATCCCTATGCCAACATCCTCGATTTCATCGACCCGCTCAAATACCTCCTGCTTCCCAATACCAGCGGCGCGATGACCGCGGAGGAAGCCGTCCGCCTCGCCCGCCTCGCCGCCACCGCCGGCCTGCCGAAGTAGGTGAAACTCGAAATCCACCCGGATCCCGCCTGGCTGCTGCCGGATCCGATCGAAACGCTCAAGGCCGCCGAAATCCTCGTCAAGGAAGGCTTCACCGTCCTCCCCTACATCAACGCCGATCCGGTGCTCGCCAAGCGCCTCCAGGAAGCCGGCGCCGCCACCGTCATGCCGCTCGGCTCGCCCATCGGCTCCAACAAGGGCCTCGCCACCCGCGATCAGATCCGCATCATCATCGAGCAAGCCACCGTGCCCGTCATCGTGGACGCCGGCATCGGCGCGCCCAGCCATGCCGCCGAGGCCATGGAACTCGGCGCGGACGCCGTGCTCGTCAACACCGCCATCGCCATCGCCTCCGATCCCGTTAGAATGGCCGTCGCCTTCCAACAAGCCGTCCACGCCGGCCGCGAAGCCTTCGAGCTCGGCCTCCCCGAAGCCATCGACCACGCCAGCGCCACCAGCCCGCTCACGGGTTTTTTGGATTAACCAAACGACACGCCAATGAATCGCCTGTAGCGGCGGTCTATGACCGTCGAGCCACTGAACCCGCGCGAAGCACTCCTCTTTCGCCCGACACTCGCAGAGCGCCGCTACATTCGTTC
>Ga0114939_10001439_pt1 | contig 18700 bp, 18 predicted proteins | sample AshMeaCrysSpring_FD_87196 | JGI IMG/M metagenome (GOLD analysis project Ga0114939, IMG submission 87196) | Groundwater microbial communities from Big Spring, Nevada to study Microbial Dark Matter (Phase II) - Ash Meadows Crystal Spring | ecosystem: Environmental > Aquatic > Deep subsurface >...
CGGGCCTCGGTCGAGGCGCTGTTGACCTGCTCGGCGGTGTCGTTGATCCGGCCGACCAGGCCGCGCAGTTCCTCGACCGTGTAGTTGACCGAGTCGGCGATCGCGCCGGTGATGTCCTCGGTCACCGTGGCCTGCACCGTCAGGTTGCCGTCGGCGACTTCCTGCAGCTCGTTCATCAGCCGGAGAATGGCCGCCTGGTTCTGCTCGTTGGCGCGCTTGGCGGCCTGCTCGAGCCGCTGCGCCTCGAGCCGCTGCGCCTCGGCGTCCTGGGTGCGGCGGCGACTGTCGCGCAGCAGCACCTGCATCAGCGCCAGCACGGTCAGAAGCGCGAGCAGGCCGAAGACGACGCTGGCAACCAGGTTGACGACGCGCACGGTCCGTTCCTGGCCGAACAGCGCCTGGATCGACGCCAGTTTCTGGCGCGCCGGCTCGGCGCCGGCCATCAGCACGCCGCGGGCGGCGGCGGCTTCGACCACCGCGCCGGCCGCGGGAACCCCCGCCGTGGCGGCTGACTGCAGGTCGGCGTTGATCTTGGCGATCTGCTGCAGCCGGTTGCGCGTCTCGCCGTCGGCGCCGCCGAGCAGGGTCTGGGTCAGGTCGCGAAGCTGGCCGAGGTCGCGCGCCAGCGCCTGCGCGGCCTCGGCATTGCCGCGTCCGGCCGGCAGGCCGTTGGCCTGTCGCACCACGCGCTGAGCCGCGCCCGCGACCGCGCCCGCCGTGCCGGCCTCGCGCGCCGAGGCGCCCGACTGCGCTTTCTGCGCGGCCACCTCGTCGGCAAGCGACGTCAGCCGCGGCGCAGCTTCGTTGATGGCGGCGAGCAGCGTGCCGTAGGCGAGCAGCGCCTTTTCGTTCGAGGCGATCTTCGAGGCCGCGGCCTCCAGCGGCTTCCACGTCTCGGCAAAGCGGTTCAGTTCGCCCGCGACCGGGCCGCCGACGTTGTGGCCGAGCGAGTTCAGCATCTCGCCGGCCTGGTCGCGGCTGTCCTTCAGTTCGGCCAGCGCCGCCGGGTTGCCCTCGGTGGCCCCGGTGGCGGCGCGCGCCAGGCGCTGGATGTGCATCAGCGTGCCGCCGAACTGCTCGGCGGACTCGGCGTGCGAACGCGCGGCGTACTGGTCCAGCGCCAGCACGAACACCGTCAGCGCGCCGAACAGGCCGAACAGGATCAGCAGTACCTGCAGCTGCATCGCCAGCGGGCGCCCGGCCAGCCAGGGCAGGTCCCGGCGCTGGAACCACTCCAGAAGCCTGGAGGCCCAGGAGCCGCTCTTCAGCGCCGCCTGCAACTGGGCGCGATCGATGCGCTGGGTCGGCGGCGGCTCGGGGATCGCGGGCTCCACCTTCGTTGCGCCCCCCGGCCCGGCGAACTCGGTGTAGCGGAACGGCTGCACCGTGATCGGTCCCTCGGTCGGCGCGGGGCCGACCTCTTTCCCGCTCATCATTCCCATGTCTTTCGCCATCCCTATTCCGAGTGCACGTGTTCAGGGCAGCGGCAGCCAGCCCGCATCCCCAAGAGGTCGCTACACACCGATCGAGGCAAACCGCTCGTCGGCGACCAGCTTTGCCAGGTCCAGTTCGGCCAGGATCGCGCCGTCCGCGTCGCGGAAGCGCGCGCCCTCCCAAGGCGCGGCACCGACGGCGGCGGGCTGCTCCTGCAGGTCCTTGGCCGTGCGCAGGCCGAAGGCGCGGGTGATCAGCAGCGCCGCGTTCAGCTTCAGCGCGTCGCCCAGCACGAGCAACTGCAGGGCCTGCTCGTCGGCCATCGGTTCGCCGCCGGCCAGCAGCGGCAGGTCGTAGACGCCGACCAGGCGGCCACGCACGTTCGACAGGCCGCGGAACCAGGGCCGGGTCCACGGCACGCGGGCGATGTCGGAGCGCGGCACGATCTCGCCGACGCTGGTCATGTCGATCAGGTAGCTGCGCTCCGCGATGCGCACGCCGAGGCGCGCGACCGGCGTTTCGCGCGCAGGCGCCTCGGCCAGGCGTTGCGCCAGGTGCGCCGAGAAGTCACGCAGGCCGGCCAGCGGCTTGGGGTGTTCCATCGGTGCGTTCACGTTCACCCTTCACCCTATGGCGGCGATCTTGCCGAGCAGTTCCTCTGGCTTCACGGGCTTGGTCACGTAGTCGCGCGCGCCCTGACGCAGGCCCCAGATGCGGTCGGTCTGCTGGTTCTTGCTGGTGCACATGATGATTGGGATGTGCTGCGTGGCCGGGTCGCGCGAGATCTGGCGCGTGAGCTGGTAGCCGTTCTGGCCCGGCATCACCACGTCCATCAGGATCAGGTCCGGCGGCACCGCCTTGACCTTGATCAGCGCCTCCTCGGCGCTCTCGGCGGCTGAAACGTGGAAGCCGTTCTTGGTCAGCAGTTCGGTCAGGAAGTAGCGCTCGGTGGGCGAGTCGTCGACGACCAGGACTTTCTTGATCGGCATTTCGGGCTCCGGCGTCAGTTGACCGCGGTCGAGGCCGCCGAATGCTGGAGCACGGCGGTCAGCAGGCTGTCCTTGGTGAACGGCTTGGTCAGGTACTCGCTGGAGCCGACCATGCGGCCACGCGCGCGGTCGAACAGGCCGTCCTTCGACGACAGCATGACCACCGGCGTCCTGGAGAAGCGCGGGCTGCGCTTGATCAGCGCGCAGGTCTGGTAGCCATCCAGCCGCGGCATCAGGATGTCGCAGAAGATGATCGCCGGCTGGTGGTCGTTGATCTTGGCCAGTGCCTCGAAGCCGTCGTTGGCCAGGATGACTTCGCAGCCCGCCTGCTTCAGGAAGATCTCGGCGCTGCGCCGGATGGTGTTCGAGTCATCGATGACCATCACGCGCGTACCGCGAATCTGGGAAAAATCGTGTGCCGACATGCAGGAACTCCGGCTGACGAAAATGGTTCGGCGGGGCGGGTGGTCGGATTCGGGCGCTGAATCGTTCAAGCGGCAGTGGCAGGCGCGGCGCGGCTCAGATTTCCACCATCTCGAAGTCTTCCTTTCGCGCGCCGCACTCCGGGCAGGTCCAGTTCGGCGGGATCTGCTCCCACGCCGTGCCCGCCGGGATGCCGTCGTCGGGCAGTCCGGCCGCCTCGTCGTAGATCCAGCCGCAGATCAGACACATCCATGCGCGCTTGCCCGCCTCGGTGGCCATATCCTGGGTTTTTCGAAACGTGTTCGTGTTGACTCACATACGTGCCGAGCGATCATAGCCCGGCCTCTCCGCGGGGCGAACGCTCGAAAATTCATGCTTACGGTCTAGACGGTCTCGCCTCGATCCCGGGCGCTCCCGGTTGCGGCGGAGGGCGCGGGGCGACGCACAACGCGAGCGCCGCGGCCCTGCAGCGCGTCGGCGCAGGCCGATGCGCGAGCGCTGCGTAAACTTCGGCCTTTGGCCGATCCGGATTGCCGTGAACCGCAACGAACAGCTCTTTGCCCGTGCCCAGCAGACCGTCCCGGGCGGCGTCAACTCGCCGGTGCGCGCCTTCCGGTCGGTCGGCGGCACGCCGCGCTTCATCGCTCGCGCCGAAGGGGCGCATTTCTGGGACGCCGACGGCCGCCGCTACATCGACTACATCGGCTCGTGGGGGCCGATGATCGTCGGCCACGCGCATCCTCAGGTCGTACGCGCGGTCCAGGAGGCCGCCGCCCGCGGACTGTCGTTCGGCGCGCCGACCGAGGCCGAGGTCGAGATGGCCGAGACGCTGGTGCGTCTGGTGCCGTCGATGGAGCAGGTGCGGCTGGTGTCCTCGGGCACCGAGGCGGCGATGAGCGCGATACGCCTGGCCCGTGGCGCTGCCGGCGGGGGCAAGGGCCGCCGCAAGCTCGTGAAATTCGAGGGCTGCTACCACGGCCACGCCGACAGCCTGCTGGTGAAGGCCGGTTCGGGCCTGCTGACATTCGGCAACCCGAGTTCGGCCGGCGTGCCGGCGGAGATCACGCAGCACACGCTGGTGCTCGACTACAACGACTGCCAGCAGCTCGAGGACGCCTTCCGGCAGCATGGCGACGACATCGCCTGCGTGATGGTCGAGCCGGTGGCCGGCAACATGAACCTGGTGCGCGCCACGGCCGAGTTCCTGCAGACGATGCGCCGGCTGTGCACGCGGCATGGCGCGCTGCTGGCGTTCGACGAGGTGATGACGGGCTTTCGCGTGGCCCTCGGCGGCGCGCAGTCGCTCTACGGCATCACGCCCGACATCACCGTGCTGGGAAAGGTGATCGGCGGCGGCATGCCGGTGGCGGCGTTCGGCGGCTCGGGCGAGGTGATGAAGCACCTGGCGCCGCTCGGCGCCGTCTACCAGGCCGGCACGCTGTCGGGCAACCCGGTCGCGGTCGCCTGCGGCCTGGCGACGCTGAAGCTGATCCAGGCGCCGGGCTTCTACGAACGGCTGGGCGCGGCGACGCAGTCGCTGGTCGACGGGCTTTCGGCGGCGGCGCGGGAGGCCGGTGAGCGTTTCTGCGCCGATCGCGTCGGCGCCATGTTCGGCCTTTATTTCGCCGAGCGCGTGCCGGCCAGCTATGCGCAGATCATGGCCACGGACAAGAACCGCTTCAATGCGTTCTTCCACGCCATGCTCGAGCGCGGCGTTTATCTCGCGCCGTCGGCGTACGAAGCAGGTTTCGTATCGGCGGCGCACGACGCGGCGGTGATTGCGGAGACCATGGTGGCAGCGCGGCAATCGTTCGCGGCGCTTGCCTGAAGGAACTCGGCGGCCTTCCCGCTGACCAAGACGCACAATGACCACTGCTGCCCGCCTCCTGCCGGCGTTGTTCGCCCTCGTGGCGCTGGCCGCCGGCGCGCAACCGGTACGCGTCGATCATGCCGAGGCGGAACTCGTCGCGGCCACGGCTGCGATCGTGCCCGGCAAGCCGTTGTCGGTCGGCCTGCGCCTGAAGCACGACCCGCACTGGCATACCTACTGGCAGGTGCCGGGGGACTCCGGCCTGCCGACGACCCTGAAGTGGCAGCTACCGGCTGGGTTCTCGGCCGGGCCGATCGAGTGGCCGTTGCCAAAGCGCCTGCCGATCGGGCCGCTGATGAACTTCGGTTACGAGGGCGAGGTGCTGCTGCCGGTGCAGGTCGCCACGCCGCTCGCCGTGACCGAGGGTCAGACACTGCTGTTGCGGGCGCGCGCCGACTGGCTGATCTGCAAGGACGTCTGCATTCCGGGCGGCGCCGACCTGCAGCTGTCGCTGCCGGTGCAGTCGGCGGCGGCGCCGTCGCGCCATGCGGCGCTGTTCGACAGCACCCGCAGGCAGATCCCGCAGCCGGTCACGCTCGACCGTGCCGCGGCGGCGATCGAGGCCAACCGGATCCGGCTCAGCTACCAGGCAGCCACGCCGGTGCGGTCGCTGGAATTCTTCCCGCTGGAGGAGGGGCGCATCGAGCCGGCGGCGGCGCAGACGCTGCGCGCCGAAGCGGGCCATACGGTGCTGCACCTGACGGCGGCGCAGCCGGTGGCCGCCGGGTTCCAGGTGCTGAAGGGCGTGCTGGTGGCCAACGGCGGGCCGACGATGGCCGGCGAGGGTGGCTGGGCCGGCGTGATCGACGTGCCGCTCGTGGCGGGCACGGTGGCGCAGGTGGCGCCGGCGGCGAGCGCGCCCGCCGTCATTGGCGAGACCGGGCCTTCGATGGGACTGTGGGTGGCCCTGGCCGGGGCTTTCATCGGCGGCCTGCTGCTGAACCTGATGCCCTGCGTGTTTCCGGTGCTGTCGCTGAAGTTGTTGAGCCTGATGCAGCACCAGCGCGCCGAGGACGAGGCGCGCCTGCCGCATGCGTCGCTGCGCGCGCATGGGGTCGCCTTTGCCGCCGGCGTGGTGATCTGCGTCGTGCTGCTGGCGGCGGTGCTGATCGCGCTGCGCGGCGCCGGCGAGCAGCTCGGCTGGGGTTTCCAGTTGCAGACGCCGTGGGTGATCGCGGCGCTGACGCTGCTGTTCTTCCTGATCGGACTGAACCTGCTGGGCACTTTCGAACTCAGCGTCGGCGGCGCGCTGGCCTCCAGCGGCGCCGCGCAGCGGCTGCAGACCGATCGCCTGAGCGGCAGCTTTGCCACCGGCCTGCTGGCGGTGGTGGTCGCCGCGCCATGCACGGCGCCGTTCATGGGCGCGGCCCTCGGCTTCGCGATGACCCAACCGGCGCCCACGGCGCTGGCGGTGTTCGCGACGCTCGGCGCCGGCATGGCCGCGCCCTACGTCGCGCTGACGTGGATGCCGGCGCTGCTCGCCCGCCTGCCGCGGCCGGGCGCCTGGATGCTGCGCTTCAAGCAGGTCATGGCCTTTCCGATGTTCGCCACCTGCGTCTGGCTGCTGTGGGTGCTGGCGCAGCAGGTCGGCATCGACGCGGTGGCGATGGTGCTCGGCGGGCTGGTGCTGGCGGCGCTGGGCGCCTGGGCCTTCGGCCTGATGCAGGTCGGCGCCCGCCGCTGGCGATGGATCGCGCTGGCGTCGCTGCCGCTGTCGCTGTACGCGGTCTTTGGCGCCACCACGCCCGGGGCTTCCACTGCGCGCGACGCGGTGCGCGCGGCCGATGCGGCGGGCTGGCAGCCATGGAGCCAGGCGGCGCAGCAGTCCGGCCTCGCCGCGGGCAAGCCGCTGTTCGTCGACTTCACGGCCGCGTGGTGCGTCACCTGCCAGGCCAACAAGCGACTGGTGCTGTCGAGCGGTGCCGTGCAGGCGGCGTTCGCGCAGCGCGGCATCACGATGCTGCGGGCCGACTGGACCAACCGCGACGACGAGATCACTCGCGAGCTGGCCCGCTTCGGCCGCAACGGCGTGCCGCTTTACGTGCTGTACGGCCGCGAGGGACGCACCGAGGTGCTGCCCGAGCTGCTGACCGAGCGCATTGTGCTCGACGCGCTCGACCGTCTCTGATATCGACCTCTATCGACCGACTTCGTCCAGGAGCCGCCCATGTTGCGCCGACATTTCCTTGCCCTGCCGCTGATCGCCTTAGCACCGCTGCCGGCGCTCGCGCAGCCGAGCCCCGGCCAGAACGCGCCGGCGTTTTCGCTGACCGATCTCGACGGCCGCAGGGTGTCGCTGGCCGACCTGCGCGGCAAGTTCGTCGTGCTCGAGTGGACCAACCCGTCGTGCCCGTTCGTGCAGAAGCACTACGGCAGCGGCAACATGCAGGCGCTGCAGAAGCGCTTCACCGGCGAGGGGGTGCAGTGGCTGGTGATCAACTCGACCGCGACGACGCATCCGGAGTACCTGCCGGCGGCCGAGCAGAAGGCGTGGCTGCGGAAGCAGGGCGCGGCGCCGGCGATCGCCGCGCTGGACGCCGACGGCGCGGTCGGCCGCGCCTATGGGGCCAAGGTGACGCCGCACATGTACGTCATCGATCCGAACGGCGTGCTCGCCTACGCCGGCGCGATCGACGACAAGCGCAGCGCCGATCCGGCCGACGTGAAGACCGCCCGCAACTACGTCGTGCAGGCGTTCACCGAGCTGCGCGCCGGCAAGCCGGTTTCGTCGCCTTCGACGCAGGCCTACGGCTGCACGATCAAGTACGGCTAGGAGCCTGCGCGCCGCGGGCTCAGCCGTTCTGCTGCACCCACTGCAGCAGCGCGTCGTGCGCCGGCTGCCCGTCGCGGGCGTTGCTGTGGTTGATGATCGCCACCACGACGTAGCGGCGCCCGCTGGCCGCATGCACGTAGCCGGCGACCGCGCGTACGTCGGCCAGCAGCCCGGTCTTGACATGGGCGCTGCCCGTGGCGCCGTTGCGCTTGCGCATCGTGCCGTCCACGCCGGCCAGAGGCAGCGAGGCCATCAGCTCCGGCATCAACGGCGAGGCGAAGGCGTGCTGCAGCAGGCGCGCCAGGCTGGCCGCCGAAATGCGCTCGACGCGCGACAGCCCCGCGCCATTTTCCAGCACCAGCTCGGGCATCGCCAGGCCGCGGCTGTCGAACCAGTCGCGGATCGCCGCCTCGGCGCGCGCGGCGCTGGCCGGCCGCCTGCCGCCGTCGGTGCCCAGCGCCAGGAAGATCTGCCGCGCCATCACGTTGTTGCTGAACTTGTTGACGTCGCGGATCACCTCGGCGAGCGGCGCCGACTCGTGAACGGCGATGCGGCGCGCCTGTGCCGGCACTGCGCCTTCACGCAGCTTGCCGGTCCACGTGCCGCCGGCGCCGCGCCAGAGAGAGGAGAACGCCGCGGCGAAATAGCGGCCGTGGTCGAGCACCGAAAGGTGCCAGAGCTGCTCGCCGCAGGCCAGCGGATAGCTGCCGCGGAACACCGGCGCCATCGGATCGGTGAAGTCGGCCTGCAGCCGGCCGCGCCAGTCGCCGCAGGGCCCGTCGGTCGCGCGCACGCTGGCCGGGACTCTCATGCCGGCCAGTAGCGGCGTGGCGACAACGCGCGCGCTGCGCGTCTCCGGGTCCGGCACGAAGCCGAAGGTCACGGCCTTGAAGTTCAGCAGCAGCGCGTCGGGACCGGCGTTGTACGGCCGGAAGCGTTCGCCATCGAACTCGGCGGGATCGTGTGATGCCGGTGCGAAGGCGGATCGGTCGAGGACGACGTCGCCGCGCAGCTCGCGCAGCCCGTAGCCACGGATGCGCTGGACCATCAGCCACAGGTGTTCGATCACCAGCTTGGGATCGCCGCTGCCGCGGATGACGAGATCGCCTTCGAGCGCATCGCCGCGCAGCGCGCCGGTGACGAACGCCTCGGTGCGCCAGGTGTAGGCCGGGCCGAGCAGGTTCAGCGCGGCGTAGGTGGTGACGAGCTTCATCGTCGAAGCCGGGTTCAGCGGCTGCGACGCGTTGGCTTCGATGGTGACGCCGTCGGCGGCCAGCGGCAGCACGACGATCGCCGAGGCCGACGCCGGAATCGACGCGACCCGCAGCGCCGAAGTCACCTCCTCCGGCACGGCGCATCGCGTCGAGGCGTCCTGGGCGGGCGCCTCGCCGGCCAGCAGCAGCGAGGCGAAGGCCAGCAGCGCGGCCAGAGGTGCCGCGAGGCGGGCGCGCCCTCGCAAGGGCAGGTGCGACGAGTGCGCGCGACGGGCCGGGACCATGCGCCGAGCTTAGCCGCGCCGCGGTCTCGCCGGCGAGGCTCAGCGATTCAGCGCGGCCGCCAGCCGGCGTCTGAAGGAAGAGACCAGTTGCGGCTGGTCGGCCGCGAGGCCGAACACCGAAAGCATCGTGCGGCGGCCGATATCGTCGCCGAAGGCGCGGTCGCGTTCGACGATGGCGAGCAGCTGCTCGAGCGCTGGCTCGTACTGGGCTTGCGCGATGTGCAGGTTGGCGAGATCGAGCCGCGCCTGCAGGTCGGCCGGGGCGCCGGCGATGCGGGAGCGCAGCGTGTCGGCGTCCGGCAGTTCGCCGGCGCGGCGCTGGCTCTGCAGTTGCGTCGACAGGACGCCGAAGCGTGGATCCAGCCGGCCGGGGGCCGACAGGCCGCGCAGGACCACTTCGGCCTCGTCGAGCCGACCGGCATCGGTGTTGTGCTGCAAGAGCAGGGAAGCGAGATCGAATCGCGTGTCGTCGCGCTCGGGGCGCAACGCCAGCGCCGCGCGCAATGCCGTCGCCGCGGCCGAGGCATCGCCTTGTTCGATCAGCGCGAGCGCCTTGCGTCGCTCGATCTCTGCCGCGTCGGGCACCAGCTTGTCGACGAACCTGCGCAGGGCTTCGGCCGGCAGCACGCCGACGAACGAGTCGGCGGGATTGCCGTCGACGAAGGCGACCACGAACGGAATGCTGCGCACGCCGAAGCGGGCGGCAAGGTCGGGGTTCTCGTCGACGTTGAGCTTGACGACCTTCAGCCGGCCGCCAAGCTCCTCCTCGAGCGCGGCCAGCAGCGGCGACAGCATCTGGCAAGGACCGCACCACGGCGCCCAGAAATCGACCAGCACCGGCTGCTCGCGCGAGGCGCCGATGACGTCGCGGTCGAAGGTCTGTTGCGTGATATCGAGCATCGTGAACCTCCTTCCGGCGCATGTCGGGGCGCGGCAGCGAAAGGACAAGCCCTGCGGCGGGCGCCGCGGGGGATCAGGCCGTCAGCTGGATCAGCCCGAGGCCGGCGCGACGGTGGTGCCCGAAGCCCTGACGGATGCGGCGCTTGAACTGCTCCGGATCGGCGACCTCGAGCGCGCCCTCGACCTGGGCGTAGTCGATCCTGATCTTCTGCCCGCGATGGCCGAAGCGCAGCGTCTGCATCGACACGTCGAGCATCAGCGGCGTGAAGCCGTAGTCGGGTGCGGCGGCGCGCAGCCAGGCTTCGACGTCCTGGCTGTTGCGATACGGCTCGATCTTCTTCTCGCCGTCGACCAGCCGGACCTGCCCGGCGCAGACCTGCAGGCTGAAGCGGTACATCAGCCCCTCGGCGAGCTGGATCACGACCCGCTTGGGCTCGAGCGCGCTGACCGCCGTCTCCGGCCAGCGCGTCCACGGCGTGATCGACTGCACCCAGTAGCGGCCGGCGATGCTGCTGTCGGCGCGGAACAGGAACTCGCCTTCGCCGGCCTTGCGTCCGAACACCTCGGAAAGTTCGCGATGGGCGGTGATGGGGTCGGTGTCGGGCCCGAACGCCACCGCCGTCTCGTAGACCTCGAGCGTCGGGATGTCCAGCCGCGTGAAGCTCAGCACCGAGTGAATGAATCCGGTGCGCCGGGTCCTCGTGAACTTGAAGTGCTTGTTGCCGCCGAACAGGCCCACGGTGTTGCGTCTCTGAGTGTGCCGGCGGCGCAGATGGGCGACGCACGGCTTGCCGCCGGTGTGGCAGATCGGACAAAGCGTGCCGCAGCCACGCCCACGCCGGTAGCCCCCTGCGCGGATTAGTCCCTCGCGATGAGCAGCGAGCGCTCGCCGGCAACTCGACTTCACGTTCGATCGCGCGAGCCATCCTCCTTCGTGCCCGCAGCGTTGCCGCTTGCGAAACTCACGTTGGCGGCGGCCTGCCGCGGTCGCAGGCGCCCCTGCCGCGGCTCGCTTGCGGAGCACAAGGCCGGCCGAACCCGGGTCAGGCAGGCCCGCCGTCTCGCCCGGCGAGCGACCGATTGAAGCGATCATGGGCGGATCGACTTGAAGTCGACGCCGCTGACCCTTATCATTGGCACTCGCCTGATGGGAGTGCTAGCAATGCATTGCACCCCAAGCCACGGCGCCCCCGGCATGCGACCTGCCGCCGGCTGTTTGTTAGTAATTACTTCGTCTGAGTTCCCTTGTTTCAGGGACTCTCTTAATCAGCTCAGGAGATTTTATGAAAATTCGTCCGTTGCACGATCGGGTGATCGTCAAGCGCCTCGACCAGGAGCGCAAGACAGCCTCCGGCATCGTCATTCCTGACACCGCCGCCGAGAAACCGGACCAGGGCGAGATCGTCGCCGTCGGCCCCGGCAAGCGCGACGACAACGGCAAGCTGATCGCTCTCGACGTCAAGGTCGGCGACCGCGTGCTGTTCGGCAAGTACGCCGGCCAGACGGTCAAGGTCGAGGGCGAGGAGCTGCTCGTCATGCGCGAAGAGGACCTGATGGGCGTGATCGCCTGAGGGCGATCGCCGGATGAGGCCGGCCGCTACGGGCGGCGCGGCCACTTGGACAACTCTCTTTCTGATCGGAGCTTTTCACTATGCCTTCCAAGCAAGTTTTCTTCGGCGACGACGCTCGCCACAAGATGGTCCGCGGCGTCAACATCCTGGCCAATGCGGTCAAGGTCACCCTCGGCCCGAAGGGCCGCAACGTCGTGCTCGAGCGCAGCTTCGGGGCGCCTACCGTCACCAAGGACGGCGTGTCGGTGGCCAAGGAAGTCGAACTGAAGGACAAGTTCGAGAACATGGGCGCGCAGATGGTCAAGGAGGTCGCCTCCAAGACCTCGGACGCCGCCGGTGACGGCACCACCACCGCCACCGTGCTGGCGCAGTCGATCGTCGCCGAGGGCATGAAGTACGTCGCCGCCGGCATGAACCCGATGGACCTGAAGCGCGGCATCGACAAGGCGGTGATCGCCGCCGTCGATGAGCTGAAGAAGATCAGCAAGCCGACCACGACCAGCAAGGAAATCGCCCAGGTCGGCGCCATTTCCGCCAACGCCGACAACGAGATCGGCAAGATCATCGCCGACGCGATGGACAAGGTCGGCAAGGAAGGCGTGATCACGGTCGAGGACGGCAAGTCGCTGAACAACGAGCTCGACATCGTCGAGGGGATGCAGTTCGACCGCGGCTATCTGTCGCCGTACTTCATCAACAATCCCGACAAGCAGATCTCGATCCTCGAGAACCCGTACGTCCTGCTGCACGACAAGAAGATCGGCAACATCCGCGACCTGCTGCCGATCCTGGAGCAGGTGGCCAAGGCCGGCCGGCCGCTGCTGATCGTCGCCGAGGAAGTCGAGGGCGAGGCGCTGGCGACGCTGGTGGTCAACAGCATCCGCGGCATCCTGAAGACCTGCGCCGTCAAGGCGCCGGGCTTCGGCGACCGCCGCAAGGCCATGCTCGAGGACATCGCCATCCTGACCGGCGGCACGGTGATCGCCGAGGAAACGGGCATGCAGCTCGAGAAGGCCACGCTGGCCGACCTCGGCCAGGCCAAGAAGATCGAGATCGCCAAGGAAAACACGACGATCATCGACGGCGCCGGCGACGCCAAGAGCATCGAGGCCCGCGTCAAGGCGATCCGCGCGCAGATCGAGGAAGCGACCTCCGACTACGACAAGGAGAAGCTGCAGGAACGCGTGGCCAAGCTCGCCGGCGGCGTGGCGCTGATCAAGGTCGGCGCGGCCACCGAGGTCGAGATGAAGGAGAAGAAGGCCCGCGTCGAGGACGCGCTGCACGCCACCCGCGCTGCCGTGGAAGAGGGCATCGTTGCCGGCGGCGGCGTGGCGCTGATCCGCGCCAAGCAGGCCATCGCCAACTTGAAGGGCGAGAACACCGACCAGGACGCCGGCATCAAGATCGTTCTGCGCGCGATGGAGGAGCCGCTGCGCCAGATCGTCGCCAACACCGGCGACGAGCCGAGCGTGGTCGTCAACAAGGTCGCGGCCGGCAAGGGCAACTTCGGCTACAACGCGCAGACGGGCGAGTACGGCGACCTGGTCGAGATGGGCGTGCTCGACCCGACCAAGGTCACCCGCACCGCACTGCAGAACGCCTCGTCGGTGGCCGGCCTGATGCTCACCACCGATGCGATGGTGGCCGAGCTGGTCGAGGAGAAACCCGCGGCCGGCGGCGGCATGCCGGGCGGCGGCATGGGTGGCATGGGCGGCATGGGCATGGACATGTAGGTCCCGATGCCCGCCGCTGGCCCGACCCGGGTCGGCTGCGACGCGCAGACTCGAAAGGGCCCGCTTCGGCGGGCCTTTTTTCTGTGCGCGGCTTCCTTGTGCGCGAGACTCGAACCGGCGCGTTGCGCGCAGAATCGCCGCTGCCTCGGGCGCGACGGCGCGAGGCGATCGCCGTGAGCGCGCGTTCCTCCTCCGATTCCGCCGACAGCGGTCCGACCTGGCCGTTGCTGGTCGCGCTCGGCGTCACGCAGATCGTCTCCTGGGGCTCGATCTACTACGCCTTCGCGCTGCTGCTCGAGCCGCTGCAGCGCGACCTCGGCGCCGAGCGCAGCGCCGTGGCCGGCGCCTTCTCCGTGGCGCTGCTCGTCTCCGGGCTTTGCGCGACGTGGATCGGCCGCACGATCGATCGCGTCGGCGGCCGCAGCGTCATGACGCTCGGCTCGGCGGCGGCGGCGCTGCTGCTGGCGGCCCTGTCGCAGGTGAACTCGCTGCCGGCGCTGTACGCGGCCTGGACCGGGCTGGGGGTGGTGATGGCGGCCACGCTCTACGAGCCGGCGTTCGCGGTGATCGCGCACGCCTTCCGCGCCCGGTACCGGCGCGCGCTGACGGTGCTGACGCTGTTCGGCGGCCTCGCCAGCACGGTGTTCTGGCCGCTGACGACGGCGCTGATCGAGCGCTTCGGCTGGCGCGAGGCGGTGCTTTGGCTGGCGGCGATCAACCTCGCGCTGTGCGTGCCGCTGCACCTGCTGCTGCCGCGGCCGGCCGGACCCGCGACTGGCGCGCCGCCGGCGGGCGCCGCGCCGCGGCGGACCGGGCTGTGGGCCGATCGCCGGTTCCGCGCCCTGACGCTCGCCTTCCTCGCGCACTACATCGTCGTCTCGGCCATTGCCGCGCACCTGATCGCGCTGCTGCTGGCGCGCGGATTGAGCCCGTCGGCAGCGGCGGCCATCGGCGCGCTGATCGGCCCGATGCAGGTGGCCGGGCGTGTGGTCGAGTTCGGCGCCAGCCGCTGGGTGCGCGTCGGGCAGGTCGGCCGCATCGCCGCCGCGGCGATGCCGCTGTCGCTGCTGGCGCTGTACTGGGCCGGCGCGAGCACGCCGGGGCTGATGCTGTTCGCGGTGCTGTTCGGCGCCGGCAACGGGGCGATGACGGTGGTGCGCAGCGCGCTGCCGGTGGAGATGTACGGCCGCGACCACTACGGCGCGATCGCCGGCGCGCTGGCCACGCCGGGCCTGCTGGCGCGTGCCGTCGGTCCGACTCTCGCCGCGATGCTGTGGACCGCGCTCGGCGGCTACGGGCCAGTCAGCCTCGCGCTGCTCGCAGTCGCCGCCACCGGCGCGCTGGCCTTTGCCTACGCGACGCGCGAGGATTGAGCCCGGCCCCGCGAGCAGCGCCCGCCGTGGCCCTACCGCGACCGCGCCTGCGCGTAGCGGGCCAGCGTTCGCGCACGGGCCGCGGCATGATCGACGACCGGCGGCGGGTAGTCGCGGCCAATCATGCAGCCCGTCTCGCGCTGCCGCTCGGGCGAAAGCCGCCACGGCGCGTGGATCTCGCGTGCACCAAGCCTAGCCAGCGCCGGCAGGTAGCCGCGGATGAACTCGCCGTCGGGGTCGAACTTCTCGCTCTGCGCCACCGGGTTGAAGACGCGGAAGTACGGCTGCGCGTCGCAGCCGGTCGAGGCCGCCCACTGCCAGCCGCCGTTGTTGGCCGCCAGGTCGTAGTCGAGCAGGCGGCGCGCGAAGTACCGCTCGCCGCGCCGCCAGTCGATGCCGAGGTCCTTGGCAAGGAAGCTGGCCGTCACCATCCGCAGCCGGTTGTGCATGTAGCCGGTGCGGTTGATCTGCGTCATCGCCGCGTCGACCAGCGGATAGCCGGTGCGGCCGTCGCACCATGCCGCGAACAGCTCCGGCGCCTCGTCCCAGCGGATGCGGTCGTACTCCGGCCTGAAGCTCGCGGTGACGACCTGCGGATGGTGATACAGGATCTGCTGGTAGAACTCGCGCCAGACGAGTTCGTCCAGCCACGTCGCGGCGCCGGCCGAGCGCGCCGCGCGCTCGTGCGCAAAGCGGACCAGCTCGCGAATCGACACGGTGCCGAAGCGCAGGTGCACCGAGAGGTAAGACGGCCCGCGCCGCGCCGGGTAGTCGCGCGCGTCGCGGTACTGGTCGATGCGCGCCTTGAACGCCTCGAACAGGCGGCGGCCGCCACTGGCGCCCGTCGGCACCGCCAGGGCGTCGAGATCGCTGGGCGCGAACCCGATCGATTCCAGCGACGGCACGGCCGCCGGCTGCGGCGGCATGGCCAGCGCGCCGGCGCTCGACTCGACCGGATGCTCGCGCAGGTGTGACGGCGCCAGGGCCCTGATCCACGCGTTCCGGTACGGCGTGAACACCGAGAATGGCCGACCGGCCGCGGTCAGCACCTCGCCGCGTTCGAAGATCACCTGGTCCTTGGACAAGCGCAGCGCGCGCCCGGCGCGGGCGAGTTCCGCGGCGACGCGGGCGTCGCGCTCGGTCGCGTAGGGCTCGTAGTCGCGGTTGGCGAACACGGCCTCGACGCGCAGTTCATCGGCCAGGCGCACGATTTCCTCGGCGGCGACGCCGTGACGGACGATCAGCGCGCCGCCGCGGGCACGCAGCGCCGCGTCGAGCTCCGTCACGCAGCGATGGATGAACCCGACGCGGCGGTCGGTGCGCAGCCCCTCGGCCAGCAGTTCGTCGAGGATCGCCCGATCGAAGACGAACGCCGCATACACGCGACGTGCGGCCGTCAGCGCGTGATGCAGCGCTGCGTTGTCGGTCAGCCGCAGATCGCGGCGGAACCACATCAGGGCCGAGTCCATGCGGGTGTCCGGTGCGAGTCGACCGGCAAGCTTACAATCGCCGCACGACAAGTCCCCCGAGCCGCCGCGAGTCCATGGACCTGACGCACAAGTTCCTGATCGCGATGCCCGCGATGGCGGATCCTAATTTCGCCGGCTCGGTCGTCTACATCTGCGAGCACACCGACAAGGGCGCGCTCGGCCTGGTGATCAACCGGCCGACCGAACTGACGCTCGGCGGCTTGTTCGACAAGATCGACCTGAAGCTCGAGATCGCGCCGTGGAAGGACGCGCCCGTGTACTACGGCGGGCCGGTGCAGACCGAGCGCGGCTTCGTGCTGCACGTGCCGGCCGGGCAGTACAGCTCGTCGCTGGCGGTAGCCGAGGACATCGCGCTGACCACCTCGAAGGACGTGCTCGAAGCGGTGGCCGGCGGCATCGGGCCGCAGAAGCTGCTGGTCACCCTCGGCTACTCCGGCTGGAGCGCGGGCCAGCTCGAATCCGAAGTCTCGGCCAACGCCTGGCTCACCGTGGATGCGCAGCCGCAGATCATCTTCGACACGCCGGCCGAGGCGCGGCAGGCGGCCGCGTTCCGCCTGCTGGGGATCGACCCGTCGTTTCTTTCGGCGCAGGCCGGGCATGCGTGAGGCGGCGCTCGCCGTTCGCCGGCCCGCGGCCCCGCCACCCTCGCTTGCTCCATTGACCGACGAGATCCTGCTCGGCTTCGACTTCGGCACGCGGCGCATCGGCGTGGCGCTGGGCAACGGCATCACGCGGCAGGCACGGCCGCTGGCGGTGATCGACGAGGCGGGCGACGCGCGCTGGCGGCGCATCGCCGCGCTGGTCGCGGCCTGGCAGCCGGCGCGGCTGGTGGTCGGGCTGCCGCGACAACCCGACGGTGCGCCGCATGCGCTGACCGCGCGCTGCGAGCGCTTCGCGCGCCAGCTCGAGGGCCGCTACCGGCTGCCGGTGGCGCGCGTCGACGAACGCTATTCGTCGGCGGTGGCCGACGGCGGCCGCGACGACGAGGCCGCGGCGGTCATCCTGCAGCAATGGTTCGACGAGAGGGTTACTCCCCTCGTCCCTTCCCCCTCCCCTGTCGCGGGAGAGGGGAACGTGGAGGCGTCGCCCGGCGACGACGGAGACGAACATGATTGAACTGGACGCCGAGGCCGTCTACCGCAGCCTCGCGGCCCGCCTGCGCGAGGAAGTGGTCGGCCGCGACGTGCGGCTGGTCGGCGTGCACACGGGCGGCGTGTGGCTGGCGCAGCGGCTCAGGCAGGACCTGCACGTGCCGTACGAGGTGGGCATCCTCGACATCTCCTTTTACCGCGACGACTTCTCGCGCTCGGGGCTGAACCCCGGCGTGAAGCCGTCGTCGATCGCCTTCGACGTCGAGGGCGCCGACATCGTGCTGGTCGACGACGTGCTCAACACCGGCCGCACGGTGCGCGCGGCGATGAACGAGCTGTTCGACTACGGGCGGCCGGCGCGCATCGACCTGGCGGTGCTGATCGACCGCGGCGGCCGCGAGCTGCCGGTCGCGCCCACCGTGGTCGGCCGCGTGATCGAGGTGCCGCCGGAAGTCAGCGTCGTGCTCACGCGCGATGACGACGGCCGGCTGCACCTGACGCTGGAGCGCCGCCGTGAAGCCTGAGTTCGGCCGCAACCCGCAGCTGAACCGCAACGGCGAACTGCACCACCTGCTGTCGATCGAGGGGCTGCCGCGCGCGATCATCGAGCGCATCCTCGCCACCGCCGACGGCTTCATCAACATCGCCGAGCGGGAGGTGAAGAACGTACCGCTGCTGCGCGGCCGCTCGGTGTTCAACCTGTTCTTCGAGAACAGCACGCGCACCCGCACCACCTTCGAGATCGCCGCGCGCAGGCTCAGCGCCGACGTGTTCAACCTCGACATCCAGCGCTCGAGCACGGCCAAGGGCGAGAGCCTGCTCGACACGATCAACAACCTGACGGCGATGCAGGCCGACATGTTCGTCGTCCGCCACGCCACCGGCGGCGCGCCGCACCTGATCGCGCGCCACGTGGCGCCGCACGTGCACGTGATCAACGCCGGCGACGGCCGCCACGCGCACCCGACGCAGGGCCTGCTCGACATGTACACGATCCGCCACTACAAGCGCGACTTCGCCAACCTCACCGTGGCGATCGTCGGCGACATCCTGCACTCGCGCGTGGCCCGCTCCGACCTCCACGCGCTGGCCGCGCTCGGCGTGCCCGAGCTGCGCGCCGTGGCGCCGCTGACGCTGCTGCCCGACGGGCTCGCTAGCATGGGCGTGCGCGTGTGCACCCGGCTCGACGACGGCATCCGCGACGCCGACGTGATCATCATGCTCAGGCTGCAGAACGAGCGCATGCGCGGCGCGCTGCTGCCGAGCGCGCAGGAATACTTCCGCAACTACGGGCTGACGCCAGAGCGGCTGCAGCTGGCGAAGCCCGACGCGATCGTCATGCACCCCGGCCCGATGAACCGCGGCGTGGAGATCGACTCGCGCGTGGCCGACGGCACGCAGAGCGTGATCCTGCCGCAGGTGACCTTCGGCATCGCCGTGCGCATGTCCGTGCTGTCGATCGCCGCCTCGTCGCAGAGAATGCAATGAGCGCCGTGCGGCCGCCCGCAGGCGCTCGGCTCCCCCTCGGGGGGACAGCCCGCAGGGCGAAGGGGGC
>Ga0114939_10001440_pt1 | contig 18690 bp, 11 predicted proteins | sample AshMeaCrysSpring_FD_87196 | JGI IMG/M metagenome (GOLD analysis project Ga0114939, IMG submission 87196) | Groundwater microbial communities from Big Spring, Nevada to study Microbial Dark Matter (Phase II) - Ash Meadows Crystal Spring | ecosystem: Environmental > Aquatic > Deep subsurface >...
GAGCCGGTCCGGGCGGTCGTGATCGACCTGGAGGGGACCAATGCGCTGGACACGACCAGCGCAGACACGCTGGGGGCGCTCGTGCAGGCCCTGCACGAGGCCGACGTCGACGTGTACGTCGCCCGGGTCAGGTTCGAAGTCCGCCAACTGCTGCGGCGGGCCGGGATCATGGCCCTCATCGGCGAGGACCACGTCTGGCACAGCATCTCCCAGGCGGTCCGCCAGGCCCGCAGGGACCACACCATCACGGCCGAGCCGCGTTCGCTGGCCGAGCAGGCGGGTCATCTGCCGATGGTCCCGCCCTCCGGTGAGGACGCCTTCGGCCACCGCTGGTCCCCGTTCCGGCCGTGACCGCCCCGTCCTGGCTGCCGGGCCTGGCGACCCTCCAGGCCTACCAGCGGCCCTGGTTACGCGGGGACGTGCTGGCCGGGGTCACCGTCGCGGCCTACGCGGTGCCGCAGCTCATGGCCTACGCCGAGCTGGCTGGGCTGCCCGCCGTCGTCGGCCTGTACGCGGTGATGCTGCCGCTGCTGGCCTACGCGTTCCTCGGCTCGTCCCGCCAGCTGTCGATCGGACCCGAGTCGACGACGGCGCTGCTCACCGCGGCCGCGATCGCACCACTGGCCGGGGGGGACCCGGCTCGCTACGCCGCCCTGGCCGCGCTGCTCGCCCTGCTCGTCGCCGCCTACTGCCTGATCGCCTGGGCGTTGCGGCTCGGTTTCGTCGCCGACCTGCTCTCCCGGCCTGTGCTGGTGGGCTACCTCACCGGGGTCGCCGTGATCATGATCGTCGGCCAGCTCGACACCGTCACCGGCGTCCCCACCGAGGGCGACACGGTGGCGGCGGAGCTGGCCTCCTTCGTCGCGAACCTGGCCGAGCTCGACGTCGCGACGACCGTCCTGTCCGTCCTGGCGCTGGTGGCCCTGCTGGTGCTGCACGCACGTCTGCCCCGCTGGCCCGGCCCTCTGCTCGTCGTCCTGGCCGCCTCCGGGCTCGTTGCGGCTTTCGGCTGGACCGACACGGTCGAGGTGGTCGGGACGATCCCGTTCGGGCTGCCGGCCCTGGAGATCCCCCCGGTGAGCGGGGAGGACCTGTCGTTGCTGTGGCTGGCGGCGCTGGGAGTGATGATCGTCGGATACACCGACAACGTGCTGACCGCGCGCGCGTTCGCCGGCCGCCGGCACCAGGAGATCGACGCCAACCAGGAGCTGCTCGCGCTCGGCGTGGCGAACCTCGGCTCCGGCCTGAGCCAGGGGTTCCCCGTCAGCAGCAGCGGGTCGCGGACCGCGCTCGGGGCCGCGGGAGGGAGCCAGAGCCAAGTGGCGTCCCTGGTCACCCTTGCCACCATCGTCGCGACCGTGCTGGTGCTGCGCCCGGTGCTGGAGTTCTTCCCGCTGTCGGTGCTCGGAGCGCTGGTCGTCTACGCCGCCCTGCGGCTGATCGACGTGCCCGCGTTCGGCGCGCTGTGGCGGTTCCGCTGGAACGAGCTCATCCTCGCCCTGGCCACGACGGTCGCGGTGCTGGTCGCCGACATCCTGGTCGGCGTGCTGGTCGCCGTCGCCCTGTCGGTGCTCGAGCTCTTCTCCCGGGTGATGCGACCACACGACGCCATCGAGGGGTTGGTGCCGGGACTGGCCGGCATGCACGACGTGGACGACTACCCGCAGGCGCAGACCGTGCCGGGCCTGGTCGTGTACCGCTACGACAGCCCGCTGTTCTTCGCCAACGCCTCGGACTTCCGGCGCCGGGCTCTCGCCGCGGTGGACCAGGTGCAGAGCACGGTCGGGCCGGTGCGGTGGCTGCTGCTCAACACCGAGTCCTACGTCGAGGTGGACAGCACGGCCGTGGCCACCCTCGAGGAGCTACGGCAGGTGCTGGCCGACCGTGGCATCGAGCTGGCGCTCGCTCGCGTGAAGCAGGACCTCGCGGTGCCGCTGGAGCGGGCCGGATTCCTGGAGCGGGTCGGCCCTGACCGGGTCTTCCCCACGCTGCCCACCGCGCTCGAGGGGTACCGGGCCTGGGCGGCGCAGCACCCGCCGGCGTCGGGGTCGGACCAGGGGGAGCTCCGGGCCTGAGCCAGGGTGGTCCCCGATGACGACCTGGCAGCACCGACGTAGCGTCACAGGCATGAGTACCACCCCCACTTCCTGGCAGCTCGACGGCCTGAGCCGTCCCCTCGACGACCGGATCATCGCCGGTGTCTGCGCCGGCATCGCCCGCCGCTTCGGTCTGTCGGCCACCACGGTCCGGCTGCTGTTCCTGCTCTCGTTGCTGCTCCCCGGCCCCCAGGTGGTCGTCTACCTGGTGCTGTGGCTGCTGATGCCCGCGGAGCGCCGCGCCGCCTTCTAGGGTGGCGGGATGCTGCAGTGGGACGTCGTACCGGTGGACAAGCCCGAGGACCTGAACGTGGTCATCGGGCAGGCCCACTTCATCAAGACGGTCGAGGACCTGCACGAGGCTCTCGCCGGCACCAGCCCGCACCTGCGGTTCGGGGTGGCCTTCTGCGAGGCGTCCGGGCCCCGCCTGGTCCGCCGGTCCGGAAACGACGCCGACCTCGTCACGCTCGCGGTGCGCACGGCGCTGGCCATCGGCGCAGGGCACAGCTTCGTGGTCTACCTGCGGGAGGGCTTCCCGGTGAACGTGCTGCCCGCCGTGCGAGCGGTGCCCGAGGTGTGCGGGATCTTCTGCGCCACCGCCAACCCGGTCCAGGTGCTCGTGGCCGTCACCGAGCAGGGCCGCGGTGTCGTGGGGGTCGTCGACGGGGCACCGCCACTGGGGGTCGAGACCGAGGCGGACGTGACCGCTCGGCGTGACCTGCTGCGGGCCATCGGCTACAAGCTGTAGCCCGCCGTGGCCGCCGTCGCCGTGGCCGACTCCGCTCAGCTGTGGGGCGGCCTGCAGATGCTGCCACGCTGGCTGGCGCTCGCCAGCATCGGCGGGGCGCTGGTGCTGGCCGGTGCACGCTTCGAAGGGGTGCGGTCGCAGCGGCACCGGGCCCGCGGCCGGGCGAGGGCACTGCGATGAACGTCGAGGTGCGCCCTGCCCGGGCCGAGGAGGCCGAGGCGACGGCTGCGCTGGTCGTCGCCTGCTACGTCGACGGCGGCTACGTCGCCGCGGACAGCCCCTACGTCGCCGACCTGCTGTCCGGCGCCGCCCGGTTCCGCGAGGCCGACCTGCTGGTCGCCGTGCGCGCCGGGCGCGTCGTCGGGACCGCGACCTACTGCGTGCCGGGAAGTCGGTGGGCGGAGATCGCCGGGCCTGACGAGGGCGAGTTCAGGATGCTCGCGGTCGCCACGCACGAGCGGGGCATGGGCATCGGCACGGCCCTCGTGCAGGAGTGCATGACCCGGGCCCGGGCAGCGGGGGCACACCGGCTGGTCATGTCGACGACCCAGCAGATGGCTGCGGCCCACCGGCTCTACGAGCGGCTCGGCTTCCACCGGCTCCCCGACCGGGACTGGTCACCGCGGCCGGGTCTGCTGCTCTGGGTGTACGGGCTGGACCTCCTGTCCTGACGAGACGGAAGGCCCTGGCCGGGCGTGGGCGCCGGTCGCAGGCTGCAGGCGTGCGGAGGGGGCGGGTGCAGGTCGCGGTGCCGGGCTGGTTGGAGCCCATGCTCGCCGACCCGCCGGTGCTTGCGCGGCGCACCGATCGGATGCGCCTGGCGATCGCGCTCGCCCGGGAGAACGTCGACCGCGGGACCGGCGGTCCGTTCGGCGCCCTCGTCGCGCAGACCACGACCGGCCGGGTCGTCGCTGCCGGCGTGAACGTCGTGGTGGCCAGCCACAACTCGACCGCCCACGCCGAGATGGTCGCGCTTCAGCTGGCGGAGGCGCGCGTCGGCGCCTTCGACCTGGGCACGGCCGCGGAGGGCCCGTACGAGCTCGTCTCCAGCGTGGAGCCCTGCGTCATGTGCCTCGGCGCGGTGCTGTGGTCGGGCGTGTCGACCTTGATCTGCGCTGCCCGGGACGAGGACGCCCACGCCATCGGCTTCGACGAGGGACCCAAGCCCAGCCACTGGGTGGACGCCGTCGGCAGCCGCGGGATCGCCGTCGTGCTCGACCTGCTGCGGCAGGAGTCGGTGGCCGTCCTGGAGGAGTACCGGGCACGGGGCGGTCCGATCTACAACGCGTCCCACGCCGTGCTCACGACTAGATGACCGTGAGCCCTCGGCTGCGGAAGATCTCCTGGGCGTCGCGCACCTGCTGCTTGGTGGGTGGGGCAACCCCGGCCAACCGGTAGGGCCAGCCGAGCGCCTGGTACTTCTGCTCCCCGAACTCGTGGTAGGGCATGATCTCGACCCGGTCGACCCCGGCGAGGGTGGTGACGAACTCGGCCACCGCGCCGATGTTGGCCGCCGCGTCGGTGAGCCCCGGCACGAGCACGTACCGCACCCACATGTGGTTGCCGCGGTCGGAGAGCCGCCGCGCGAACTCCAGCGTCGGCTCCAGCTCCCCCGACGTGACCCGGCGGTAGGTCTCCGGGTCACCGGACTTGATGTCGAGCAGGACCAGGTCGGTGAGGTCGAGCAGGTCGTCGGTGGCCCGCACGCCCAGGTTGCCCGAGGTGTCCAGGACCGTGCTCATGCCCCAGCGCTCCTTGACCGCCCGGAAGAGCGCGGTCACGAATCGGGGCTGCAGCAGCGGTTCACCACCGGAGACGGTGAGGCCACCGCCCGACACCGAGATGAAGTCGGCGTACTTACCGATGTCCTCGAGCACCGTCTCGACGTCGACGTGCTCACCCAGGCGCATCTCCCAGGTGTCCGGGTTGTGGCAGTACAGGCAGCGCAGCGGGCAGCCGGACACATAGACCGTGTAGCGCACACCAGGGCCGTTGACCGAGCCGACAGTCTCCACGGAGTGGATGTAGCCGCGAACAGCGCCGTCGAGCGACGGTGCGTCCTCGGAGTCCGGATGTGCCAACGGCTGATGCACTCGAGCGTCGAGCGCGTTGACCGGGATGAGCCTCACAGGAGCCAGAGTAGACGCCCGCAGGTGACGCCTCCGGTGCCAGCCGGGGACGCAACGGTCCCGTCGACGGTCAGCCTGACTAGAGGTTCATGTGGAAGGTGCGGCTGATGACGTCCTTCTGCTGCTCGCGGGTGAGCCGGACGAAGTTGACCGCGTAGCCCGACACCCGGATGGTCAGCTGTGGGTAGTTCTCCGGGTGCTCCATGGCGTCGAGCAACGTGTCTCGGTTGAGCACGTTGACGTTCATGTGGAAGCCCTCGGCCGACATGTAGCCGTCCATGATCCCCACGAGGGTCTTGACCTGCTCGGCGCCGACCTTGCCCAGCACGCTCGGCATCAGCGAGGCGGTCAGCGAGATGCCGTCCTCGGAGTCCTCGTACGGCAGCTTGGCCACCGACAGCGCCGCGGCGACCAGACCCTTCTTGTCCCGGCCGTGCATGGGGTTGGCGCCGGGGGCGAACGGCTCGCCCTTGCGCCGGCCGTCCGGGGTGTTGCCGGTCTTCTTGCCGTAGACGACGTTGCTGGTGATCGTCAGCACCGACTGGGTGTGCCGGGCGTTGCGGTAGGCCGGGTGCTTGCGGATCTTGGCCATGAACGTCTCGACGACCCACACCGCAAGCTGGTCGACCTCGTCGTCGTTGTTGCCGAAGCACGGGAAGGTGCCCTCGGTCTCGAAGTCGACGATGAGGCCCGACTCGTCCCGCACCGGCCGGACGGTGGCGTACTTGATGGCCGACAGGCTGTCGGCGAGCACCGACAGGCCGGCGATGCCGCACGCCAGCGTCCGGTCGGGCGCGTAGTCGTGCAGGGCCATCTCCACCCGCTCGTAGGCGTACTTGTCGTGCATGTAGTGGATGACGTTGAGCGCGTTGACGTAGACCCGGGCCAGCCACTCCAGCGTCTGGTCGAACTTGTCGAGGACCTCGTCGATCTCCAGGACCTCCCCGGTGACCGGGCTGCCCACCTCGGCGATCTGCTCGCCCGAGATCTCGTCCCTACCGCCGTTGAGCGCGTAGAGCAGCGCCTTGGCGACGTTGACCCGGGCCCCGAAGAACTGCATCTGGTGCCCGACCGGCATGGCCGACACGCAGCACGCGATCGCAGTGTCGTCACCGAACCGCGCCCGCATCAGCTCGTCGTTCTCGTACTGGATGGACGAGGTGTCGATCGACACCTGGGCGGCGAACTCCTTGAAGCCCTCGGGCAGCGCGGGAGACCAGAAGACGGTCAGGTTCGGCTCGGGGGCCGGCCCCAGGGTGTAGAGGGTCTGCAGGAACCGGAACGAGGTCCTGGTGACCAGCGGGCGGCCGTCCACACCGACGCCGCCGATCGCCTCGGTGACCCAGGTCGGGTCGCCGGAGAACAGCTCGTCGTACTCCGGCGTCCGCAGGAAGCGGACGATCCGCAGCTTGATGACGAAGTCGTCGACGATCTCCTGGGCGAACTCCTCGGTGATGCGGCCCTCGGCGAGGTCACGTGCGAGGTAGACGTCGAGGAAGGTCGAGACCCGCCCGAGCGACATCGCCGCGCCGTTCTGCTCCTTCACCGCGGCCAGGTAGGCCAGGTACAGCCACTGCACCGCCTCCTGCGCCGTCCCGGCCGGCCGGGAGACGTCGAAGCCGTACGAGGCCGCCATCTCGACCAGCTCGCCGAGCGCGCGGATCTGCTCCGAGAGCTCCTCCCGGTCCCGGATCACGTCGTCGGTGGAGTGCAGCACCTCCAGCGCCGCCTTCTCCTGCTTCTTGCGCTCGACCAACCGGGTCACCCCGTACAGCGGCACCCGGCGGTAGTCACCGATGATGCGGCCCCGGCCGTAGGCGTCCGGCAGCCCGGTGACCACGCCCGAACGACGCGCGGCCATGATCTCCGGGGTGTAGGCGTCGAAGACGCCGTCGTTGTGAGTCTTGCGGTACTTGGTGAAGATCTCCCGCACCTGCGGGTCGGCCTCGAAGCCGTAGGCCTTGAGCCCGTTCTCGACCATCCGCCAGCCGCCGTTGGGCATGATCGCGCGCTTGAGCGGCGCGTCGGTCTGCAGGCCGACGATGATCTCGGCGTCCTTGTCGATGTAGCCAGGTGAATGGCTGGTGATGCTCGCCGGGGTATGCACGTCGACGTCGAGGACCCCACGCTCGCGCTCCACGACCATGAGGTCGCTGAGCTTGGCCCACAGGCCACGGGTACGGTCGGTCGCGCCGGCCAGGAATCCCGCGTCGCCGTCGTAGGGCTCGTAGTTCTGCTGGATGAAGTCACGCACGTCGACGGTCAACCGCCACTGGGTGCCGGTGAACGTGCGCCAGGGGTCCAGCGCCGAGGCGTCGGCGCCGCCGGTGGTGTCGGGGCTGCTGGCGGGGATGGCGGTGTCGGTCACGGTTCCTCACTGATCGATCGGTTCGCGGGCAGGACCGACGTGCCACGTCGGTCTCGATGCGTACAGCATGCCCGAGATGAGGTCGATCCGGGCTCGCCGAACGTCATCTTCCTCGCCGGCAGACGTCCCGACCTGAGGTTGCGCCCCTGTCGTGCCAGAGTGTGCGGCGTGAAGAGTGGCATCGACCTGTCCCACGTCGACCCGCAGGTCCGGCCCCAGGACGACCTGTTCCGGTTCGTCAACGGCCGCTGGCTGGCCGAGGTGGAGATCCCGCCGGACAAGGCCCGGTTCGGGGAGTTCATCCGGCTGCGTGACGACTCCGAGCGCCACCTGCTCGAGATCGTCGAGGCGCTGCGGGGTCAGCCGTGGCCGGACGGCACCGACGAGCAGCGGGTCGCCGACCTGTACGAGGACTTCCTCGACACCGATCGGGTCGAGGCCCTCGGCGCGACGCCGCTGGCTGCCACCCTCGCGCAGGTGGACGACGTCAGCGACGTCGAGGGCTTCGTGGCACTGGTTGCCCGACTCGAACGCACCGGCGTGCCCGGCCTGTTCTCGTCGTACGTCAGCACCGACCAGGGCGACTCCTCCCGCTATCTGCTCTACCTCGGCCAGGGCGGCCTCGGGCTGCCCGACGAGTCGTACTACCGGGACGAGCGGTTCAGCCAGGTGCGCGAGGACTACGTCCGTCATGTCGAGCGCATGCTGGAGCTGGCCGGTGTCGGCGGTGCGGCGCAGGCGCACGAGGTCATGGAGGTGGAGAGCCGGCTGGCGACAGCCCACTGGGACCGGGTGACCAACCGCGACGCGGTCAAGACCTACAACCTGCGCAGCGCCGAGGACCTGCAGGCGCTCTCGCCCACGCTGCCCTGGCCCGACTGGCTCGCCGGCATCGGCGGGCGGGGCCACGAGCTCGACGAGGTGGTCGTCCGGCAGCCGTCGTACCTGCAGGCGCTGTCGGACGAGCTGGGGCAGATCGACCTCGGGCAGTGGCAGACCTGGCTGCGCTGGAAGGTCGTGCACCGGTCGGCGCCGTACCTGAGCGGGCCGTTCGTGGCGGAGAACTTCGACTTCTACGGCCGCACCCTGACCGGGACGCCGCAGATCCGGGAGCGGTGGAAGCGCGGCATCTCGTTGGTCGAGTCGACGTTGGGCGAGGCGCTGGGGCGGCTCTACGTGGCCAGGCACTTCCCGCCGCAAGCCAAGGAGCACATGCAGGCTCTCGTCGCCACACTGGTGGAGGCCTACCGGCGGCGCATCACCGACCTGGCCTGGATGACACCGGCCACGAGGGCACGAGCCCTGGACAAGCTGGCCGCGTTCACCCCGAAGATCGGCTACCCGGACACCTGGCGGGACTACTCCGCGCTGAGCATCATCGGCGGTGACCTTCTCGGCAACGTCGCCCGTGCGGTCGCCTTCGAGGCCGACCGGGAGTTGGGCAAGATCGGTGCTCCGGTGGACCGCGGCGAGTGGTTCATGACCCCGCAGACGGTCAACGCCTACTACAACCCGGGGATGAACGAGATCGTGTTCCCCGCGGCGATCCTCCAGCCGCCCTTCTTCGACCCTGACGCCGACGAGGCGGCGAACTACGGCGGGATCGGCGCGGTCATCGGGCACGAGATCGGTCACGGCTTCGACGACCAGGGCTCGCGGTACGACGGCGCGGGAAACCTGAACGACTGGTGGAGCGAGGCGGACCGGGCCGAGTTCGAGGCGAGGGCGGACGGCCTGATCCGCCAGTACGACGGGTACGAGCCGAGGGCCACGCCCGGGCATCGGGTCAACGGGGCGCTGACGGTGGGGGAGAACATCGGGGACCTCGGCGGGCTGGCCATCGCCGCGGAGGCGTACCGCATCCACCTTGCCGGGGCCGAACCGCCGGTGCTGGACGGCTTCACCGGGATGCAGCGGCTGCTGCTGGGGTGGGCGCAGGTGTGGCGCGAGACCAGCCGGCCGGAGGAGGCCGTGCGGCTGCTGTCGATCGACCCGCACAGCCCGGCGGAGTTCCGCTGCAACGGCACCGTTCGCAACGTCCCGGAGTTCTACCAGGCGTTCGGGGTCACTCCAGACGACGCTTTGTGGCTGCCGCCCGACCAGCGGGTCAGCATCTGGTGAGCCGCACCGGCACGGCCATGCGCTGGCTGGCCCGGGGTGAGCCGCACCTGCCCACGGGCACGACGTGGCTCACCCCGGCCGAGGCGCAGCGCGCCGCCGGGATGCGCTTCACCAAGCGCCGCACGGAGTACCTCGTACGCCGGCTGGCCGCCAAGTCCGCGGTGGCCGCCGCGGTGGGGATCGGCACCTCCCCGGACGACCTGGGCCGCATCGCGGTACTGAACCGGATCACCGGCGCCCCGTACGTGCTGGTGGACGACGTCCCGCTCGGCCTGGACGTGTCCCTGACCGACCGAGCGGGCTGGGGCGTGTGCCTCGTCGGGGCCGATCTCGGGGCCGTCGGCTGCGACGTCGAGATCGCCGAGCCGCGCAGCGCGGGCTTCGTGTCCGACTTCCTGACCGGGCACGAGCAGGCCTTGGTGCGAGCGGCGCCGGACGAGCCCGCGGGGCACCTGCTGGCCAACCTCGTCTGGTCGGCGAAGGAGAGCGCCCTGAAGGTGCTGCGGACCGGGCTGCGCCGGGACACCCGCACCGTCGAGGTGCACCTCGACCCGACGGCCCAGCCCACCGCCGACGCCTGGGCTCCGCTGGAGGTGCGCACGGCCGACGCGGGCGTGCTGCCGGGGTGGTGGCACCGCGACGGCCCCTGGCTGCTGACCGTGGCCTACGCGGCGCCCGGGCCCGCGCCGGTGCCGCTGGAACACCCCTCAGCGCTGACTCGGGCCACCCCGACCCACTCCTGGCTGCAGCACCCCCTCGTTCAGCCGTAGGCGGCCATGCCACGCTCGAGTGCGTCCACCACGTAGGGGCGCAGGTCCTCTGCGCGGATGATCCGGTCGACCGCCCCGAGCCGCTGGGCCCGCTGGATCGTGTGGATCGCGTCGAACTCGTCGGCCACCTCACCCAACTTCTGTGAGCGCACGGTCTCGAGCAGGTCGGCCATCTCGGTGCGCAGCGCGGCGGCTTCAGTCCGGTCCGCGGCGGCGATCTTCTCTCGCAGCGCCACCACCCGCGGGTCGTTGTCGGTGCGCACCTTGACGTCCCTGGAGAAGACCGTCGCCGCCGCCGGGGCGCCGCCGATGACCGAGGCGTAGGACCCCTCGACGGCCGCCACCTCCATCCCCTCGTTGAGCTTCTTGGAGAACACGACGAACGCCCCGCCGTGGTAGCGCGAGACGACCACGAACACGATCGGGCCCCGGAAGTTGGTCACCGCCCGCCCGATCTCGGCCCCGTACTCCAGCTGCCAGCGACGCATCGACTCAGGCGAGCCGTCGAAACCGGACAGGTTGGCCAGCACCACGAGCGGTCGGTTGCCGCTGGCCGCGTTGATCGCCCGTGCGGTCTTGCGCGAGGACTGCGGGAACAGCGTCCCGGAAGTGAACGACGACGGGCCATCAGCGGGGACGTACCCTCGACGGGCAAGCGTGCGGGACTCCAGCCCGAGCATGCACACCGGGATACCCCCCACGGTGACGTCCCAGACGACGCTGATCTCCGCGCCCCGCCAGTCCTTCCACCGCTCGAGCGGCGGGTTGTCGGCGTCGGCCACGGCTCGCATCATCGAGCGGATGTCGAACGGCTTCTTGCGGTCGGGGTTGTGCTCGGTGGAGAAGACGTCCCCGACCGAGGCGAAGTCCGTCCCCGGCGTCGGGGCGTGCGGCGCGGTACGCACGTCCCGATCGACCGGGTCGGACGTGGGGCGCCGGCGCGGGAACCGCTCACCGGGTACGACGTAGGTGTGGTCGTAGTGCCGGAGCAGCAGGGCGCAGGCGGCCTCGACCGTCGGGGCCCAGTACTGGCCCTGGCCGTTGACGCCCATGACCCGGTCGTAGCCGCCGATGCCGAAGTTGTCCTCGGCCGACACCCCGCCGGAGAAGTCCAGCGCCTGCTTGCCGGTGAGGACCATGGCGCTGTGCGGCGTCATGACCAGGATGCCGCGGGTGTGCATGAGCATGGTGGCCTCGGCGTTCCAGTACGGCTGGGCCCCGACGTTGATGCCGGTCACCACCACGTTGAGCTCGCCACCGGCCTGGGTGTACTCGATGATCCGGCGCAGCACGGCCGAGATCCAGTCCATGTTCTCCACGCCGGAGTCCATGGCGATGCGCGCGCCGCTGGACACCGCGTACCACTCGGCCGGCACCCCGAGGCGCTCGGCCAGGTCGAGCGCGGCGATGATGCGGCGGCACTCCGGCTCGGCGAGGTTGCCCAGCCCGGTCGTCGGGTCGCCCAGGATGGCCACCCGGGTCATGCCCTCGGGCACCGTGTCGGTGTAGTTCGTGATGAGCCCGAAGATGATGTTGGCCGTGTTCTTGCCGAGACCGCGGGTGCCCACTTCGATGGTCGCGCCGGCCTCGTCGAGGTCGTGCTCGACGAACTTGCCGGGAGGGAAGTCGGCCTGGGTTCCCGGCCGCGGGGCGAGCATCCGGACGATCTCGTAGGGGTAGGGGACCCCGAACCGTTGCGCCCGCAGCACCTTCTGGCGGTACGGGGTCAGCGGCCGGATCGGCTGGTCACCGACGGGACGGACCCGCACGGTCACACCCTGGGTGGCTCGACCCTCGACGTGCAGCACGGCCGGCTCAAGGGAGCCGTCCGGCTGCGGGATGCCGACCCGCAGCACCAGCTTCTCCAGGCCGGTGCCAGACGCCAGCGGGGCGAACTGGCGCGCCAGGTCGGGCCAGACCCGACGCGGCACGTCGAACGGGGGCCGGACGTAGAGCACCATCCGGTTGCCCGACGGACGCTGGCGGGTGGGGATGCCGGCCAGGGCGCCCCGCATCGCCGCCAGGGCGCTCATGCCCACCCGCTCCAGGGCCGGGTAGTGGACGACGTGTGCGGCGTCAGGCTGGGACGGGGTGAGGTCGCGCACCTCGGCGAGCGCGAACAGGCGGACGTCCTTGGGGTTCTCCCGGGCCACCCCACGGAACAGGTAGACGTCCTCGGGCGAGGCGAGCCGGGACAGCTCGAAGTTCGACAGCCGCCACAGGTCGAGCCGCTTGGCCAGCATCGGGTGCAGGTTGCGGTAGAGCATGTCCTCGACGAAGTCGCCGTCCTGCTCCTGCCGGAACGTGAAGTGCTGGGTGCGCAGGTGCTCGGGGAGGTCTCCCTGCTCGTGGGTGACCGTGAGGTCGACCCGGTGCAGGGGGAGTCCGAAGTCGCAGGAGTCCAGCATCGCGTGCACCTGCTCGGCCATCACGTCGGCGTCGGGCAGCACGCCTGGGCTCCACGTGACCAGCTCGAGGACCGGTGCGACGCTCTCGGCGACGTCTTGCAGCCGCAGCCGCACCGACGCTGCGACCGAGGCGACCTGGTCGAGCGGGGCGTAGGCCACCAGCAGGTGCACGTGCCTGCGTTGGAAGTCGTACTCGGCCGTGGCGAGCAGGTGGTCGCCGTATCGGTCGACCCGTAGATCGCGCAGGTGCCGGATCCGGTAGAAGCGCCGGGCGTGCACTTCGAGCAGCCGGCGGCGCACGAGGTCGTCGTCGCCCGCCCAGTGGCGCAGCATCGGGCCGCGCAGGGGCTGAGGGCACTCCACCAGCGCAGTGACGTGCGCGTCGAGCTGCGGACCGGGGCCGGTGGTCGCCAGCGCGCTCAGGTGGCCCTCCATCTGGACGTACACGTCTTCCACCGCAGCCAGGAACTGCGGCTCGTCGACGTAGCGGAACCGCACGTCGTGGGCGAGATCGGAGAGCAGCTGGTACCGCCCGGCGGTCGCGGCGGCGAGCGCGTCGAGCCGGGCCCTCAGCTCGGGCCCCATCTCCGGTCTCAGGGAGTCGACGTTGGTCAGCCAGCGGGTGAGGACGGCCGACACGGCGGGCATCAGCTCACCGACGCGGCCAAACGATCGGAACATCCACACGACCGCGCTCTCCAGCGCGGGGCTGCGGTCCAGGCCGGTGACGCCGTAGCGAGCCAACGCCGTGGCGAGGCGGTCCCGGTAGGCGTCCGGGATGCCGGCCCGGTCCGGGTCCAGCCACTGCAGGTAGGACAGCAGGTGCTCCTGGGTGCTCTCGACCAGGTCGGACTCCACCTCCTCCGGGGGGCGGGCCCGGTACAGGGCGGCGGTGTCGGTGAACAAGTCGAGGAATGCGGTCTCGCAGCCCAGCAGGTCGGCGTCGGTGGGGGAGCAGCCGGCCTCGAGCTGGCGCTGCTGGGCCAGGAGCCGGGCGGGACGTCCCGGCTCGAGGTCGTAGCCGAGCAGGTACTGCCCGAGGGCGCCGTACACCGCCCGACAGGAGGCCGTCCCCGCCTCCGCGCCTTCCTCCAGGCCCTCGAGGCTCACCCGGTCGGTGTCGACCGTCGTCGCCGCCCGGGAGTCGGCGGCCTTGATCCGCATCAGGGGGGTGCCGGGGTCGACCTGGGCATTGGGGCTGACGTCGATGCTGACGACCTCGCCGGCGAAGGGAGCCGTCAGCGTGGTCTCCATCTTCATGCTCTCGAGCACCGCGATCGGGTCGCCCTCGGCGACCTCCTGGCCCTGCTCGACGAGCAGGGAGACGACGAAGGCGGGTGCCGCCGCCCGGACGGCCCCTCCGTCATCCCGCAGCACGATGTGGGCGGTGCCGTCGACCTCGACCCGGGTGACCGGGCCCTCGACCTGGGAGACCACCCGGAACCGGCGGCCGGCACAGCTGACGAGCCGCTCGAAGGCGTTGATGCCGGACACGTGCAGGTCGGCCACGCTCGTACCGTCGACGACCCGGTAGTGGCCCGGCCCGACCAAGTACGTGTCCAGGGCGTAGGGCTGGCCTCGGTAACGCAGGGCGACGGCGTGGCCGACGGTGTCGGGCATCTCGGGCCGGCCTCGCACGGCGCGGGCGTGGAATGCGGCCTGGGTGACCGCATGCTCGGTGTCGAAGGCCTCCACGGCGGCGACCAGCAGGGCGATGCGATCGGCTGCGGGCAGGTGCTCGCCGGTGGCCGTCATGCGGTCCAGCCAGCGGTTGTCCATCGTGCCGTCCAGCACCTCGGGCCGCTCGAGCAGCCCCAGCACGAACGACTTGTTCGTCGTCCCACCCTCGACGACCAGCACCGACTGGGCCAGGGCGCGGTACAGGCGCGAGATGGCCTCGCGGCGGTCGGTTCCCCAGGCGATCACCTTGGCAATCATCGAGTCGAACTCAGGTGCCACCCGGTCGTCCTGCCGGATGCCGGCGTCCACCCGGATGCCGGGGCCCTGCGGTGGCCGGTACATCGCGACCAGGCCCGGCGCGGGGGCGAAGGCCTGCTCGGGGTCCTCGGCGTTGATGCGGGCCTCGATGGCGTGGCCGACGACCGGTGGCTGCGGTCCCTGCAGCCGACCACCGGAGGCGACATGCAGCTGCATCTTCACCAGGTCCAGACCCGTGGTGGCCTCGGTGACCGGGTGCTCGACCTGGAGCCGGGTGTTGACCTCCATGAACATGAACCGCTCGCCGTCCATCGAGACGAGGAACTCGACGGTGCCGGCGTTGCGGTAGCCCACCGCCTCGGCGAGCCGCACCGCGGCGGCCCGGATCTCCTGCTCCTGCTGCGGTGACAGGACGGTCGAGGACGACTCCTCGAGCACCTTCTGGTTGCGGCGCTGGACGCTGCAGTCCCGCACCCCCACCGCCCAGGTGCTGCCCTGGCCGTCAGCGATCACCTGCACCTCGACGTGCCGCGCGGCCGGCAGGAACTCCTCGGCGAAGACCGTCGGGTCGCCGAAGGCGAGTCCGGCTTCCGAACGCGCCGAGACCAGCGCAGCCGGCATCTCCTCGGCCGACCGGACCACACGGATGCCCCGGCCGCCGCCTCCCGAGGAGGCCTTGAGCACCACCGGGTACCCGAGCTCCTCGGCCGACGCCAGCGCCGCCTCGACGTCGTCCACCGCCCCGCCGCTCCATGGCACCACCGGCACGTTGGCCTGCTCGGCCAGCTTCTTGGAGGTGATCTTGTCGCCCAGCCGTCGGATCGTCTCGGCGCTCGGGCCGACGAACGTGATGCCGGCATCCTCGCAGCGCGCGGCGAACGACGCCCGCTCCGAGACGAAGCCCCATCCGACCCACACTGCGTCGGCTCGGCACTGCTCGAGCGCGGACATGATGCCCGCCTCGTCCAGGTACCGGGACTTGCGGTGGTCGTCGGCCGGGTCCACGAACGTGGGGGTGCCCAGGTAGACGGCCTCGTCGGCCTCCCGCACGAACCAGGACTGCGCGTCCGGGTCGGTGTAGAGCGCGATCGTGGCGATGCGCTCGTCCGGCGGGCGCTCGGCGTTGAGCTCGGCGACGGCGGTCAGCAGGCGGACGGCCGGCTCTCCGCGGTTGACGATGGCCAGCCGCTTGATTGTCGTCACAGACCTTCTCCTAGTCCGCCATCACCGAGCCGAGCAGCCTCGCCTGGTCCTCGGGCAACGAGTCGGGCACCGGCACGGTCCGGTACCCGGTCATCTGCACGACCACGGTGCCGTCCTTGCGCTGCACCACGCAGTCGAAGCCGTCCGGCGTCGGACGGGCGGTGCAGACCAGCGGCGTGTCCTCGGTGGGGGTGCCGTAGACCCGGAAGGAGGTCACGATCGAGGGCAGGCCATACCTGCCTTCGTGCCCCATCTCCCACATGCCGGCCGTCTGGTAGCACAGCTCGGCGAGCCGGGGACCGATCAGCGTCGGAGCGTCGGCCGGGGAGTGGTTGGGCGGCAGGTCCTCGGCGAAGCGGGCGACGGCACCCTGCTTGGTGCCCCCGAGCCGCCACACCGACTGCATGACCTGGTAGGCCGGGCCGTGGAAGTAGACCGAATACACCTGCTCGGGTGACAACGCCTTCTTGCTGCTGAGCGTGGGCTTGGCCAGCTTCTCTGGAGCCAGCGGCTGCGGGGCGAGGCGCACCTGGCCCCGTGCGTGCACCGTCTGCTGCGGCCGGTCCGAGCCGGGCAACACCCGTTCGCTGGTCACAGCACACTCGGCAACCAGCACGTCCAGGTCGTCCGGGTCGGGTCGCAGCAGCGAGGTGGTGGTCACCGTGCGCGGCTCGTCCCGGAAGAACTTCAGGCCGGCAGGGATGACCAGGTTCTCCACCGCCACGACGTGCCAGTCGGGCACGAGCAGCCGGGATGCCTCGGCGAAGGACTCCATGTACATGACCCCGGGGAACAGGGCGGTCTTGCCGTCCTGCCGGTGGTCGGTCAGGAAACCTTGCTCGGTCGGGTCGAGCGTGGTCCGTACCACCAGGCCGTGCAGCACGCTGGCTGCCTCGACCTGACCGACCATCGGGCCGGCGTCAGTAGTGCTGACAGTGCTGAGGTCCAGCCCTCCGGTCGGGCTGGGGTTCTCCCCGAACATGCCGAGGCTGCCGGCCACGACCACCTCACCGGCGGGTGTGCCCGAGGTGAGCTCGCGCCGGATCCAGGCCACGCCTGCCTCCGGCGGCAGCATGCCGACACCCAGGGCGTCCATGATGGCTGCCACCGAGCCGCGCGTGGCCATCCCGATGCCGCCCCACGCCGTCCAGTCCAAGGCGTAGCCCTTGGTCTGTGGCCGCGTGGTCCGGAACGAGCTGGTCGTCTTGCACAGCAGGTCGTTCGCGGCCGCGTAGTCGGTCTGGGCGCTGTTCCCGAACCGACCGGCCACCGACGAGAACCCGACGGTGGCCCCGATCGGCAGGTCAGCAGCTGCGGTCAGGAGGTTGAACCAGCCGTCGCACTTGACGTCGACGACCAGGTCGAACATCCGCGGCTCCTTGGCCGGCAGCGGCCGGTCCGCCAGCGCGCCGGCGGCGTGCAGCAGCAGGTCGATGCGGCCGCTGTCGGCCCTGATCTCGTCGATGACCGCACCGACCTGCGCGGGGTCGGTGAGGTCGATGGCGTGGTATCGCACCGTGCCACCGGCGTCCTGCACGGCCTGGATGGCCGCCAGTGCCGCCTCCGCCCGCTCGTAGCCGGCCAGCTGGCGTTCGATGGCGACCGGAGTCGCTCGCTCGCCCCTGGCCTTGAGGTCGGCCGCGACCTGCATCTTGAACGCATCCCGGTCCTCGATGTAGGCGCGCAGGTTGGCATCTGCAGGGTCCGGCTCGGGGGTGAGGTCGAGCAGGTGGAACGTCCCCCCGCCCGCCCCAGCGGCCAGGTCGGCCACGATCGCCGACACGATGCTGCCCGCGGCACCGGTGACCAGCGCCACCGTGTCCGGCGTGAGCGCTATCGCGCCTTCGGCCGGCTCGGCCGGGAAGGGCCGCTCGACCAGCCCGACGGTCCAGCGCGCGTCGGCGGCGGTGCCGACCTCGACGCAGCCGGGGTCGGTCAGGGTCTCCGCGATGAGGACATCGGCCAGCGCCGCGGTCTTGCGGCTAGCGGCGAAGTCGACGGCCTTGACCAGCGGGGTGTCGGCCACCCGGCCCTCACCCTGCAGCGCGAGCATGCGCTCCTTCTGGTACGCCTTGGTGAAGCCGGTCACCAGCCCGCCCATCGGAGCGGTGGCCCCCGCAGCGTCGTAGCCGTGGTAGCCGCCCAGCCGGGTGGCGCTGACCAGGAACGGGTCGTGCTCGTACAGGGCCCGCATGGTGGTGTAGAGGGACTTGACCCGCCGCCGGACGGCCTCCCGCCAGGTGGCCAGGTCCATCGCATCCAGCGGCCCCTCCTCGTCGAGGGCGGCCAACCAGTACACACCCTGGACCGGACCGTCGGCTGCGAACCCAGCGAGGGCGGCACCGAGGTCGTCGGTGGCGACTGCCGGCTCGAGGGCCAGCACCGTCGCGCCCAGCGCGGTCAGCTTCTTGACCAGCGCCGCGCCGACCCCACCCTCGTCGAGCATCACCACGACTCGGCTGTCGGCGCCAAGGACGACGCCGGTGGGCAGGCACTGGTCCAGCGACGGGCGCAGGGACGGGACGGGCACCCGGCGGGGGATGCTGTCCGTGGCCGCAAGGTCCCCGCGTGCAGCCGGTTCCACGTGCACGCCCGTTCTCGCCGGCTGCGTCGCAGGGGCCGCCACCGGGGCGGCAGCTGCCGAAGCGGCAGCGGCGGCGGCAACCGGGGCAGCCGGGGCGATACCGGTCTTGTCGCGGATCCAGCCGATCACATGCGTCAGCGTCGGGAAGTCCCGCAGCTGCAGGTTGGGGTCACGCTCGACCCCGAACCGCTCCCGCACCGCAGCGAACACCTCGGCCTGCTTGACCGTGTCCACCCCCAGGTCAGCCTCAAGGTCCAGGTCCAGGTCCAACAGCTCCGGCGGGTAGCCGGTCATCTCGGCCACGATGCCCACCACCGCATCGACC
>Ga0114939_10001441_pt1 | contig 18690 bp, 14 predicted proteins | sample AshMeaCrysSpring_FD_87196 | JGI IMG/M metagenome (GOLD analysis project Ga0114939, IMG submission 87196) | Groundwater microbial communities from Big Spring, Nevada to study Microbial Dark Matter (Phase II) - Ash Meadows Crystal Spring | ecosystem: Environmental > Aquatic > Deep subsurface >...
GCCTCGACCATCACGCTGCTCAACTGGTACCCGATGCTCACGCTGCCCATGTTCATCTACATGGGCTACATGCTGTCGGAGTCGGGCATCGCGAGCGACCTGTACCGCATGTTCCACGTCTGGACCGGCCCGATGCGCGGCGGGCTCGCGGTCGGCACGATCCTGCTAATGGTGGCGATCTCCGCCATGAACGGCCTGAGCGTCGCGGGCATGGCGATCGGCGCCACCATCGCCATGCCGGAGCTGCTGAAGCGCGGCTACGACAAGATCATGGTGACCGGCGTCATCCAGGCCGGAAGCACGCTCGGCATCATGATCCCGCCGAGCGTCGTGCTGGTGCTCTACGGCATGATTGCCCGCCAGCCCGTGGGCCAGCTGTGGCTCGCGGGCGTCGGGCCGGGGCTGATGCTGGCGGCGCTGTTCATCCTCTACATCGTCGTTCGCTGTCACTTGCAGCCGCACCTCGGCCCGCCGTTGCCGCTCGAGGAGCGGCGGCAGATCACCTGGGGAGAGAAGATCCGCCTGCTCCAGGCCGGCATCCTCCCGCTCCTGATCATCTTCTCGATGACCGGCCTGTTCGTGATGGGCGTCACCAGCATGGTGGAGTCGTCCGCCGTCGGCGCGTTCGCAGCCACGCTCGTGGCCTGGCACAAGGGCCGCATCACTCGCACGGTGATGGAGGACACCCTCAGGAAGAGCCTGGCCGTCAGCGCCATGTTCATGTGGATCATCCTGGCGGCGCTCGCCTTCGGCGCCGTGTTCGACGGCCTCGGGGCGGTGAAGGCGATCGAGGTGCTGTTCCTGGAGAAGTGGGGGCTGGAGCCCTGGCAGGTGCTGGTCCTGATGCAGCTCAGCTACATCGTGATGGGCACATTCCTCGACGACACCGCGATGCTGATCATCGTGGCGCCGCTCTATGTGCCGCTGGTGATCGCGCTCGGGTTCAATCCGATCTGGTACGGCATCCTCTACACGATCACCTGCCAGATCGCCTACATGACGCCGCCCTTCGGGTACAACCTGTTCCTGATGCGGGCGATGGCGCCGAAGGAAGTGACGCTGATCGACATCTACAAGTCGATCATCCCGTTCGTGCTGATCATGCTCGTGGGGCTGGCGCTCGTGATCATCTTCCCCGAGATCGCGCTCTGGCTGCCGAACCAGGTGTACGTGAAATAGCCCCCGGGGTCACTTCACGAGGGTCACCGGCAGGGAGGCCTGGTGCATGACCCTCTGCGCCACGGATCCCATGATCAGGACGCCGAACTTGCCGAGACCGTGCGTCCCCATGATGATCGACTCGCAGCCGAGTTCCTCGGCCCGGCGGGCAATGGTCTCGGCAGGCTCGCCGGCGATTTGCTCCAGCTTGATACCGAAGCCGGCGCCCTTGAGCCGCTCGGCGGCCGCCTCGAGGATCGCCTTGGACCGCTCGGCGGCAATCTGCTGCAGGCGCTCCGCGCTCACGTAGATCTCCCACGCGGTGCTGGCCGCGGTCGCCGGCTGAATCGTGAGCACGTGCAGTTCGGCGGTCGGCGCATAGCCCGCCTGCCGTGCCGCGAAGTCGAGCGCGCGCATGGCGGTGTCCGAACCGTCGATTGCGACCAGAATTCTGCGCATGAGAATCTCCCGAGGGATCGTGGGCGGCGGGAAGGCGCAGTGTACTTCGGTCAGTTCCGCCGCGGACTCGTTCTCATGCCGGGTCGGAGTTTCTTGAAGGAAAGCTTCGCCGGGTCGGCGATGTTCGGGCCGGGCGCCTCGACGACGAGAATGGCGCTCGCGATCGGCCCGAAGTCAGCCCGGAAGTGCACCGAGCTCTTGAGCGCAAGGACCGCATAGTCCGCCGGCTCGGCGCGCAGGTGACGGAACATGGCCTGGTCGGCGGCCTGCTGCTTGCGACTCGCGACGGCGATGTGCACGCCGCCGACCTCGAGCAGCGCCATGGGCCCGAGTTCGAATCGACCGCCGCGATAGAAAGGCCCCGTGCCCGTGAATCGACCGTCGCCGAGCGCGCGCACCTTGAAACGGGCCGCCAGTGGCGTCTCTCCTGCGCTACGCGTCTGCGCCCCGAGGCGCAGCTCGACCATCGCTCCCTCCCCCGCTGCGTGAGCGCGGGCCGCAGCCTCCGGATCGCAGATCACGCCGGCGAGCACGCGCTCGGTGCCGCTCGCGAGCAGGGCCTTGATCAGGCTGGTCGTATCCGCGTTGCCGCCCGCTCCCGGGTTGTCCTGCGTATCCGCCAGGATCACCGGGTGGCCACGTGGCGCGGATTCCTGCGCGAGCATGGCAATGGCCTGCCCGACGGTGAAGAGCTCGAGTGCGAACTCGCCTTCGCGCCGGCGAAGCTCGGCGGCGAGATGCCGCAGCGACTTCACGACCACGGCCGCATCCGTGCCGCAGGCGTACACCGAAGGACCGCAATCCACCACGTCGGCCGCCGGGAATCCCGGCGCCAGGCACGTGGAAAGGACCGGCGCACTCTCGGCCGCCTCCGCTTCCGCCATGAGCGACTTCAGAGGTTCCGTCAGCGTCGACTGCGAAGTGAGCGGGATCAGGAAATCGACCTGCTCGAGACAGCTCACGGCGCGGGCCCCGCGCAGAAGGTCGTGCAGCACGCGCGCGGCGCGGGCTCCGCAGTCCGCCATGTCCACGTGCGGGTAGGTACGGTAAGACACCAGCGCGGTTGCCATCTGCGCCATCTGCTGCGAGATGTTGGCGTGGAAATCGAGGCTCGCGACGATCGACACGTCCGGACCGACGGCATGCCTCACGCGTCGCAGCATCTCGCCGTCGGCGTCGTCGAGGTGCTCCGCCACCATCGCCCCGTGCAGGTCCAGGTAGACGGCGTCGATTGCGCCATGTGCCCGCAGGTCCTCGAGCAGCAGCGCCGAGACGCGCTCGTAGGCATCCCGAGTGACCTTGCCGGAGGGTTGTGCGGAGCACCAGGTCAGGGGCACCAGATCATGGTGCAGCGAACGCGCCTCGCGCACGAAGCCGGCGGCCGGCAGGTTGATACCGGCCACCGCCTCCAGCATCGCCTGACCTCGCGTCAGCCCGGGCCAGGCATCCGGCGCCTCGAAGTCCGCGAACGACGCCGGGATCGGGGAGAAGGTGTTCGTTTCGTGCTGGAAGCCACCGACCGCGATGCGCGCCATGGCGTGGTTCCGTAGATCCCGAGATTTCGCGGACCGCTCAGAAGCGGACGATCGCGCACATCTTGCCATGAGGCGTGGTCGTACCGTTCATGGTGCCGCTGCCCGGCGCGACGAGCCCTTCGCCGGCGCCAACCCAGATCGTGAGTGTCACGGGGCTGCGAGTGGTCTTGACCGATCAACTCGTGACACTGCGTGAGCCTACCGGCGCGCTCGCAGCCTGCGGCCGGTACTACGACGGGTACTTAGCCGACCCCGGGGCTGGGAGCCCGGATGGACCGCGACCCGATGCGGCGACTCAGCGCCCGCCGCTGCGCCCGTCGCTGTGCCCGCTGCTGCGCCCATCGCGGCGCCCGTTGCGGCGCCCGTGTCCGTGCCGCTCGCCGTGCGGCTGCGGCTGCGACTGCGGCCGCACGCCGCGCGGAACCTGCGCGTGCGACGTCGCACGATGCGTGCGCTCGGTCGGCGCCGGCATTTGAATGCCCGAGCGATCCAGCGGCAGCACCTTGATGCTGCGACCGAGTACGCGCTCGATCGCCTTCAGTCGATCGCGCTCGTCGCTCGACACCAGCGACAACGCCTGGCCCGCGCAGCCGGCACGACCGGTCCGCCCGATGCGGTGCACGTAGTCCTCGGGAACGTGCGGCAGCTCGTAGTTCACCACCTGCGGGAGCTCGCTGATGTCGAGCCCGCGTGCGGCGATGTCCGTGGCCACCAGCACCTGCACCCGGTTGTCCTTGAAGTCCGCGAGCGCCTTGGTACGGGCGTTCTGCGACTTGTTACCGTGGATCGCCGCGCACTGGATACCGTCCTTCTCGAGCTGCTCGGCGAGCCGGTTCGCGCCGTGCTTGGTACGGGTGAAGACCAGTGTCTGCGGCGTGGCGCCTTCGCGCAGCAGATGGCTCAGCACGGCGCGCTTATCGCCCTGCTCCACCATGTGCACACGGTGCTCGACGAGCTCGGCGGGCGCGTTGCGTGCCGCCACCTCGACAGTCAGCGGATCGTGCAGCAGGCCACTGGCGAGCGCACGGATCTCATCCGAGAACGTCGCCGAGAACAGCAGGTTCTGCCGCTGCTTCGGCAACGCCGCGAGCACGCGACGGATGTCGCGGATGAAGCCCATGTCGAGCATGCGGTCCGCCTCGTCCAGCACGAGGTGGCGGACCTGCGAGAGATCCACGACGCGCTCGTTGATGTGGTCGAGCAGTCGGCCGGGTGTCGCCACGACGATGTCGACGCCCTGGCGCAGCGCATCGATCTGCGGGCGCGGGCTAACTCCCCCGAAGATCAGTATCGTCCGCTGGCGCAGGTGGCGACCGAAGTCCTCGAAGGACTGGCCGACCTGAGCGGCGAGCTCGCGCGTTGGCACGAGTACCAGCACCCGCGGACCCCGCGGGCCGCGCGGCACGGCTTGCTCCTCGGAGAGCCGCTGCAGCAGGGGCAGCGCGAAGGCTGCGGTCTTGCCGGTGCCGGTCTGGGCAGCGGCCAGCAGGTCGCGCCCGCCGAATACAGAAGGAATGGCGCTCAGCTGGATGGGCGTGGGGGTCTGGTAGCCCAGATCCCGGACGGCACGCAGCAGTTCGGCCGAAAGGCCCAGTCGATCGAATGAAATTTCCATGTAAACCATCGAGCTTCCCGCGCGCGAGCACGGACCGGCCGAAGCGTGAGCTTTCGTGTAGGGATCGAAGACGCGAGATGCAGACGACGATCAGTCTGCAGGAGGGGCCGCGAGGGACGCCTTGGGATGGCGTCGCCGAAGAACCTCAAGGCGCAGACCGGACTGCGCGGCGGCAAACTGCGCCGCATTATGCACGAAATCTCTGCCGGCCGCTGTTCCGCGACGCCGGACACCCGCGAAACGTGCCCAACGTATCATTGCGAGGGCATTCCTCCACTCGCAGACCCCGCCGTGAAGCTCGAACCGTTCCGACTCGATCCCGAGCGCTATCCGCTGAAGGTGCGCATCCTCGCGCGTTACGCCGACGTCGACCCGCTGTGGCACATCAACAACGTCGCTATCGCGCAGTACTACGAGGAGGCGCGCGTCTCGACGACCATGATGGTGATGGGCGGCCGGAGGGTCGCCACGCCCGAGGGCGATCGTATTCTGATCGCGCACCAGTCAATCGACTACCTCCGGGAAGCGACCTACCCCGGCTCGCTGGAGATCGGCATCGGCGTGCTGCGCATCGGTCGCTCGTCGTTCCGCTACGGCATGGCGATGTTCCAGGACGGCGCCTGCGTGAGCGTATCGGAGGCAGTGCTCGTCTACGCCGAGACCCACGGGCCCGCCGCATTGCCCGCCGAGTACCGTGCGCGGCTCGAAGGCTGGCTGATCGCCGCGCCCTGAGGCTCGCCACTTGGACACCCGCTTCGTCCTGCGACTCGTACTGCTCGGCGTCGTCGTGTTCCTCGCGGTGGCGGCATGGCGCACCTTCCCGGGGCTCGAAGGCCGGCTCGGCCTCGACGGCCGCGAGACCACGCCGCGCGCGGTGCTAGCCCGCGGCGACCTCGCCGGTGACGAGCAGGCCACCATCGAGCTGTTCGAGCGATCGCGCGCCTCGGTGGTGTTCATCTCGACGCGCGAGCAGGTGCGGGACATCTGGACGCGCGACGTGTTCTCGGTGCAGCGCGGCACGGGCAGCGGCTTCATCTGGGACGCCGCCGGCCACGTGATCACCAACTTCCACGTCATCGAAGGCGCGAGCGGGGCGACAGTGCGGCTCGCCGACGGCCGTGACTACCAGGCGAGTCTGGTGGGCGCGAGCCCGGCCCACGACATCGCGGTTCTCAGGATCGGCGTCGGCCTCAGCGAGCGTCCTCCGCCGGTGCCGGTCGGCACGAGCGCAGACCTGCAGGTTGGCCAGAAAGTGTTCGCGATCGGCAACCCGTTCGGCCTCGACTGGACGCTCACGACCGGAATCGTCTCGGCGCTCGATCGGTCGCTCGAGAACGACACCGGGTCCACGATCGAGCATCTCATCCAGACCGACGCCGCGATCAACCCGGGCAATTCCGGCGGGCCGCTGCTCGACTCGGCGGGCCGGCTGGTCGGCATCACGACCGCGATCTTCAGCCCTTCGGGCGCCTCGGCCGGCATCGGTTTCGCGGTGCCGGTGGACACCGTGAATCGCGTCGTGCCCCAGCTGATCCGCGACGGTCGCTACATCCGCCCGGCGCTCGGCATCGTGATCGACGAGCGCATCAACCGCCGGCTCGTCGCGATGACGCGGACGTCGGGGGTATTCGTGCTGCAGGTGGCACCCGACTCTTCAGCCGAGCGTGCCGGCCTGCAGGCCGCCCGCATCGGCAGCCAGGGCGAGTTCGTCGCCGGCGACGTGATCACGGGCGTGGATGGACGCCCCATCTCGAGCGTCGCCGAGCTGCTCGGTCGCCTCGACGACCACGCCGTAGGCGACACCGTGCAACTGCAGGTGCTGCGCGACAGTCGCACGAACGAAATCCCCGTGACGCTGCAGCCCGGCGCCTGACGGCATCGGCCGGCGGCCGTTGGCGGCCGGCCGCCGATGATTATCAGCGACGCCCGGCGAGCTTGCTCTCGATGCGCTCCGGCAGGTTCTTCACCTTGAAGGCGAAGATCACCTTGAGCACACCGATGATCACCGCCCAGACCGCGATCGTGTACACGATCGAGATGCTGCCGACGGCAGGGTTCATCACCACGACGATGCCGAACAGGATCGACAGCGCGCCGGCGACGTAGAGGATCCACTCGCGCGTCGTGGCCTGGCGCACCTTGTAGCCAAGCATCAGCAGGAACACGCCGAGCAGGATCGCCTCGAAGGCCACCAGGTAGACGAAAGCCATCATGCTGATCGGCGGGTTGAGCAGCGCGAAGCCCCCGACCAGCACTGCAAGGATGCCCATCAGCAGCATGATCCACCAGCCGTCCTTCTCGCGGTGCTTCACAGCGCCGATGACGTTCGAGATGCCATCGACCAGCAGGTACGCCGCGAAGAACGTGGCCAGCACGAACAGCGCGACGCCCGGCCGCGCGAACGCAAGCACCCCGAAGGCGACCGACGCGAGCCCGCCGATCAGGAACACCCACCACGTGCGCTTGCACAGTGCCTGCGCATCCGCGCGGAAGTTCGACAGGATTCCGCTCGAGTTCGCCATAGGTCTCTCCCCGGCGCCGCGGCGCGCCGTATCATGTTTCGAAGCCAGCCCCCTGGCGCGACTCTAGCCGCATCGCGAGCCCCATGCCAGACGAGGCCGAAATCCCGCAGGACGCCGAGCCCGGACAGCATCCACGCCGTGCCGTGCGCAGCTTCGTGGTGCGTGCGGGACGGATGACCGCCGCCCAGGAGCGCGCCTGGACAGAGCTGTGGCCCCGTTACGGTCTCGAAACGGGCGGGACGTTGCTCGATCTCGCGCAGGTGTTCGATCGTGTCACAGCCCGGACGGTCGAGATCGGCTGCGGAAACGGCGAGACGCTGGTTGCGCTGGCGGCCGCGCACCCGGATCGCGACTATCTCGGCATCGAGGTGCATCGCCCCGGCGTCGGTCACCTGATGCTGCGTGCGCACGAACTCGGCCTCGGCAACCTGCGCGTGATCTGCCGCGACGCGGTCGAGGTACTGCGCGACTGCCTCGCGGAGGCCTCGCTCGACGAGGTGCTGCTGTACTTCCCCGACCCCTGGCCCAAGAAGCGGCATCACAAGCGCCGCATCGTGCAGCCTGCATTCATGTCACTCGTCGCGAGTCGCCTGCGCGTCGGTGGCGTGCTGCGCATGGCCACCGACTGGGAGCACTACGCTGCCCAGATGCTCGAGGTCGCAGCCGCATGTCCCTTGCTTGAGAACGAGTCAGCGTCCCGCGATTTCGTATCGCGGCCGGACAGCCGACCGGTCACGCGCTTCGAGCGTCGTGGCCAGCGGCTCGGGCACGGCACGTGGGACCTGTCCTTGCAGCGCAAGCTGCGTTGACGACGGAGAATCTGGCCAGATCGTCCAACATTTCGAGTTCGGGCATTCCGCTACTTGAACTCGCGGTCGCGCAGGCATACAAGTAGAACCGGAACACAGGCAGGTCGTTGGCGAGCGCTTCCAGAGGATGCAGAAATGGCGAACCCCGCACCCGTGATCGGTCAGTGGTACCGGCGAGCCGGTGGTGACTCGTTCGAGGTGGTCGCCATAGACGCGGATGACCGCACCGTCGAGATCCAGTACTTCGACGGTACGATCGAAGAACTCGAACTCGGTGACTGGCTCGAGGAGGTCATCGAATCCACGGAACCGCCCGAAGACTGGACCGGGTCGGTAGACGTCGAACCGGAGGACACCGAAAACGAGTACGAGGCCGAGCCTACTGGCAACGCGCAGTGGAGAGACCCGCTGCAGTTCGTTGACCGCGGCGAGGCTGGCGGCTACTCGGAGATGGAATTGTCCGATCAGCAGGACGACGCGGAACGCTTCTGACTCAGCCTCACAGGCCCGGCGGCTCCTCGAGCGGAACGCCGTCGGCCAGCAGCACGCAGCCGTCTTGCACGGATACCGGCAGCGAGCGCAGCGCGGCGCCCTCGCAGGGCCCGGAAACACACTTGCCGTCCTCGATGTCGAACAGCGCGCCATGCATCACGCACAGGATCAGCGGCGCATGCGGGGCCAGGAACTGGTCCGGCTGCCAGTTGAGCGGGAAACCCGCGTGCGGGCAATGATTCACGTAGGCCCGCACGATCGCGCCACGGCGAACGACGAAACCACGCAGCGGCCAGTCGCCCCCACCCATCGTGAATCCGCGCGCGCCTGGGTCGCCGAGTTCGTGCAGCGGACAGATGACTCGCTCGAGGTCCAAGTCAGCGAGCCGATTCCGGCCACCTGAACACGAGTCCGCCCTTGATCACCGTGTCCACGCGCTCGAGGCAGGCAACATCCGCGAGCGGGTCGCAGGGCACGGCCACGACGTCGCCGTAGCGACCGGGCAGCAGCGCGCCGACACGCTCGGACCAGCCCATGTGCTGCGCGGCGACCGAAGTCGCGGAGCGGATCGCCTGCATCGGTGTCATGCCGCGCCGGACCATGATCGGGAACTGCCGCGCGTTGAGCCCGTGCGGGTAGACCGCCGCGTCCGTGCCGTACACGATCGGCACGCCGGCCGCATGTGCCCGCGTGAAGCCCTGGCGCTGCGCCTCGGTGGTCTCGATGTTCTTGCGCAGGAACTCATCCGGCCAGCCCTGCGCGCGGCCGGCGGTGTCGATGTAGTCGCCGTTGTAGACGTCCATGGACAGCGCCACGTCGTGCCGGCGCGCCAGCGCGATTGCCTCGTCGTCGATCAGCGATGCATGCTCGATCGTGTCTGCGCCGGCGAGGATCGCCTCGCGAATCGACCGCGCGCCATGCGCATGCGCCGCGACCCTGAGGCCGTGCGCGTGCGCCACCTCCACCACGGCGGCGATCTCCGCCGGCGTCATCTCCGGCTCGCCGGGCACGCCGCCGTAGGCCAGCACGGCTCCCGACGCGATCACCTTGAGGAGGTCCGCGCCGCCGGCGACAGCCAGCTCGGCCTTCTGCCGGAAGGCTTCCGGCCCGCGCGCGACGCCCACCCGCACCTGAGGCGGGATCGCCGACTCGGCGTACCCCGGGATCACGAGGTCGCCGCCGCCGCCTGGCACGGTCAGGTAGAAGCCCACGACCTGCGCGCGCGGACCGATCGCGCGACCGGCATCGATGGCATCGCGCAGCTCGCGATCGGCCCACGCGACGTAGGTGCCCACGTCGCGCGCCGTCGTGAAGCCCGCCAGCACCGTTGCGCGCGCGTTCTCCAGGGCGATTGCTGCCTGCTCCTCGCGGCTGCGCCGGTAGTAGATGCTCAGGTCCGCCGTATCGCCCGGACGGTCCGTGAGATGGGTATGCATGTCCACCAGTCCCGGCAGGCACGTGTGCCGCGATAGGTCGAGCAGCGCGAGCCCCGCGGGCACCGCGACACCGGGCCCCACGGCGGAGATCCGGCCTCGCTCGATCACCACGGTCACGTCGGCCGAAGGCTCGGGCGAGGCTCCGTCGATCAGCCGACCGCAGCGGATCGCGAGCGAACCTGAATCCGGCAGGTACGGCACCGACTCGACCCGGGGCGCCGGCGAGCCGAACGCTGTCGCGGACTGGACGACGAGCGTGACCGCAACACACCGCGCTGCGGCGCGGACCCGGTTACAGCGCCTCGATGGATACATGACCGACGGCACGCGATTGACAAGGATTCGGCCCGAGTCTTTCATTCGACCCCGGCCCTGTAAAGGCGGACTCCCCGGGATGAGCGGCGCGCCAGAACCTGTCGGAACCCTCGACGTCGCGCTCGCACACGCGACGCGCCTGCTCGGTACCGACCCGGCCCTCGCCGCCGAGCAGGCGCGCGAGATCCTGCGCGCCGTGCCCGGGCATCCGGGCGCCAGCCTGATCCTGGGGAGCGCGCAGCGCAGCGCAGGCGACAGCACGGGTGCGATTGCGACGCTCGAGCCTCTCTCGCGCGCGCACCCGGAGTGGGCCGCGGCGCATTACGAACTTTCGCTCGCACTGGCCGCGGCGGGTCGCGGCGAGCCGGCCGTAGCGTCCCTGCGTCGGTCGTTGCAGCTGAAACCGGACCTCGCCGATGCCTGGCGACGCCTGGGCGATCACCTCTCCGCGATGGGCGACGCGCCGGGCGCGGAAGCCGCCTACGCGGCGCACGTCAAGGCTTCGACGCGCGACCCGCGCCTGCTCGCGCCGGCCGCCGCACTCTGCGAAGGCCGGATCGCCGTCGCCGAGGCGCTGCTGCGCGAGCACCTCAAGACCCATCCGACCGACGTGGCCGCGATCCGCATGCTCGCCGAGGTCGCGGCGCGGCTCGGGCGGCTGCACGACGCGGAGAACCTGCTGGCACGCTGCCTCGAGCTCGCACCCGGATTCGCGGCGGCCCGGCACAACTACGCCCTCGTGCTGCACCGCCAGGGCAAGTCCGCCGCGGCGCTCGGCGAGATCGAGAGCCTGCTCACACGCGAACCGCGCAATCCGGGCTACCGCAGCCTGCACGCGGCGGTGCTGGCGCGTCTCGGCGAGTACGACCGCGCGATCGCCGCGTACGAGGACCTGCTCGCCGACTACCCGACACAGTCGCGCTTCTGGATGAGCCAGGGCCACGCGCTCAAGACCACCGGGAGCCAGGCCGCGAGCATCGCGGCGTACCGTCGCAGCATCGAGCTGGAGCCCTCGCTCGGCGAGGCGTACTGGAGCCTCGCCAACCTGAAGACGTATCGCTTCAGCCAGGCCGAGGTCGCGACGATGGGCGCGCAGCTCGCGCGCGGCGACCTGCGCGAGGAGGACCGCTGGAGCTTCCATTTCGCGCTGGGCAAAGCCCTGGAGGACGAGGGCAGATACCCGGAGAGCTTCGAGCACTACTCGGCGGGCAACCGCATGCGGCGGGCCGCGCTGCCCTGGGACGCCGCGGAGGCCACGTCGCTGGTGCGGCGCTCGCGGACCGTCTTCACCCGAAAATTCTTCGAAGCGCGCACCGGATCGGGCTCCCCGGCGCGCGACCCGATCTTCATCGTCGGCCTGCCGCGGGCCGGCTCGACGCTGGTCGAGCAGATCCTGGCGAGCCATCCGGCGGTCGAGGGCACGATGGAACTGCCCGACCTTCCCGGTCTCGTGAAGGAGCTCAGCGGCCGCACGCGCCGCGCGGAGGCCTCGCGCTATCCCGAGGTGCTGGCGGAACTGTCGAGCGATGACCTGCGCGCGCTAGGCGAGCGCTACCTCGCGAGCACCCGCATCCAGCGCAAGACCGCGGCGCCGATCTTCATCGACAAGATGCCGAACAACTGGCCGCACATCGGCCTGATCCACCTGATCCTGCCGAACGCGCGCATCGTCGACGCGCGGCGCCACCCGCTCAGCTGCTGCTTCTCGGCCTTCAAGCAGCACTTCTCGCGCGGCCAGTCCTACACCTACGACCTCGCCGACCTCGGGCGCTACTACCGCGACTACGTGACACTGCTTTCGCACTTCGACGCCGTGTTGCCGGACCGCGTGCATCGCGTGATCTACGAGCGCATGGTCGAGGACACCGAGGCCGAGGTGCGGCGCCTGCTCGAGTATTGCGGCCTCGAGTTCGACCCGCGCTGCCTGCGCTTCTACGAGAACGAGCGCGCGGTGCGCACCGCGAGCTCCGAGCAGGTCCGCTCCCCCATCTACCGCGAGTCCGTGGAGCACTGGCGCAATTACGAGCCGTGGCTCGGGCCACTGGTCGCGGCGCTGGGGCCCGTGCTGGATTCCTACCCGGCCGCACCGCCGATTTGAAATTCCGCGACGCGTGCCTCCAGAATAGCTGCACAACAATCAGGGGGTCCCGATGAACGCTCATTCGACTCGCGCGCTGCGGCAGGCCGTGGCCGCGCAACTCCGCGGACGCATGCTGGCCGGGCTGCCGATCGCACCGCTGCTGGTCGCGGGCGTACCCGTGGCCCACGCGCAGCAGGAGGCGGCACTCGAGGAGGTCGTCGTCACCGCGCAGAAGCGCACCGAGGATCTGCAGCAGGTCCCGATCAGCATCCAGGCGCTCAACACCGAGCGACTCGACCAGCTGCAGATCAACGCTTTCGCGGACTTCGTGAAATTCCTGCCGAGCGTCACGTTCACGACCCTCGGTCCCGGCTTCAGTCTCGCCTACTTCCGCGGCGTGGCCAGCGGCGAAAACAACAACCACTCCGGCCCGGCGCCGAGCGTGGGCATGTACCTCGACGAGCAGCCGATCACGACGATCCAGGGTGCGCTCGACATCCACATCTACGACATCGAGCGCGTCGAGTCCCTCGCCGGCCCGCAGGGCACCCTGTACGGGGCGAGCTCGCAGGCGGGCACGATCCGCATCATCACCAACAGGCCGGATCCCTCGGCGTTCGATGCCGCGTACTCCCTCGAGGGCAACTCCGTCGAGGATGGCGGCAACGGCTACCTCGCCGAGGGCTTCGTCAATATCCCGCTGCACGAGCGCGCCGCGATCCGCCTGGTGGGGTGGGTGCGCCACGACGCGGGATACGTCGACAACGTCGTGTCGGAACGCACCTTCCCCACCTCCGGTGGCTGCATCAGCAACGGCAAGAACCCGTCGGCGGGCTGCACGAGATCCCCGGCGCACGCCGAGGAGGACTACAACGACGTCGAGACCTACGGCGCGCGCGCCGCGCTGCGCGTGGACCTGAACGACAACTGGACCATCACGCCGCAGGTCATGGGCCAGGACCAGACTGCGAACGGCACCTTCGCCTACGACCCGGCGATCGACGAGCTGGAGATCGCGCGCTGGTTCAAGGAGAAGAGCTCCGACAGCTGGGTGCAGGCGGCGCTCACGGTCGAGGGCAAGATCGGCAACTTCGACCTGGTCTACGCCGGTGCCTACCTCGATCGCGACGTCGAGGTCGACTCCGACTACTCCGACTACAGTTACTTCTACGACGTCTGCTGCGGGTACGGCTCGTACTGGACCGACGAGAACGGCGACGCGCTCGCCGACCCGTCGCAGTTCATCCACGGCACCGACGGGTACAAGCGCTGGACCAACGAGCTGCGCATCGCCTCGCCGCGCGAGAACCGCTTCCGGGTCATCGGCGGCGTGTTCTTCATGACGTCCGAGCACGAGATCTTCCAGCGCTACCAGATCGCCGGCCTGGGCGGCTATGTCGTCGACGGAGAGTATCTGCCGATCTCGGTGACCGGCTGGCCGGACACGATCTGGCTGACGAACCAGCTCCGCAAGGACGAGGAGACCGCGGTCTTCGGCGAGGCGTCGTTCGACATTCTCGACAACCTCACCGCCACGGTAGGCCTGCGCTGGTTCCAGACCGAGAACTCGCTGCGCGGCTTCTTCGGGTTCAACGCCAACTACAGCAGCAACTATGGTGAAGCGCTGTGCTTCGACGCGAGGCAGTACAGGGGTTCGCCCTGCACCAACCTCGACGACGAGGTCGACGACTCGGACACGGTGCCGAAGTTCAACCTCACGTATCGCTTCGACGACGACCGTCTCTTCTACGCTACGTACTCCGAGGGCTACCGTCCCGGCGGCATCAACCGCAACGGCACCGTCGAACCATACAAGCCCGACTACCTGACGAACTACGAGCTGGGCTGGAAGACCATGTGGGGCGGCAACCGCCTGCGCCTGAACGGCGCGATCTTCCGCGAGGAGTGGGACGACATCCAGTACTCGTTCCTCCCGCCGAGCGGTGCGGGCCTGACAGTGATCAAGAACGCCGGGGCCGCACGCGTCGACGGCCTGGAGATGGACCTCACCTGGGCGGCAACCGATTCGCTGCTGATCTCGGGAGGCTTTTCCTGGCTCGACTCGCAGCTCACGAAGGACTACGTGCCGGATCCCGACGAGCCGCCGGCGGCGTTCAAGGGCGACAGCCTGCCGATCGCGCCGGACTTCAAGGGCAACCTGACGGGTCGCTACACGTTCCAGGTCGGCGAGTACGCCTCCTTTGCGCAGGTCGCGTACGTCTACAACGGGAGCAGCTGGTCCGACCTGCCGCGCGAGGAGCGCTCCTTCTACGGCAAGCAGCCCGCCTGGTCGGTCACCGACGTATCCGTCGGTGCGACACGCGGCGACTTCACGCTGACGTTCTTCGTCGACAACCTGTTCAACGAGCTGTCGCGGACCTGGACGTGGTCGCAGTGCACGGTGAGCGTATGCGGCGTGAACCCCTACTACACGCCGAACCAGCCCCGTACCATCGGCCTCAGATTCAGCCAGGAGTTCTGAGGCGCACGGCCGGCATGAACGACTCCGTTGCCACGATCATCGACCGCTATCGACCGGAGCTGCCGCTCGAGGAAGCGTGCACCATTCCGTCCGCCTGGTACTTCGACCCGCGCATCCTCGACCTCGAGCAGCAATCGGTGTTCGCCGGTACCTGGCAGTACGCCTGCCGGCTCGACCAGGTGCGCGAGCCTGGCGAGTTCGTCAGCTTCGAGCTCGCCGGCGAGCCGCTCGTCGTGGTGCGTGGCGACGACCGGGTGCTGCGCGGATTCTTCAATGTCTGCCGCCATCACGCTGCGGCGGTCGTGACCGAACCTTCGGGCTGCACGAAGCGCCTGCGGTGCCCGTATCACGGCTGGACCTACACGCTGGAGGGCGCGCTCAAGGCGGCTCCTGCGTTCGAAGGCGTGCGCAACTTCAACCCGGCGGACCACAGTCTCGTGCCGGTAGCGACGGCGGTTTGGGAAAACTGGGTTTTCGTGCGACTCGCGAACGAAGGTCCCACGCTCGAGGAGTTTCTTGGTCGCGAGGTCGTGGCGCAGGTGCGCGGGCTCGGGCTCTCCGGGCTGCACTGGTTCGACCGCAAGCACTACGTTTTCGACTGCAACTGGAAGGTGTTCGTCGACAACTACCTCGACGGCGGATACCACGTGCCCTACCTGCACGAGGGCCTCGGCAGCGTGCTGGACTATCACAAGTACACGATCGAGAACGGCCGCCGTCACTGCCTGCAGTCGAGCCCGATGGTGACGCGGGGCGCGGAGGCCGAGACGGGCGCGGTGCGCAAGGGCGAGCGCGCCCTCTACTACTGGTTCTATCCGAACTTCATGTTCAACTGGTACGAGGGCGTGATGGACACGAACCTCGTGTACCCGCGCGGCGTGGACCAGACCGAAGTGATCTTCGACTTCTGGTTCGCGGACGTGTCGGAGTCCGCGCGCGAGTTCAACCGCGCCTCGATCGACATCGCAAACCGCGTGCAGGACGAGGACGAGGGCATCTGCCGCGCCGTGCAGCGAGGCCTGCGCTCGCGCGCCTACGACACCGGTCGTCTTTCCGTGCGACGCGAGGCCGGCGAGCAGCTGTTCCATCGCCTGCTGCACGCGGACCTGAAGGCGGGCGCGCAGCGCGGCTGACCCGATGCCGGACCTCTACCAGCTGAAGCGCACGCCCTTCCACGCGCGCACCGCGGCGCTCTGCCTGCCGCAGAACTGGCGTCGCTGGGCCGGCCACATCGCGGTCGGCTCCTACGATCTCGGGCTCGAGCGCGAATACTGGGCGATCCGCAACCACGCGGCACTCATCGACGTGTCGCCGCTCATGAAGTACCTGATCGAGGGTCCCGACGCAGCGCGTCTCCTCGATCGCCTTACGCCCCGCAACATCGCCAAGCTCGCCGTCGGGCAGGTCTACTACACCGGCTGGTGCGACGAGGAAGGCAAGCTGCTCGACGACGGCACGGTGACCCGCCTCGGCGGGCAGCAGTTCCGCCTCACCTCCGCCGAGCCCTCGCTGCGCTGGCTGCACATGAACGCGGTCGGCATGGACGTCAGCATCACCGAGCGCACCGACCAGATGGCGGCGCTGTCGCTGCAGGGGCCGAAGTCGCGCGTCGTGCTGAACCGCTGCTGCAGCACTCCCGTCGACGGCATCAAGTTCTTCCGCATGGCGCCGAACGTCCTCGCCGGCAAGGCGGTGACCATCTCCCGCACCGGCTATACCGGTGACCTCGGCTACGAGATCTGGATGGAAGCATCCGACGCCCTGCCGGTGTGGGATGCGCTGCTGGAGGCCGGGGCCGATTTCGGCGCCATCCCTTGCGGCATCCTCGCCATGGACATGGCGCGGGTCGAGGCCGGGCTCTTCATGCTCGACGTGGACTACACCGCGGCCACGCACGCGTGGATTCCGGGGCAGAAATCCTCGCCCTACGAGATGGGTCTCGGCTGGACGGTCGCGCTCGACAAGCCCGGCTACTTCGTCGGCCGCCGTGCACTCGAGCGCGAGGCACGCGAGGGCCCGGCGTGGAAGCTGGTCGGCCTCGAGGTGGACTGGGAAGGCCTCGAGCGCGTCTTTGGCGCGGTCGGGCTGCCGCCGCAGGTCCCGGCGATGGCCGTGCGCGGCAGCCTGCCGGTGCGCAAGGACGGACACCAGGTCGGCTACGCGTCGACCAGCACGTGGTCGCCCGTGCTCAAGAAGTACATCGCGCTGGTGCATCTCGAGCGACCGCACTACGAACCCGGCACCCGCGTCGAGATCGAGATCACGGTCGAGCACCATCGCCGCTACGCACCGGGCACCGTCGTCGCGTTGCCGTTCTACGATCCCGAGTGGAAACGCAAGTGAGCGCCAGCCGCTACGACGCGATCGTGATCGGCGCGGGACACAACGGCCTGATCGCGGGCGGCTATCTCGCGCGTGCCGGCAAGAAGGTGCTGGTCCTGGAACGCCGCGACATCGTGGGCGGCGCGGCGGTGACCGAGGAGATCTTCCCGGGCTACCGCTTCACCGAGTTCTCCTACGTCGTGAGCCTGCTGCGGCCCGAGATCATCCGCGACCTCGAGCTGCCGAGGCACGGGCTCAAGATCCTGCCGCTGCCCTCGACCGTGACGCCGATGGACAACGGCGACTACCTCGCCGCGTGGGACGACCACGACCTCACGCGGCGCGAGATCTACCGTCACTCGCCGCGCGACGCGGAGGCGGCGGACGAGTACTCGCGCGTCATGGCGCGCGCCGCCAAGGCGATCAAGCCGGTGCTGGGGCTCGTGCCACCCGACCCTTCGTCGCTCAGCTGGCGCGACCTGCGCGGGCTGCTGAAGCTCGGAACCTACGGCGCAAGCCTCTCCGAGCGCGAGATCTACCGGATCGCCAAACTCGTCACGCAATCCTCCGCGGACCTGCTCGACGAGTGGTTCGAGCTCGACCCGCTCAAGGGCACGAAATCGGCGAGCGGCATCATCGGTACGTTCCTCGGGCCGCGCTCGCCGGGCACGGCGTATGTGCTGCTGCACCACTACATGGGCGAGATCGACGGCGCGTTCCGTGCCTGGGGCTTCGCCAAGAACGGCACCGGCGGCGTGACCGCGGCGATCGCGAGCTCGGCGCGCGCGCTCGGCGTCGAGATCCGCACCGGCGCCGCGGTGGACAAGGTGATCGTGAAGGGGGGCCGCGCGAGCGGCGTGGCGCTCGCGGGCGGCGACGAGTACGAGGCGAAGGTCGTGATGTCGGCGGCGGACCCGAAGCGGACCTTCTTGCAGTTCGTGGACGCGCAGCACCTGCCCGACGACTTCACCGCGGCGATCCGTGCCTTCCGCGTGCGCGGCTCCTCGGGCAAGGTGAACATCGCACTCTCCGAGCTGCCGCAGTTCACCTGCCTGCCGGGCGAAGGACCGCTGCACCGCGGTGCGATCTCCATCAGCCCCAGCATCGACTACATCGAGCGCGCCTACGACCAGGCGAAGTACGGGCAGTTCTCGTCGCAGCCGTACATCGACATGATCATCCCCTCGATGATCGACCGCGACATGGCGCCGCCCGGCCACCACGTGGCCTCCTGCTTCGTGCAGTACGCGCCCGCCGACATCGAGGGCGGCTGGGACGACGCGAAGCGCGAGGCCTTCGGTGAGACGGTGATCGCGACCCTCGAGAAGTACGCGCCCAACATCCGCCGCGCCATCGTGGGCAAGCAGGTGATCACGCCGGCCGACATCGAGCGCATCGCGGGTATCACCGGTGGAAACATCTTCCACGGCGAGCTGCTGCTGCATCAGTTGTTCTTCCTGCGACC
>Ga0114939_10001443_pt1 | contig 18665 bp, 12 predicted proteins | sample AshMeaCrysSpring_FD_87196 | JGI IMG/M metagenome (GOLD analysis project Ga0114939, IMG submission 87196) | Groundwater microbial communities from Big Spring, Nevada to study Microbial Dark Matter (Phase II) - Ash Meadows Crystal Spring | ecosystem: Environmental > Aquatic > Deep subsurface >...
AGTCTTTAACAATTCCCGAAACCTGATCGACTTGCTCCGGCGTGAAGGGTTGTTCGGCAGTGGGCACTGGGGTCTGGTCGAGGCGGAAACGCAGTGCGACTGCCGATGGATTTGGCGGTTGCTCCAACTGATCCAACAGCGTGGTCAATCGACGAATGTCGGGAAGGAATTGCTGCTTATCGCGAAAATTGCGAATCCAGAAGTCCGCAGCAGCCATGTAGACTGCCATGCGGATCTGTTTGTCATTCATCTCTACGGCGTTGACCACGCGCATCAAACGTTCCCATCCGTCACTGATCGCGCCTGACTGTTCGAGCATCAGTGCATATTCAACGTTTTCCAAGGCCGTGAGTTCGGCGATGTTCTCGGCCTTCAGTTGGCGAATCAGGTCTTGCAGTGTGGCGCGCTCTGCGCGGGCGGCGGATTCGTTTCCTTGACTCCGCAGATAAGCAGCTTGCAGACGGGCAAACTTGCCGCGACGGAGCTTGTCGAGTCGGCTTTCACGCGTCCCTGGCGCCAGGGATTCGCGATTTACCTGTTCGAGCTCTCGCGACATCTCTGCAAAATCGCTAGGCGCACCCCGCGCAAGCAGCGTGTCGATCAATCGATTTCTGGCCGTGCGAATCGTTGCGTCATCCGCGCTGTTGTCTGCGTCATCCGAAGGGTTGTCACGGTCCAGAAGCTCACGGTACAGCGCGACCGCCAGCACGGGGAAATCGGCAGCAAAGAAATCCGCGGCTCCAAACAGGATCGCCCGCGCCTCTTCAGGAGTCCCCATTCGTCTTAATAACAGTTCCTCGATCGCTGCCTCGTAGATTCTTGCTGCCTTTTCGCGTTCACCGCGTTGCCAGTAGAGCGGCGAAAGTGTAAGGGCCCTTTGCAGAACGGCATTGGATCCGTTTTCGCCGATGGATTTGTCGAGCTCTGCGAGCAAAGCAGAGCCCCGTGGCTTGTCTTTCAGCACGAAGTCATACAGCGTGATCAGGTTGCTCAAAGTCTCCGCATCTTGGGGCGATTCTTGTTTGACCTGAAGCAGCAGGTCCTCTGCAAGTTTGGCTTTCGTCTGCACGCCTTCACGATCCTTGGGCTCCTCGCTGGCGCTGGTCTTCCAGGCATCGATAAAGGCCATGTAGGCATAATTTTCCAGGTTCTCGATCGACGGCTCGGTTTCGTACCCTTTGCGTGCGATTTCGAGCAAGTTCCCAGTGTCAACTCGGAGAGCGCTCCTGCTGAGCAAATCTAAAGTTGGTTCGATCAGCAAGGGACTCGCAACAATCAGATTCTGTGTCATCGACTGCTGATATACCAGACCGGCAGCTTCATCGTCCCCCAGTTTGGCCAGCCCGCGAATCAGTTCCATCGCGAGTCTCGGATCGCGTTGCCCGCGGTCCCATAACTGGCTGAAAATCTCAACCGACTTCCGCAAATTGCCTCTTCGTCTCTCGAATCGTCCCAGCAGCCGTTGCAGAAGAAGTGCATTCGGAACCAGCTCGCCTGCTTCATCGAGGTGTTGTTGAATTGTCGTCAGCGATGGTTGCGGTTCCTTCCCGGGTGAACCGCCCGACTTCTCGAGCGCAAGCATTTGAGCTTGTGCTTCCGCGACGTGGTAGAGAAACCCGTCTGGTTCCAATTGTTTCAGCATCGCGATGCTCGCGGTCAGTTCCGACGAGTCGTTCAACTGAATGGCAATCAGCGTTCGTTCGCGAGCAACCTCGAGGGATCTGTCGTGATCCTGGGCCAGCCGTTGCATCCAGGCCGTCGCTTGAGCAACCACCTTCTTCCCGTCAACTTCCGCTGGGGTTTGATCGTAGAGCAGCAAGCGAATCCACTGAAGGGCTAGACGGATCCGGTCGGACTCAGAATTCAAGGCGTGCTCGCCTGAATAGTGCTGCTCCACAAACGTATTCGCCGCCTTGATATTTCCCTGACGCCACAAGAGGCTGAGCCGCATGCTGGCGCTGTCCAATCCATCTGCTCCCACAGCCTGCTCGAATGCCGCGGCCGAACGCTCAGCGAGCTCAGGGGCATCGATCGCATGGGCTATGGCGTGAGCGCGCAGCAGGTTCGGTGGAGCTTGCATCGGATCGACAAACCCCTGAAGCGCCGAGTCCAAAGCGGCGAGCACCGCCTGGTCCCACGCATCGGTCGTTTCTCCACGCCGCTGGGCCGCCAGCCGCTCTGCATTCGCGATCTCCGCTTCCAGTACGGCACGCCGGGCAACCAATTCGCCCGGCAGGGGCGACGGCGCGCCGTCGCCCAAGGCTGCGACGGCTGTCCGCGCGTCCGTCAGATCGGGTCGTAGCGGATTACTGGCTTGCCGGTTGACGATGACGATCTGTGCAAATCGCGTATACAACTCTTGGAGTTGTTGCGGGTCCTTCGCCTCTTGAAGCGCTCGCCGCAATATCGCCTCTGCCGCATCTCCCGATCCAGTGTTTACCAGCGCCATGGCAGCTTGCAGCGAACGATCGGGAGAGGCCTCTCCGTCGATCGCCCCGGCCTGCAAGAAACATTGGCCGGCTCGTTCCAGGTTGCCCAACTGCCAATGGATTCCTGCTAGAATCTCCCAGGTCTTGCCGATCAAGAACCGGTTGGAACCATCCGAGTCAGAACGGGTTTCGCTATGATCGAGCGCTGCCTGCAAGATTTTCGCAGCTTGAAGCGGATCCGCGGCTGCGATCCCTCGCCCACGCGCAATCGCTAAACGCAGACGCAGCGCTGTCCGCAAGTTGGGAGGTACACGGTCGTCCTTGATCGCACGGTCAAGCTCACGCAACTCAGCATTGGCCAACTCTCGGTCCCCCGCGGCATCCCGGGAGAAAAGCTTTTCTGCCAACAGCATCATCACGCGGACGTCGTTCTGGGCAGCGGGTACCTGCTGCTTGGCTCGCTGCAGCAGTTCAATCGCCACCCCGTGTCCGTCCGTATCGAGCGGCTGCAGGCCGGCCAAACCCAGGTACGCGCGAAGCAGCGTTTCCTGCATGCCGGATTCAGCACCAGCCATCGACCCAGCGGCGATTGCCTGCTCGTAAAGGTCCATGGCACGCGCCCGATCCTGCTTCTGTTCAGCGACCTGTGCTGCAAACAAGAACACAGGGGTATTCAGAGGAGTCGGAGACTGACGGGCCAAGTCGAGAGCCCGATCCAGCGCAAGCTGTACCTGCTCGCTTGCTGCTTCCTTGGACATGGCACGATCTGAATCAGGAAGCGAGGCGAAATAGAGAGCCTTCGCCGCCCACGCTTGCGGATCATCTGGCCGTCGCTCGATCAGGTCCGCGATGACCTTGAGTCCATCGTCGAATGATGAGTCGATCCCATCAATTGGACCCAAATCGCCGCGGACTAGTCGCGCCAGCCGCACGTAGTGATCGATGTAGTCCGGATCTCTCTCGATGGCCGAACTAAGCAACTCATGGGTCTTCTGAAGTTGTTCAGGGTCATTCTTCACCCCAGCTAACTTGAACTCCAACGCCGTCACTTCGTCCCCGGTCTGCTTCCGGATCAGTTCCCGTTCTTCCTTGGAACCTTTGATCGCGTCGGACTTGAGCAGCTCACGCCCCACTTCCAGCATCGAAGCAGCGTCGCGAATCTTTTCATAGCCGTCCCGGCTACGAAGACCAAGCTCGATCCGCTCTGGCTGCAATCGCCAGGCTTCCATCCGCTTCTTGGCTGCATTTACGGGACTGCCAAGCTTCTCAAAACACTCGGCAAGTTTCTCCAACTGGGGGACCACATCTTTTGAGTCATTCCCATCCGGGCTGGTCTGTTTCCGCTGCTCCAAATAGCGGCCATACCAGATGGACGCTTCACGCCACTTTTCCTTGCCAAATTGCAGCTCGGCCTGAGCCAACAGTGTCGATTCAATCCGCGACACCTGGCGACCGTGGACCAGGATGGCGGCCACGCTGGCCAACAGCACGATCATGCCGGCCACTGCCGCATACGTGAAAACCTGCCATCGCGAGCGATGCCATATGGAAGAAACTTGATCGACGACCCACTCAAGCGTGAGGAAAAGCACCAAACCCAAAATGACCATAAAGTAGCCGGCGTAATCATGCGTGAATCGTTGGGCAGATTCGTCGCCGACATACTGATACAAAAAGCCCGTAATCGTGATTCGCAAAATGTTTGCAATAACTGCGATGATGGGCGCCACAAGCACAAGCGCGAACAGCTTCTTCCACGAACTGCGTGTCCACATGCACAGACCGACTGCCAGGGCGATGATGCCATTGAACATCCGCAGCCCCGCACACGCTCGCTCGACCTCCAGGTTGTGTTCGCCCAAGGCAATCGTGTTGCCATGAACGAATGCCGGTTGCCCCAGCAACTGGAGGATCCAGCCCGCTCCGGACGCTCCGATCCGTTGCAGCGGATCGCTGAGCATCCGCTCGATCGTGGGCGGAAGCGAGGCCGCAAACCACCCGAACAAAAGTGGGGCTGCAGCCCAACGAGCCAACGGAAAGCCGCCCAGAATCAACAGCCACGAGATGATGAATGGAGGGACGGTCCAAGCCCCCAGCCACGTAATATAGAGGCGAGCCTCGGCAAACCGAAGCAAACTGACGACGAGCAACCCCACCAAACCGAGGAGGCTTGCCGAGCGGCTGGGCATCAACGCCGGCAGCTCAGACCGCCGGCGCCAAAGCAATGCCAGAACCACCGGGACCACTAACCACCCATGGCTATGGTCCGGGTCGTTGTTCCAACGCTCGACCTGCTCGCCCACAGTTAGCCAATAAGACCATATCGCTAATCCGCCGATTGCAGCTGCGACCACCCACCGTCCGGTCGGCTGGACCGCTCGCGACCCAACTGGCACCGTATCCATATGTCATTTTTTTAAGGGACTGGCCGTCTCAATTCCGCACTAGTCTACCCCTTCTCCGTTCAACGAACGCCCGAAGCGTCGAATTGAATACCTCTTTTTGGGGGGGGCAGTCAAGAGTCTCCGATTAGGTGCAACGTAGCAGCCGTAACGGTTCTTGCCATGAAACCGCCCACGCTGCACCAGGCAGTACGCGACTTCCGAAAGTGCGGATTCCGCGAATTTTCGCGGATATTCCGACGGGGGCAAGAAGCCCCTCAAGCGAGCATCCGGCAACAGGCGATCCACTGGGGTGGATCGGGGCTGCAGTGGGACCGGGTAAACGGCTTTCGCGTCAGCGTTCAGCAGAAAATCGGGCCAGATTGGCGCGCGTAGTTTCTGCTGCAATGCAATCCGTTCGCGTGTTGGCGATCCGTCGACAGGCCGCTGGGTAAGCGCCTGGCGGCGCGTCGTCTCCACACCGCGACGATAATCCAGGGCCCTCGGGGGGGCTTTTTTCGGGCCCGGTCGGCAGGCGATGGGAGTCACTTCGCCCGATTGGACAAATTCCGAGCTACCAAGCGCAAAAAAGGGCCGGGGAAATTCTTCCCCGGCCCCACGAAACTTAACTTTCAGAAACCGTCAACGGGATTCCGATTAGGCGCGGGCCTTCCGACGCAGGCGCATCGCAGCGCCGGCGACCATCAGACCGCCTAGCACCAGCGAGGCCGGCTCAGGAACTTCCATCGCGGTAACCAGCGCATCGACACGCAAAGCCACCGGGTTCTTGTTGCTGCCTGGATCGTTGGTGATCCAGAACTCAAGTGTGTTGATTCCCGAGACAAACAGGCCAGCGCCGGTACCCAGCGACGTGAACGGACCTCGGAAGCCTTGCGGGTCCGTCTGAGAGGCAATCAGACTGCCGTTCAGGTAGACGTCGGCCGTGTTGTCGACCATGAAGCCCAAACCGCTAAGCATCGCCGACTGATGACCAAAACCGGTCAGGTCGAACTGGATCTGAACCTTGTACAGACCGACATTCGAGATCCCGTTCACCGGATCCGCACCGTTCAGTTCGGGCGAAATCCACTGAGACGAGGCACTGTTCGGGAGGTACACCGACGGAATGTTCTGCTTGACGTACATGTTGCCATTGTACGTGTTCGCACCGGCCGGATTCTGAGTCAAGGAATAGTCCGTATCCTGAGCTCCGGAAGCCAACAGACCTCCTTCAAACCCAGTGCTGATATTCTTGACGACTGTCGCAAAACCGGCTTGAGCGGGAGCGACAAAAACCAATGCAGCCAAAGAAGCGGCCGCGACGATCAACTTACGCATGATAGAAAGACCTCAAGAAAGCATTTAGACAACCAACCACAACATCGATGAAGCATCGATGGATCGTGGAGGTCTAAAGATTCCCGAAGCTATCACCGGCGCTTTGATCAAGTCCGACTGCACAAGGCCCGTCGGAGTCTCGTCCTGAACAACGTCGAGCTCAATCGAGAGCACTGCCTGCAAAGATTCTCGTTCCTGCGGTGCCCGCCGTTGGTGTGGGTTCGTCGGCGGTACCACCGCATCGAGCTTTCTGGCGGATATCGCTCGTTCACCTTCGGGAACTGCAGGTTCTTGATGGGGATTGTCACTCCAAACGGCAACGGTCCGTGCCGTTGGGGCAACAACTTTCGCGTGGACTGCATCCACTTCAGACACATGTGACATCTTGAAACCGGCATGAGCTGTCGCACTGCACGCCCATAGGGCGAACAGCGCGATCGCTGTCACGGCAAGGTTTCTTTGACGACCCACAGTATTCATTTCCCTCATCGACCTTCTGAAGTTTAGTCGCCGAGGATCCACCAATACAACGACTTTCCCCCAAAATTCTGAAATCGGGCTATCGGAGGACCCCGAAATGCGGGTTTGTGGTGTACGTTTGCATATTATTCCTTGTCCTCCCAGCCAAGAGATGTTTCCCCGGCTCCCTCAGCATTCCTGTGCGTAATATTCGTCGGCATCACCCTCCATCTGGATTCGTGGGGTGAGTCTGTGCAGGTGTTCAATAACTCATGAAGGGACCTGGCCGTTCTGTGGGCTGGAGCGTGCTAAGCTTCTCGGATCAAAGGGACCTGCAGGCAGGAGGGAGCGCTGCCGTCCGAGGGGTCCGCACCCCCAAACTACGAAGCCTGAAGCAACGAGCAGCTAGCCGGTGATTGATCGAACGCAACCGCCCCTAAGTGTCCGGCTCTGCGGAGTGGATATAAGTTCAGTGACCGTGCTCGAGGCGCTCGCCGAGATCGAGCGGTGGATTGCCGAGGCTTCTGGTCGGGCTCGATATGTCACGACTCCGAACCTGGATCACTTGGTCCTGCTTCGAAAGAATGCTGAGCTTCGCGAGGCCTACCGCCACGCATCACTGGTTACGGCCGATGGCTGGCCGGTCGTTTCTTTGGCGCGTTGGCTAGGCGACCCGTTGCCGGAACGCGTTGCCGGATCGGATTTGTGTCCGTTGCTTTGCGCCCGCGCCGCGGCCGCGCGAAGGACGCTCAAGCTGTTTCTGCTCGGTGGCAAGCCGGGAGTGGCCGATCGAGCGGCGGCTCGATTGCAGGCCGATTATCCGGGTGTGATTGTGGTGGGAACTGCCAGTCCACCGCTTGGATTTGAGAAGGTGCGCCAGGCCAATCAGCTCCTTGTGGAGCAGGTGAACCGCTCTGGTGCTGATCTGTTGCTGTTAGGGCTGGGTGCGCCAAAGCAAGAACTCTGGATTCACGCTCATGCCCCGCAGATCGCGGTTCCCGCCGTGCTTTGTGGGGGAGCGACGATCGACTTCTTGGCGGGCGAACAGAGACGGGCGCCCCATTGGATGCGTGAGCACCGTCTGGAGTGGGTTCATCGTTTAGCGACCAATCCCAGGCGACTGTTTTGGCGATATCTGACCGACGCTTGGCAACTACCGCAGATTTACTGGGCAGAGTCCCGGCATCGCACCTCGGTTTCATCTGAGCAGGCGCCGCGGGGCGAAGCGAGTGGAATTCCTTCCGGCCAAGGGAATCCGCCATTTGGAAGCAAAGTTGAATGACGGGGGCCAGTGGCCCATGGTGTGACAGGACGCCGACATGCTGGGGCGACGCGCAACGCTGCGGAGGATTAAACCCCAATGCTGCGTCGGATTGTCAGGAAACTCGTCGGAACGAATGCTGGACCGGCCTGGGCTGCAAGCAGGGATCGAGAGAGAAGGAAACCGTCGCCCGAATTTGGCCAACGATTTGGCTGGGGGGGAACCGTGTTGTCGAGCATTAACAACCTGGTGTCGAACATTAAGTCGCCAGTATGGCGGTCCATGTCGCTCGGTTTTGCCGACTCGGCCGGTTGCGCCATTCCGAACCTGGCCGAAGGCGGTGAGGTCGGCGGAAACAACATTTCAGTCGGCTGTACCTCGATTCAAGCTGGAGCCGGATCGTCAACTGGCTATCGGAGGTGGCGAACACCCAAGCATCTTTCGATTGGTTTCTTCCCCTGTCGGAAATCCGCATTTTGGGACCAAGCTGAACTGTTGAAAAGTTCCATCGCAAGTGTTTGTTGCGGAGCTTCCTGGCTTCCGCATGACCACCGCAGCAGGACACACGAATGATCATGTTGGGCTTGCTAATATCCCTGCTGACCCTGCTTGTGTTGATCCCCTGGTGGATGTGGATCGCCGAGTGTCTGTTGGGTCTGCCTCCGCTTCGCGAGTCACGGCCCGGCAAAACTGCGTATGGCTTGGTGATCGTGCCAGCTCACGATGAGGCGTTGGGTGTGACGGAGATGCTACGTGCTCTTCGAACCCAATTGCGCGATGGAGATCGTGTCTTGCTGGTGGCCGACAATTGTCAGGACCAGACTGCGGAACTGGCCCGTCAGGAGGGAGTGGACGTCGTGGTGCGGAACGACGCTCTCCGACGAGGGAAAGGTTATGCCTTGGAGTACGGGATCCGCCATGCATCCAGTCAGGGTTGGAAGCCGGACGTGCTCGTGATTCTGGACGCGGACTGCACGATCCAAGGTCTTGCCGAGCTGATCGATGAGACTGCGTGGCGAGGACAGCCGGTGCAGGCCGCTTATACACTCTCCGTCGAGCCGCAGGCGAACGCGCGACAGCGGGTCTCCGCTTTCGCCTTTCGAGTAAAGAACGTCGTGCGGCTCAGAGGGCTCAGACGGTTAGGGGGCCCTGCCCTTTTGACAGGCTCGGGGATGGCATTTCCCTGGCAGCTTGCGCAGGCGATTGACTGGGGTGGCGGCGAGATCGTGGAAGATCTCGCAACCGGTTTGAAGTTGGCCTGTGGCGGGCACCTCCCTAGCTATACCGAATTAGCCTGGGTGGAAAGTCCAGCTCCGACTTCGGAACAAGGAGTAGCGCAACAGCGGACTCGCTGGGAACACGGGTATTTGGCTCAGATGCAGCGAGGGATGCCGCAACTCCTGCGAGCCACTGTCGCGCGGCGGTCAGTCGCATGTGCCTGGGCTTTTCTCGATCTGGCCATTCCGCCTTTGTCGCTGTTTATCGTGCTGCTCTTCGGCTGGCTGTTGCTGATGTCAGGAGTCGCGTTTTGGACGGGACAGTTGGGTCCGTGGTGGTGGACCTTGGCCACTGGAATCCTTGCGACCTTGACGCTGGGTGGATGTTGGTGGTGCGAGGGGCGTCGTCTGTTGCCGCCGAGGTCCCTGCTGGCGATTCCCGGCTACATCCTGCGAAAGCTGCCACTTTATGGAGGGTTCCTCCGTCGTCGCCAGACGACCTGGGAAAGGACGACGCGCGCTTGAAACGTGAAAACCGTTCGGGCGACGGCTTGACTTCTGCTGGAAGTGCATCCGTCCTCCGCAGCCCGGACATGGCAAATGGACCGTTGTTGTTGTTCCGGTGGTGGATGAAGGCCACCTGAAAGAGATAGAGACTACAAAGAACGCGAGTGAACCGATGATTGCGCTTCTGGGCGCCTCAGGCTATGTCGGGCAGGCCTTTGTACGAACCATGCAAGGGCGCGGAACGCCGTTTCGATCGCTCAGTCGGCGCGAGGTCGACTACTACGATCCACGCGCGGTAGCGGCGGTACTAAAAGCGATGCGGACGGAGTTTCTGATCAATTGCGCGGGTTACACCGGCAAGCCCAATGTGGACGCGTGTGAACTGCATAGAGCCGATTGTTTGCAGGGAAACGCGATTCTCCCCGCCCGGATTCGCGAGGCGTGCGAGTTGTCTGGCATTCCCTGGGGGCATGTTTCCAGTGGATGCATCTTCACGGGGACACGGCCTGACGGCAGCGGTTTCCAGGAAACTGATCCACCGAATTTCAGTTTCCGCACCAATCATTGCAGCTTCTACTCCGGCACCAAGGCACTCGGCGAGGAACTGCTCAGCGACTGTGAATCATGTTTTGTCTGGCGGTTGCGGATTCCGTTCAACAATGAGGATTCCCCGCGCAACTATCTGACCAAAGTCATGCGCTATGAGCGGTTGCTCGATGCAACCAACAGTTTGTCGCAATTAGATGAATTCGTTGCGGCGTGTCTCGATTGCTGGCAGCGCAGAGTGCCGTTTGGAATCTACAATGTAGTGAACGGAGGATCGGTCACGACGCGAGAAGTGGTCGAGCTGATTAAATCGATTCTTGCGCCTAGCCGGGACTTTGAGTTCTTTGAGGACGAATCCCAGTTCATGAGGTTGGCTGCGAAAACTCCCCGGTCCAACTGTGTGCTCAATAATTCAAAACTCCTGCAGGCAGGGATTTGGATGTCTCCTGTCCGCGAAGCGATCGCAATTTCCCTGCGGTCCTGGCATACCAAAGAGGCAGCTTAGTTCGGTGGAGCGAGCCGGCTGGCCTCTCCCGGTTCAAGAGAATTCCTGACATTGGCTTGGTGGCTTCCACATGGACACGATTCTGATCACAGGTGGTGCCGGCTTCATCGGCAGCTGTTTCGTGCGTCGTCAGGCCGCCGCGCCGCGCTGGCGGGTAGTCAACCTGGACGCCCTGACTTATGCCGGAAACCTTGACAGCCTTCCTGTGGAGGCGGCGAACCACGAGTTCGTTCATGGGAACATCTGCGATGCGTCTTTGGTGAGCCAGCTGCTGGAACAATACCGCCCTTCGGCTGTCATCAACTTTGCGGCGGAATCCCACGTGGACCGATCGATCGATGGTCCTGCAGCATTTGTCCAGACCAATGTCGTGGGCACATGCAATCTGCTGGATTGCTGTTTGGCCTATTATCGACAACTAGCCAGCGAAGATCGCCAGAAGTTCCGATTCCTGCAAGTGTCCACGGACGAGGTCTTCGGATCGCTGGGTCCTACGGGCTACTTCACCGAAACAACCGCCTATGCTCCAAACAGCCCCTACTCGGCATCGAAGGCTTCAGCGGACATGTTTGTCCGCGCCTACCACGAGACGTTTGGCTTGCCAACGCTCATCACAAACTGCTCGAACAACTATGGGCCGTACCAGTTCCCCGAGAAGTTGATCCCGTTGATCATTCTCAATGCGCGGGGTGGTAAGCCGCTGCCCGTCTACGGGGACGGCCAGAATGTTCGCGATTGGTTGTTTGTGGGTGACCATTGCCAGGCAATCGAACAGGTACTGACCGGCGGCCGCGCCGGTGAAACCTACACCGTTGGGGGCGACAGCGAGCGCCGGAATATCGATGTGGTCCAGGGGATCTGTGCTCTGCTCGACGAGCTAGTTCCGCGCGTCGAAGGCAGCTATCAAGAGTTGATCACCTTCGTTCGAGACCGACCGGGACATGACCGGCGTTATGCGATCGACGCGTCGAAGGTCAAGAGAGAGCTTGGTTGGAATCCCACAAAGACGTTTGAGGAGGGACTTCGTTTGACAGTGCATTGGTACCTGGAACACCCGCATTGGGTGGACCGCGTGACTTCCGGCAAGTACCGCGGTGAGCGACTGGGCGTTGGATCGGCGTGAATTCGATGAATAATGTGACCGCAACGGACGTGAATCGGCGACGCGGGATCATCTTGGCGGGCGGCTCGGGGACGCGATTGCATCCTTTGACCGTCGCTGTCAGTAAGCAGATCTTGCCAGTCTATGACAAGCCGATGATCTATTACCCGCTCTCGGTGCTGATGCTCGCGGACATCCGAGAGATCCTCGTAATCTCAACTCCGCATGACCTGCCCCACTTTGAACGCTTGTTGGGAGATGGAGAGCGGTGGGGTTTGTCGTTTCACTACGCCGAGCAGCCGCATCCAGGTGGCCTGGCGCAGGCCTTCCTGATTGGCAGGCAGTTTGTCGCGGGTCGGCTGTCAACGCTGGTTCTGGGTGACAATATCTTCTACGGGCAGGGCTTTCAGCAGGTTTTGCGGCGCGCGTCGGATAACGCTCACGGTGCAACCATATTCGGTTACCCGGTGCAAGATCCCGAGCGTTACGGGGTTGTTGAATTTGATGCGGAAGGCAAAGTTCGCTCACTCGAAGAGAAGCCTCCGCGGCCGAAGTCGCGCTTCGCAGTTCCCGGGCTGTATTTTTACGACGAGCAGGTCTGTGACATTGCGGCTCAGATCAAGCCATCGGCTCGTGGCGAACTTGAGATTACCGACGTCAACCGCACCTACTTGGAACGAGGCCAGCTGCAAGTGGTTCCGTTCTCGCGCGGCTTTGCCTGGCTTGACGCCGGCACGCACGATTCATTGTTGGAATCAGCGCAGTACATCGCGGCTGTGGAGCGGCGACAAGGCTTGAAGATTGGTTGTCCCGAGGAGATCGCATTCCGCAAAGGCTGGATCAGCGCTGCGCACCTGACGGAGCTGGCAGCGGGCTACAAGAACGCGTACGGCGCCTATCTGCAGATGCTGGTCAGCGAACTCGCAGGCCCCACGGCCTGAGGGGAACCAAGAGGCTGCCAGAATCTCAACGGGCAAGGGGCAATGCGGAGACGACCTGTCGGAATGTGTTCCACCCGTTGCCTGTTGAAAGCTCACGGGTCAATCCCTTCCTCGCGAGAGGCCCTGCCGGGATCGTGTCGTTTTTCTCGTGCAGCTGGGTTACCGACCCACTGGGAGCACCCGGTCCGTCATGACCGCCCGGCGTGTCTCTACAGCTCAGCGCGGCGGAATGCTGGGCCATTATTCGATCGAGGTAGATATGTCGAACTCGATGCGGACTCGTGCCCCGGAAGCCGACCACACATCCAGGAGGCCCGCAGCCGCGCAGCCTCCATTGCCAGTGGCACTGGTGATGACAGCGACAATCCGCCCGCAGGCGGACGCCGTGGCGCTTGCGCGGAAAGATCCGGCCTTGCGACTGGAAGATTATTGCGCCGCACTGCGCTTCTACCTTGGGTTGCCGGACGCACTGGTTGACCGAATCGTCTTCATCGAAAACTCCGCCAGTGATTTGTCCGCTTTGCAGCGAATTGTCGATACCGAAACCCATGCAAAGCAGGTTGAGTTGCTGACTTTCCAGGGCAACGACTTCCCGCCGAGCTTCGGCCGCGGCTACGGCGAGTTTCAACTGCTCAATCACGGGCTCGCTCAGTCGGCTTCACTGCGGCGAGGCGACTTGTTCTGGAAGGTCACTGGTCGGTTGCAGGTGCGAAACTTGGATGAGTTGATCCGCACGGCGCCGCAAGAATATGACCTGTACTGTGACGTCCGCGATGTGCCTCTGGTTGGACAGATCTTCGGAGGTAACCCCTGGCTTGAGCTCCGTTTGTTTTCGGCGACGCGAGCCGGCTATGACCAATTCTTTCGTCCACAGGCGGATCGTCTCCGTCGCGATAAGGTGGGGACCCCCGAGCGATACTTGTTTCATCAGCTGAAGAACTATCCTGATCCGCTGCGAATCATCCGCAGGTTTCGCGTGCAACCTCAATATGTCGGGTTTGCCGGCCATAGCAATCGGGACTATGCTTCCTTGCCGGATCGGGCAAAGAACTCAGTGCGTGCCGTAACGCGGAAATGGCTGCCTTGGATCTGGATCTAGGAAGTCCGCAGTGAGCCGGATGCTCGCTAGGCTTTACGAACGTTGTGATCGTCGTACTCGCGTTGAGCAGTATCGTTCAACCCTTTCCTGAATTTCTTGGCCAACTCAGTTTTTAGTCGAGGGGCTTGTGCTCGAGACACGACACGAACGACTCAATGCGCTCGCAAAGCTGAATGGCGCGCAACGCTATCTGGAAATCGGTGTCAGGAACGGCGCCACCTTTACACGCGTTGGAGTGCCTTATCGAGTGGCTGTCGATCCGGACTTTCGTTTGAAGACTGAGAAATTCGCCAATGATCAGACCATTTTTCATGCCGTAACGAGCGATGAGTTCTTCAGCCGACTGGCGGCTCCACATGGTCTGTTTGATTTGATCTACTTGGATGGGCTGCATACTTTCGAGCAAACGTTTCGCGACTTCTGTGCGTCGTTGGCTTTTTCTCATCCCCGGACGATCTGGTTGATTGATGACACGGTGCCGGTTGACAGAATCGCTGCGCTCCGCAGCCAATTCGCTTCGATTGTGTTGCGCAAGCTGACGTTAGGGAAGCGATGTCAATGGATGGGGGACGTCTATCGGGTTGTGTTGGCAATCCACGACTTCTTCCCACAGTTCTCGTTAGCCACGTTCCAAGGGCACGGGCAAACCGTGGTTTGGCGGGAGGCCCGTCGCGATTTCCGGCCGACCTGGAATTCACTCACGGCGATCTCGCGAGCCAGTCTCGGATCGATGCGCCGACATATGGTGTCCCACTTTGTGCCGTTAAAGGATGAAGAGCTTCTTGGCCGAGTCGCTTCAGCCATCAAGGATTTGTCAACGGTTGAGTCGTGAGACGATCTGCGGCGTGAGGCGGAGATGGGCTTGCCAGCACTTCTTCCGATGCCGGGATCTATCGCGCTGAAGGCCAGCATCGAATCAGACGCAGCGAATCAGACGCTGGGTGACTGCATCAGATGCCAAGTGCCGCGACTGCGATTCTTGAATCGCGACCCCACCTCGCTCTCAAGCTGCCGCTGGATCGAATGCCCACGGTTCGTCTGATGGATTGGCAATCGGTTCACTTGGAAGCATTGTTTTACTGCCGGTTCAGTCGCTGGAGCGTGGACTCGAACCGCCGCGGATAGCTCGCGAACGCCGCATCCGCCAAATCCTGCACCTTCGGCGCACAAACGATAGGTTGGAAGGCGCCGGGGCCCCTTGTCGGTGACCTCGCTGGACGCCACGATTCTGAAAACAAAAGAATCGGCTCGGCGGGCCCGAGCTCAAGGAACCGTTTGAGGTATCGCCGTGACCCGACGCGCGCTGATCACCGGGATCACTGGTCAGGATGGGAGCTACCTGGCCGACTTGCTGCTGTCGAAAGGCTACGAGGTTCATGGCCTGGTGCGGCGATCGAGTACTTCCGGTTTAGCTCGGCTGGAGCACATTCTCCAGCATCCGGTGCTTGGTCAGCGCATCGTGCTGCACCATGGGGACGTCACCGACGGTCAGGCCCTTTCTCGGATCATGCTCGAGGCGGCGCCCGATGAGATTTACAACCTCGCTGCTCAGAGCCATGTCGGGGTGAGCTTCGAGCAGCCGGTATACACCGCGATGGTCACCGGGATCGGAGCACTCAACGTTCTGGAGGCAGCTCGCTGCTTACTGAGCCGCCATTCTGTTCGTGTCTACCAGGCCAGCAGCAGTGAAATGTTCGGATTGGTCACGGAGGACCCGCAGAACGAACGGACCCCATTTCATCCACGCAGTCCATATGGCTGCGCTAAGGTCTTCGCGTACCACCAGACGGTTAACTATCGGGAAAGCTATGGGCTGTTCGCGGCAAACGGAATTCTGTTCAACCACGAATCGCCTCGTCGTGGTGAGATGTTTGTCACTCGAAAGATCACGCGCGCGGCGGCTCGAATCAAGCTGGGGTTGCAGTCGCGACTCACGCTTGGAAACCTGGATGCGAAGCGTGATTGGGGGTATGCACCTGATTACGTGCATGCGATGTGGCTGATGCTGCAGCACGACCAACCAGATGATTTCATCATCGCTTCGGGCCAGCAGCATTCGGTTCGGGAGTGGCTGGAAGAGGCCTTTGGCTTGTTGGATTTAGACTGGCGCGATTATGTCCAAACCGATCCACGATGTTTGAGGCCGACCGACGTCGATCGCCTTCGCGGAGATTCGACAAAAGCCCGCAAGCAACTCCATTGGGAACCAGCCACTTCATTCCGCGAGCTCGTGCGGATCATGATCCAGCATGATCTGGAGCTGGCTCGGCGGGAAAGCTCGTCCCCTGGTCCGACTGCGGAAGAAGCCTGAGGCGGCTGGTTACTGGCGGCCCTATCGACGCACCGTCGACTCTCTTCAGCCTGTTTGCGATCCCCCACCGCCGGCCACCAGACGGCGACGTGGCGGCAGTAGTCTCTGCAGACTTGTGGCAGATTGAATGACCTGAGTTCCTGCGACCGGGAAATAGGCAGTGCTGATCAGCGCCCCCGCCGTCAGCAGGTAGAAAGGCTGCGACATCGCATTTACGAGGTTGTCGAACATGAACAAGACGATCAATACGGAGATGGCTGTGGCCACAACCGTTGGTGGTCTTGTCCAGGTCTGAGGCGAAGCACGGAGGAAGAAAAGCACTGGTCCAATCATCAAGGTAAACAGCCACGAGAGCAGGCCGACCACCCCATGCTTGCTCAGGACCAGGATCCAGTTGCCATCCACCCCACGAGTCAGACGCGACCCATCCTCGCTGAGCGGAAACATGCGGTTCCAGCCGCCATGCCCGAACACGATCCGCTTCGTTGCATGGCGAACGAAGTGGTCCTCTTGACGCAACCGCGCGTGAAGTGAACCAGCTCGCTCACGATCAATCAGCGAAACGAAGTCGACGATCTGCTGAATCGTGATCGCATTGGTGGCTCGCGCCAGCATGTAACCGGGGATCACCAGCAGGGCAGCCAGGGCCAGCAACCGGAATGGAAATATCCGGCACAGCGTGTATGCCAGAATCCCGCACAGCATTTCCAGCACACCATTGCCAGATCGGCAGAAAACTGTCGTGACTGCCAACACGCCGACCACAGCACTGATCGGAATATTCGCGACACGCGCCAAAGCCCGGGAACGCCACAGCCAATACGACAAGACCGTGCTGGAGGCCATGAATGAGGCGAGCGCCAATCCATGCTGAAGAAATACCATCGGGCGGTAACCGCCATACCGCATCGTCTGCGCAAAACTGTGCTGATGAAAACCGTAGAGGATCCTATGGAGCTGCGGACTGAACCGCATCTCAAGCCAAGTGAAGGGCAGATACAGCAGCGCACCCATGACGAAGACCTTGACCAGTTCCTGCAGGTCTTCGAGTTTCGTAAAGTAGATTCTCCCGAACAGCACCGGCGTCATGAACGTGAGGAACTTGCCAAACGCTGCCGAGCATCCGTCATAGATGCCTAGCTGGTTGGACATGCTGGTCGCGATGGGGCAAAACGTCCAAACCAACAAGGGAATGTCGGCCCAGCCGAACCGGAAACGGCTCAACGGGCGCGGATCAAACAGGAGGATGCCAATCCACGCTCCGATCCCAGTGGCTTCGATCTTCCCAAACCCTGGAATCCCTGGAAAGTCAAACCCGCCTTGTGGCAAAAACAGCCAGCCGAGCATGTAGCTCCAAAGAAGGGCGCGGCGGGCCGGCAGCGTCACGAACATGAAGATCGTGACGAATGGCCACACGAGCAGCGCCGCGATCCCAATCGGAGTCATTGCTTAGCCTGCGTGGGAACAAAAAACGATGGCACGATGCACTTGAATCAAGCACCAGCAGGACGAGTGGCTTCCCCGAAACCGTTCGCCACCAACTCCCGGCAATAATGTCGACTAGCAAACGATCCGCCGCCGAAACCCACTTGGCAAGTCGGCCCAATCGCCTGACGGGCGCGATTCCAGTGACGACTTTGGAATTCTTCCCCTTCCTGACACGATCGGTCTTTCCCATGCAGCCGGCAGAACCAGCGCAATTGTCCCAGGCCCCATTGTTAGACTTGCCGGCCCGCCGTGCAATCTGAGGCGGCCTCCCCATGGCTGCTCCCAAACACTTGACGCAGGTTCCCTTCACCAACAGGCCTCAGGGGCGGTTGGCGTACGACGCAGCATCTCTGGATGAACCGTTTACGGGCTTATCCGTTCGCCTGACGGATCTCCGGCCGTCGCCGCCAACCAAGCATGCCAATCGTCGCAACGGCGGTTGCCAGCCCCGCGGCCCCTGCCAGGCTGACCTCGGCAACGATTCGCCACGTGCCCGGTACATCCGTCTGTAGACGGTGCTCCACCAGCATCGCTGTGGCAAAGATCAGGGCCAACAAAATCATCAGCGAGATCTGCTGGTACCAGGGAACTCGATGGCGACGCCAAAGCATCCAGGCCGACATGACACCTGCGAGCAGCTCACTATAGAAAATAGACTGTGCCACCGACACAGGTGTATCGTGGGGCAACACGAAGAACCAAAGGCAAAGAAACAAAGTTGCCCGAAGGCCGTTGGAATAGAGGTTCAGTTTTGTGTCTCCCAGCGCGATGCCCAATGTAGAGGGCAAAGCTCGAAGGACACGAAAGGATTGTGCCGCGCCTAACCAAATCACGAAGATGGACGCCGATTGATAGCGGGCGCCGTACAGGGCGGTTACAATCAAGTGCGCGCACGTGACCCAAGCAATGTTTGCGGCTGCTGCCAAGAGGAATTGCTGCGTAAAGCACCGCCGATAAGCATCCAATAACGCCTTGCGGTTGCCCCTCTTTGAAGAAAATGTGGGCAGCAGTACCGAGGACACAACGGAATTCAATATCATGGCAGGCTGCAGGGTCAGTGCGACGGCAACCGCGTAGTCCC
>Ga0114939_10001444_pt1 | contig 18655 bp, 12 predicted proteins | sample AshMeaCrysSpring_FD_87196 | JGI IMG/M metagenome (GOLD analysis project Ga0114939, IMG submission 87196) | Groundwater microbial communities from Big Spring, Nevada to study Microbial Dark Matter (Phase II) - Ash Meadows Crystal Spring | ecosystem: Environmental > Aquatic > Deep subsurface >...
ACTCACGCGACACGTCGATGGGTCGCGGGGTCTGCTCCGCCTCCGGCCCGCAGGGATGCCTGCGGGTCGCCAGGCCCTGGACAATCGCGTCCCCGCCCTGTTGGAACCTGGAACCGCCGAGCCCACGGCCGCCCCCGGTGGCCGCCGGGCGGCCCGGGTCGGGCGGCTCGCCCCGCCAGGCTGCCCCTCCCGCGCGGCGGCGGTCACCGAGCCTCTTTCGTCGCGCCCGAACCCTTTGGCGCGGCGCCGTGCCACGCCGCCAGCGGGGGCTTGCGACCCGCAGCGAGAGCACCGGGTGCCCATGGCGCGTTCCTCAGGGGCCCGGCGGTGGAGGTGGAGGCGGCGGTGCCAGGGCGGCCGTGACCGCGGCGGCGGCTTCGGCATCCCGGGTCGCCGACTTGGCCGCCTGCTCAGCGCGCTTGGTCTCCAGGGCAAGCCGGCGCTGGCTAAACAAGGCCTGGGCGGCGAGCAGATCCGCCACGGCCGACAGGGCCTGATCCCGCGCCGTGGTCCAGGCATCCGTCAGCGCGGTGGCGGCGGCAGCCGCCTTGGCGTCGTTCAGGACCTTGCGCGCCGCCTGATAATCGGCGTAGGCGACCGCGGCGGCGGGTCCGGCGGCGGCCGCGGGGACGGCCAGGCGCAGGGCGTCCTCGTGCCGCACCAGGGCGCGGTTCAGGACCTGGGCAAGCTGCGCGGGGGCCGCCTCCGCCGCGGCCAGGGCCGCATCGGCCGCGGCCTGCTTGGCGGCCAAGGCGTCCTGTTTGGCCAGCAGGTCCGCCTCTGCGGCAGCTAGCTCGCTGACCGCCGTGTCGTCCAGGGCGGCGTTGGCGTCGTCCACGCCCTTGACCGCGTCCGGGGCCTGGCTGTCGAGCGTGGCCTTGGTAACCCCGGCGGCGGCGGCGACCGTGGTGGCCAGGGTCGCCGCGCTGGCATCGGCCAGGGGCGGGGATGTGCCCTCGGTCCGGTTGCGCTCGGCCTCGGCCAGGACCGCCATTCGAGCCGCCAGGGCCAGGGTCAGCTTGTCGCCGCGGGCCAGGAGCTGATCGCGCAGCCCCTCGGCCCGTGCCTTGGCCGCCTCAACCTCGGCGATGGCCCGCCAGGCCGCCTCGGCGGCCTGAGTCTGAGCGGCGCCGCCGGCCGCAGCGGTCGCCGCGGCCTGCTGCAGGGTCGCCAGGGTGGCCTGGGTCTGGCTCAAGGTCGTAGTGATGTCGGTCATCTGACTCCTCCTGGGCGGCCGGGAAAGGGCCGACCCTTCTTGTTGAATTCCTCGGCCACCGCGGCCTCCAGCAGGCCCAGGGTGACCACCCCGTCGCCGTCGGCGGCGGCGAAGGCCGCCCCGAGCGCGGCATTGCGAATCTCGCCCCCGGTCAGCTCGAAGCGCACGGCGAGGTCTTCCACCGCCACCCCCTGGTCCAACCGCCCCTGGGGCAGGTGGCCGCGCCAGATGGCCAGGCGCTCGGCGACCCCAGGGCGGGGGAAATGCACGACCTGATCGAAGCGGCGCAGGAAGGCCTCGTCCACCCCTTGTAGCAGGTTGGTGGCCAGGATGGCGCAGCCCTCGAAGGCCTCCAACCGCTGCAACAGGTAGTTCACCTCGATGTTGGCATAGCGGTCATGGGCGTCCTGGACGTTGGTGCGACGCCCGAACAGGGCGTCGGCCTCGTCGAAGAACAGCAGGGCCGCATAGCCATCGGCGGCGGCGAAGAGCTCCGCGAGGTTCTTTTCGGTCTCGCCGATGTACTTGGAGACCACCAGCGACAGATCCACCGCCAGCATGGGAAGTTGCAGACGGGTGGCCACGGCCTCCGCGGCCAGAGTCTTGCCGGTCCCCGACTCCCCGTGAAGGAGCCCGATGACCGAGCGACCGCGCCCGCCGCCGCCCAGGCCCCAGCGCAGTTGCACCGTGACCCGGCGGCGGACCCGCAGCACCAGGTCGGCGAGCCGCGCCTGGGTCTCCGGCTGGACCACCAGCCGCCCCCAGGGCACCTGGGGCTGACGCCGGGTGGCCAGGCGCAGGGCACGCGGAGGGCTCAGGCTCGCGACCTCAGCCAGTGCATACTCCAGGCGGGCCCCCGGACCCCTGGGGACCCCCGCGGGAAGGGCCGCTGCGACGAGCCGGGGGACATCGCCGTCGAGCCAGTTGCGCCCGCCCAGCTCGTCGGCCTCCGCCTCCTCAAGCCCAAGGGCCGCACGCCAGGCATCCGAAAGCTCCAGCGGGTCATTGGCGCCGACCTCCAGACGCACCAGGCGCGCCTGGGGGCCGCGCAGCACAAAGGACGGCGGGGCAATCACGGGCAGCGGCGCCGCCATGCAGGGGGCCGTCAACTGGGAGGCATCGGTACGCAAGGCGACCAGGGCCCCGGTACCGAGTGCGAGGATCTGGGCCTCGGCCCAGGGCGGGGCCGCCTGGGGGTCGTCCGGGGCATCCAGGACCAGGGCCCCGTCGGGACCGGCAGCCAGGGCCAGGGCCTGCTCGGCCCGCTCGGGCTGACCGGCTAGGTGGACGCAAACCTGGGGCTGGACACCCAGACGCTCGGCGACCCGGCGGATGGACTCGGCGGGCCTGGGCGGTGGCTCCAGCAGGCGCGGGCGCCAGCCCTCCCCGACCTGGCTCGGCGCGGCCCCATCCAGGGCGGCGATGAGGGTCTCGGTGGGGTCCAGCCGACGCTCCAGGAGTGGACGCACCGCCTCCCCCGGCTGGAGCAGACCGGCGGTCCACAGGGGCGAGCCGCGCACCGCGACACGGACCGCCGCGGGGTCCGCGGCGTCGCCGAAGAGGAGCTTGAGACCCAGACCCAGGGGCAGGCGTCGCGCCCCGCCGGTCATCTCGGTGACGGCCGCGGCGGCGTCCTCGCTCAGGCAGGGCAGGACCGCGAGGCCGAGCAGGTCGAGGTCGAACCCGGACAGACGGCAACCATCGCTGATGCGCCCCAGGGGCTCGCGCCCGGGGTGGGCGGCGAGGGCATCGAAGAGGGCGGCGGCGCCGGCGGCGATGCCCTCGGCCAGGGCGCGCGGTTCGTCCGCCGGCAGGGTCTGGGCGACCAGGCGGCGCAGACCGGTGTCCTCTGGCCGGCGCAGGAGCAGGCGCCCAGCGGCCAGGGCGAGCCAGAGGTCGATCAGACCCGGCCGCTCCACGGGCGCCCAGGCGGCGGCGAGGCTCATGCCTCACCCCCGAAGCGGAAGCTCAGGTTGCGGCCCAGCCAGGGGACCCAGCCGGGGTCCTGGTCCCAGCCGCCGCGGCGCAGTGCCAGGTCCGCCGCGGCCAGGGGCCAGGTCAGCTCGGCCTCCCAGGAGGTCAGCCGCAGCCGTCCCGGACGCAGCACGAGCCGGGCCAGGCGCAGGTCCTCGGCCCTGGCGATGCTTGGGGTGGGGGTGCCGAAGACCAGGCGCGCCGCCCCGGGCGCGAAGGCGATGTCCGCGGGGATCAGGGCGACCAGGGTGGCCAGCAGGTCCGCCGCCGTACCGGGGTCGGCGATCGGGGTCTCGGCGATGCGCCCCCGCCAGTCGAACTCCGGGGCCAAGACCGCCAGCAGAGGCCGCTCCCGCTCCTGGGCCACCGCCAGATCCCCCGGGGGTAGACTCGCCAGGACCCGTCGCAGGGCGGTCAAGGCCAGGTCGGCCAGGCCTGTGGTGAGCGATGGCGCGGCCGGGAGCAGGCCGAGCTTGGCCAGGGGCCGCACCAAGAGGAGCAGGCCCCCGGCGCAGACCGACCAGGTCTGGGACGCGGGGGCCACTGTGACGGCTGGGCCCGGCCTAAGCTGCGCCCTGGCGCTGATGGGTGGCCAACGCTCGACCGCCGACCGGGTATCTTTGCCGGGCCCCGCCGGCCGCGCTGCGGCCCGTGCCATCGGACCCGCGTCGGGCGGGCCAGCGTCCGGAGGTTGGGCCGCTGCCTCGGTGGCCAGCTCGAGCAAGGACTCGACCCAAGCCCCCGGGACCCCGGTCAGGGCCGGGCTGCGGGCGAACAGGGCAGCGGCCAGCCAAGGCCAGGCGAGCACCCCGCCCTGAGCCGCCAGCGTGGCGGCCAGGCCCTGGACCCGGGCTAGGGCCTGGTCCAGCAGGACGCTGCCGGCGGCTCGGCTGGCCTGGGCAGCATCGCGTCCGACCCCAGCGATAGGAGGGAGCGCGAGACGGCCCAGCAAGGCCCGGGTCAGGCCCCTCGCCTGGTCGACATCCAGCAGCGTCACAACCCCGGTACCGGACTCGGCCAAGGCGGTCATGGTCGCGACGGCGCGGGCCGGGTCCTGAGCCACCCAGCGCGCCAGGATCGTGGCCGGGGACAGGGCCTCGGCCGTGGCGCCGGCCCCAGCGGCCAGACGTTGTGCCCACCAGGGCGGGGGTTGACCGGCGGCAAGACGTTCCAGGTGGGCGAGCTCCGCCGCCCAGGGGTCCGGGAACCAGACCAGGTCCGAGTCCACCCACCCACCACCCGGGTCGGCGTGGCCCCGAGCCGGTGAGATCCGACTCCAGATCCCAGCCGATGCCCCGGCCAGGGCCCCGACCAGGGCAGTCTCGCAGGCCTCGGCCCAAGCCCGCCCAAGCTCGGCGGCCTGGACCCGGGGGCCAATCCGCAGCCGTAGCGCCACGCGGCGCACCGCCACCACCGCCCCAGCCGGCAGCCCGGCACGGGCGAGGGCCCGCGCCGCCACGCCGTCCAGATCTTGCGCCAGGGGTCCATCCAGCACGGCCCGCACCTGATCCGCCAGGCGTGCCCCCTGGTCCGGGTCGGCACCCCGCACCCGGGTGGCGAGACGGCCAATGTCGAGGGCGTCGGTCATGACCTAGGGGATGCGCTTGATGCGTTGCAGGACCTGGGTCTTGCCCCCGGTAACGCGCAGCAGCCTGGCCGCCTGGTCCAACAGTGGCTTGGCCTCGGTGGCCAGGGTGGCATCCGCCCTGACCTTCTCGATCGCCTCCTCCGGCGCGGCCCCGGCACGGATCTCGGTCTCCACCTTCTCCACCACCGCGGCGGGTACGCCCTTGCCCAGGACCTCGGCCCCCTCGGTGGCCACCGCCCTGTCCTTGACGAAGGCCTCGCGGAAGCGTTGGTAGCCCTCGGTCCCCAGCAGCGCCTCGGCCTCGGCAGGTGCGCGGGTCAGGACCTCCTTGACGGTCAGCTCGCCCTTGACCTCGGGGACATAGTCGCTCACCTTGCGCTCGGCCATGTCGGAGCGCAGGTCTGCGTAGAGGGAGCGGGCGTCGTTGTCGGCAAAGACCTTGGGCCCATCGCCAATCAAGTCATCCGCCAGGGTGAGCGTGCGCTCCGAGCCCCGGCCAAGCGCCAGCTTGTCCACCACCGCCAGGGTCTGCTCGGCCGGCTGGGCGGCGGCCAGGAGCTGCATGACCTGATAGTCGGGGTACTCGGCGGCGTAGGCGTCGGCCACCTGGGCCACGGCGGTGCGGCGCCGCTCGGCGGGGTCCTGGACCTCGAACGCCAGGGCCTGATCCACCTGCTCCACCTGCCGCCGGAAGGCCTGATTGCGGCCGGTGACGGCCAGGTCGGAGCCCGAGATGTCCGCGGCCTGGACCAGGGTGTCCTGAACCTCGGGACGGCCCAGCACGGCCACGGTGATGGCGCGCCGGTCCGCCGGCTGGGCGAGCACGGCGCGCCGATAGTCCTCCGTGGCCGGGGCTCGGGTCTGGGCCTGGGTGCTGCCCCCGGTGGCCTGGCCACTGGCCTGGCCGGCGATGAGCCGGGCCGTGGCGACCAGCTCTATGACCAGTTGGAACAGCTCCAGCACATAGAAAAGCAGGTCCAACAGGACCAGTCGCTGCTTGACATAGACCACGAAGTGCCGCGGCAGCATGTCGAGCCCCAGACGCCGCATGATCCCGGCCAGGGCCTCGGCCTGCGGGAACAGGTCGGGGTCGAGGTTGGCCAGGGGCCCGGCCGCGGTGGCCGCCGGGTTCACCCCCCAGGCCACGGCCTGGGGCAAGGCATCCTGGGCGACGCGCCCGAGCAGGGGGTGGGAGCGGGTGAGCCCTTGCAGTGGCACCACCAGCTTGACCACCTCGGTGCGGCGGTTGACCAGGTGCTCCAGACCCAGGACCCGGAACAGGATCTCCAGGACGGCGAGGAAACCGGAGCCGGCGAACAGGCCGTAGCCGCTCGACGGCTTGAAGGTCGCCCTGTTCTCGATCCCTTTGTAAAGCCCGGCGTCCAGGTTCCAATGGGGCCTGCTCAATTGGATCGGGTCCTTGTCGTGGACGTTGGCGAGGTCCTCCAGGATGTCGTCATCGTGCAGGGCGACGACGCCGTAGGTAATGACGTTGGTGTCGTCGAAATAACGGCGCGCCTGCGACATGGCGCGGCGCACCAGGGGCGAGACCAGGAAGTCCCCTGCCCCGGCCATGGCGAAGATGCCGTCGAAGGCGGCGACACCGATGTCGGAGTCCCCGGCGCCGCTGTCGTCCTGCTGGGCCTTCAGCCTCAGGGGCAGGAAGCCGATGGGCGGGATGTGCCGGAAGCCGCGGCTGTAGAGATCGCTGCGATCGGCCCCCAGGGGGGTCACCGCCAACCCCTCCGCCAACATGCACTGGAACTGGTGGATGCGCGCCCAGGCCGCCGCCCGGGGCGGGGCGCCGAAACGGGTGCGGTGCCAGTCCTCCGCCGGGGTGGCGCTGATGGTGCGCCGCGGAATCCACTCGTCCAGGAACAGGACACTGCCGTCCTCGCCCAGGTAGAGCATGGCCAGGGCAACGGCCCCGGCGTCGTGGCGCCCGGGTCCCGAGTCCCGGCAAAAGACCCCGTCGGTCAGGAAGTCCGGGTCCCAGCGCCGCCACAAGGGGTGCTCGAAGACGTCGAAGAAGTAGGCCGACAGGGTCCCGCGCAGGTCCCAGGCGGTGCGCAGCTCCGGGCGCAGGGGCAGCTCCACCGGGAAGCGCACCAGGGACAGCCCGAATCCGCTCCGCCAAGCGTCCGCCCGGCAGGTGACGGGGGCCGGCCCGCCGCAGACGTCACCCATGACCTTGGCCCCGCCCTCCTCAGTCTCCCCGGCCTGGATGACCAGCAGGTAGGGCCCGGAGGGCACCGCCGGGCCCCCGCCGGTGGGCCCGCCCGGGTCCGGGGCCAGGCACACGCAGGGCATAAACTCGATACCGCCCCCCACCACCAGTTGCGGGGTCTTGCGGTAGGTCCCGATCAGCTGCTCCACCGTGAAGCGGAAGGCCTGGGAGACCAGGATGGGCCGGCCGACATGGTCGAAGGCCAGACCACGCTGGAGCTCGATCTGGCGATCGACCGGAAAACCATTGCCGCGCACTGCATCGTCGTCGAAGCGCAGCGATGTGGCGTTCGCCCCGTCGACGTCCAGGCCCAGGCCCCAGGCCACGCCCGGCATCAGGGCCTGGGCGTTGAGGCGGGAGCGGGCGTCAAAATAGGTGTCCTGGCGCGACAGGGCCTCGGCGGTCAGATAGCGCCCGTTGAACCAGTTGGTACGGCGCAGGTTGTTGTCGCCGCGCACATCCCCGGCCGGGCCCCCGGGAAAGCCCGGCTCGGCGCCATGGGGCCGGTAATCGGCCAGATAGTCCGCCACCAATAGCTCCTCGGCGACGCTAAGCTCCTCCTTCGCCGCCAGCTTGGCCATGACCCTGAAGACCCCGGCGTCTACCTTCTTCTCACGGTATGCGTTCATGTTGGTCTCCGGGTCAGGCGGCTGGGTTGAAGCTGGCGGACAGGCAGGCGTCGCGACCGCTGCCGGGGGGGACCGCCTCGCCGACAACGCCGGCCAGGAGCCGGCCCTGCGTATCCAGCAGGGCGTGGGGACCGGTCCCAGCGAGCAGGACTTGGTAGGGGGTGACGGCGGTCCAGTCCTCGTCCACCACCAGCAGAATGCCGATGGGGACAACCTCCCTGCGCACCAGGGTCGGCTCCTGCCAGCCTGCCCCGTCCCAGCGCAGCACCCGGGCGGACTGGGGGTCATCCAGGCTGGCCTGGGCCACCGCCGCCGTGGTGCCAACCGTCACCAGCATGCGCCCGGCGTCGGCCCCGCTCCCCGCCGCGGCGCTCAGACCCAGGGCCTGGAAGGCCGGCGCCCCGGGCGCGCCGTCCAGACGCACCCCCAGGGCCAGGTCGGCCACCGCCTGGACCGAGGGAAGCAGGGCCCGCACCCCATTGTCGACCACTCCGGAGAGCTGCACCCGCTCCACCGGGTTGCCCACCGGCTCCAGGTCCAGGACCGCGAGCAGCAGTGGGGCCTCGTCGGCCCCGGCCCAAAACCGGGCCAGGTCCAGGCCAGGGTCCAGGATCAGGTCAAGGAGGCGCCCCCGCGGCCCGGGCGGGGTCTGAAGCCGGGTGACGTCCCGCTGGGTGGTGGCCGGGTCCGGCGGCGCCTCGGCCTGGAGGCAGATGCGGTAGGAGTCCAGGACCCGGGAGTGGACCAGGGCGGCGTCGCTGTCGGAACAGGGCGGCGTCACCGCCGGGACCGGGGCGCTCAGGCAGGCCCGATAGCTCAGGACCACATGGACCCGGCGGCGTGGTTCCGGGGGCGGCTCCCCGTCGTCGCCATCCCCGCCGTCCCCCACCTCGGCGACCGGGGCCGGGGGCGGCGCCAGGTCGGCCCAGAAGGGGGTGGCGGCCAGCCCGGTCACGTCCAGGCAGACCCGCTGCGGGACATAGACCTCCCGCCCCAGGGCGTCGATGGCGAGCCCGGGCTCGCAGGTCAGGCGCAGCCCCGCGGGATCGGTGGTCTCCTCGGCGCGTACCTCCAGGCCCCAGACGGCGCCCATGCCGTGCAGCAGGGCGTTGCGCAGCCGGCTGCGCAGTAGGAAGTAACGCTGCTCGGTCTCGAAGTCCTCGGCCCCCAGCAACTGGCCATAGTGGTAGCGCAGCCGGGTGAAGGGGTCGCCCGGCGTGGCCGGGTCGGAATCTGTCAACGGCGTAAAGGTCTCGGCAGTCAGTGGCGTACTCATGGCGCCGTCCCCCTAGGGTCCGTGGATTGGAAGGTCAGATAGCGACCGTCGTGGCGGCCGCGGTGCAGGGTGGTGAAGCGCGACAGCACGGCGTCGCCGAGCACCGCCGGGGCGCTGCGGTGCGCGGCCCCCAGGTGGGAGATGCCCACCAGGCTGGCGCTGCCCACCCGATAGCCCGCGTCCAGCCAGCACAGGCGGTGGATGGTGTGGGCCGGCTTGTGGGTCTCGATGGCCAGCTCCAGTACAGCCCGCAGCACCGCGTCGCAGGGGCGCGGGACCACGACGGTGAAGCGATGGGCGTGACGCTGGTAGAAACCGATCAGCGGGTCACCCGGGAGCGGGTCCGGGGGCCCCTCGGCGGGACAAGGCTGGTCCTGGCTGGCGCGGCGCAGCAGCAGGGCGGCGTGGTGGGTGGCCAGCTCCGCCTCCCAGACTTGCGCCTCCGTCAGGTCCGGGCCGCCCTCGCGGCCACCGATCTCGAGACCCGGCCCCAGGGCCGCCTCGCCGACGAAGGCGGCAGTGGGCCGGCGCAGGCGGAAGCCCTCGATGATCTGCACCCTGGCCTCGGCCAGGATGGACAACAGCCGGGTGAGGCCGGGGACGGTCCCCCGGGCCCGGTAGAGCGGGGCGATCTCCATCAGTAGCTGGCGCCGCACCCCCTCGCGCAGCCGCTGGTCCAGCACCAGGGCGAGGAAGGAGGCGAGCCAGTCCAGTGCCTCGGCCGGGGCCAGGCGCGGATCCACCAGCCGCCTGAGCACCTCGATGCGCCCATCCAACTCCGTGGACCAGCCCTCGAACAGGGCCAGGGCCCGCTCGGTGGCATCCCCACCCTGGGGGTCCGCCCGCCAGTAGGCCGGCAGGTAGTCGAGCAGGGAGGGGCGCGGCAGGCTGGCGCGCAGGGCGAACAGGGCCGGGCCGCGGCGGCTGGTGCCCCGCAGGCGGATGCGCAGCCAGAGGTAGCGCCCGGGCGGGGCCGTGATGAGGAGCTCGCGGGTCGCCAGCAGGTCCGGGGTCGGGGCGACCGCGGAGCGGATGGGGGCCAGTGGGTCTTCGGAGGGGCGCTCCAGGTCGATCCCTGCGAGCGGCACATCGGCCCGGGCCGGACGGGCGTCGGCGATGCCGAGCGGCACCCAACCCTCGCCCTCCCCCACCACCAGGGAACCCAGGGGCGGCCAGGGGTCATCGACGGCCGGGGCCACCACCGCGCTGCACCCGCTGGGGACTAGGTCGACAGGTAGACGCCGGCCGCGCCGAACCTCGAAGGGGGGCAGGTCGTCCGCGGTCCTGGCCTCGACACTCAGGGCGCAGTCCGGCGGCAGGCATAGGTCCAGGAACAGCCGGTGCCAGACACAGGCGAAGATGCCCGAGTCCAGGGCATAGGTCTCCACCACCCCCTCGCCCCCCAGGGCCTGCTCCCTCGGGTACAGGGCCCGCGCCCCCTCGGCGGTGCTGGCGTAGACCTGCCCGTCCTGGCGCCACAGGGCGCGCCCGTCGAAACCGCGCACCGCCAGACCGGCCTCCGCCTCGGGACCGCCGGGACCGAGGCGGATCTGCCTGAAGGAGAAGGGCCGGCGGTCCCCGGGCAGGTGGACGGGCTGGCCCACCAAGACGAGGTCGGGGGCGATCAGGATCAGGTGCAGGGGCTCGCGCACCAGGGGCAGATCCCACAGGGTGACCGCGTCCGCGCCAACCAGCAGCAGCCGCGGCGCCACGCCGGCTCCGCGCAGCAGTGCCACCGCCCGGGGGAAGGCCGGATCGGCGGCGAGCGACACCAGGGCGTCCCCGGCGCCAGCACCCGGGACCCGATAGCCTTGCCACTCCCCGCCCCAGGGCTGGACCAGCAACCGAGGGGAGGCAACGTCCAGGACCACCAGGCCGAAGCTGGCGCAGCCCAGGGCCAGGGGGTCCCAACCCGGGGGCAGGGGCAACACCGCCTCGACCCGCAGGTCCGGGGCCAACAGGCACACGCTGCGCCCGGGCCTGTCCAACAGCCAAAGCCGGCCCCAGGGGTCCTGGGCGACGGCGTCCGGGGCCGCCGGGGCCGGGCCCGGTGCCGGGGCGACGAATTCTGGTGTGGCGGCGGACAGCGGGGTTGCCGGGGCTGCGCCCGGGACAGGCGGAGGGAGATCGACCCAACCCTGGGGCCCAAGCAGGGCCAGGGGCCGACCGCCGCCGGCGGCCAGGACCCGCGACTCGACGCAGCGGTCCGGGGGGCACGGCAGGACCACCGCGGACCCCAGCGCCGCACGCCAGGCGGCCAGGGCGGCGGGGCCGAGGGACCCCGCCTCGCCGGTCACCGGGGCAGGGGCCAACACGACGGCCCCGGGCTCACCCTCGATGCGGGTCCCCTGGTGGTCGCAGCGCCCCCACATGGGGCGTCCCCTCAGGTGGGCGAAGGCGGGCATCAGCACTCCTCCTTGCCCACAGGCACCGGCATGGCCCCCACAGGGGTCGGGGCCGGGTCGCTGTCCAGGGGCGGCAGGGTCTCGGCCTGGGCCCCCGTGGCCACCCGCACCTCGAGTAGGACCGGGAGCTGCCAGGGCAGCAGCGGCAGGGTCTGGGTCACGGGGGTGCGCGTCCCGGTGCGGCCGATGGCCTCGCCGACGATCAGGACCTGGTTGACCAGCCGAACCCCCTGGACGCGCAGCACCGCCGCCTCGCAGTCGCGGTCGCGCACGTCGCGTCCGAAGGGCCAACCGCTCCCGTCCGGGCCATAGGGCGGCAGGGGCGCCAGATGCTGGCGCAGGGCCAGCTCCACGTGGCGGCGCAGGGTCTCCTCACCGGTGCCGGGCTCGGGCTCCACCGCCACCGAGCAGGACAGGCGGGCGTACTCTGGCGGGGTCACGTAGAGCTCGGTCGTCACCAGGCGGCGCGGCTCCAGATGGGCGCAGACCCGCCTCAGCATCTCCCGGTCTGGGTTGGGCCGGTCCGGGTGCAAGGGATCGTAGGCCGGGAGAACGATCAGGGTGACCGTACCGGGGACCCCATCCACCCGCTCGTGGGGCTTGTGCCGGGGGAGGACCTCAGCACGTCCCACCGGGGCGCCTGGGGTGGCCATGGCCAGGTTGACGAAGTCCTCGGCGCCCACCGCCCGGTCGTTGTGGCGCAGTACCTGGGGGATGCGTGCCGCCGCGGCCTCCTGGGTCTCGGCGTCCGCCCCGCCCTCCGCCGCCAGGGGATTGGTCGGCTTGAGGGTCAGGGCCGCCGGGGGTGAGCCAGCGCGCACCCGCGTGATCCGCCCGGCCCCGACGTTGCCCCCTACCCCGCCGCCGTGGCGGTAGGTCTGGGCGCGAATCGCCTCCCCGGGCAGCGGCATGCGGCCATGGATGCCGTCGCCGAACACCAGGGTCCCGGCGTCCGGGTCCAGCAGATAGCAAGGATCGTCCGGCCCGGCCAGGGCCAGGTCGTCCACCCTGGCCCAGTTCTCCCAGCCCAGCACACCACGCACCTGGACCCGCTCGGAGTCGACGATGACCGGGGTCTTCGCGAGCCTGTAGGTCTGGCCGGTGCGTCCGTCGCCGTAGCCCAGCAGCTCTGGGGCGGCAGTCACCGCCTGCTCCACCCGGACCATGTTGGCGTCGACGAAGCGTAGCCGGATGGGCGGGTGGGCAGGGTCCACCCGGCCGAGGCGCACCCAGGCCAGGACCCGGGCGGCGAGCTTGTCGTCGTCCAGGCGCGGCGGCAGGTCCCCCACCCCCAGCAGGTCCGCGTCCGGGGGGTCGAAGGCGTCCGCGGTCCAGTCACCGAAGGGCGTGGTCCCATCCGGGTTTCTGTCCGGCAGACGCAGACGCAGGGTTCCGGAACGGGTGAGGCCATCGGTGTTGTCCGCCACCACCACCAGACGCTGGTAGAGCAGCCGGTCCACCCGCGGGCTGGCCCCGCTGAAACGCCCCGTGGAGACCTCCCAGCGCACCGGCCAGCGCGGCGGGTCCCCGCCCGGGTCAGGGCAGCGTGCGTGGTCGCTGGCCCCGCACAGGGTGTCATCGGTGCGCACCCCCAGGCTCAGGACCTGACCGGCCAGGAGACCGCGGACCTGTTGCAGGGCGGCGGCATCACCGCCGAGCTGTCCGAACAGCGCCTGCGGGACCAGCAGGGCAAGCCAGATGCGCCCGTCGAGGCCGGCCGCGGTGGAGACCCCGGGCGGTAGGACCCCGCCCTCGGGGGCCGGCAGGGGCACGGGCTGGTACTTGGCCAGGCTGGGGGCGCCGCCCAGGTGCAGATGGTCCTGCAGCAGGGTCCCCAGGTTGGCCTCGGCCCCCGGCAGCAGGGCCACCGCCGGGTCATGGGGCTGCTTGACCCAGGCGGACAGCTCCACCGGCAGGGCCGTGACCTCCTCCAGGACCTGAAAGCGCGTCTCCCCGGCGGACAGCTCCAGGCGCGCCGCGCCGACGGAAAAGTCCGGTGTCACCGGCTGGAGCGCCTTGGGGGGCAGGTCCAGACGTACCATGGCCCGGGCCACCCGCGCCGGCTCGGGCAGCACGGCGAGCAGGCGCAGGAATTCCAGCCGCGACGCCTCCGGGACCCGATTGAGGCGATAGAGCAGGTTGTCGCCCAGGACGGCGAACAGCTCGATCAGTGCAATGCCGGGGTCCGAGGCGTTGTGGTCCGTCCACTCCGGGGCATGTACCGGGATGCGGCGGATGAGCTCGGCGCGCAGATCGGCGAAGCCGCGGTCGTCCAGTCGGGGTGGAATGATGGCCATCAGGCGCCCCCGCTCAAATAGAAGGGAAAGACCAGGTTGCGGGCGCCGGGCTCGCCCAGAACCTCGTAGCGGATGGCGATGCGCAGCACCGTGGGCTCCAGGGGGTCCGTGGTCACCCACACGGACTCCAGGCGGATGCGTGGCTCGTCGCGCTCCAGGGCCGCCGCGACCTCCGCGCGGATGCGGGTACGCAGCTCCAGGCCGTTGGGGGCGAACAGGAAGCGGCGCAGCCCCGCGCCGTAATTGGGCCTGGCGATGCGCTCCCCTGGCTCGGTGAGCAGGATGGCGCGGATGGACTGCTCCACCGCCGCCACCCCGCAGACCCAGCCGAAGCCGTCCGCCGTCACCAGGGGGAAGCGCAGGCCCCGGCCGAGTCTGTCCCTGCTCATGCGGACCTCCGTGGGCTCATGACGACCTCTTTGGGAAGGGGATGCAGAACTTGAGCAGCAGCATCCAGGCGAAGCCGGGGATCAGGATCAGGATGCTGAAGATGATGCTGAACAGGACCATGGCGCAGATGGTCAGCACCGGGATGCCGAAATTGCAGATCATCCCGATGCCCCAGTCACGCTGGGTGTCCGCCATCTCGGCCCCAGGGATGACCCCGGAGCGATCGGGCGCGGTCACGGCGGCGAAGGGCCTGGCCTTGGCCTTCGCCAGACGGGGCAGCTCCTTCAGCAGCCTGGGGATGTCCGGCATCTTGACCACCGCCGGGCGCGCGCCGAGCAGATCGGTGGGATCGGCAATGGCGAAGGGCTCGCTGCGCCCGGTCCAGATCACCCGCGCGGGCTCGCAGGGGCCGTGCCCCGCCACCCGCACCCAGCACCAGGCGGCATAGAGGTGATCGGCATCGAAGCGCAGCCGCGGGGCCGCCTCCCGGGCGCGGGCCTCGGGCAGGGCCAGGGACTCGGGGGCGGCGGTGTAGAGGGCGGCGGCCTGGGCCTTGAAGTGCGCCAGGTCCGAGGTCCTGGCCCCCCAAACCGGAACCACCAACAGGGCCCGGGCAGGCTGCTCCGCCAGCGACAGGCCGTAGTTGCGCAGAGGCCGGCCAAGGGTGTCGAGGGTAGCGGCGAGGTCCGCCGCCACCTCCTGGCGGCGGTCCTCGATCGCCCGTAGGGTGGCCGCGCCGCCCTCCGCGAGCCGGGCGTCGAAGTCGGTGTACACCTCGGCCAGGCGCTCCCCAGCCTGGTGGACCGCCAGAAGCCGGGCGTAGCCGTTGAGGCCGGAAGTGGCGATGGCGGGCCAGGGTGGGGTGGTCCGGGCGTCGCCGCGACCATCCTCGGCCCCGAGTATGGCCCGCACCTCCTCCCCTAGGGCGGCGGCGGTGCAGACCGGGTCCCCGTGCCTGTCCAAGGCGGTGAAGCGGTCATCGTCCAGGCCCCAGCCCGTCTGGCGCCCCAGGTAGGCCGACAGCGCCAGGCGGCAGATGCGCAGTCGCAGGACCGCCAGTGCCATGAGCCCCCACAGGTCCCGGGTGGTCAGGGCCCCGCTGGTGGGATCGGCTGGGGGCACCCAGGTCCCGCCGACCCAGGCGTTCACGGCCTGATGAAGGCGTTCGCGGACCAGAGTGTCCCATTGCGCGAACCGCTGGCTCAGGTTCTCGCGCAGCCATCCGGTGCCAGGGCTTAAGCTGAGGGCCACATCGAGGGCCGCCTCGTTCGCCTTGGCCTCCTCCCAGAAGACCTGGGGTGAGGAGACAGTGCCGGCAATAGCGGCTGTGACCGTCAGGGGTACCCCAGTCGGGTTCGCGCCCGGCCTTTCCCCTTCCCGCAGCAACAGGCGGTGCAGGGCCGCGCGCAGGATCTCGTCCACCCTGAGGGCCACCTGGGCCTCAACATCGGCCGGACGGCTGTGACCCGGAATGGGTTTCCAGATTTCATCGCGGGCGTCGGTCGTATTCGCCGGTCGGTCCGGCAGCAGGGTCAGATCCAGCAGGTCGCGCAGGTGCTGGGTCGCCTGGGCCTGCAGGGCCGGGGCCCTGGAGAACTGGGCATCGAGGGCGGTCTGGGTCTGGGCGGACAGGGCCGCGACGATCTCGCCCGAGGGCCGCAGGGACAGAGGTCCGCCGACCTGCTCCTGGGCCGCGCTGAAGACCGGCAGATAGCCGAACAGGGTGCAGTGTTGGGCCGCTGGGCCGGCGTCCGGCGGGACCAGGGTCAGGGGCTGGCTGGTCAGTGCGACCTTCGGCAGCGCCGTGCCCACCGGGGCGCCGAGCAGGGCGTGCAGGGCCGCGAGCCCGGGAGCGGTCACATCGGCCGGGGTCAGGGCAGCCGGGTCCAGGCCCGGCTGGGGTGCCGGCGTCGGGTCCGGACGGAGCCGGTCGCCGGCCACCAGGGTGAGCCAGGCCCCGTGCTTGTCGTCCAGGGCGATCCAGTCCTGCCAGGTCTCGGCGGCGGTGTTGCGTGCCAGGCGCCGGATCAGGGCACCGGACTCCAGGACCCGGCCCCGGGCCAGGCGCGGCCAGCCAGGGGCCTGGCAGACCAGGTCGAAGGCGACCAGGTTGAAGCGCTCGTGCAGCGGCAGGTAGAGCTTGCGCAGCCAGGCGGGCCCACCCGCGGCGTCCCTCGGGACCCCATCCGGGTCCATGCCGGCCGGCGGCTCCGGCTCGATCTCCCAGGGTTCCGGGGGACGCCGGGCTATGGAGTTCGGGTAGGTCTTGGCCCCAGTGCTGTCGAGCATGGCCTCCGGGGGCTCGGACCAGTCCCGCCAGGGCAGCAGCCTGGGCAGGTCCCGGGTCCCGCCCGCCACGGCCAGGAAGTCCGCCATGAAGCCGTCGGTGTCGAAGGACAGGATGCGTGGGGCCGACCCCTGCGGGACCTGGGCCGGGTCGCGCAGGAAGAAGGGCGCGACCGGGACCAGCACCTCGCGGCCGACGGGGCGCTGGGCCGGGATCAGCAGCCGCTTGGTCCCCTGGACGCTCACCAGACGTTCCCTGCCCCCGGCGTGTAGCTCGCCGAGACCACGCTGTTGGTGATGACGGTGTCGGCCTTGACCACCCCGGAAAACTTGGACATGGCCGCGTCCACCGTCACCATGGCGGCGGTCACATCGAGCCCAGCCGGGGCCTGGATCTTGACCTTGACGTTGGCCGCGATGTCGATGTTGCCAGCGGCGTCGATCTTGATCTTGGCGCCGTTGGAATGTTCCAGGGTGACGGTGCCGCCCGAGGCATCGTCCAGGGTCAGGGTGTGCCCACCCTGGGTCTCGAGCACGACCTTTTCCGCCCCGGCGGTGTCGTCGAAGGTCAGCCTGTGGCCGGAGCGGGAGGTGACCGAGCGGACATTGTTGTCGCCGTCCATGGTCTCCGGGGGGGCATCCACCCCGTTCCACAGGGCCCCGATGACCACCGGCCGGCGCGGGTCCCCGCCGACGAAGGCGACCAGCACCTCGTCGTCCACCTCGGGGATGAACCAGGACCCCCGCTCGCCCCCTGCCATGAGGGTGGCCAGCCGCGCCCAGGCCAAGGCCGTGCCGCCCTCGGACTCCTCCACCCAGGGCAGGCGGATCTGCACCCGGCCCTGGGCGTCCGGGTCCTGAACGTCGGTGACCTGGGCCGGGTAGACCCCATAGAGGCGGTGGCGATCCTGACCCAGCGAGGCGCCCTGGGCACCGGGGATCATGACCCACCCCCCAGGTCCGGGCGCTGGGCCACGAACTCCGTGCGATAGCCATCGGACTGGTCAAAGCGGTGGACCACGGCGGTGACCAGGTAGGTCCCGGCGAACCAGGGTCCCAGGTCCACCAGCTCCACCCTGGACCCGACGCGCAGGGACGGGGTCCCCAGGGTGAGCCCCACGCCCCGCACGAAACGCCGCGCCCGCCGACGCATGGCCGCCTCGGCCAGGGTGCGCGCCTCGGCCCCGGTGGCCGGGGCCTCCAGGTGCAGGTCCTCCGCGGCATTGGCGAAGACCTGGGTCACCACCTCGGGCCCCAGGCGACCGCCGCTCGCCTCGGGGCGGACCGCATCCGCTCCGGCACGCTCGTGGATCGCCTCCTTGGCGGCCACGTCCCAGCCGTGGACCCGCACCTCGCCGCGCTGATGGGCCAGGTCGGCAAGCACCGTGAAGCGGATCAGGTCGTTCTCCCGCGTGAGCCGAATGGGCGGGTCGGCGGCGTTGACCGGCTCGGTGATCCGGACGGTACCGTCGCGCAGCGCGATCAGGGCATCGCCGGCACGCTCGCGCAGGGCCGAGAGGTCGTCCTGATTGACCTGCCAGAGGGCGGTGTGGCTGGATCCGTCCCGGCCGACATCCGGGCTCAGGCCGGCATCGCCGAGGATGCGCGCGGCGATGTCCCCATCGGTCTGGTCCTCGCTGAGCCGAGTCCGGCGGCGGTAGCGCAGCCCGGTCAAGGCGTCTTCGGCAAGCAGGGTCAGCTCCGGGGCGCGCAGCTCCGGGTAGGCCCCGCCGATGCCGGTGATGAGCCCATCGAAGATGGCCACCTCGGCCCCGGTGACCTCGAAGGCGACGCGGATGCGCTTGCCGAAGTCGATGTCGGCGCGGTCGAAGTGCACGAAATCCACCGGATCGCCGAGGCTGCGGCTACCCCAGTTGAGGAAGACCGCCTCCAGAGAGGCGACGCCGGCCGCATCGGCCCGTGCCTCCAGGCGGATCAGGTCCTCCTCCAGGCGCTCGGCCGCGGCCCCATCGATCTGGATGCGCGGGCGCCCGGCGACGCTGAGCTGTGGCCGGCCGGTCATGGGCAGTCCCCGCGGCTGCGCAGCCAGCGCTCGATCTCCTCCGCCACCAGGGCGCGCACCAGGGGACGCAGGTCTTCGATCTGGACCTCGAACACGGACCCGTCCGCCTGGCCCTGGGCCGCGGGGGCATCGGACCCTGGCAGGGCCTCGATGGTAGTCGTGACCTCGCCGATGTGGACTGTGCTCATTGCCCACCACCGCCGGAGGTATCGGAGCAGCGCCGGCAGCCGCAGCCGGGCCTGTGGGCATCGGCGGGCGGGACCGCTGGCGGCAGGGTCTCCCAACGGGGGCGGCGCTCGCCCTGGTCGCGGGCCTGGGGCAGGCCACGCGCCGCCAGCAGGGGC
>Ga0114939_10001445_pt1 | contig 18653 bp, 12 predicted proteins | sample AshMeaCrysSpring_FD_87196 | JGI IMG/M metagenome (GOLD analysis project Ga0114939, IMG submission 87196) | Groundwater microbial communities from Big Spring, Nevada to study Microbial Dark Matter (Phase II) - Ash Meadows Crystal Spring | ecosystem: Environmental > Aquatic > Deep subsurface >...
CGTCGACCTGATGCCCGACGCCTACAAGGCCGGCAACCCCTCGCTCTACAAGGCGGGACTGCTCAAGAACATGATCGGCTACTCGGACGACGGCCAGATGACGATGAAGGCCGCGCAGAACGTGTACAAGGTGCTCAAGCAGTTCGAGCCGTCGGTGATCGCCGCCGGCGACTCGATCAGGCTCGAGCAGACCTTCGACAATGCATTCGCGAAGAAGGCGGCGGCGAAGTACAAGTGACCGCGTCGGTCTGCCTGGAGAAGGTCACCTGCACGTTCGCTTCCCGCAGCGGGGAGGGGAGCTACACGGCCGTCAGGGACGTGGACCTCGCCATCGAGGATGGCGAGTTCGTGTCCGTGGTGGGCCCCACGGGCTGCGGCAAGTCGACCCTGCTCAACGTGGCGGCGGGGCTGCTCAGGCCGTCGTCCGGCCACGTGAAGATCCACGACGAGCCCCTCGTCGGCATCAACCGCCGCGCGGGATACATGTTCCAGGCCGAGGCGCTGATGCCCTGGCGGAGCGCGCTCCAGAACGTCATCGCCGGGCTCGAGTTCCGCGGGGAGGACGGGGAGAACGCCCGGCACAGGGGGGCCGAGTGGCTGGAGCGCGTCGGCCTGTCGGGCTTCGGTGACCGCTACCCGCACCAGCTCTCCGGCGGCATGCGCAAGCGCGTCTCGCTCGCGCAGATGCTCATCCTCGATCCGCAGATCCTGCTCATGGACGAGCCCTTCTCCGCGCTCGACGTGCAGACCCGCCAGCTCATGGAAAACGAGCTGCTGGAGCTGTGGAGCGCCGACCGCAAGAGCGTCATCTTCATCACCCACGACCTCGAGGAGGCGATCTCCCTCTCCGACCGCGTCGTGGTGCTCTCGGCAGGCCCGGCGACGCGCCCCATCGGCGAATACGTGATCGACCTGCCGCGCCCGCGGGACGTCTCCGAGATCCGCCTCGCCCCGCGCTTCATCGAGCTGCACGACCGCATCTGGCACGCGATGAAGGACGAGGTGCTCAAGGGTTACCAGCAGACCCGCAACAGGACGGCACCGTGAGACGGAAACTCTGGGTCTGGCAAGTATTGCTCCTGGTGGCGCTCTTCGCCGTCTGGCACGTCGCGACCCACCCCGAGCTCATCCCGCCGGTCGTGTGGGACAACCCGTCCCGTGCCGCGTTCTTCTTCGGCGAGCCGCTGAAGATCCTCAAGGTGATGGGCGACTGGTTCACGGGCGGCGAAATCTACCCGCACCTGTGGGTGACGCTGCAGGAGACGGCGCTGGCTTTCGTGATCGGCTCGGTCCTAGGGCTCGCGATCGGGCTGTGGCTGGGCCTCGCGCCGTTCGCGTCCGCCCTGCTCGACCCGTACATCAAGGCGGCGAACGCCATGCCACGCGTGGTGCTGGCGCCGATCTTCATGGTCTGGTTCGGGCTGGGCATCTGGTCGAAGGTTGCGCTCGGCGTGACGCTCGTGTTCTTCATCGTGTTCTTCAACGTCTACCAGGGCGTGAAGGAAGTGAGCCCGGTGGTGCTCAACAACGCCACCATGCTGGGCGCCACCCGGCGGCAGCTGCTGCGCTACGTCTACCTCCCCTCGGCAACCTCGTGGGTCTTCTCCAGCCTGCACACGTCGGTGGGCATGGCGTTCGTCGGCGCGGTCGTGGGCGAGTATCTCGGCAGCGCCAAGGGCGTGGGCTACCTGATCCACATGGCCGAGGGATCCTTCGACATCAACACGGTGTTCGCGGGGATCCTCGTCCTCACGATCTTCGCGCTGGTGCTCGATTTCGCGGTTTCGGCCGCCGAGAAGCGGCTGCTCGTTTGGCGGCCGACGCAGGGCGAGACGGAGCAGCAACTCTAGCCGCCACCTTCGCGCCCGGCGATTCCGGCGGCCCCGCGCGCCGGTGGCGTACCTAGCGGGACTTGCGAGGCTTTCGTCCGGCGCGAGCGAACGCCGCGTCAAACAGCGCATTCGGGAGCGCGGTCAGCAGCTTGGCGACCAGCCCCATCTGCCAGGGGATGACCGCATGGGTCTTTCCGCCTGCCATGGCACGCGCGAAGCGCCGCGCGAATTCGTCGGCCGGGATGATGAAGGGCATCGGATAGGGGTTCCTCGCCGTCATCGGGGTGGCGATGTAGCCCGGGCAGATGGTCGCCACCCGGACGCCCGTTCCCCGCAGCTCCACGCGCAGGCTCTCCAGGTAACGGATGGCCGCCGCCTTCGAGGCGCTGTAGGCGCCCGCCCCCGGCAAGCCTCGGTAGCCGGCCACGCTCGCGATTCCCGCCAGGGTCCCGCGGCCCGCCTCGCGCATGGGGGCCACGAAGGGATGAAAAGTGGCCACCATCCCGGTGACGTTGATGTCGAGGATCTCGCGGAAGACGTCGACGTCTTCCGCCTGCTCCGTGAGCGTGCCGTGTGAGACCCCGGCGTTGGCGATGACAAGGTCCGGAATGCCGTGCCTGACCATGAAGTCCGCCGCCGCGGCCTTCATGGCGGGCACGTCCCGCACGTCCGCCGCATAGATCTCGACCGGCGCGGAGAACGACTGGCGCAGCGATTGCAGCGCATCGGCCCGCCGGGCCACGAGGCCCAGGGTGGCCCCCTGCGCCGCGTAGTGGCGCGCGAGCGCCTCGCCGATGCCGCTGGAGGCCCCGGTCAGGAAGACGACCATCGGATGCGGTGCGGTGCCCGTCACCCGGTGGCGCCAGGCACCGTGGTCGGGGCTATTTCTTGGCCGCGGCAGGCTTGGGGGCCTCGGCGGCACCCGTTTCCCTGCGCGCCATGGCGACCAGCGCCTCGATCACGGGAACGACCTTCTCGGGGCCGCCGGCGTGGCCGGTGGAAGTCACCCACTTGCCGTTCACGATCACCATCGGCACGCCGTCCACCTTGTAGGCGCCCATGAGCTGCTTGGCGCGGGCGAGCTTGGACTGCACGGAGAAGGACTTCTCGACCGCCTGGTACTGCGCCACGTCGATGCCCTGCTTGGCGAGCCAGGCTTCCCGGATCTTGGCGTTGGCAAGGTTCTGCTGTTCCTGGTGCATCGCGTTGAAGGCTTTGGCGTGATGCGTCTCCAGCTTCCCCATGGCCTCGAGCGCGTAGAAGAGCAGGGCGAGCTGCGACCAGGACTCGCTGCCCGCGCCGGGGATGCGCTTGAAGACGACGTCCGCCGGAAGCTTCTTCGCCCAGCCTTCGAGGAACGGCTCGAGCTTGTAGCAGTGCCCGCAGGCGTAGGAGAAGAACTCGATCACTTCGACCTTCCCGCCGCCCTCCGTGGGCTGCGGCGGGTTGAGAAGAGTGAAGTCCTGCCCGGGGCGGAGCTGCGCTTGGGCGCCCCCGGCAGCCAGGCACAGGGCGGCGGCGGCAATGCTGAGGATTCGGCGAAGGGACATGCGGTGCTCCATTAGCGGTTCTTGGCCTCGTCGGCGCGGATGAGGGTCGTGCCGATGCCACTGGAAGACAGCGAAGCCTTGATTCGGTTCGCGTCCTCGAGGCTCTGGTAGGGGCCCAGGCGGACCCGGTGCAGCACGCCCTTGTTCGGGATCTCGGCCGCCTTCACGGAAGCCTCCAGGCCCGACAGCGCGATCTTGGCCTTCAGGTTGTCGGCGTCCTTTTCGTCCGCGAAGGCGCCGGCCTGCAGCCAGTAGGTCTCCCCCGTGTGGGGTTTGGGCTGGGCGGGCGACGAGCCCGGGCCGGTCTTGACCGGCTCCTTCGCGGCCTCCTTCGCGGGTTCCTTCGCCTTTTCGGCCTTCGCTTCCCGGGGCGTCACTTCCCTTTCGCCGGGAAGCATCGTGTAGAACTCGAAGCGCGGCTTTTCCAACCCGGACTTGTCGGTCGCCGCCTTCCCGCCGCCCTTCGCCTCTGGCGTCGCGGGCTGCGGGGGGGCGATGCGCGCGAGCGGCTCCGCGGGCTTCGCCTTGTCGACGAAAGGGTTGGACAGGCGGTTGAGCCAGAGTGCGACGCCGAGCGAGATCCCGACGCCGAGCAGCAGGCCGATGACGACGCCCACCAGGAGCGGGTGCCCCGAGCGGCGTTCGCCGCGCGGGGAGGGATTGTTCTTGAAGTCCTTGGGCATCGGGTTACATCTTCTCCGGGGCGCTCACGCCCAGAACCGCGAGGCCGTTGGCGAGGACCCGCCGGGTCGCGGCCACGAGGGCGAGCCTCGCGAGTTTCACCCGCGCGTTCTCGACGAGAAACCGCTCGGCATTGTAGTAGGTATGCAGGCGGGCCGCCAATTCGTCGTGCAGGTAGAAGCTCACGAGGTGCGGGGAGAACTCGCGCGCGGCACGCGCGGCCACCTCCGGAAACTGCGCCAGCGCCTGCGCCAGGGCGATCTCGTGCGGCGTGCCGAGCACGGAGAGGTCCGCCCCCGCGAGCGCCGCCTCGTCGCCGCCCCATTCCCGGAGCACGGAACAGATGCGCGCGTGGGCGTACTGCACGTAGTACACCGGGTTCTCGTCGCTCTGGCTCTTGGCGAGGTCGATGTCGAAGACGAGGTGCGAGTCGACCTTGCGCATGATGAAGAACCAGCGCACGGCATCGCGTCCCGCCTCCTCGACGAGGTCGCGAACCGTGACGTAGGACCCGGCGCGCTTGGAGATCTTCACCTCCTCGCCGTGGCGCATGACCGTGACCATCTGGTGCAGCACGTAGTCGGGGTAGCCCTCCGGGATTCCCACCCCGAGCGCCTGCAGCCCGGCCCGGACGCGCGTCACCGTCGAGTGGTGGTCCGCGCCCTGCACGTTGACGGCGGAAGCGTAGCCGCGCCGGAACTTGGTGAGGTGGTACGCCACGTCCGGCACGAAGTAGGTGTAGGTGCCGTCGGACTTGCGCATCACGCGGTCCTTGTCGTCGCCGAAGCCGGTGGTGCGCAGCCACAGCGCCCCTTCCGATTCGTACGTCTTGCCGGCGGCCACCAGCATCTTCACCGTCTCCTCCACCTTCCCGTCGCCGTAGAGGGAGCTTTCGAGGTAGTAGGAGTCGAAGTTCACGCCGAAGGCGCGCAGGTCCGCGTCCTGCTCGCCGCGCAGGTAGGCGACGGCGAACCTGCGGATGGACTCGAGGTCGTCCCCGGCCGCGTCCCGCGGGTTCTCCGCCACGTAGTCGCGCGCGATGTCGCGGATGTAGTCCCCGTGGTAGCCGTCCTTCGGCATCTCCGAGGCGAGGCCCGCGTGCTCGCGGATGCGGTACTGCACCGAGAGGGTGAGATTGGCGATCTGGTTGCCGGCGTCGTTGTAGTAGAACTCGCGCAGCACCGTCCATCCCTGCCACTCGAGCAGCGTCGAAATGGCGTCGCCGAGCGCCGCCTGGCGTCCATGGCCCACGTGCAGGGGCCCCGTCGGGTTCGCCGAGACGAATTCCACCATGATGGTGCGACCCGCCCCGCCGCTTCCGCGGCCGAAGGCGCCTCCGGCTGCCAGGATGGCACTCACGACCCGGAAGCGCGACGCCCCCGACAGGGTGAAGTTGATGAAGCCGGGGCCCGCGATGTCGGTCTTCGCGATCTCCGGGACGCCGGCCAGCGCCGCCACGATCGCCGCCGCCGCGTCCCGGGGCTTGGCGCCGACGCGTTTGGCCAGCTGCAGCGCCACGTTGGTCGCGAAGTCGCCGTGGTCCGCGTTCTTGGGCCGGTCGAGGTCCACCGCCACTTCGCCGCAGTCCGGATAGGCCTTGCGGACGGCTTCGGCGACGAGGGTGGCGAGGCGGGCTTTGGGGTCGGCGTGGGTCACGGCGGGTGGGGCGCTTGGCGAAAACCCTCTATTATACGGGCCCTTACCGCTCCCCCCCCCGACGCACCCCCGCCCGACCGCTTCCGCAGCGCTTTCCTCTCGCCCACGATGAGACTCCTTCGCTGGATTGCCCGGTGGCGCGAATCGGCCGACCCGCACGTCGGGCTCGATTCGATCCTGGCGCGCGCGAACGCCGCCGCCTCGCCGGAGGAGCGGCTGGTGTGGCTGCGCGACCTCGCCGCGTGGCTGAAGGCGGGACTGGGGGACAACGACGAGGCGCGGACCACCAGGCCGCAATCGATACGGTTGCGCCACCTGCTCGCGGTGCTTGAACGGCAGCCGGAGCGCAAGGATGCCGTCGCGCAGGCGCTGCGGGCGAGCATGGACCGGCGGGACGCCACGGACCTGTTGATGGAGACGGGCCTGCCGTCGGAGGGCGGGTTCCTGGGCGAGTTCGTGCGCCGCATCTTCGCCAAGATCCTGCCGGAACCGCCGCCGAGCGACCTGGCCTCGCTCTTCCTTCAGGTGTTTCCGGATCGCGAGGATGCCGACCTTGTCGCCGGCGTGGCGGAGGACAATTGGGCAGGGGTGCTCGCGCTGTTCGCCCATGGCGATGAAGACGGGCATTTCCGCCGCTCGCTTGCCAGTGCGGCCGCCCGGGCGGTATCCGCCCTGTCGGTGCAGGCCTGCGCCGCGACGTTGCCCTCGGCGGTTCGGCGCCGCATGCTGAAGGCCGATGGCGAGGCGCTCGCGGCCTGGACGCTGCCCGAGGTCGCGGCACGGTTCTCGCAGGAGTGCCTTGCCGCGGACGCGGCGTGGCGCGAGCGCCATGCCGCCGAGTTGCGGGCCGCGATCCGCGCCACACTGGTGGAGGTCGACCAGGCCTACGCGCACCTCGACGCGCAGGGCGTAAGTGTCGCGATCGTCTACCAGCTCGAGCGGGTGCGTGCCCAGGCCCAGCGCATCGGCGAGCTTCTCGAGCTCCTCGTGCACCCCGAGCGGGCGCCCGGGCTGCTGCCGGCATTCGTGGCGCGGCTGGTCCACGACGTCCACGACCAGCGCGACGCGCTCGCCCTGCTTCGCCAGAACTTCGAGCTCGCGGCGCGCAAGGTGGTGGAACGCAGCGCGGAGACGGGTGAGCACTACATCACCCGCAACCGTGCGGAGTACCGGGACATGGTTCGGCGGGCGAGCGGCGGCGGCGCCGTGATAGCCGTGACGACCTACGTGAAGTTCGCCTTTTCCTCCCTGCACTGGCCGCCGTTCTTCGACGGGCTGCTCGCCTCGCTGAATTACGCCGCATCGTTCGTCTTCATCCAGTTCGCCGGGCTCACCGTGGCGACGAAGCAGCCGGCGATGACGGCACCCGCGCTCGCGGCTCGGCTCAAGGGGGCCGAGGACGCGGAGAAGCGCGAGGCATTCGTGGACGAAGTGGCGAACCTCGTCCGGTCGCAGTCCGCGAGCATCTTCGGCAATGTCTTCGTCGTCTTTCCGGCCGCCTACCTGCTGGGCACTCTGCTTTCCGCCGCGTTCACGATCCCGGTCGATCCGGCGAAGGCCGCGAAGACCGTCGAGTCGCTCTCCATCCTCGGCCCTTCGGCCCTGTACGCGGCGTTCACCGGCGTGCTCCTCTGGTTTTCCAGCGTGCTGGCCGGTTGGGTCGACAACTGGTTCGCGTACCGGCGCCTGGGGCCGGCCATCGGGAGCCACCGGCGCCTCGTCTACGTGTTCGGGCCCTCCTCGATGCAGCGCGTGGCCCGCTTCCTGGAGCACGAGATCGCGGGCCTTGCCGCGAACATCTCGCTGGGATTCATGCTTGGCTCGCTGCCTGTCGTCTTCGCCTTCTACGGCCTTCCCGTGGAGGTGAGGCACGTCACCCTTTCCACCGGCCAGCTGGCCGCCACGCTCGAGGTGCTCGGCTGGGGCTTGCTGGCCACCGACGCCTTCTGGCTCGCCGTCGCCGGCATCGCCGTGATCGGTGCGCTCAACGTGGGGGTGAGCTTCACGCTCGCCCTGAACGTCGCTATCCGGGCGCGCGGCGCAGGCGGCGTGCAGCAGCGCGCCGTCTACGGCGCGATCCTGCGGCGCATGGCGCGCGAGCCCGGCAGCTTCTTCTTCCCGCGCCGGGAAACCTGAAAAAGGGGTCAGATCCCTTTTCCGCGGAAAAGGGATCTGACCCCTTTTTCAGGTTTCCTGCGGGTCGACGTCGAGGGCCCAGCGCACGCGCCGCTCGTCCCGCGCGTCGAGCGCCGCCTTCCACTGCCGCAGATAAGGCTGCAGCGCCGCGCGCGAGTCGGCACGCACGAGGAGCTGGGCGCGCTCGTAGCCGGCCTTCCTTTCGAGTGGGGCGGGAACGGGGTCGAAGATCTCCACCGGGCCGCCGATCTTGTGGCCGAGCCGCGCGGCGACGCGCAGGAATGCCGAGGCCTCGCCCGCGTGCTTCGACTCGGCGCGCAGCAGGGCGATGTGCGCGAAGGGGGGGAAGCGCGCGACACGCCTCTCCTCCAGGGCGCTCTCCGCGTAGGCGGCATAGTCGTGCGCTGCCACGGCGGCGTAGAGCGGGTGCGTCGGGAAGTCGGTCTGGATGAGGACCTCGCCGGGCTGCTCGGCCCTTCCCGCCCGTCCGGCGACCTGCGTGAGGAGCGAGAAGAGCCGCTCGGCGGCGCGGAAGTCGGCGCTGAACAGTGCCGCGTCGCTGTCGACCACGCCGACCAGCGTGAGCCTCGGATAGTCGTGGCCCTTGGCGAGCATCTGCGTGCCGACGAGGATGTCGATCTTCTCGTCGCGCACCTGCGAGAGCATCGCCGCGAAGGCGCCCTTGCGCGCGGTGGAATCGCGGTCCACGCGCGCGATCCGGGCCCCCGGCAGCGCCGCCTGCAGGGCATCCTCGAGGCGCTGCGTGCCGTGGCCGACCGGTGCCAGGTCGGCACTGCCGCAGCCGGGGCACCGTGCCGGCACGCGCTCCCGGTGCCCGCAGTGGTGGCAGCGCAGCTCGCCCGCCTTCATGTGCAGGACGAGGTTCGCGCTGCAGCGCTTGCAGGTCGAGTGCCAGGCGCAGGAGCGACAGAAGAGCACCGGCGAGAAGCCCCGCCGGTTCAGGAACACGAGGCTTTGCTCCCCGCGCTCGAGTCGCGCCCGAAGCGCGCGCAGGAGCGCGTCCGAGACGCCCTCCAGCGGCTTGTCGGCACGCGTGTCGACGGTTCGCACCGTCGGCAGCATCGCGCCCGCCAGCGCCCGCTCCTTCAGTTCGGCCAAGGCGTAGCGTCCCTGCCGGGCGTTGGACCAGCTCTCGAGCGACGGCGTCGCCGAGCCGAGGACCACGGGGATGCCGGCCATCTGGGCACGCCGCACGGCGACGTCCCGCGCGGAGTACCGCAGCCCCTCGTGCTGCTTGTAGGACGGGTCGTGTTCCTCGTCGACGATGATCAGTCCGAGCTGCGGCATGGGTGCCAGGGCGGCAAGTCGGGTCCCGAGGACGATGCGGGCCCGCCCGCTCTGTGCCGAGAGCCACGCCGCGGCCCGTTCGCCTTCGCCCAGGTGGCTGTGGGCCGCGACGATGCACTCGTCCGGAAAGCGCTCGCGCACGCGCGACTCCAGCTGCGGCGTGAGGCCGATCTCGGGGACGAGGTAGAGGCATTGCCTGCCGCGGCCGAGCACGTCGGCGATGAGCCGCAGGTAAACCTCCGTCTTGCCGCTGCCGGTGATCCCGGCGAGCAGCACGGGGTGGAATCGGTCCAGGCCGGCTCGGGCGCAGGCAATGGCGGACTCCTGTGCGGCGGTCGCGGCCATGGGCGGCGGGGCGCTTGGCGAAGCCGGCGCCGGTTTGCCCGGCGCCTTGATCGGGCGCCGCTTGACCTGTCGCAGCCGGGGCGGAAGGCTTGCGTGGATCACCTCGCCCAGCGGGCGCAGGTAGTAGGCGGCGCAGAAAGAGAGCAGCTCGAAGTCCCGCTCCGTGAGCGGCCCCACGTCCTCCACGACGCGCTCCAGCGCCCGCAGGCGCTCCGCCGGAACCCCGGATTCGTCGGCGAGGCCGACAACGACCCCGACCTTCGAAGACCGTCCGAAGGGAACCACGACCAGCGACCCCCGCCCCGGTTGCAGGCCATCCGGCAGCAGGAAATCGAAGGTCCGGTCGAGCGGTACGTCGAGGGCGACCTGGGCGATCTTCATCGCGTCGGAGGCGGCGTTTTCGAGCGACCCGAGGGGCTGTGGATAAGTCTGTGCATGGCTGCGGCCCTGCTGCTCGGCGGGACGGCCATTTGCGCGGCTTTCCTAAACCGATGCGTGAGGCTGATATCGTAAGCTATTGATTATGAATTCTATTTTAGGTCTGATGGCGGGTGGCGTGCACCAGCCGCCCGTGCCGGCCGAGAACAAGGAAGTTGTGAATAGGCAATCACTTCTTTGAAAATTTAGCGCTTGACAGAGCCTACGCTTTGGAAGTCCCGAGGGAATGGCGGTGCACGGCCTCCACCAGGGCCTGGACGTGCTCCGGCGGCGTGAACTGGGACACGCCGTGCCCGAGGTTGAAGACGTGGCCCGGGCCCCTTCCGAAGCTCGCGAGGATGCGATTCGCCTCGCGCTCGATGGCCTCCGGGGACGAGAACAGGACGGCGGGGTCCATGTTGCCCTGCAGGGCCACCTTGTGCCCGACGCGCTGCCGCGCCTGGCCGATGTCGATGGTCCAGTCCAGGCCCAGGGCGTCCGCGCCCACCTCGCCCATCTGCTCCAGCCAGAGGCCCCCACCCTTGGTGAAGAAGATGCGCGGCACCTCGCGTCCCTCGGCGGTGCGGGTGACCCCGGCGAAGACCTTCCGCGCATAGGCCAGCGAGAATTCGCGGTAGGCAGCGTCGGACAGCGCACCGCCCCAGGTGTCGAAGACCATGACCGCCTGCGCGCCCGCCGCGATCTGGGCGTTCAGGTAAGCCGTGACCGACTGCGCATTCAACGCGAGGATGCGGTGCAGGAGGTCCGGCCGGGCGTACAGCATCGACTTCACGGTGCGGAAGTCGTCGCTGCCGCCGCCCTCGACCATGTAGCACGCGAGGGTGAAGGGGCTGCCGGAGAAGCCGATCAGCGGCACGCGCCCGTCGAGCGACTTGCGGATGAGGCGCACCGCGTCGAAGACGTAGCCGAGCTGGGCCATGTCGGCCACGCCCAGGCGCCGCACGTCGTCCTCGGTGCGCACCATGCGCTCGAACTTCGGGCCCTCGCCCTCGGCGAAGTAGAGGCCCAGGCCCATGGCGTCCGGGATCGTGAGGATGTCCGAGAACAGGATCGCCGCGTCGAGGGCAAAGCGCTCCAGGGGCTGCAGCGTCACTTCGCAGGCGAGCTCCGGCGTCTTCGCGAGGGCGAGGAAGCTCCCGGCCTTGCGGCGCGTGGCGTTGTATTCCGGGAGATAGCGGCCCGCCTGGCGCATGATCCAGATCGGGGTGTGGTCCGTGGGCTGGCGCAGCAGGGCGCGGAGGAAGTTGTCGTTTTTCATGGGACGCGATTCTCTCACGCGGGGCGTCCCGCCCCTTGGGCAGCGTCAAAGGGTGCGGTCGAGGAAGGCGCGGATGGCTGCGCCGTAGCGCGCGTCGCGCTCGATGTCGTTGTGGCCGGCGCGCTCGAGTCGAAGCTTTTCCAAGGGGCCGCCCCACGCCGCCGCGAGGCGCTCGGAATGCTCCCCGGGGATGATCGTGTCCGCGCCGCCATACAGGACGAGTGCCGGGACCTTCTGCAACGGGGCGTGCGCGAGGCTGTCGAAACGGTGGCGCAGCAGCAGTCCGACCGGCACCCAAGGCATGTGCGACTGGCCCACTGCCACGAGGCTCTCGAAGGGCGAGGTGAGCACGACGCACTTGAGCGGCCGGGCAGCGGCCAGTTGCACCGCGACGCCGGTGCCGAGGCTGCGCCCGTGGGCGCAAAGGCGCCCGGCGTCCAGTTCCGCGCGCCGGGCCGCCCAGTCGTAGACGGCGAGGCTGTCGGCGACGAGCGCCTTCTCGCCGGGCCGGCCGCCGCTGTCCCCGTAGCCGCGGTAGTTCACGAGCAGGACCGCGCGCTGCCCGTAGATTTCCGCGACAACCGGCGCGTGGGCCGTCACTTCCTCGGCGTTGCCGCCGAAGTACAGCAGGGCGGGCAGGCGCGCGTCGGGGCCGCTCGCCGGCCGCGCCGGGAAGAGGAGAACACCGGCCAGGGGCGTGCCGTCGGCGGCAGATATCGTGACGCGCTCGAGCGTCCAGCCGCGCGGTGGGTGCGCGGCGCCTCGGGTGGGCTGGGGAAAGAACATCTGGCTCTCCTGGGTGAGCCAGAGCAGCGCCAGCAGGCCCGCGTACGCGAACGCGGCGACGACGAGGACGGTCTTCAGCGCGGCGACGGCGACCCCGACCTCAGCGGGGAAGGTCCGACTGTCCCATCAGGAAGGCGTCCACCTCGCAGGCGCATTGCCGGCCCTCGCGGATGGCCCACACCACCAGCGACTGGCCGCGCCGCATGTCGCCGGCCGCGAAGACGCGCGGGACCGACGTGGCGTAGCAGCCCTTGCCGTCGGTCGTGGCCCTGACGTTTCCACGGCCGTCCTTCTCGACGGCCAAGGCCGCCAGCAGGCCCTCGTGCACGGGGTGCACATAGCCCATGGCGAGGAGCACCAGGTCGGCCGGCAGCTTGAACTCGGTGCCGGGCACCTCCTTCATGGACATGCCGCCCTTTTCGTCCTTCACCCACTCGACGTGGCAGGCGGTGAGTCCGGTGACCTTGCCATCCTTGCCCTCGAAGCACTTGGTGGCCACCGCGAAGTCGCGCTTGGCTCCCTCCTCGTGCGAGGTCGAGGTGCGCAGCTTCAGCGGCCAGTACGGCCAGGTGAGCGGCTTGTCCTCCTGCTCGGGCGGCTTCGGCATCAGCTCGAAGTTCATCACCGACTTGGCACCCTGGCGGATGGACGTGCCGATGCAGTCGCTGCCGGTGTCGCCGCCGCCGATCACGACGACGTGCTTGCCCTTGGCCGTGAGTTGGCCGGACACGCGGTCGCCGGCGACCACCTTGTTCTGCTGGGGCAGGAACTCCATCGCGAAATGGACGCCCGCGAGTTCCCGGCCCGGCACCGGCAGGTCGCGCGGCTGCTCGGAGCCGCCGGAGAGCACCACCGCGTCGAAGCCGGCGAGAAGTTCGTCCGTCTTCAGGTCGACGCCGACGTTCACGCCGGGACGGAAGGTCACGCCCTCGGCCCTCATCTGCTCGACGCGCCGGTCGATGAGGCCCTTTTCCATCTTGAAGTCGGGGATGCCGTAGCGCAGCAGCCCGCCGATGCGGTCGTTCTTCTCGAACACTGTGACCTCGTGGCCGGCACGCGCCAGCTGCTGCGCGCAGGCGAGCCCCGCAGGCCCCGAGCCCACCACGGCGACCTTGCGTCCCGTCCAGGCCTCGGGCGGCTCGGGAAGGATCCACCCTTCCGCCCAGCCCTTGTCGACGATGGCCTGTTCGATGGACTTGATCGCGACGGCGTCGCTGTTGATGTTCAGGGTGCACGCCGCCTCGCAGGGCGCCGGGCACACGCGGCCGGTGAATTCCGGGAAGTTGTTGGTGGAATGCAGGACGTCGAGCGCCTGCCGCCAGTTGCCGCGGTAGACGAGGTCGTTCCAGTCGGGAATCACGTTGTTGACCGGGCAGCCCGTCTGGCAGAAGGGGATGCCGCAGTCCATGCAGCGCGCCCCCTGCTGGCTCATCTCCGCCTCGGGGAGCGGCCGGACGAATTCCCGGTAGAGCTTGACGCGTTCGGCGACGGGCTCGTAGCCGCGGTCCTTGCGCGCGATTTCCATGAAGCCGGTGATCTTTCCCATGACGTCTCTCATCCTGTCCGGTGGCGGCCCGTTCCCCGGCCGCGTCAGTCGTTCGCCCGCGCCTCGGCGGCCTTGACCGCCGCGTCCCGAAGCGCCTGCTCCTGCGACATCTCGCCCAACGCCCGCCGGTACTCGAGCGGCATCACCTTCACGAAGCGGGGCAGGTAGGCCGCCCAGTTCTCGAGGATGCGCCGGGCCCGCTCGCTGCCGGTGTGCAGGAGGTGTCGCTGCACGAGCGCCTTGATGGTCGCCTCGTCGTTGCCGGCGACGTGGTCGATCTTCACCTTGCCGTGCGACTCGAGCTCGAGGTTCGCCCCGGAGTCCGCCGCGACGCGGTCCTCCTCGGGGATGGGCTCGAGTTCCACCATGGCGAGGTTGCAGCGTTGCGGGAAGTCGCCCTCCTCGTCCAGCACGTAGGCGATGCCGCCGGACATGCCGGCGGCGAAGTTGCGGCCGGCCTTGCCGAGGACCACCACGGTGCCGCCCGTCATGTACTCGCAGCCGTGGTCGCCCACGCCCTCGACGACCGCCGTCGCGCCGGAGTTGCGGACCGCGAAGCGCTCGCCGGCCACCCCCCGGAAATACGCTTCGCCGGTGATGGCGCCGTACATCACGGTATTGCCGACGATGATGTTTTCCTCGGGGACGATGGGGCAATCCTTCGCGGGGTAGACGATGATCCGCCCGCCGCACAGTCCCTTGCCGACGTAGTCGTTGGCATCGCCCTCCAGTTCGAACGTGATGCCGTGGGCGAGCCACGCGCCGAAGGACTGTCCCGCCGTTCCCCTGAACTTCACGTGGATGGTGTCGTCCGCGAGCCCGGCGTGGCCATAGCGGCGTGCCACCTCGCCGGAGAGCATCGCGCCCACGGTGCGGTTGCGGTTGAAGATGGCGCTCTCGAACTGCACCGGGCGCTTCGCGTCCAGCGCGGCCGTCGCCTTCTCGATCAGCTGGTGGTCGAGCGCCCGGTCGAGGGCGTGGTCCTGCCTCTCGGCCCAGCGGACCCCCACCGACGCATCGACCTGCGGCCGGTGGAAGAGCCTCGAGAAGTCGAGTCCGCGGGCCTTCCAGTGCGCGATGCCACGGCGCATGTCGAGAAGGTCGCTCCTGCCCACCATCTCCTCGAACCGGCGGAAGCCCATCCTCGCCATCCACTCGCGCACCTCCTCGGCGACGAAGAAGAAGTAGTTGATGACGTGCTCGGGCCTGCCGGTGAACTTCTTGATGAGCTCCGGGTCCTGCGTGGCCACGCCCACCGGGCAGGTGTTGAGATGGCACTTGCGCATCATGACGCAGCCCTCGACGACCAGCGGCGCCGTGGCGAAGCCGAACTCGTCGGCGCCCAGCAGCGCGCCGATGACGACGTCGCGCCCCGTCTTCATCTGGCCGTCGGTCTGCACCGCGATGCGCGAGCGCAGCTTGTTGAGGACCAGCGTCTGCTGCGTTTCCGCGAGCCCGATTTCCCACGGGCTGCCGGCGTACTTCACGCTCGAGAGCGGCGAGGCGCCGGTGCCGCCGTCGTGGCCGGAGATGGTGACATGGTCGGCCTTCGCCTTTGCCACGCCCGCGGCGATGGTGCCGACGCCGATCTCGGAGACGAGCTTCACCGATACGCGCGCCCTCGGGTTCACGTTCTTGAGGTCGTGGATGAGCTGCGCCAGGTCCTCGATCGAGTAGATGTCGTGGTGCGGCGGCGGGGAGATGAGGCCCACGCCCGGCACGGTGTGGCGCACCTTGGCGATGTACTTGGAGACCTTGTGGCCCGGCAGCTGGCCGCCCTCGCCGGGCTTGGCGCCCTGCGCCATCTTGATCTGCAGGTCGTCCGCGTTGACGAGGTACTCGGTCGTCACGCCGAAACGGCCGGCGGCTACCTGCTTGATGGCCGATCGCATGGAGTCGCCGTTGGGCAGCGGCACGTAGCGGACCGGGTCCTCGCCGCCCTCGCCGGTGTTCGACTTGCCGCCGAGGCGGTTCATCGCGATGGCGAGCGTCGAGTGCGCCTCGTGCGAGATCGAGCCCAGCGACATGGCGCCGGTGGCGAAGCGCTTCACGATCTCCCGGGCGGGCTCCACCTCCTCCACCGGGACGGGCGTGGCCGATGGCCTGATCTCGAAGAGGCCGCGCAGCGTCATCAGCCGTTCGTTCTGCTCGTTGATGAGCCGCGCGTACTCCTTGTAGGTCGGGAAGCTGTTCGCGCGCGTGGCGTGCTGCAGCTTCGCGATCGAATCCGGCGTCCAGACGTGCGCCTCGCCGCGGATGCGGTAGGCGTACTCCCCGCCCGGGTCGAGCCGGTCCCGGTAGAGCGGCGCGTTCGAGTACGCCTGCCGGTGCAGCCGCACCGCCTCCTCCGCCACTTCGGCGAGGCCGATGCCCTCCACGGCGGAGGGCGTGCCCGTGAAGAACTTGTCGACGAACTTCGTGTTGAGGCCGACGGCCTCGAAGATCTGCGCGCCGCAGTAGGACTGGTAGGTGGAGATGCCCATCTTGGACATCACCTTGAGAAGGCCCTTGCCGATGGCCTTGATGTAGCGCTTGACCAGTTCCTTGTCGTCGACCTTGGTCGGCAGCCCGTCCTTGATGTCGAGCAGCGTGGCGAAGGCCAGGTTGGGGTGGATCGCTTCGGCGCCGTAGCCGGCCAGGCAGGCGAAGTGGTGCACCTCGCGCGCGCTTCCCGTCTCCACCACGAGGCCGCAGCGGGTGCGCAGTCCCGCCCGGACGAGGTGGTGGTGCACCGCCGCCGTGGCGAGGAGCGCCGGTATCGCGATCCGCGCCGCGCCGATCTCGCGGTCGGTGAGGATGATGATGTTGACGCCCTTCCTCACCGTGTCCTCGGCGTCCGCGCAGAGCTGGGCGAGCGCCGGCTCCATGCCCTCCACGCCCCACTCGGCGGGATAGCACATGGAAAGGATCTCGCTGCGAAAGTGGCCGTCGGTGAACTCGTCGGCATGGCGCAGCTTCTCCATGTCCTCGAAGGTGAGGATGGGCTGCGAGACCTCGAGGCGCATCACCGGCTCGGTGGAGTCGGGAGACAGCAGGTTCGGGCGCGGGCCGATGAAGGAGACGAGCGACATCACCAGCTGCTCGCGGATCGGGTCGATCGGCGGGTTCGTGACCTGCGCGAAGAGCTGGCGGAAGTACGCGTACAGGGGCTTCGCGCGGTTGGAAAGCACCGCCACCGGCGTGTCGTCGCCCATGGAGCCGACCGGCTCCTCGCCGGCGACCGCCATGGGGGTGAGGAGCATCTTCAGGTCCTCCTGCGTGTAGCCGAAGGCCTGCTGGCGGTCGAGCAGCTTGTCGCGGTCGGGCATCGGCACCTCGCCCGGCGCGGGCAGGTCCTCCAGCCGCATCTGCGTCCGGTCTAGCCAGTCCTGGTATGGCCGCTGGGCGGCGAGGTCGCGCTTCAGCTCGTCGTCGGAGACGATGCGGCCGTGCTCGATGTCGACCAGCAGCATCTTGCCCGGCTGCAGGCGCCACTTCTTGACGATCTTCTCCTGCGGGATGTCGAGCACGCCCATCTCCGAGGACATCACGATGAGATCGTCGTCGGTGATCAGGTAGCGGGCGGGACGCAGGCCATTGCGGTCGAGGGTTGCGCCGATGAACTTGCCGTCGGTGAAGGCGACCGCCGCCGGCCCGTCCCAGGGCTCCATCAGCGCAGCATGGTATTCGTAGAAGGCGCGGCGCTTGGCGTCCATGAGCGGGTTGCCCGCCCACGCTTCCGGGATCATCAGCATCATCGCGTGGGCGATCGGGTAGCCGCCCATCACGAGGAGCTCGAGCGCGTTGTCGAACGACGCCGAGTCCGACTGCCCCTCGTAGACGAGGGGCCAGATCTTGTCGAGGTCGGGGCCGAGGAGCTTCGAGTGGATGGTGGCCTGCCGCGAGCGGATCCAGTTGAGGTTGCCCTGCAGCGTGTTGATCTCGCCGTTGTGCGCGATGAAGCGGAACGGGTGGGCGAGGTCCCAGGTCGGGAAGGTGTTGGTCGAGAAGCGCTGGTGGGCGAGCGCGATGGCGGAGGTCATGCGCTTGTCGCGCAGGTCGGTGAAGAACTCGCCGACCTGGTGGGCGAGGAGCATCCCCTTGTAGACGATCGTGCGGTGCGAAAAGGACGGCACGTAGAACTGGCCGGCGGTGGAGATTCCCAGGGCGCGGATGGCGTGGCCGGAGGCCTTGCGGATGACGTAAAGCTTGCGCTCGAAGGCGTCGCGGTCGAGCTGCCCGCGGCCGGCGCCCACGAACACCTGGCGTATGACCGGCATCGTGCTCTTTGCCGTATGGCCCAGGGACGCGGTATCGACCGGCACGTCGCGCCAGCCCAGGAGGATCTGCCCCTCGTTCACGATGGCCCGCTCGATCTCGCGCACGCACGCCGCGCGCGCCGCCGGATTCTGCGGCAGGAACACCATGCCCACCCCGTAGGCGCCCGCCTTGGGGAGCTTGACACCCTGCCGGGCCACTTCCTCGCGGAAGAAGGCGTCGGGAATCTGGATCAGGATGCCGGCGCCGTCCCCGTGCAGCGGGTCCGCCCCGGTGGCGCCGCGGTGGGTGAGGTTGTTCAGGATCGTGAGTCCCTTCGACACGATGTCGTGGGACTTGTGGCCCTTGATGTGGGCGACGAACCCCACCCCGCAAGCGTCGTGCTCGTGGCGGGGGTCATAGAGGCCTTGGGCGCGCGGCAACCCGGCGGGGTTCTCCATCTCGAGTTCCTTTCAGCGGTGCCCCCTGTCGGCGGGGCGATGAAACGGTGACGTTCCCCCGGGGCTTAGCAACTTCTGGGCCGGTGATCGCGGCTGGGCGGGCTTGTGGCCCGTGAGCGGGGCGGGCGCCGGTCCGGAGTAAGCCGGGCCCCATTGGCGGCCTATCGTGTGGGAACCTTGCATGATAGCGAGCGGGATAGTGCGCCGCAACAAACCGGACCGGCTCAAACCGGACCGGCTCACCGCCGCGATTGCCCCTACCGCAAATGCACCAAGATGGAGCAGCGATTTTCGCTGGTCCTGCCGGGGGCGGATGGGCACGATTCGCGCTCGCCAGGGGCCAAGTGAGTAGAATCGAGAAAACTCCCGTGCCCGACGGCAACGTCGAGAAGAGGAAATCCGCCCTTGTCCAACGCGCTA
>Ga0114939_10001446_pt1 | contig 18653 bp, 18 predicted proteins | sample AshMeaCrysSpring_FD_87196 | JGI IMG/M metagenome (GOLD analysis project Ga0114939, IMG submission 87196) | Groundwater microbial communities from Big Spring, Nevada to study Microbial Dark Matter (Phase II) - Ash Meadows Crystal Spring | ecosystem: Environmental > Aquatic > Deep subsurface >...
CAGCATGTAGGCCAGGTACTCCGGCTCCAGCAGGTCGTTGATGCCGACGATCTCGATGTCGTCGAAGTGCTTCACCGCGGCGCGGAAGACCATGCGCCCGATGCGGCCGAAGCCGTTGATGCCGATCCTGTAGCTCATGAGGCCTCTCTCGATGCGAAGTGGAAATCAGCGGCCGTCTGCCGGCCAGGGCGGCGGCGCGAGCGCGGCCCGCGCCGCAGCCAGCAGATCGGGAAAGATCATGTCCGGGCCAGCCTCGGCAATCGGCCGGCCGGCGTTGTAGCCATAGGGCACCGCCCAGGCGCGCACGCCGGCATTGCGCGCCGCCTCGACGTCGGTGGCGGAGTCGCCGACATGCGCCACCGCCGGCAGCGGCGCGCCCAGCGCGGCCGAGACATGGCGCAGCACCGCAGCGTCGGGCTTCTTCTGCGGCAGCGAGTCGCCGCCGATCACCAGGTCGAAGCGGTCGTGCAGACGATGGTGCTGCAACAGGCGCCGGGTGTGGCGCAGTTCCTTGTTGGTGACGCAGGCCAGGCGCAGGCCGCGGCTGCGCAGCAGGTCCAGCGCCTCGGCCGCGCCCGGATAGGGCTGGCCGGTGGTGCCGGTGGTGTCGGCATAGTGCCGGTCGAAGCTGTCCAGCACGGCCGCCTCGTCCACCCGCGCCTGCAGGCGGGCCAGCAGCTTGCGCATCAGCGCATGGGCGCCGTGGCCGATCAGCAGCGCCAGCTGCGCCTCGGGCTGGCGCGGCAGGCCGTGCTGCTGCAACGCGCGGTTGGCGGCCTCGGCGATCTCGCCGGCGGTGTCGACCAGCGTGCCGTCGAGATCGAAGCTGACCAGGGCGAGGGCCATGCGCCTATGCCGCCGCCAGCTCGCGACGCATGGCATCGATCACGGCGCGGTAGTTCGGCTTGCCGAAGATCGCGCTGCCGGCGACGAAGGTGTCGGCACCGGCATCGGCCACGCGGCGGATGTTGTCGACCTTGATGCCACCGTCGACCTCCAGCCGGATGTCGCGCCCGCTGGCCTCGATCAGCCGGCGCGCGCGCTCGCACTTGGCCAGCGTGCTGTCGATGAAGGACTGGCCGCCGAAGCCCGGGTTCACGCTCATCAGCAGCACCACGTCCACCTTGTCGATCACCCATTCCAGCGCGTCCAGCGGCGTCGCCGGGTTGAACACCAGCCCGGCGCGGCAGCCGGCACCGCGGATCAGCTGCAGCGTGCGGTCCACGTGGCGCGAAGCCTCGGGGTGGAAGCTGATGATGTCGGCACCGGCCTCGGCGAAGGCCTGGGCCAGCGCGTCCACCGGCTCGACCATCAGGTGCACGTCCAGCGGCACCGCGCGGCCGTCGGGCTGCCGGCAGTGCGGCTTCAGCGCCGCGGCCACGGCCGGCCCGATGGTCAGGTTGGGCACGTAATGGTTGTCCATCACGTCGAAGTGGATCCAGTCGGCGCCGGCCTCGATCACGGCTCGCACTTCTTCGCCGAGCCGGGCAAAGTCGGCAGACAGGATGGAAGGGGCGATCAGCGCAGCATTCATGGATGAATCCATCGGCAGTGGCACAGTTTGGCAGGCTCTTGCGAGCCTGCGGGCGACGCGGCCGGCCCGACGGAGGGCGGCACACGCGGCCCGCAGGCCGACGACGAGCATCTTCAGTGGCCGCTGAATTAAAGTAAAGTCAGGCTTTGTTCCGATTTAATTCAGCAAGAGCTGAACGATGAATCTCACCTTCCGCCAGTTGCGCGTGTTCCTGGAAGTCGCCGGCCTGGGCAGCGTGACGCGCGCGGCCGAAGCGCTGCATTTGACACCGCCGGCGGTGTCGATGCAGATCAAGGAGGTGGAGTCGCAGGTCGGGCTGCAGCTGTTCGACCGCTCGGGCCGCACGCTGTCGCTGTCCACCGCGGGCGAGTACTTCACGGTGCACGCCAAGCGCATGCTCGCCGCGCTGCGCGACACCGAGAATGCGATGAACCGCTTCAAGAAGCTCGAGCACGGCCTGCTGACGGTGGGCATGGTGAGCACGGCCAAGTACTTCGTGCCGCGCATGCTGGCGCTGTTCCGCCAGGACCATCCGGGCATCGACGTGCGCCTGTCGGTCACCGCCAACCGCGAGGCCTTGCTGGCGCTGATGGAAACCGGCGAATGCGACCTGGCGGTGATGGGCCGTCCGCCACGCGAACTGGCGGCTCGCGCCGAAGCCTTTGCCGCGCACCCGCTGGTCTTCGTCTGCCCTCCGGGCCACGAACTGCTGCGCGTCGGGCACCCGCCGGTGGCGGCGCTGTCGCCATTCCCCTTCATCGTGCGCGAGCAGGGCTCGGGCACGCGGCAGGCGATGGAGAAGTTCTTCGCCGAGCACCGCTTCGAGCCGCGCATCACGATGGAGATGGGCAGCAACGAGACCATCAAGCAGGCGGTGATGGCCGGCATGGGCGTGAGCTTCCTGTCGCTGCACACCGTGGGCCTGGAACTGCGCAGCGGGCTGCTGTGCCTGCTGAACGTGGAAGGCACGCCGCTGATCCGCGGCTGGCACCTGGTGCACCTGCAGAGCAAGGTGCTGTCGCCGGCGGCCGAGGCCTTCCGCTACTTCCTGCTGGAGCGCGGGGGCGAATACCTGCGGCAGCACGACCTGGGTCTGCTGAGCCCGGCCACCTGACCGGGTCAGGCCTTGGGCAGCGTCACCCCCCGCTGGCCCTGGTACTTGCCGCCGCGGTCCTTGTAGCTGGTCTCGCAGACTTCGTCGCTCTCGAAGAACAGCACCTGTGCGCAGCCCTCGCCAGCGTAGATCTTCGCCGGCAGCGGCGTGGTGTTGCTGAACTCCAGCGTCACGAAGCCTTCCCACTCGGGCTCGAAGGGCGTGACGTTGACGATGATGCCGCAGCGCGCGTAGGTGCTCTTGCCCAGGCAGATGGTCAGCACGCTGCGCGGGATGCGGAAGTACTCGACCGTCCGCGCCAGCGCGAAGCTGTTCGGCGGGATGATGCAGACGTCGGCCTCGATGTCGACGAAGCTCTTCTCGTCGAAGTTCTTCGGGTCCACCACCGTGCTGTGGATGTTGGTGAAGACCTTGAACTCCGGCGCGCAGCGGATGTCGTAACCGTAACTGCTGGTGCCGTAGCTGACGATCCTGCGGCCGTCGATCTCGCGCACCTGGCCGGGCTCGAAGGGCTCGATCATGCCGTGCCGCTCGGCCATGCGCCGGATCCACCTGTCGCTCTTGATGCTCAATCGCCGCCTCCCGGGCCCCACCGCACTGCACCGCTACAGGCTGGCGTGGCTGCGGCGCGAATTCTGGCACGCAGGCGTGCAGCCGCCGTGCACCGGGCCCGGGCACCGGATATGCTTGCCGACGTGCCTGCGACGACGCAGACGGAGACCCTCATGGCCAGCAGCCTGTTCCTTTCCGCCGACGAACTGATGGTGCGCTACGCACGCTACCACCGCGACCAGCGCAACATCGCCACGCACATGGTCGGCGTGCCGATGATCGTCTTCGGCCTGGGCGTGCTGCTGTCGCGCGGCCAGCTGCCGCCCGGCAGCTCCGGCGGCCTGAGTCTGGCCTGGCTGGCTTGGGGGCTGGCGACGCTGTGGTACCTGGGCCGCGGCCACATGCTGCTGGGCCTGGCCGTCAGCCTGGCCAACGGCATGCTCTTCGCGCTGGCGCACCTGGCCTCGGCCGGGTCGGTGGCGCAGTGGCTGATCTGGGGCCTGGGCTTCTTCGGCATCGGCTGGGTCATCCAGTTCATCGGCCACTACTACGAAGGCAAGAAGCCGGCCTTCGCCGACGACCTGGTCGGCCTGCTGGTCGGGCCGATGTTCGTCACCGCCGAGCTGCTGTTCTCGCTGGGTCTGGCCCGTCCGCTGGCCCGTGAGATCGAGCGCCGCGCCGGGCCGACGGTACTGCGCGACCTGGCCCATCCGGTGGGCTGAGCCGCTTGCCGGCCCCCCCGGCCCGCAGCGTCCTGGTGTTCGGCGCGGGCAGCATCGGCTGCTACGTCGGCGGCTGCCTGCAGAGCGCGGGCGTTGCGGTGCAATGGGTGGGGCGCCCGCGCGTGCTGGCCCGGCTGCGCGCCCACGGGCTCGGTCTCAGCGACCTGGACGGACGTCAGCAGCGCATCGCGCCCGCCGAGTTGCGGCTGCACGAGCAACTGCCGCCCGATGCGGCGCCTGCACTGGTGCTGCTGTGCGTCAAGAGCGGCGACACCGCCGCGGCAGCCGGGCAGCTGGCGGCATGCCTGCCGCCCGGAACGCCGGTGCTGTCGCTGCAGAACGGCGTCGGTAACGCGGACGTCGCGCGGCGGCAGGCGCCGTGGTTGCGGTTCCTGCCGGGCATGGTGCCCTTCAACGTGGCGGAGTTGCCGCAGGCCTGCTTCCACCGCGGCACCGAAGGCGCGCTGGCGGCGCAGGACGACGCGGCCCTGCGGCCCTGGCTCGACGCCTTCCGCCGCGCCGGACTGCCCCTGACGCTGCATGCCGACCTGCGCGCGCTGCAATGGGGCAAGCTGCTGCTGAATCTGAACAACCCGGTGAACGCGCTGTCCGGCCGGCCGCTGCGTGCGCAACTGCTGGACCGCGACTACCGCAGGTGCAGCGCGGCACTGATCGAGGAAGCGCTGCACGCATTGCGCGCCGCCGGCATCGTGCCGGCGCGCGTCACGCCGGTTCCGCCGCGATGGCTGCCCGGGCTGCTGCGCCTGCCGACGCCGCTGTTTCGCGTGCTGGCGGCGCGCATGCTGCGCATCGACGCGCAGGCGCGCTCGAGCATGGCCGACGACCTGCGGCTCGGGCGGCGCACCGAGGTCGACGCCCTGTGCGGCGAGGTGACGCGCCTGGCCCAGCGGCACGGCGTCGCGGCACCGCTGAATGCGCACATGGTCGAACTCCTGGAGCGCGCCACGGCGACGCCCCGGCCCGCCGACGGCGCCGCGCTGTGGCACGCGCTGAGCCGCTGAGGTGCCGACGCCGGGTCGGCCGCGGCACTGCGTGCCATACTGGTTCGCTCCGGCCGATCTGGGGTTGCGCAACACGCGCCGTGGCGGCGCCTGCGGCAGCCGAACCCCGGGCGGCCCGACGAACCTTGCCGCCCCCCATGACCCCATTGACGCAGGATCAGATCACCGGGCTGGTGCTGGCTGGCGGCCGCGGCAGCCGCATGGGCGGCGTGGACAAGGGCCTGCAGCTGCACCTGGGCCGGCCGCTGGCCGAGCACGCTTTGCAGCGGCTGGCGCCCCAGGTGGGCGCACTGATGGTCAACGCCAACCGTCACCTCGACGCCTACTCGGCGATGGGCGTGCCGGTGCATGCCGATGCGCTGGCCGACTATCCCGGCCCGCTCGCCGGACTGGCCGCCGGACTGGAGCACAGCCGCACGCCCTATCTCGTCAGCGTGCCCTGCGACACCCCCAACTTCCCTGCGGACCTGGTGGCACGGCTGGCCGCGGCGCTCGTGCAGGAGCAGGCCGACATCGCCATGGCCGCCTGCGTCGAGGACGGCACGCTGCGCACGCAACCCGTGTTCTGCCTGCTGGGGCGTCGGCTGCTTCCCAGCCTGACCGATTTCCTGCGCAGCGGGCAGCGCAAGGTGGACCGATGGACCGCGCTGCACCGGCTGGTCTGCGTCACCTTCGACGATCCGAGCGCCTTCTTCAACGCCAACACCCCGGACGAACTGCGGTCGCTGCAGCACGGGTGAACCCTGATCGCGATCGAAGGCAAAGAAGCGCGGTGGCGCCTCCCGAGCCGCCTCCGATAGGGGGCGCGGGGGAGCCGCATCCACGCGCCTTGGCGCAAAGCGGCCTGCGGCCGCTTTGCGCCGTCCTCGGCCACCAAAGTGTTGCGAGATCGATTTCCAATCGGCACAAGGCCTGGCCGGGCGATGTGCGGGCGTCAGGCAGGAGGCGCCCGCGCGACGCGCCTCGCGCCGTGCCGCATCGGACCGGCGCCCTAGAATCCGCGCCTTCCGGCGCGCTGCCGGGCGCCAACAGGCCCACCCATGACCCGCAAGCTGTTCGTCACCACCGCCCTGCCCTACGCGAACGCGCCGTTCCACATCGGGCACATGATGGAGTACATCCAGGCGGACATCTGGGTGCGCTTCCAGCGCATGCGCGGCCACGAGCTGCACTTCGTCTGCGCCGACGACGCGCACGGCGCGCCGATCATGATCGCGGCCGAGAAGGCCGGACTGACGCCGCAGGAGTTCGTCGGCCGCATCGCCGCCGGCCGCAAGCAATACCTGGACGGCTTCCACATCGGCTTCGACAACTGGCACTCCACCGACGGGCCCGAGAACCACGCGCTGGCCAAGGACATCTACCGCGCGCTGCGCGCCAACGGGCTGATCGCCACGCGCAGCGTCGAGCAGTTCTTCGACCCGGTGAAAGGCATGTTCCTGGCCGACCGCTACATCAAGGGCGAATGCCCGAAATGCGGCGCCAAGGACCAGTACGGCGACAACTGCGAGGTCTGCGGCGCAGTCTACGCGCCCACCGACCTGAAGAACCCGTACTCGGGCTTGAGCGGCGCCACGCCCGAGCTGCGCCGCAGCGAGCACTTCTTCTTCAAGCTGTCGGACCCGCGCTGCGTGGAGTTCCTGCGCGGCTGGACGCAGGACGGCAAGCTGCAGAGCGAGGTGGCCAACAAGGTCAAGGAATGGTTCAGCGGCCAAGGCGACGAGGGGCCTGGCCTGGACGACTGGGACATCAGCCGCGACGCGCCCTACTTCGGCATTCAGATCCCCGACGCGCCAGGCAAGTACTTCTACGTCTGGCTGGACGCGCCGATCGGCTACCTGGCGTCGCTGAAGAACCTGTTCGACCGAAAGGGCCTGGATTTCGACGCCTACCTGGCCGACCCCGGCGTGGAGCAGGTGCACTTCATCGGCAAGGACATCGTCACCTTCCACACGCTGTTCTGGCCGGCGATGCTGAAGTTCAGCGGCCGCAAGGTGCCCGACCATGTGTTCGTGCACGGCCACCTCACCGTCGGCGGCGAGAAGATGAGCAAGAGCCGCGGCACGGGATTGAGCCCGCTGCGCTACCTGGAGCTCGGCATGGACGCCGAGTGGCTGCGCTACTACATCGCCGCCAAGCTGAACGGGCGCGTCGAGGACATCGACTTCAACGCCGAGGACTTCGTCGCCCGCGTCAATGCCGACCTGGTGGGCAAGTACGTCAACATCGCCAGCCGCGCGGCCGGGTTCATCCACAAGCGCTTCGGTGGCAAGCTCAGCGCCGACCTGGGCGTCGAGGGCCGCACGCTGCTCGATGGCCTGCGGGCCCATGCCGACGCCGTGGCCGAGCTGTACGAGACCCGTGAATACGGCAAGGCGCTGCGCGAGATCATGGCGCTGGCCGACCGCGTGAACGCTTACGTCGACCAGCACAGGCCCTGGGAGCTGGCGAAGCTTCAAGGGCAGGATGCCGTGCTGCACGACGTCTGCAGCGTGTGCATCGAGGCCTTCCGGGTGCTGACCGTCTACCTGAAGCCGGTGCTGCCGGCGCTGGCGACCAAGGTGGAGACCTTCCTGAAGGTCGAGGCGCTGCAGTGGCACGACGCGGCGCGCGCGATCGGCGGCCACACCATCGGCGCCTACCAGCACCTGATGCAGCGCGTGGACACCAAGCTGCTGGACGCACTCTTCGAGCCGCCGGCCGCACCCGCGCCGCCGGCTCCGGGCGGCGAGCCGCTGGCCGCCGAGATCGGCATCGACGACTTCACCAAGGTGGACCTGCGCATCGCAAAGATCGTCGCCGCCGAGCGTGTCGAGGGCAGCAGCAAGCTGCTGTGCCTGACGCTGGACGCCGGCGAAGGCCGCACGCGCAACGTCTTCAGCGGCATCGCCAGCGCCTATGCGCCCGAGCAGCTGGCCGGCAAGCTGACGGTGCTGGTGGCCAACCTGGCGCCGCGCAAGATGAAGTTCGGCCTCAGCGAAGGCATGGTGCTGGCCGCCAGCCACGCCGACGAGAAGGCCCATCCGGGGCTTTACGTGCTGGAGCCATGGCCCGGCGCGGTGCCGGGGCTGCGCGTGCGCTGACCTGCGCGGGTGCGCAAGCGGCAGGGTTCGTCCCGTGACCCTGGCGACCCGGGCCACCGAGAATCCCGCTTCCGGCAGCGTGCCGGCTTCGGCTGGGAGACCGCGGTGAGGAAGACGGCCTACGGGCTGCTTGCAGCTGCCCTGGTGCTGGCGGCCTATCTGGCCTTCTGGCCGGTGCCGGTGCAGCCGGTGGCCTGGTCGGCGCCGCCGGCGCCCGGCTACCAGGGCGCACATGCCGCCAACACGCGGCTGGCCGGGCTCAGGCTGATCCGGCTTCCCCAGGGCGAAAGCGGCCCCGAGCACGTGGTGCTGGGCCGCGACGGCAAGCTGTATGCCGCCATGGCCAGCGGCCGCATCCTGCGCATGAACGCCGACGGCAGCGAAAGCGAGGTCTACGCCGACACCGGCGGACGCGTGCTGGGCTTCGACTTCGACGCCGGCGGCCGCCTGATCGCCGCCGACGCGGTGAAAGGCCTGCTGGCGATCGGCCCGGACCGCCGCGTCACGGTGCTGGCCGACCAGGTGGACGGCGACCCGATCCGCTATGCCGATGCGGTGGTGGTGGCGAAGAACGGCAAGATCTATCTCAGCGATGCCTCGGGACGCTTCGCGCCGGCACGGTGGGGCGGCACCTTCGAGGCCGCGGCGCTGGACATCATCGAGCAGCGCGCCACCGGACGCATCCTCGAATACGACCCCGCCACGGGCAAGATCCGCGTCGTCGTGCGCGGCCTGAGTTTCCCGAACGGCGTGGCGCTGAGCCCGGACGAGCAGCATCTGTACGTGGCCGAGACTGGCCGCTACCGCATCTGGAAGGTGGCGGTCGATGCAGCGGAGCTCGAAGCCGGCAGCGCATCGCCGCAGGCCCGCGTGCTGCTGGACAACCTGCCCGGCTACCCCGACAACCTGATGCGCGGCGCCGAAGGGCGCATCTGGGTCGGGCTGTCCGGGCCGCGCAGCGCCAAGGTCGACGACATGGCCGGCAAGCCCCTGCTGCGCGCGCTGACGCTGCGCCTGCCGAGGGCGCTGTGGCCGCTGCCGGTGCCCTACGGCCACGTCTTCGCCTTCGACGACGCAGGCCGCGTCGTCGCCGACCTGCAGGACCCGGCCGGCAGCTACCCGCAGACCACCGGCGTCACCGAAACCGCCGACCGGCTGTACATCCAGAACCTGCACCTCGGCGTGCTGGGCTGGCAGCCGCGCTGAGTCGCGCAGGCGGCCGAGCCGGCAGAAAGGACCGGTGGCATGCGGCGCATGCGCCGCCGGGACCGAGGGCGCCGGCGCGAACCGATGGCCTCGTGCGCCCGCCGGCGGACGGCACCCATGCAACGCGGATCGCGGCTTCGGCATCGGCCCGCCGTGCAATCGCGCGATCCTTCGTCGGCCAGCTCCGGGCGCTTCTTCTGGCCCGCCGCCGCAACCCGCCGCGGGCCGGGGCTGCATCGAATCCGTCCGGGCCATCATCGGAAACGCCCCCCCGCACCGGGTCAGTCTCGACGCCGCGATGCCGTCGGCCTGCTCGCGCGCGTTCGCGCAGCCGCGGGCGGGCGGCCTCAGCGCAGCGCGGCCAGGTCCTGCGCCACCAGCCCGGCCACGTCGGCGTCGATGAGCGCCCAGAAGGGGTTGCTGCGCAGCCGCGTCAGCGAGCCCAGCGACAGCACGATCGCACCGTTCTCGCCGCGCAGCAGCCACGAGCCGATGCTGGCGATGCCTTCGCGGCCGCTGCCGGACATGAAACCGTAGACCGGATCGTCGGCCGGGAACGGCAGCGCCACGTGGCCCAGCGACACCAGGTTGGCGGGCCAGTCCAGCGTGGTCGGCCACTGCGTCACGCCGCCGTCGGGCGCGAGGCGGCGCACGCCCACGCGCGCCTGCCCGCCTTCGGCGTTGCCCACCAGGTCGAAGGTGTAGCCGCGCGGCGCACGCTCGATGCGCTCGACCAGCGCGCGCGAAGCCGGCCGCGCCAGGCCGGCCAGGTCGAGCCTGCGGTTCAGGTCGAACATCACCAGGCGGTGCGCCGGCCCCTGCAGCCGTGCGTAGAGCTGGTCGACCACGCCGTTCGCGCCGACGGTGGAGTCCACCGCCGACTGCCAGGTCACCACCGGCGGCAGCTGCGCCAGCCGGCCGGCGCGCTGCGCCTCCAGCAGCGCGCGCTGCAGCGCCCGCGTCGCGCGGTTGATCTGGCGCGAGGCGTTGACCGGGAAGGAGTTGAACTTGTAGGGGTCGAACTCCGGCGCGATCTCCTGCCAGCGCGCCTTGTCGAGCACCGGCAGCGGCACCACGGTGAAGATGTCGATGATCTCGGCCAGCGCGGCCACGCGCGTCAGCTCGATCGCCGGCGACACCAGCAGCACGCGGTCGGGGCGGCGCAGCCGGGCGTCCTGAAGCGCGTCGAGCGCGTACTGCATCACCAGCGTGCCGCCGGACGAGTAGCCGCCGACGTAGAACGGCTGGCCGGGGCCGGCGCGCGCCGCCACGTCGCGCGCCGCGAGCCGCACCGCGGCAGTCCAGTCGTCGGCCGACATGGCGGTCATCATCGACGGCAGCGTGCCGTGGCCGGGCAGGCGCAGCACGGTCACGTCCACGCCGCAGGCATGCAGGGCCTGCGCCATCGCGCGCATCGAGTAGGGCGAATCGGTCAGCCCATGCACCAGCAACGCCTGCGCCTTCGGCTGCGCCTGCTCCAGGCGGAACGAGCGGTTGTAGGGCGCACCGCCGGCCAGCCGGCGCAGCCAGCCGTCCGGGTTGAAGCGGCTGTTGCGGAAGGCTTCCAGACCTTGCTCGGCGCATTCGGCGGCCGGCACCGCCTCCAGCGCGCCGCATTCCGCGCCGGCGCCCTCGCGGGCCCATCGCTCGGTCAGCGCCTGCAGCTCGGCGAACAGCCGGTCTTCGAGCTGCTGGTAGCCGGCGAAGTCCAGCTCCGGCTGCGCACCGGCCTGGAACTCCTGGCGCAGCAGCGTGCCGTGCCAGGGCTGCAGCGGCGGCAGTGCCGCCACCGCATAGAGCGTGAAGCCCAGCGCCAGCGTCAGCGCCAGCAGCAGCAGCAGCGCCAGCAGGCGCCACGCCCAGTGCAGCAGGCGAAGCGGCACGGCGGCGGCCCGGACCATCAGCGTCCGCCCGGCCGCGGCGGGCGGAAGGCGGCGATCGGGCCGTGACGGCGCATCGCCGGCCCTGCCCTGCTCAGCCGGACTTGCCCTGCGCAGCGGCCACCGCACGTGCCAGCTCGTCGCGGCTCTTGTAGTGGGGCACGCGATCGATGCGGCGCGCCAGCGCCTGCCAGGCGCTGTTGCTGCCGGCCACCTCGGCCTTCCAGTACCGGTCGGCCAGGACGGTGTTGCCCGGCACGTCCAGCTCGAAGGCGGCCTTGGACGCGGCATCGGCGAACAGGAACACGCGGCCGTCGATCATGCGCCAGACCTCGGGGTCGGCGGTCTCGGGTATGGCGTAGACCATGCGCGTCGCGTCGTAGCCGTGATAGGCCGGCTGGTAGCGGGCCGGGTCGCGCTCGAACAGCGCGTGGTTCTCGGCGCTGGCGAAATGGTAGGTGACGCCCTGGAAGCGGCTGCGGAACTGCGGCGAGCCGGGTGCAGCCCGGTTCTGCGCCACGTAGGCCACCACGTCGTAGCCCCGCAGCATCAGGTGCACCTCGTCGCCGTTGCGCGCGGCGTTCACCGGCCGCATCGGCGTCGAAGGGTTCTGCGCCACCATCGAGCTGCAGCCGGCCAGCGCCGCGCCCGAGACGATCAGCGCAGGCACGAGCCGCCGGCGCGTTGCGGCCGCGCTCAACGCTCGCTCACGGGCAGGACCTCGCGCTTCGTCGAGCCGGCATAGAGCTGGCGCGGCCGGCCGATCTTGTATTCGGGGTCGGAGATCATCTCGTTGAGCTGCGCGATCCAGCCCACCGTGCGCGCCAGCGCGAAGATGGCGGTGAAAAGGCTGACCGGGATGCCGATGGCGCGCTGCACGATGCCGGAGTAGAAGTCGACGTTCGGGTACAGCTTGCGGCTGACGAAGTAGTCGTCTTCGAGCGCGATCTTCTCCAGCGCCATCGCCAGCTTGAACAGCGGGTCGTCGTGCAGGCCCAGCGCGGTCAGCACCTCGTGGCAGGTCTCGCGCATCAGCTTGGCGCGCGGGTCGTAGTTCTTGTAGACACGGTGGCCGAAGCCCATCAGCTTGACGCTGGAGTTCTTGTCCTTCACCTGCTTGATGAAGTCGCCGATCTTCTCGACGCCGCCGTTGCGCTGGATGTCCTCCAGCATGTTCAGCGCCGCCTCGTTGGCGCCGCCGTGTGCCGGGCCCCACAGGCATGCCACGCCGGCGGCGATGGCGGCGAAGGGGTTGGTCCCGGAGCTGCCGCACAGCCGCACCGTCGAGGTGCTGGCGTTCTGCTCGTGGTCGGCATGCAGGATGAAGATGCGGTCCATGGCGCGCACCAGCACGTCGTTGGGCACGTAGTCCTCGCACGGCGTGGCGAACATCATGCGCATGAAGTTGCCGGCGTAGCTGAGCTCGTTGCGCGGGTACATGTACGGCTGGCCGACGCCGTACTTGTAGGCCATCGCCACCAGCGTGGGCATCTTCGCGATCAGGCGGATCGCGGCGATGTCGCGGTGGCGCGGGTTGTTGATGTCGGTGCTGTCGTGATAGAAGGCCGACAGCGCACCCACCAGCCCGGTCATCACCGCCATCGGGTGCGCGTCGCGGCGGAAGCCGCGCAGGAAGAACTGCATCTGCTCGTTCACCATCGTGTGGTTGTTGACGAGCTTGTGGAAGGACTTCTGCTGCTCGGCGTTGGGCAGCTCGCCGTACAGCAGCAGGAAGCAGGTGTCGAGGAAGTCGCACTGCGTGGCCAGCTGCTCGATCGGGTAGCCGCGGTACAGCAGTTCGCCCTTGTCACCGTCGATGTAGGTGATCGTCGAGTTGCACGAAGCCGTGCTCAGGAAGCCGGGGTCGTAGGTGAATTTGCCGGTCTGCGCGTAAAGCTTGCGGATGTCGAGCACGTCCGGGCCGATGCTGCCCTTGTAGATCGGCATCTCCATCGACGGGCTGCCGTCGGAGAAGGTCAGCGTGGCTTTCACATCGGACAGGGACATCATGGCGCGATTCCTTCGCTAGTGTTAACGGGTGCGGGCTTGCGCAGCAGGTGCAGCACTTCGGCCACCTCGGGCCGGTCGAGCTCGCGGGGCAATTCGCTGCGCCCGAGCAGCAGATCGAGCAGATCGTTGTCGGACAGGTCCATCAGGCATTGCAAGCCGCGGGCCTGGCGCACGCTGAGGTCGCTTTCGTGGCGCCGGAAGAAGCGCTCGATGAACAGGTCGTTCTCGAGCAGGCCGCGGCGGCAGCCCCACTTCAGGCGGCTCAGGGATCGTTCGTCCAACAGTGTGTCCACGGCGTCGCTGGCTGGCGGCTGGCCTTCGTGGTACGAAGTCTGCACTCAGATTGTGCGCCGCACAATCATTTCCTTGATCTTGCCGATGGCGCGCGTCGGATTCAAGCCCTTCGGGCACACGTCGACGCAGTTCATGATGGTGTGGCAGCGGAACAGGCGGTACGGGTCCTCCAGGTTGTCGAGCCGGGCGGCGGTGTCCTGGTCGCGGCTGTCGACGATGAAGCGGTAGGCCTGGAGCAGGCCGGCCGGGCCGACGAACTTGTCGGGGTTCCACCAGAAGCTGGGGCAGCTGGTCGAGCAGCTGGCGCAGAGGATGCACTCGTACAGGCCGTTGAGCTCGTCGCGCTCCTCGGGCGACTGCAGCCGCTCCTTCTCGGGCGGCGGGGTGTCGTTCACCAGGTAGGGCTTGATCGAGTGGTACTGCGTGAAGAACTGCGTCATGTCGACGATCAGGTCGCGGATCACCGGCAGCCCGGGCAGCGGCTTGAGCACGATGGTGTCCGGCAGCGTGCGCATGTTGGTCAGGCAGGCCAGGCCGTTCTTGCCGTTGATGTTCATCGCGTCCGAGCCGCACACGCCTTCGCGGCAGGAACGGCGGAAGCTCAGGCTCGGGTCGACCGCCTTCAGCTTCATCAGCGCGTCGAGCAGCATGCGCTCGGAACCGTCCAGCTCCACCTGCAGCGTCTGCATGGCGGGCTTGGCGTCCTTGTCCGGGTCGTAGCGGTAGATCTGGAAGGTGCGTTGGGTCATGGCGGGGTCTCGGTCAGGTCGCGGCCGCGGGTGCGGGTCAGAAGGTGCGGACCTTCGGCGGCACGCTGTCCACGGTCAGCGGCTTGAGCTTCACGGGCTTGTACTCGAGCCGGTCACCGTCCGAGTACCACAGCGTGTGCTTCATCCACTGAGCGTCGTTGCGGCCGAGCGGGAACTCGGGGCTGTCGGCATAGTCGTCCACCGTGTGCGCGCCACGGCTTTCATGGCGCGCCGCGGCCGAGACGATGGTGGCGCGCGCAGCCTCGATCAGGTTCTCGACCTCCAGCGCCTCGATGCGCGCGGTGTTGAAGACCTTGCTCTTGTCCTTCAGCGTGATGCCCTTGGCGCGCTCGGCCAGCGCCGCGATCTTGGCCACGCCCTCGTCCATGCTCGCCTGGGTGCGGAAGACGCCGGCATGCTGCTGCATCGTGCTGCGGATGTCGTTGGCCACCGCCTGCGCGTATTCGCCGTCCGTGCTCGCGTCCAGCCGCGCCAGCCGCTGCAGCGTGCGCTCGGCCGCATCCGCGGGCAGCGGCTTGTGCGACCTGGTCTTGCCCACCTGGTCGATGATGTGCAGACCGGCGGCGCGACCGAAGACCAGCAGGTCGAGCAGCGAGTTGGTGCCCAGGCGGTTGGCGCCGTGCACGCTGACGCAGGAGCATTCGCCCACCGCATACAGGCCGTTCACCACGCTGTTCGGGTCGCCGTTCCTCGGCGCCACCACCTGGCCGTGGATGTTGGTCGGGATGCCGCCCATCTGGTAGTGGATGGTCGGCACCACCGGAATCGGCTCCTTGGTGATGTCGACGTTGGCGAAGTTGTGGCCGATCTCGAACACGCTGGGCAGGCGCTTCATGATCGTCTCTGCCCCCAGGTGCGTCATGTCGAGCTGGATGTAGTCCTTGTTCGGACCGCAGCCGCGCCCTTCCTTGATTTCCTGGTCCATGCAGCGGCTGACGAAGTCGCGCGGCGCCAGGTCCTTCAGCGTCGGCGCGTAGCGCTCCATGAAGCGTTCGCCGTTCACGTTGCGCAGGATCGCGCCCTCGCCGCGGCAGCCTTCGGTGAGCAGCACGCCGGCGTTGTGCACCCCCGTGGGGTGGAACTGCCAGAACTCCATGTCCTCCAGCGGCACGCCGGCGCGCGCCGCCATGCCCAGGCCGTCGCCGGTGTTGATGAAGGCGTTGGTGCTGGCGGCGAAGATGCGGCCTGCCCCGCCGGTGGCCAGCAGCGTGGTCTTGGCCTCGAAGAGGTGCAGCTCGCCGGTTTCCATCTCCAGCGCGGTGACGCCGACCACGTCGCCGTCGGCGTCGCGGATCAGGTCCAGCGCCATCCACTCGACGAAGAAGTGCGTGCGCGCCTTGACGTTCTGCTGGTACAGCGTGTGCAGCATCGCGTGGCCGGTGCGGTCGGCCGCGGCGCAGGCGCGCTGCACCGGCTTCTCGCCGTAGTTGGCGGTGTGGCCGCCGAAGGGGCGCTGGTAGATGGTGCCGTCCGGGTTGCGGTCGAAGGGCATGCCGAAGTGCTCGAGCTCGTAGACCACGTTCGGCGCCTCGCGGCACATGAACTCGATCGCGTCCTGGTCGCCGAGCCAGTCGCTGCCCTTGATGGTGTCGTAGAAATGGTAGTGCCAGTTGTCCTCGGACATGTTGCCCAGGCTGGCGCCGATGCCGCCCTGCGCCGCCACCGTGTGCGAGCGCGTCGGGAACACCTTGGACAGCACGGCCACGTTCAGGCCGGCGCGCGCCAGGCGCAGCGAGGCTTGCATGCCGGAGCCGCCGGCGCCGACGATGACGACGTCGAACCTGCGCTTGGAAATCGAAGGCGCTGCCATCTAAAGTCTCCAGATCACCTGGACCGCCCAACCGGCGCAGCCCACCAGCCACACGATGGTGAACACCTGCAGCGCCAGGCGCACGCCCACCGGCTTCACGTAGTCCATCCAGATGTCGCGCATGCCGACCCATGCGTGCAGGGCCATCGACACGATGACGACGAAGGTCAACACCTTCATCCACTGGCTGGCGAAGATGCCTGCCCACTTGTAGTACCCCATCTCGCCGGGCAGCAGCACCTGCACCACCAGGGCCAGCGTGAACAGGGCCATCAGCACCGCGGTGACGCGCTGGCTGAGCCAGTCTCGCGACCCGTAGTGCGCGCCGACGACGAGGCGCCGGGATCCGAAGTTTGCGCTCATGGCAGCCTCTTCTAGAACAGACCGAACAGCCTGGCGCCCAGCACCACGGTCAGCAGCAGGCTGCAGGCCAGCGTGATGACCGCGCTGCTGCGCCCCTGCTCCTTCGTGACGCTGTGGGTCGCGTCCATCCAGAGGTGGCGCACGCCGGCGATGAAGTGGTGCAGGTAGCCCCAGATCAGCCCCAGGCACACCAGCTTGAAGAACCAGCCGGGGAGGAAGCCCGCGCCCGAGGTGAAGACGCTGGCGAAGCGGTCGAAGGAGATTTCGCTGGTCAGGCTGTTGTCGAACAGCCAGATCACGAAGGGCAGCAGCAGGAACATCAGCGCACCGCTGACGCGGTGCAGGATCGACACGATGCCCGCGGGCGGGAGCCTGTAGCTGACGATCTGCGAGACGTGGATGTTGCGATAGACCGGGCGTTCCTTCAGCGTGTTGGCCATCATGTGTCCTGTTGTCGTTTGCCCGCCGTCCGTGCCACGCCGAGCCTGTCGATTTTATTTCAACCCGTGGTGCTTACAGGAAGCTTGGGGTGATGCGATGGCCCGTGCTCAATTGAGTTCGTTGCGATAGTAGTGGGCCTCGGTGCGGTACAGGCCGCGACGCAGCTCGACCGGCCGGTCCGCGTAGGTGAACGAACGGCGCTCCACCAGCAGCAACGGGGCGCCGCGCCCCACGCCCAGCACGCCGGCCTCCTCGTCGGACGCCGCGACCGCGCGGATCTTTTCCTCGGCGCGAATCATCTGCACGCCGAACTCGGCCTCGAACAGGCCGTACATCGGCCCGCGATAGGCCTGCAGCCGCTCGGCCGTCAGCCCCCTGAAGGGCCGCGCCGGAAGCCAGATGTCGTCGAGCACCACCGGCGTCTCGCCCGACAGCAGCAGCCGGCGCAACTGCAGCACGCCGTCGCCGGCCTTCAGGTCGAGCGCGCGCGCGATGTCGGCCGGCGCACGCTGGCGCTTGAAGTCGAGAAACCGGCGGCGCATCGCCTCGCGCGGCCCCTGGTCGGGCATCAGGCGGAGGAAGCGGTACTGCACCTGCGCTTCGGCATGGGTGGCAACAAAGGTGCCCTTGCCCTGGCGGCGCACCAGCAGCCCTTCGGCCGTGAGGGCGTCCAGCGCCTTGCGCACGGTGCCCTGGCTGACCTTGAAGCGCTGCGCCAGCTCGGGCTCCGCCGGCAGGGCCTCGCCGGCCTTCCACTCCCCCAGCGTCAGGCTGCGCACCAGCAGGCCGCGGATCTGCTGGTACAGCGGGCTGAAGGCCGGCGCCATGTCGGCGGGGACCTCGGCGCCGGGCAGGGACTTGGCGGCGGGCATGTGGCGATTGCAGCACAGGTGCCGCCCGTCGTCCACCGGCTGTTGACATATATCTTCTATAAGACATAAGAGTTAAGCTATGCTACGGGTGAACCCCAGGTCCCGGGCGCGCGCTGGCCTACACTTGCAGGCACGTCGCCGGGCGCGTGCCTTCGGCCCTTCCTCCACCCTTCACCCACGGAGTTCCCATGAGCAAGAAACCCGTCCGAGTCGCCGTCACCGGCGCCGCCGGCCAGATCGGCTATGCCCTGCTGTTCCGCATCGCCTCGGGCGAAATGCTGGGCAAGGACCAGCCCGTGATCCTGCAGCTGCTGGAAATCCCGGACGAGAAGGCGCAGAGCGCGCTGAAGGGCGTGATGATGGAGCTGGAAGACTGCGCCTTCCCGCTGCTGGCCGGCATGGAGGCGCACGGCTCGCCCGACACCGCCTTCAAGGACACGCAGTACGCGCTGCTGGTCGGCGCGCGCCCGCGCGGCCCCGGCATGGAGCGTGCCGACCTGCTGGCCGCCAACGCGCAGATCTTCACCGCGCAGGGCAAGGCGCTGGACAAGGTGGCCAGCCGCGACGTGCGCGTGCTGGTCGTCGGCAACCCGGCCAACACCAACGCCTACATCGCGATGAAGAGCGCGCCCTCGCTGGACCGCCGCAACTTCACTGCCATGCTGCGCCTGGACCACAACCGTGCCGCCAGCCAGCTGGCCGCCAAGACGGGCAAGAGCGTGGCCTCGATCAAGAAGCTGGCCGTGTGGGGCAACCACTCGCCGACCATGTACGCCGACTACCGCTTCGCCACCATCGATGGCGCCTCGGTCAAGGACATGATCGACGACCAGGCCTGGAACCGCGACGTGTTCCTGCCCACCGTCGGCAAACGCGGCGCCGCGATCATCGCCGCGCGCGGCCTGTCCTCGGCGGCCAGCGCAGCCAACGCCGCCATCGACCACATGCGCGACTGGGCGCTGGGCACCCACGGCGAATGG
>Ga0114939_10001448_pt1 | contig 18591 bp, 20 predicted proteins | sample AshMeaCrysSpring_FD_87196 | JGI IMG/M metagenome (GOLD analysis project Ga0114939, IMG submission 87196) | Groundwater microbial communities from Big Spring, Nevada to study Microbial Dark Matter (Phase II) - Ash Meadows Crystal Spring | ecosystem: Environmental > Aquatic > Deep subsurface >...
CAGCCACGCCGGCAACGTCGGCGCGGCGGCGCGCGCGATGAAGGTCATGGGCTTCTCGGACCTGGTGCTGGTGCAGCCGCGCTTCGACGACATGCTGTCGCGCGAGGAGGCGGTGGCCATGGCCAGCGGCGCGGCCGACATCCTGGTGCGGGCACGCGTCGTGAGCAGCCTCGACGAGGCGCTGGACGGCGTCCACCACGCCTGCGCCACGGCCATGACGCCGCGGGACTTCGGCCCGCCGACGCGCACGCCGCGCGACCATCTGCCGCCGCTGGCGGTGCGCGGCGAGCGCGTGGCCTTCGTGTTCGGCGCCGAGCGCGTGGGCCTGGGCAACGAGGACGTCTACCGCTGCCATGTCTGCCTCAGCATTCCCACCGACCCGGGCTACGGCTCGCTGAACCTGGCGCAGGCGGTGCAGCTGCTGGCCTACGAATGGCGCATCGCACTGGGCGGATTCGGGGTGCAGCCGCGCACGCCGGACCTCGCCCACGCCGACATGCGTGCCGTGCAGGGCGCCATCGACCACTGGGCGCGCGTGCTGGTGGACATCGGTTTTCTCGATCCGCAGGCGCCGAAGAAGCTCCTGCCCAGGTTGCAGCAGCTGGCCAACCGCGCCCAGCTGACCGAAGCCGAAGTGCACATCCTGCGCGGCATCGCACGCGCCGTCGAGACGCGGCGCTGACGCCGTCGGGCCTTCGATGCCCGGCCGTCGACGGGCGGTCGCCAGGCGCTCAGATCACGCCGTCCTTCTGCATCGTGCCGACGATCAGCTGCACGAACTGATCGATCATCTGGTAGACCGAGCTGGTGCCGGTGGCCGTGGTGGTGGCGGCGGACCACAGCACGGCGGCGTCCCTGGCGTCGAAGATGCGCGTGTCGGCATGCACGTTCTGCGTCGTCGTCACCTGCGGCGGGACGGCCGTGGCCCACATCGCGTTCTGGTAGGCGACGAATCCGCCCCAGCCGGGGCCCCAGGCGCCGCCCCAGCCCCAGCCGGGCCCCCAGGCCGGCCCCATGACCATGCCGGGCGACACGTTCACCTGCGTCGTCACGTTGACGATGCGCGTGACCATGGCGTGCGTCACGCCGGCCTGCTGCAGCACCTCGCGCAGCCGCTTCTCGCCGACCGGGCCCTCCTCGGGCAGGTGCTTGTAGGACTGCACGGCCTTCACGCCTGCCGCCTGCAGCGCGGCGACCATGCGGTCCTCGAAGAGGCGGCGGTTGGTCGAGTCGCTCACCGCGCACATCACCAGCAGCTGCCTCACGCCGCGCTGCCCCGCGGCCTGCGGGCTGACCCACTGCGCATCGAGCGTGGTCGGCGTGCTGGTGCAGCCCGAAAGCAGCATGCCCGCCGCGGCACCGACGAGGAGGATCGAACGACGCTTGACCATGAACCTGCCTTTCGCCAGCCTGCGCAACCAGGGGCCGCCAACGCGCCGGCCCGATGTGGTGAAGGGTATCTCATGCGCGGCCATCGGCCGAGCCGCAGCCGGCGTGAAAACCCGGCTCGGCTTACACTTTGCGCACCTCCTTCGGAAGCCGCCATGTTCAGCCGTCTGCGTGAAGACATCTCCTGCATCCTCGAGCGCGACCCCGCGGCGCGTTCGACCTGGGAGGTGCTGACCTGCTACCCCGGCCTGCATGCGCTGCTCATGCACCGCTGGGCGCATGCCTGCTGGACCAACGGCCTGCGCTGGCTGGGTCGTTTCATCTCGCACCTGGCGCGCTTCCTCACGGGCATCGAGATCCACCCCGGCGCCAAGGTGGGCCGCCGCGTGTTCATCGACCACGGCATGGGCATCGTCATCGGCGAGACGGCCGAGATCGGCGATGAATGCACCATCTACCAGGGCGTCACGCTCGGCGGCACCTCGCTGTACAAGGGCGCCAAGCGGCATCCGACGCTGGGCCGCGGCGTCGTCGTCAGCGCGGGCGCCAAGGTGCTGGGCGGCTTCACCGTCGGCGACGGCGCGCGCGTCGGATCGAACGCCGTGCTGCTCAAGCCGGTGCCGGCGGGCGCCACCGCAGTAGGCATCCCGGCACGCATCATCGAGGCCAAGGCCGACGCCAGGCGCGAGGAGGCCTCGGCGCGCATGGGCTTCTCGGCCTACGGCCTGACGCAGGGCGACGACCCGGTGTCGCTGGCGATGAAGGGCCTGATCGACACCACTGCGTCGCAGGAGCACCAGATCGCGCTGCTGTGGCAGGCGATCGAGAAGCTGTCGGCCGGTGCGCGCGAACTGCCCGGCGCGCCCTGCGTGCCGCTGGACGCGCACACCACCGAGCAGTTCGACGCCGAGCGCCTGAACCGCCTGGTCAAGTAGGCCGGCGCACGGCCGACTTGGGCCGGAAGGCCTTGCACAGAGCCGGGTCGGTTTCCAGGTACGGACCACCGATCAGGTCGATGCAATAGGGCACCGCGGCAAAGATGCCCGGCACGGGCGGCTCGGCTTCGGGCAGGCCCTGCAGCGTCTCGGCGATGGCCTTGGGCTGGCCGGGCAGGTTGACGATCAGTGCCTTGCCGCGGATCACCGCCACCTGGCGCGACAGGATCGCCGTCGGGACGAAGGCCAGGCTGATCTGGCGCATCTGCTCGCCGAAGCCGGGCATGAGCTTGTGCGCCACGGCCAGCGTGGCCTCGGGCGTGACGTCACGCGGCGCGGGGCCGGTGCCACCGGTGGTCAGCACCAGGTCGCAGCCGGCCTCGTCCACCAGTGCGCACAGCGTGGCGCGGATCTGCTCCTGGTCGTCGGCAATCAGCCGCGTCTCCCATTCGATCGGGTTGCGCAGCGCGCGCCCCAGCCAGTCCTGCAGCGCGGGGATGCCCTGGTCGGCGTAGACGCCGGACGATGCGCGGTCGCTGGTCGACACCAGGCCGATGCGGACGGGGTCAAGGCTGCTCATGGGGCGGATCTCGGCGATGGGTTGGAGTCGATGGCGGCGGCGGCGCAATGGCGCGTCTCATCCGTCGCGGTCCGAAAGCAAGGGGCGTATGAACTGGAAAAGTTCGCGCTGGCTGCGCGGGTTGCGTCGATCCGGCGGCAATGCGGCCTCGCGCCGGGCGGCGCGCACCAGGCTGCGCAGCCGCTGCGCATCGCAATCGGCATGGTCGCGCAGCCAGCGCGTCAGCGCATCGTCGTCCGCGAGCATCGCGTCGCGCCAGCGTTCGGCCTCGTGCAGCAGCAGCGTGTCGCGAGCCGAACCGAGCCGGGACTCGGCCACCGCTTCGAGCAGCGGCTCGGCGTCGACCTCGCGCATCAGCTTGCCCACGTACTGCAGCTGGCGCCGGCGCCCTTCGTGGGTGCGCGTCTGCCGGAACTGCCGCAGCGCGTCCAGCAGACGCTCCGGCAGGGCCAGCCGCGCCAGCCGCTCGTCGGGCAGCTCGGCCAGCGCCAGGCCCAGCTTCTGCAGTTCGTGCGACTGCTGCTTGAGCCGCGTCTTGCTCGGCGCCTCGGCGTCGTCCCGCGCGGGCGCGGCCGCGCTGTGGTCGGCGTGTCTGGGGCGAGGCATGCGGCGAGCGACGGGGCGATGCGGCGGGGGTGCTCGGTATCATAGTGCCCACCCTGACAGCTCTTTTTCCAGACCCACGATGTCGCGACCCCAGGCCGAGCACGGCTTCTCGTACCCGCGCGAGCGGTTCCAGCAGATCGTCGAGGATTGCCTGCGCCTGGCACGCGACATCGGCGCCACCGATGCCAGTGTCGAGGTGTCCGAAGGCGCCGGCCTGTCGGTGTCGGTGCGCAAGGGCAAGCTGGAAAACGTCGAGCGCAACCGGGACAAGTCGCTCGGCGTCAGCGTCTACATCGGCCAGCGCCGCGGCAACGCCAGCAGCTCCGATTTCTCGCCCGAGGCCTTGCGGCAGACGGTGCGCGCGGCCTACGACATCGCGCGCTTCACCGCCGAGGACCCGGTGGCCGGCTTGCCGGATGCAGAGGACCTGGCGACGCCGGCCGAGGCGGCTCGCGACCTGCGATTGTTTTTTCCGTGGGACATCGATGCGCAGGGTGCTGCCGACCTGGCCCGGCGCTGCGAGGGCGCGGCGCTGGCCACCGACCGGCGCGTCACCAACTCGGAAGGCGCCGGCGTGTCGGCGCAGCAGTCGCATTTCTGGGCGGGCAACTCGCGGGGCTTCCGCGGCGGCTATGCATCGTCTCGGCACTACCTGTCCGTCGCGCCGATCGCCGGCCGCGGCGCGGGCATGCAGCGCGATGCCTGGTACAGCTCGATGCGCGACGCGCGCGAGCTTTCCGCGCCCGAGGCGGTGGGCCGCTATGCCGCGGAACGCGCGTTGTCGCGCCTGAATTCGCGCAAGGTGGCCACCTGCGAGGTGCCGGTGCTGTTCGAGGCGCCGATCGCCAGCAGCCTGCTGGGCGCCTATGTGCAGGCCACCAGCGGCGGCTCGCTTTACCGCAAGGCCAGCTTCCTGCTCGACAGCCTGGGCCAGCGCGTCCTGCCCGAGCACGTGGACATCGACGAGGATCCGCACATCCCGCGCGGCAAGGGCAGCGCCCCCTTCGACGACGAAGGCGTGCGCACGCTGGCCCGCCGCGTGGTGGAGCGGGGCGTGGTGCAAAGCTACTTCCTGTCCAGCTACTCGGCGCGCAAGCTGGGCCTGCGCACCACCGGCCACGCCGGCGGCTCGCAGAACCTGGCGCTGCGCAGCCGCCTGACGCGGCCCGAGGACGACCTGGAGGCGATGCTGCGCAAGCTGGGCCGCGGCCTGTTCGTCACCGAGCTGATGGGCCAGGGCGTCAACTACGTCACCGGCGACTATTCGCGCGGCGCCGCCGGCTTCTGGGTGGAGGGCGGGCGCATCGCCTTTCCGGTGCACGAGGTCACCATCGCCGGCAACCTGAAGCAGATGTTCCAGGACCTGGCGTCGATCGGCGCCGACGTCTACACGCAGGGCAGCAAGTCCTGCGGCTCGGTGCTGATCGCGCGCATGAAGCTCGCCGGCAGCTGAGACGCGACGACCTGTCGCGGACCTTCCGGCTCATCCGCCGGCGACTCGGCGATAACCCTGAGCTGCAGAGGCCGGAAGGTCCCTCTGCGCACGGGTAAACACCACGCGAACCCGCAGGGAGCGACCCTAGAATTTTGCTCGCCTGACTTTCACTCACTCGACACAAGGAGTCTTTTCTCATGGAGCGACGTCTATTCGTACGCGGCGCCGGGGTTGCCGGCATTCTGGCCGCCGGCACCGCCCCGGCCATCGTGCATGCCCAGGCGAACATCCGCTGGCGCATCGCCTCCAGCTTCCCCAAGTCGCTCGACACGCTGTTCGGCGTGTGCGATGTCTTCGCCGCGCACATGAAGGACATGAGCGGTGGCAAGTTCATCATCACCACCCATGCCGCGGGCGAGCTGATGCCGGCCTTCGGCGTGCTCGACGGCGTGTCCAACGGCACGGTCGAGATGGCCAACACGGCGCCGTACTACTTCTTCGGCAAGGACCCGACCTACGCGCTGGACTGCGCGATCCCGTTCGGGCTGAACTACCGGCAGATGAACGCCTGGATGTACGAGGGCAACGGCATGAAGCTGCTGCGCGAGTTCTATGCCAAGGTGGGCATCGTCAACTTCCCGATGGGCAACACCGGCGCGCAGATGGGCGGCTGGTACCGCAAGGAGATCAAGTCGGTCGCCGATCTGAAGGGACTGAAGTTCCGCGCCGGCGGCTTTGCCGGCAAGGTGCTCGAGCGCCTGGGCGTCGTGCCGCAGAACATCCCCGGCGGCGAGATCTACCAGGCGCTCGAGAAGGGAACCATCGACGCCGCCGAATGGGTGGGACCGTACGACGACCAGAAGCTGGGCTTCAACAAGGTGGCGCCGTTCTACTACTACCCCGGCTGGTGGGAGGGTGGGCCGCAGCTGTCGCTCTACGTCAACCAGAAGGCCTACGAGGGCCTGTCCTCGGAATACAAGGCCATGATCGAAGCCGCGTCGCAGGCTGCAGGCACGGACATGATGGCCAAGTACGACTACCGCAACCCGGCTGCGCTGAAGACGCTGGTGGCGGGCGGTACCAAGCTGCAGCGCTTCCCGAAGGACGTCATGGACGGGGCCTTCAAGGCGGCGATGGAAGTCTACGCCGAGTTGAACGCATCGAACCCGGCGTGGAAGAAGATCTACGACGACTACTCGAACTACCGCCGCGATGCGAACCTTTGGTTCCGCTTCACCGAATCGGCCTTCGACGATTTCATGCAGTCGCAGAAGCTCTGAGCTCGGTCTGCCGCACCGGGCCCGCCCCCGGCCGAGAAAAGCCCCGCCTGAGCGGGGCTTTTTTTCGGCCGGCTCCCGCGCCGGCCGCGGCTACTTCTTGTTCTGATCCTGCTTCAGCGCATCGAGCAGGCCCTTCATCGGGTCGTCCTTCTCGCCACCGGGCTCCGAGGCAGCCTTGTCGGCGGCCTCGTTCTTCTCGATCATGATCTGCTGCAGCGCCTTGTCGGCATCTATGAGCTCGACCTTCTCGATGCCGCCGGTGACCAGCGTCGGCACCATGATCACCACCGCCACCATGATCAGCTGCAGCACGATGAAGGCGATCGAGCCCTTGTAGATCTGCGGTGTGGTGACCGCGGGGATCCTGGCTCCGGTGATGCGGTCCTGGTAGTCAGTCTTGGCGGCGACGCTGCGCAGGTAGAACAGCGCGAAGCCGAAGGGCGGCGTCAGGAACGAGGTCTGCAGGTTCATCGCGATGATCACGCCGAACCAGATCAGTGTCATCTCCGGCGGCGTGCCCGGCGGCAGCAGGCCGCCGAGCATCTTGTCGGCCACCGGCGCCAGGATCGGGACGACGATGAAGGCGATCTCGAAGAAGTCGATGAACATCCCGAGGATGAAAATCAGGAGGTTGACGACGATGAGGAAGCCGATCGCGCCGCCAGGCATGTTGTCGAACAGGTGCTCCACCCAGATGTGGCCGTCGGCGGCGTTGAAGGTGAAGCTGAAGACGGTGGAGCCGACCAGGATGAAGAGCACGAAGCAGGACAGCCGCGCCGTGCTGTCCAGCGCCTGCACCAGCAGCGGCCCGTTCAGCCGGCGGCGCGACACCGCCATGATCAGCGCACCCACCGCGCCCATCGCGCCGCCTTCGGTGGGTGTGGCGATGCCCAGGAAGATGGTGCCCAGCACCAGGAAGATCAGCACCAGCGGCGGGATCAGCACGAAGGTGACCTGCTCGGTCAGGCGCGACAGCAGGCCGATCTTGAAGACCCGGTTGATGATGGCCAGCACCAGTGCCAGGAAGGAGGCCACCGTCATCGACAGGATGACCACCTCGTCCCCAGGCGCCGGGAGCTGCCTGCCGACCAGAGGGTTGATCACCATCTGGTGCACGCGCGACCAGGCGTAGCCCGCCGCCGCGCACAGCGCGAACAGCACCAGCAGCGAACGGTGGCCGCTGGAGCCGTCGGGTTCTCGGTAGATGCGCGCCTCGGCCGGCAGCGCCGGCACCCAGGATGGCTTGAACAGCGCCACGAGGACGACGAACAGCAGGTACAGCCCGACCAGCAGCAGGCCAGGGACCAGCGCGCCGGCATACATGTCGCCGACCGAGCGGCCCAGCTGGTCGGCCAGCACGATCAGCACCAGCGACGGCGGGATCGCCTGTGCCAGCGTGCCCGAGGCGGTGATGGTGCCGGTGGCGATGGTGCGGTTGTAGCCGTAGCGCAGCATGATCGGCAGCGAGATCAGACCCATGCTGATCACCGCGGCGGCGACCACGCCGGTGGTGGCGGCGAGCAGCGCGCCGACCAGGATCACCGCGATCGCGAGGCCGCCGCGCACCGGGCCGAACACCTGGCCCACCGTCTCGAGCAGATCCTCTGCCATGCCGGAACGCTCGAGGATGATGCCCATGAGCGTGAAGAAGGGGATCGCCAACAGCGTGTCGTTCTGCATGATGCCGAACACGCGCTGCGGCAGCGCCTGGAACAGCGTGCCGCCGAACAGGCCCGCCTCCATGCCGATGAAGCCGAACAGCAGCCCGGTGGCCGCCAGTCCGAAGGCCACCGGAATGCCCGACAGCAGAAAGACGAACAGCCCCGCGAACATCAGCGGGACGAAATTCTGGGCGAGGAAGCCGGTTTCCATGTCAGCGGGCCCCGGCCTGCTTCTTGGCGGCTTCGGCAGCCAGCTCCTCGGCGAGCAGCTCTTCGTCGGACTTGCCGGTCTCGACGCTGATCGGCTCGGGAACGAGGCCGCGCAGGTAGGCCACGCGCTTGATCAGCTCGGACAGCGACTGCACCAGCAGGATGGAGAAGCCGACCGGCACCAGCAGGTAGACGGGCCAGCGGATCAAACCGCCGGCGTTCGACGACATCTCGCCGGTGTTCCAGGCGTTGACGAAGAAGGGCCAGCTCAGCGAGATCAGGATCAGGCAGAGTGGAATCACGAAGACCACGATGCCGAGGATGTCGATGACGGCGTTGGCGCGCTTGGACAGCTTGGAGGAGATGAAGTCGATGCGCACGTGCGCGTTGCGCAGGAAGGCATAGCCGGCGCCGAGCATGAACACCGCGGCGAACAGGTACCACTGGACTTCCAGATAGGCGTTCGAGCCGATGTTGAAGGCTTTGCGCACGATGGCATTGGCCGCGCTGATCAGCACCGTCGCCAGCACCAGCCAGCGGATCAATTTCCCGATCAGCTCGTTGAAGCCGTCGATGGTTCTGGACAAGCCCAGCAAGGCGGTCATGTGCGCGCTCCGTTGCATGCCCCGCGCGCGGACCGGAACGCCCGTCGCTGCCGATGGCAGTGCGCGATTCTAGGCAGTGCCCTTCGCCGGGCAGCCCGTAGTTACCGCAATGGCGTACCGCGCATCCGGGGGGGGGACGGGGCGGGCCCGTGGCCTCAGCCCAGGGCCTGAGCCGCGTGGTACAGGCGGGTCGAGCGTGCGCCGGAACGGCAGAACAGCAGCATCGGCCGGGGCAGCTCCTTGCAAAGCGCGGCGAAGGCGGCAATCTCCTCCGGCGACTGGTGCGCGCTGCTCACCGGGAGGTGGCGGTACTCCAGGCCCGCGGCACGGGCCGCGGCTTCGATCTGCGCGCTGGTCGGCTGGCCGGCGTCGCCCTCGAAGTCAGGACGGTTGTTGACCACGCTGCGGAAGCCGGCCCGGGCCGCTGCGGCCATGGCGTCCGGATGCAGTTGGGGCGCCACGCAGACGTCGGTGTCGATGGCGTGCAGGGGCAGGGCGGTGCTCATGGCCGGACCCTCATTTCGACAGTGCCTGCCTGACCGCGGCCGACACCGACGCCATGTCGGCCCTGCCCGCCAGATGGGCCTTCGCCGCAGCCATCACCTTGCCCATGTCGCCCGGGCCCGAGGCTCCGAGCGTCGCGACGATCGCCGCAATCGCCGCAACGACCTCGTCGGCGCTCATGCGCTGCGGCAGGTAGGCCTCCAGCACCTGGATCTCGCTGCTTTCTTTGGCCGCGAGGTCGCTGCGGCCGCCTTGCGTAAATGCGGCAACCGAATCGCGCCGCTGCTTGATCAGCTTGTCGACGAGGCCGATGACCGCGGCGTCGTCGAGTTCGATGCGCTCGTCCACCTCGCGCTGCTTGCAGGCTGCCAGAAGCATGCGGATGGTCGAAAGCCGTTCGGTGTCCTTGGCCCGCATCGCGGCCTTCATGTCTTCGGTGATGCGCTCTTTGAGGCTCACTTCATGCTCTCCCGACAAGAGAACGAGCCCGCGGCGAACAGTGCCTACGGGCTCGTCGGCGGAGATCGGCGGGCGGTCAGAACAGCTTCTTCGGCAGCTGCATGCTGCGCACGCGCTTGTAGTGCCGCTTCACCGCCGCCGCCTTCTTGCGCTTGCGCTCGGCGGTGGGCTTCTCGTAAAACTCGCGCGCGCGCAGCTCGGTCAACAGGCCGATCTTCTCGATAGTGCGCTTGAAGCGGCGCAGGGCGACATCGAAGGGCTCGTTCTCTTTGACACGAATCGTGGTCATGAATCCTCTGGGGCTGTCTTGGCGATGCTGGCCTGGAGCAGGCTCCAGGTCGAAAAGCTTTTAATTCTAGCCTGAAAGCGAGTCCAAGTCCATGCCCGCCGGCATTCCTGTCCTGTCGTCCTGGGGTACTGTCCCGGCGCGCCTGCCGACGCGGCGCGGCGCCGAAGTCCGCACCCCGGGTGCGGTGCGACCACCTTCCGGCAGGCGGCGGGCCGGGGCGCGCCGGCACGCTGGGCTTCCAGTCGCCCGGCCGGATCGAATCGACCGAAGGGAGCACGAGGCACGGGTGCAGGTTCCGCCAATCGTGCCAAAGTCATGCACGAGTGGGCATTCGCGGCGGCAGCCGGCGTCGTCGCCATCGCAGCCGGGCGCGCCGGGCGACTACCATAGCGCGCCCGTTCAAGTTAGGGATTCCGGAGAGCCAGCTCGACGCGTGCCTTGATCTGCCGCACGCAACGAACCAAGATCGCCAACCCGGGCTGCCCGGGCAAGTCCCTCACGCCTCGCCGCCCATGCAAACCACCCAGCCCAGCATCGAGCCCGACCGCGGCGGCGCAGTGGGGACCGAGTTCGGTCCCGTGCTGGCCAGGGTGCTGGATGCTTGGCTGTCGCGCCAGGGTGCGCTGCTGTCGGTCAAGGACGCTGCCAGCGGCCGCTATGTCTACGTCAACGAGGCGATGGCGAGGTTCCTGGGCCGAAGCACGGACGAAGTCTGCGGCCGCGGCGACGCCGAACTGGTCGACCCAGGGCTGGCCACGAGCTGGCGTGCGTCGGAGCAGGCGGCGATGGCACAGTCCCACCCGGTGAGCAGCGAGCATCGCTTCGAATGGGCGGGGCAGCGGCATGACTTCGCCGTGCTGCGCATGGCGGTCGAGGGAGGCGCCGAAGGCAGGCGCTGGCTCTGCGCCGTGTGGACCGACCAGACGCCTCACCGGCATCGCGAATCGCAACTGCGCGCGGCGCTCGAACAGCTCGAGGAGCAGCAGCGCGCCAACGAGAAGCTGCGCCTGGAGCTCACGGACCAGGGGCTGCGCGACACGGCGACGGGCCTCTATACCCGGCCGCACTTCGAAGACCAGCTGCGCCGCGAAGTCGATCTGTCGACCCGCGAGCACCGGGAGTTCGCGCTGGTGTTCATCGAGATCGACCCCTTCAACGACCGCGTGCACGATCTCGGCGCGCTGGCCGAGGCCCGCATCTTCGAGGCCATGGGGCGCCTGCTTCGCGGCAACACCCGGGCCATGGACGCGTCGTGCCGAATCGACGAGCGCCGCTTCGCCGTGCTGTTGTCGGGCGTAGGGCTCGCGACAGCTCATTCACGCATGGAAGGGTTGCGCCGTCAGTGCGCCACGCAGATCGTCGTGCTCAACGGCCAGGAGCTCGGCTTCAGCGTGTCGATGGGCGTGGCCAGCTTTCCCCACACGGCGGCCTCGCAGCAGGAGCTGCTGGCGGCTTGCGAAGGCGCGCTGGCCGAGGCCCGGCGCCGCGGCGGCAACCACCTGGCGCTGGCAAGCATCCGCTTCGAGACCGGTTGAGTCCGCGGCAGGCGGCGCTACGCCGTCAGTGCGCGGTAGACCATGTAGGCGGCCAGGCAGAACAACACCAGCGCGAAGCGCTGCCTCAGCTGAACCACCGGCATGGCATGCGCGACACGGGCGCCGAGCGGCGCCATGCACGCGCTGGCTGCCGACACGATCAGCAGCGCCGGCAGGTAAAGGTAGCCGAACGCGCCGGGCAGCGCGGGCGGCAAGGCCCAGCCGCTGACCAGGTAGCCGGCGGTGCTGGCCAGTGCCACCGGCAGACCCAGTGCCGCGCTGGTCGCGACCACCTGGTGCATCGGCACGTTGCACCAGCTCATGAACGGCGAGGCGATGAACGCCCCGCCTGCGCCGACCAGCCCCGAGAGCAGCCCGATGCTGCCACCCAGGGCGAGCTGACCCGGGACGCCCGGCATCCGGCGGCCGGGCGCGGGCAGGCGGTTGCGCATCATCTGCGCCGCCGAGACGCTGATGAACAGGGCGAACAGCAGCCCGAGCTCAGGCCCCTTGAGCCACGCGAACACGCCGGCGCCGGCAATCAGCCCGCCGGCGAAGATGCCCGGAGCGATGCCGCGCACCAGGTCCCAGCGCACGGCTCCACGGCGCTGGTGGGCGCGGATGCTGGACAGCGAGGTGAAGACGATCGTGGCCATCGACGTGGCCACCGCCATCTTGATGGCCAGGCCGGCGGGCACGTCCTTGCGCGACAGGATGAAGGTCAGGAAGGGCACCTGCATCATGCCGCCGCCCACGCCCAGCATGCCGGCGAGGAAACCGGCGCAGAGGCCGAGCGCGACCAGTTCGGCCGCCAGCCACAAGTCGAAGGGCATCAGCGCCCGAGCAGCCGGCCCACCGCGCGCCACTCCTCGGCCGTGACGGGCGTGATCGACAGGCGGTTGCCGGGCGCGAGCACGCGCATCGACGCCAGTCCAGGGGCCGTGCGCATCTCCCGCAGCGGCAGCAGCCTCGTCTTGCGCACCAGCGCGACATCGATCTGCACCCAGCGCGGCTTGTCGCGCGTGGCCTTGGGGTCGAAATAGTCACTGGAAGGGTCGAACTGGGTCTCGTCGGGGCAGGGCGCGCCGGCGATGCGCGCCAGGCCTGCCACGCCTGGCTCGGCACAAGACGAGTGATAGAAAAGCACGCCGTCGCCGACGCGCATGTCATCGCGCATGAAGTTGCGCGCCTGGTAGTTGCGCACGCCGGTCCACGGCAGCACCTGGCCGGAGGCGGCCTGGAGGTCGTCGATCGAGACCTCGTCGGGCTCGCTCTTCATCAACCAGTAGCGGGGCATGTGCGAAGCGAAGGCGAAGGGTGTCCGTCGCGAACCAGGAGCCGCATTCCTGAACCCAGGGGAAGTTCAGGTGGGCGAGGTCAGCAAGGCATCGGGTTCATCTGACGCGAGACGATCACACCAGCCAGGCGATGTTCCAAGCCCTTGCTCATAGAGCATCGGTTCAAGGAAATATAAGACTCCCGCGAACGCGACGGACGAGTCCATTCTAGGGCCGCCCTGCGCAGCGCGCTGCAGCCGATGTCACAGCAGCTGCCCGTCGTCGCCCAGCGCGGCGTCGACGCGCTGGATCAGCGCGTCCAGTTCGGCCTCAGCCGCGTCGGGGCCCCATGGCGACCTCGCTTCTTGCTCGACCGGCGCGACCGCCATGGAGGCCGCACGCTGCGAACGATCGGCCAGCTGGTAGGCCAGGTTCAACGCTGCGAGCACGGCGATGCGCTCGCGCGCCTTGACCTTGCCGGCGTCGCGGATGGCGCTCATTTCCCTGTCGACGCTGGCCACCGCTGCGCTGAGCAGTGCCTCGCCGCCGTCGGGGCAGCCGAGGATGTAGCTCTGGCCCAGGATGGTGACTTCGCGCTGCTTCACGGGCCGGCCCCCGCATTGCCGTTGCCCGTGGGCAGGCGCTCGAGCAGCACGTCGATGCGCGCGCGCGCGGCGCTCAGCCGTGAACGCAGGCTGTCGCGCTCGCTCGCCAGCGCTGCCACCTGTTGCTCGAGCAGCTCATTCGTGCGCTTGAGTTCCTCATGCCGCAGCAGCAGCCTTTCGACGCGTTCGGCCAAGTCTTGCAGCTTCGACATGGAAGGATGGGGTTTGCGCAAGACATTGTAGGGCGCGGCCCACCGCCGGCGTAAGCGCCGGAGGGGGTGGTCGCGTCATTTCGCCACGCCGGCGGCGCGCGCGTGGTCGCAGAAACGGGCCACGCTGCAGCGCTCGCACTGCGGCCGGCGCGCCAGGCAGACGTAGCGGCCGTGCAGGATCAGCCAATGGTGGGCATGCTGCCGGTAGGGTTCGGGCACGCGCCGTTCCAGCCCGGCCTCGACCTCGGCCGGCGTGCGTCCCGGGGCCAGCCCGGTGCGGTTGGCGACGCGAAACACGTGCGTGTCCACCGCAAAGGTGGGTTCGCCGAAGGCCACGTTCAACACCACGTTGGCGGTCTTGCGGCCGACACCGGGCAGCGCCTGCAGCGCCTCGAGGCTGCGCGGCACCTGCCCGCCATGGCGCTCGACCAGCAGCTGGCAGGTGGAGACCAGGTTGCGGGCCTTGGTGCGGTACAGGCCGATCGTGCGGATGTACGGCTCCAGCCCCTCGACGCCCAGCGCCAGCATGCGCTGCGGCGTGTCGGCCACCGCGAAGAGGCGGCGGGTCGCCTTGTTGACGCCGGCATCGGTCGCCTGCGCGGACAACAGCACCGCGGCCAGCAGTTCGAAGACGCTGCTGAATTCCAGCTCGGTCACCGGCTCCGGGTTGGCGGCGGCGAGCGTGGCGAAGAAGTTCAGGACCTGGTCGTCGTTCATCGTGGTGGCAATGGCAGGTGGCAGCGTCCGATGCGCCGGCTTCGCAGCGTCATATCAATCGCTCCGCCGCGCTTCGCGCGACGCGCGAGACGTCCACCCGACGCGTCGGGTGACCGCCGCGGACCCGGCTACGCCGCTCCGCGGACGGTGCCCCGACGAGCGGGCGGCCGCAGGCCGATGCGGGTGGTGCACGTCAGGACTTTCGCGCGGCGCGCGAACGCGCCAGCGCGGCCTCGATCACGGCACGCTTGCGCTCCAGCAGCTCCGGATCGGTGATGTGCGACTGGCCAGCCAGGTCCGCCAGCTTGGCCTGGGCCTTCGCCGCCAGGCGCTCGTCGTTCTCGCGGCGTTCGCGTTCCAGGCGCAGGCGGTGGAAGGCGTAGCGCTCGCGTGCCTCGTCGGCCTGCGCCTGGCTCCACGCGCCCCAACCCGTACGCGCCCCGGTGACCTCGACCGTTTCGATGCAATCCACCGGGCACACCGGCAGACACAGGTCGCAGCCCGTGCACTGCGCTTCGATCACGGTATGCATCTGCTTCGACGCGCCGACGATGCAGTCGACCGGGCAGGCCTTCAGGCACAGCGTGCAGCCGATGCACCAGGCCTCGTCGATCACGGCCACGCGGCGCGGTGCCTCGACGCCATGCGCCGGGTCCAGCGGCTGAATCGGCTGTGCGGTCAACGCGGCGAGCCGCACGATGCCTTCGGCACCGCCGGGCGGACAGCGATTGATGGGCGCCTGACCGGCGGCAATGGCCTCGGCATAGCCGCGGCAGTCGGGGTAGCCACAGCGCGTGCACTGCGTCTGCGGCAGCAGCGCGTCGATGCGGCCGGCCCAGGCGGCCCCGCGTCCTGCTGCGGCGGTCTCGTTCACTGCGCCATCGTGCCTGGTGCAGCGTTCCGTCCTAGGCAGCCCATGGAGCCGTGCATTCGACGCCCTGGCGTGGTTGCAAATGCGCGCGAACCGCACGCGCACCGCCGCCGATTGCGCCTGGCGAGGACGAAAGATGCATCGGACTTCTCGATTGCCGTGCAGCGTCGGACACGGCACTAGCGCTTGCGCGCCGGCGAACGCGAGAGTCTTGCCGGCTTGGCGGAGCCGTTGGCGCGGCGCGTCGCGGCCCGGGGCGCGGGCGCGATGCCCATGCCCTTGTCGTAGTCGGCAATGAACGACCGGACGCGCGGGTAGACCATCTCGCGCCAGCGCCGGCCGGAGAAGATGCCGTAGTGACCGGCGCCCTCGACGTCGTAGTGGAAGCGGTGCTCGGCCGGGATGCCGCTGCACAGGTCGAGCGCCGCCTTGGTCTGGCCCGCCCCAGAGATGTCGTCGAGTTCGCCCTCGATGGTCAGCAGCGCCGTGCCGCGGATGTCCTGCGGACGCACCTGCTGGCCGTCGACGGTCCAGGTGCCGTTGACCAGTGCGAACTCCTGGAAGACCCGCTTGATCGTGTCGAGGTAGTACTCGGCCGGCATGTCCAGCACGGCGTTGTACTCGTCGTAGAACTCGCGGTGCGACTCGGCGCTTTCCTCGTCGCCGCGCACCAGGTCGAGGAAGTAGTCGTAGTGCGAATTCACGTGACGGTCGGGGTTCATCGCCACGAAGCCGGAATATTGCAGGAAGCCGGGGTAGACGCGCCGGCCCGCGCCCGGATAGTTCTGCGGCACCCGGTAGATGACGCTGTTCTCGAACCACTGGTGGCTCTTCTCCATCGCCAGGTTGTTGACCGCCGTCGGGCTCTTGCGCGCGTCGATCGGCCCGCCCATCATGGTCATCGTGACCGGGGTGGGCTCGCCGCGGCTGGCCATCAGCGACACGGCGGCCAGCACCGGTACCGTCGGCTGGCATACCGAGATCACGTGGGCGTGCGTGCCGACATGGCGGATGAATTCCTGCACATAGGCGACATAGTCGTCCAGGTGGAAGGGGCCGGCCTCTGCCGGCACCATGCGCGCGTCGGTCCAGTCGGTGATGAAGACCTTGTGATCGTGGAGCAGGCTGCGCACGGTGTCGCGCAGCAGGGTCGAGTGGTGGCCGGACAGCGGCGCCACCACCAGCACCGTCGGCTGCGACTTCATCATTTCGAGTGCTGCCGGGTTGTCGGTGAAGCGCTTGAAGCGCAGCAGGCGGCAGAACGGCTTCTGCAGGGCGACGCGCTGCTGCACTGCCACCTCGATGCCGCCGACGGTGGCGGTGTTGATGCCGAACTGCGGCTTCTCGTAGTCCTTGGCAAGGCGGTGCATCAGGTCGAGGCCGGCCGAGATCCGCTGCGACAACGGCGTGTGCGTGAACGGCGACAACGGGTGGTTGTAGAGCTTGGCCGAGGCACTGGCGAACTCGGAGAACGGCGCCATCAGCGCACGTTGGGTTTCATACCATTGATAAAGCATCGGATGGGGCCCGGTTGTAAGGGTTCGGCTTGGCGCACACGCAAACGGCGGGCGCCGTCCGGGACGCGCTGCAGTCGCTTATGGTGCAACGCACCAATTATGTTCCTTATGGCCGGTCCGCGCCACCGTCGAAGCCTGCCGCGCCGGTCGCCATGCGGAACGGCCCGCGGAGCGCATTGAACCGACGCCGTACCGGCGCCATTCGGGAAACAGGTTCTCAGACCACCCGGGCGATCGCCGCCGCTACCGGGCCGAGGTTGCGCTCGTTCAGCGCCGCTACGCAGATACGGCCGGAATCGATGCCATAGACGCCGAATTCGTTGCGCAGGCGCTGCATCTGTTCGGCGCTCAGGCCGGAATAGCTGAACATGCCCTTCTGGCGCAGGATGAAGCTCAGGTCCTGCCGGACCCCGGCCTCGGCCAGCCGCTTCACCAGCGCCTCGCGCATGCGCTTGATGCGGGTGCGCATGCCGGCCAGTTCGTCCTCCCACATCTTGCGCAAGGCCGGCGTCGTCAGCACCAGCGACACCACCTGCGCACCATGAGTCGGCGGATTCGAGTAGTTGCCGCGGATCAGCACCTTCAGCCGCGACAGCACGCGCGCGGCCTCGTCCTTGGACGAGCAGACCACGCTCAGCGCGCCGACGCGCTCGCCGTAGAGCGAGAAGCTCTTGGAAAAGGATGTGGAAACCAGGAAATCGAGCCCGGCCTGCAGCAAGTGCTGCACGGCCGCGCCGTCCTCGAGGATGCCGTCGCCGAAGCCCTGGTAGGCCATGTCGAGGAAGGGCACCAGCCCGCTTTCCTTCGCCGCCTTCGCCACCTGTTGCCATTGGCCGGCGTCGAGGTCGTAGCCGGTGGGGTTGTGGCAGCAGGCGTGCAGCACCACCACGGTGCCCGGCGCGGCGGCGCGCAGCGCGGACAGCATGGCCTCGAAGCGGATGCCCCTGGCCGCCGCGTCGTAGTAGGGATAAGTGTCGACCTCGAATCCGGCCTGGGTGAACAGCGCGCGGTGGTTCTCCCAGCTCGGGTCGCTGATCAGCACCTTGGCCTGCGGATTCAGGCGCTTCAGGAAGTCGGCGCCGATCTTCAGGCCGCCGGTGCCGCCCAGCGCCTGCACCGTCGCCACTCGGCCATCGCGCAGCGCCGCGCCTTCGGCGCCGAAGACGAGTTCCTGCACGCCGCGGTCATAGGACGCCAGGCCGTCGATGGGCAGGTAGCCCTTGGGCTTGGGCGCCTCGGCCAGTTGTTTCTCGGCGGCGAGCACGCACTGCAGGATCGGCAGCTTGCCGCTCTCGTCGAAGTACACGCCGACGCCAAGGTTCACCTTGGCCGGATTCGGATCGGCGTTGAAGGCCTCGGTCATGCCCAGGATCGGGTCGCGCGGAGCCAGTTCGACGGTGGAAAACAGCGACATGAGGTTTCCTCAGAAGGGTCTGGATCGGACGGCGCAGCGGCCCTGGTGCGGGCATCGCCGGCCTGCGCTACGCTGCAGGGTTTCGCGCAGCCAACGAAGATGCAGGATTCTAGAGGGAGGGCCGGATGGCCGATTTGACAGAAGTGGAGCCCGTGGCGACGTCGGTGCCGGGCGAGTTCGTGTCCTTCCCGGGCTCGCCCTTCCAGCTGTTCCAGCCCTATCCGCCGGCCGGCGACCAGCCGCAGGCCATCGCCCAGCTGGTGGAGGGCATCGAGGACGGCCTGGCCTTCCAGACGCTGCTGGGCGTGACCGGCTCGGGCAAGACCTTCACGATGGCGAACGTGATCGCCCGGCTGGGCCGGCCGGCGATCGTTTTCGCGCCCAACAAGACGCTGGCCGCGCAGCTTTACAGCGAGTTCCGCGAGTTCTTCCCGAAGAACGCGGTCGAGTACTTCGTCAGCTACTACGACTACTACCAGCCCGAGGCCTA
>Ga0114939_10001450_pt1 | contig 18586 bp, 10 predicted proteins | sample AshMeaCrysSpring_FD_87196 | JGI IMG/M metagenome (GOLD analysis project Ga0114939, IMG submission 87196) | Groundwater microbial communities from Big Spring, Nevada to study Microbial Dark Matter (Phase II) - Ash Meadows Crystal Spring | ecosystem: Environmental > Aquatic > Deep subsurface >...
GTCATTATTGTCACATTGTTTTTGTTTGTAGTTGGGCGCAAGAGCGCCCATATTTTTGGAGGGAAGACAGCCCAACTACGAACATGAGCCGCAGTGCCAGTTGCGGCTATCCCTGATCAAATCCGGTTAATTGCAGCTAATAAAATAAGCCTAGGCATTTTCCCTATATCCTTTCCACCCAGACCCTTCGCTTCGCTACCACCCCCACCAAGATTTTTTAATGAGTCTTTACCCGGATTTGATATTAGTGGTTAATGGTATTAAAGAGTCTAAAAATATTATTTGCAATAGGATGAATAAATGATAATGTAAATAAATGTTAAGAAAAACAACTAAAAATGGCTCACAACCTAAATATCAATTCACAGCCTTCTTTGTATATTCCAGCTTCAATAAATCCGATAGTAGAGCCAAATCCTGAGTTTTATTCAATCTTTTCTAAAGAAGAAATTGTCAATTTAATTAATGCATTAGAAATTGAAAGAGAAATACCCCTCAAATATTCTTATAAAGGTAGGGGAGGAAAAATTTGGAATGATTTTTACTTAAAATATATTATTCCTAATTGGTATCGCAAATCTAACGTTGAAATTGACCTCCTAAAAATTAATTTTGACTATCTAAATGGAAACCATCAAGAATGTAAACAAGTAAATATTATCGATGTAGGTGCAGGAAATTCTTATCCTATAAAATATTTTATTAATCGACTCTATAAAATAGGGCGAATTTCTAAATATGTTGCCTTAGATATTAGTGAAGAATTACTCCAAGTTTCTAGAAAAAACTTTACAAAATGGTTTCCCAAAATTGACTATATCAGCGATAGCCTGGATATTGAGAATAGTGAAATTCCTAAAAACTTACTCAGTAATCACGATACTTATGGCGCTGATGAGACAACAAATATTTTCTTACATTTGGGTGTAACAATAGGTAATCACAGAAATAGGGTTAAAGCCTTAAAAAACTTTAGAAATAGTATGGGGAAGAATGATTTTCTTGTATTTACTAACGAAATTGGTGCGAATTCTCAATGGAATGGACTAGTTAGAGGAGGCTGTGATTACCACGCACAAAAAATATATAAATGGATTCAACAAAAAATTGGTATTAAATCAGAAGATTGTGAGTTAATTAGAAAATATGACTCTCAGAGAGATAGCGTAGTCGCTAATATCAAATTTCTTCGCGATTACACGATACATTTTAATCATGATAATTTTCAGAAAAATGTTGAAATTTTAAAAGATGAAGAAGTTACTATTTGGAGACATCATAAATATGAAATGCCAGAACTTTTGAAAGAATTAAAAGAGGCAGGATTAGAAATTTTTCACCATAGTACAAATAAAGACAATTCTCATATCATGGTTATTTGTAAAATCTCTAAAATTTTAAACTATTAAAATTCATGTAAAATATATGGTCATGTAGGGGCAAATGGCTATTTGCCCTCAACTTAGAATTGAGGTTATAAAACAAAAAACTGCATCAACCAAAAACGTGAAAATTTCCTTAAAGTCAACAGCCTAACCGCTAGCTAGGCTATTGATATTATCGATAAAAACACAATAATTTTGATGTATCTAAAGAATCATAATAAAGGCACTCTAAGGAACTAAAATTATATCTATGACCCATTTCAAATAGGGCTTCTTGAGTTTCTTGAAAATCACTGGAAGAATATAAATCTCATCAGAAATATTATTTAATGATTCTGGCCCAAAACCGGGTAAAATAGTTGTGCATCTGCGATTATTAAGCAAGCCAACTGACACCATGCATTGCGATTACTTAGAGAGAATTCTTACAGCCCGTGTATATGATGTAGCTCAAGAAACTCCCCTTGAATATGCACCAAATCTATCTGCACGGCTAAACAATAAACTGCTACTCAAACGTGAAGATATGCAGTCAGTATTTTCCTTTAAGTTGCGTGGTGCTTATAATAAGATGGCAAATCTAACACCAGACATGCTTAAACAAGGGGTAATTGCCGCATCAGCAGGTAATCATGCCCAAGGTGTGGCTCTCGCAGCCAGTCGCTTAGGCACTAGAGCTATAATTGTTATGCCCATAACTACCCCTCTTGTAAAAGTAGATGCTGTCAAATCTCGTGGGGGAGAAGTCATACTATATGGCAATACCTACGATGACGCCTATGGTTATGCCCGCCAACTAGAAGAAGAAAAAGGTTTAACTTTTATCCATCCCTTTGACGACCCCGATGTAATTGCAGGACAGGGAACAATTGGAATGGAAATTCTCCGTCAATACCAACAGCCCATTCATGCTATTTTTGTGGCCATTGGAGGCGGTGGATTAATTTCTGGCATCGCAGCCTACATTAAACGATTGCGTCCTGAGATAAAGATAATTGGCGTTGAACCAGTAGATGCTGATGCCATGTATCAATCTCTAAAATCTGGTAAGAGAGTTCGTTTACCCCAAGTGGGTTTATTTGCTGATGGTGTTGCGGTGCGCCAAGTAGGGAAAGAAACTTTTCGCCTTTGCCAAGAATATGTTGACGATATGATTTTGGTGGATACCGACGATACCTGTGCCGCCATCAAAGACGTATTTGAAGATACCAGGTCAATAGTTGAGCCTGCGGGCGCCTTAGCAATTGCAGGTGCAAAAGCCTATGTGGAAAGAGAACAAATAGAAGGCAAAACATTAGTCGCGATCGCCTGCGGTGCGAACATGAACTTTGACCGTCTGCGTTTTGTTGCAGAGCGTGCAGAACTTGGGGAACGCCGGGAAGCTATCTACGCTGTTACAATACCAGAAAAGCCCGGTAGTCTTCGTAAATTTTGTGAATGTATTGGTAAACGTAACTTAACAGAATTTAACTATAGAATAGCTGACGAGAAAACGGCACATATATTTGTGGGAATGCAAATAGTTAACCGTGCGGATAGGGTTAAAATGGCTAAATCCTTTGAAGAATGCGGTTTTCAGACCCTAGATTTAACAGATGATGAATTAACTAAATTGCACCTGCGACATATGGTAGGCGGTCGTTCTCCCCTAGCCCACAATGAATTACTATATCGCTTTGAATTTCCTGAGCGTCCTGGCGCATTAACAAAATTTGTAGCCTCCATGAGTCCTGATTGGAATATAAGTCTTTTTCATTACCGTAATAATGGGTCAGATTATGGAAGAATTCTAGTCGGAATGCAGGTTCCACCCCATGAGACCCAGGAATGGGAAGCTTTTTTAGAAACTCTTGGTTATCAGTACTGGGATGAAAGTCAAAATCCCGCCTATAAATTATTTTTAAGCTAATCTAATAAGTTTTTAATAGGTTCCCATTTGCACTCTTTGCGTGGGGTGTTGACAAGGGTGGAATTTTCACATTTTTGGTTTATGCAGTTTTTCTGTACTATAACCTCAATTTCAACGGCAGGGCAAAGCAAGAGTGACCCTACATAAACATATATTTGAGATGAATTTTTGTTCTGTCAAAAGGTATAGAGCCAAAAGCCTACTCTTTGCGCTCTTTTATTAGCTATAAATTAAAACTATATTCTAAAATTATTGAATATTTAAAAACCTCTAAACTCTGAGCGAATTTGATTTAAAGATTCAGATGTCATACCTAAATATGAAGCAATATAATCTGTTTGAATTCGATTTTCTAAACCAGGATAATCGTTTAAAAATCTGATGTAACGAGTTGCTTCATCATCCAGCAATAATTCACTCTCCCGCCTTTCTTTGTTAATCAAAAAACCTTGAGCCAGTTTTAAATTAATTATATTCCAACAAGGATTTCCAAAGGCTAGTCTTTTATAATCATCATAATTTACCACCAACAAATGGGCATCCTCTAAAACATCAATAAACACACGGGATGGTTGATTTAAGAGGAGAGAACTATAAACTGTAACAAAATTATTTTTAGTACAAAAAGATTTTGTAATTTCGATTCCGAATTCATTGATATAAAAAAGGCGCAATATACCTGATACAACAAAGCCAAGTTTTGTTGGCACCTCTCCACCTTGAATAAAAAAATCTCCCGCTTTTAAATTCTCTTTTGAAAAGATATTAGTGATTTTTTCTAGCTCAGCATTTGGCACATCTGTTAACAGATGAAAGAAATTAAATAACTGTTCATAAATTTGAGTTTGCATAAATGCTGAAATCAAAAAAGTTTAATCATAAAAATTCTAGTATAAGGGCAATAAATGGGTCATGTTAAGTTTGCATATTTCCTTTAGATAAAACTTTTCCTCATAAAATATATATCTTTAACAATTTGTAAATTGACCCATAGACATACAATTTAATATTACAGGACTTACGCAAAAGATAAATTGTCATTTGAGCGTAAAACATTAGTAATTCAAGCATGTCGCTCATATTCTTCTATACACTTTGTTCCGCCCAGAATGACAGAAACTCGTTGTTTTGCGTAAGTCCTAATTGTTAAATAAAATCATAGATTTTTATCTATTCCCTGACATTGAAAAATATATCAAATAACTTAACAAAACTTTGTACAATGAACGAGTAACTAAATAAGTATTTTTTCCTATTACCCATGATGGTAGACGGATTTCCTTGGCTCACAGCAATTATTTTACTTCCCCTTGTAGCTGCCTTAGCTATACCCTTAATACCAGATAAAGACGGTAAGCGCGTTCGCTGGTATGCGGTAGGTGTTGGGATTGCAGACTTTTTATTGATGTGCTACGCATTTTGGAATCATTATGATGCCAGTAGTGCGAGTTTCCAACTAGCTGAAAATTATAGTTGGGTACCTCAGATAGGCTTAAGCTGGGCTGTTTCAGTAGATGGATTATCAGTACCTTTAGTATTGTTAGCCGGATTTGTGACGACCCTATCAATTTTTTCTGCGTGGCAAATTGACCGCAGACCTCGCCTTTTCTATAGCTTGATGTTGGTGCTATATGCAGCACAAATAGGGGTATTTGTAGCCCAAGACTTACTACTATTTTTTATCATGTGGGAAGTCGAGTTGGTTCCCGTGTATCTACTTATATGTATTTGGGGCGGACAGAAACGTCGTTATGCAGCGACAAAATTTATCCTCTACACAGCAGCAGCTTCTATTTTTATTTTAATAGCTGCCCTCGCAATGGCGTTCTACGGCAGTGGTGATGTTAGTTTTGATATAGCAGGATTAGGTTTAAAAGATTATCCATTAGGTTTAGAACTGTTTTTATATGCTGGATTACTAATTGCCTTTGGTGTAAAACTTGCCATATTTCCAATGCATACCTGGCTGCCAGATGCTCATGGAGAAGCATCATCACCAGTATCAATGGTTTTAGCAGGTGTTTTATTAAAGATGGGTGGTTATGGATTAATTCGCCTGAATTTAGAACTTCTTTCCGATGCCCACGTTTACTTTGCACCAATTCTGGCTATTTTAGGAGTAGTAAATATAATATATGGGGCATTAAACTCCTTTGCCCAGAAAAATATGAAGCGTCGCCTAGCTTATTCTTCAGTTTCCCATATGGGATTTGTGTTGTTGGGAATAGCTTCCTTTACTGACTTGGGAATCAATGGCGCAATGCTACAGATGATATCCCACGGTTTAATTGCTTCAGTATTATTCTTCCTTGCTGGTGTTACCTATGACAGAACCCATACAATGGTCATGGGTGATATGGGTGGCATTGGTCAAGCGATGCCTAAAGTGTTTGCACTATTTACAGTCGGTGCAATGGCGTCCTTAGCATTACCTGGGATGAGTGGTTTTGTTGGTGAGTTATCAGTATTTGTTGGAATTACAACAAGTGATATTTATAGCAATACATTTTCTACCGTCACCGTGTTTCTTGCCGCAGTGGGAGTTATTCTGACACCGATTTATTTACTCTCAATGTTAAAAGAAGTATTTTACGGGAATGATAAGGCGCTTACCTGCGAGATTGGTAATGCCAGTGTAGAAAATCAGGAAGATGAGGGTACAGTTTGTTTTGGTACAGACTGCTTATTACCTGGTCAGTCTATTTATAGAGACGCCAGCGCCCGTGAGGTATTTATAGCAGCTTGCTTCCTAGTATTGATTATTGGGATTGGGTTATATCCCAAGTCAACAATGCAAATGTATGATGTGAAGACAGTGGCTGTAAATTCTCAAGTTCGCCAATCCTACATTCAGATAGCGCAAATGAATCCAAATATTTACGCAAATGGATTTTTAGCGCCAAAAATTGCTGAGGCTGATGTGAGTGATTTTATGAGAGTGGTGAAATAATTTTCATCAATAATCAACATACCATCATAACCTTTATAGAGACTGAATATATTCGGTCTCTTGTTATTTGGAAATACTGATTGTTTGGAAATAATTAGATTTTTGCGATTGAAATAAGTTGTTGAGATAAAATCAAGGACTTACGCATCAAGTAGAGATTTTTGTCCGAAGCGACCTAGGTCAGCAATCCCAAAACCTTGATTTTCACTACGGATTACGTAAGTCCTAAAAATCACCCTGGAGATGAGGGCGCAAATTTTGGTCGTTATTCTTACAAGTTCCCCCCTCGAAATGTTGACAATATACAAAGAGCATTTTTTATTAAAGCCAAGAAAATTTCTGCTTAGCTTGAAGATTTTTGATTTGAAGATTTTTGATTTAAAGCTTCTACTTCCTCTTTTAATACCCATAAAATGCGCTCAAGGTATTCTTCGCGCCACTTTTCGCGTTTTTGACTAATATTTTCATCTGGTTGATAAGATTCAATCTCAGGGGATGAGAGAATATTTTTTTCCTCTAACAAGCGTTCGATAGTGTCTAAACGTTCACGTAGGACTGAAATCTCACCAGTCAAAGCCATGATTATAGATAGTAATTTATTTGTTTGTGGGTCTTCAAAATAAACTGGTCGTTTTCCTTTAGCTATTTTCACCATTTTAAGTACTCTCAAATTTAATTATTTGAAAATTTTCATGTTTCTGAAAAAAATTACCGCCATACCTCACATCTTGTACCTGTTATAAACTCTATATAAAGAAAACTAAGTAAAAACAGATTTATTGATTGAGTTTTGGGCCGCCAGGGACTGGAAGTCCCTGTCTAATAGCTAAAAGTCCTCTAAAAGAGGACTAGAAAATAAATAATACTTTTAGTGTAATATTTATCAGGTATTTCTATTCTTCTAAGTTTTTTTGCATAAATTTGCCAGATGTGAGATACCCTAATTTTCAAGGAGAAATATTGACAAATTTCTGGAGATTGGATTTATATAATTGGGAATTATTTGCTTGTTGCAATAATAAACCAAGTACCTCTATTTCCCAACTCTCCCTGTTGAGAATTAGCTGTTTTTTTTATCCAGGCGCCATTGGGAATAAAAGTTTGGGTAAGTTTAGTGGCATCAAAACCAGCTGATACTACTACTTTCTCTAAGTCTAAATCGCGCATAGCAGTCCAAAAAGGTTCGTTGTTATTGGCAGTTTGCCAATCATACATAAACTGGGTAAACACATCCATGTGCTTGTATTGGGGTGCTTCAAGATGAATCATCATGCCACCGGGCGCCAGCAAACGGTGACACTCTTTTATAACATTATGGATAGCTGGGACAGGAATCTCATGTAGCAAAATATGGGAAACTATCAGGTCAAAGGACTCTGAAGCAAAGTTTGTGTGTTCTGCATTTTGTTGAGAAAAATGTACTCCTTTACCCATTGTCTCCGCCCTTGTATGACCATAACGCAACATTGGTGCGGAAACATCTACGGCAAATACTTCCGCATCTGGGTATCCATCTACATAAGGAAGAGTACTGTTACCAACGGAACATCCAATATCAAGAATTTTTTTGGGTTTAAAATCTGGATATTGGGGCTTGAGATAATTCTCAACTACAGATAATCCCATGTCATCATTGAGTGGTCCCAACCAACCCAAACCATAGAGATAAACTCCACGGTCATAGGTTGCGCCGGCAGCGACATCATTTTCACTAAATTCACTGTGATAACTACCGGGCATACAGTGGATATCCACCGCAGTTTGATAAGTGGGAATTTTAAAATCAGGGTCAAGAGTTAAAGTCCCTAATTCCCCTCCCTTATCCTTTGCAGAGTCTATCAATGTTGGTAGTTGTCGCTCAACACTAGTATTTACTGCCTCCCAAAGCATTTCCTGATTAATTCGCATTAGCGCCCCCCACCATTGATAGTAAGGCTCCTGTTCCATAACTTCTCGAATTTCAAAACGATTTTGAGGCGGACGCTGATGTATACTTTCAAACTTGGGTTTTGCTATTTTTTCATAAATAATTCTATTTCCAGGATTTATTTTCTTAAAAATATAGTTTTTCATGCTTTCTACAAATTTTTGCCGCGCCAACTCATCGTGAGTTGTTTGGGGAAGCATTGGGTGTTGAAATTGTGTTTCCATAGGGATACCTGGTAATATAAATTATGATTTTGGAATTATGACTTTAGTTTTAATTTATATTTATTTTGAAAGATTTGACTGAAAAATTTGACTGAAAGATTTGACTGAAAAATTTGACTTTTGACCTTACACTTATTATATCAGATAGAGCTTTTGTGTTAATTGAGCTTATGAAACAGGTCAATTATTTGCCTGCTACAACAATAAACCAAGTATTTAAACTGTAAAATATTATGCAGGCTATAAAGCCCGCATGATAAGAAAAATTATACTTTTTAGGACATGTAGTAACTGATATTTTGAGGATAGAGAAAACCAGAAACTAGTTTTCTTGCTCCCATAATTACGAATTAATCAATATATTTGACTACATCCTCTGTTTTAAAACGCACTTTAGGTCTTTGGGCACTGTGGTCTTCATCAGAACGATAACCTGCTGGACAGACAACAACAGCTTTATAACCTTGTGCGGGAAGTCCTAAAACTTCATCATATTTGTTGGGTACAAATCCTTCCATTGGACATGTATCAATACCCAAAACAGCAGCAGAAGTCATAAATTGCCCTAAAGCAATATAAACTTGGCGAGTAGACCATTCATTAATATCTAGAGGATAGGGAGGTTTTTCCATAAACCCCTTAACTACAGAGCCAAACTTTTGTAAATTTTCCACTGGTGTTTGCTGAACTTCTGCCATGCGGTCAAGATAACGGTCAACATCAGCAGCATTGAGGTCTTTTTTGATTGCAAATACAACTAAATGGGATGCATCTACAACCTGTGTTTGTCCCCAAGAATGGGGTAGCAAAGCTTGACGGATTTCTGGATTGCTAACAACAAAAAATTTCCAAGGTTGTAATCCAAAGGATGAAGGAGTTAAAACAAGGCTTTGTTCGAGAACATTCCAGACATCATCAGGTATTTTTTTGCTAGGGTCGAATTTTTTGACCGCATAACGCCACTGAAGTTGCTGGAGGACTGAATTTGGTGCAGATACTGTGTTGCTCATATACTGGCTCTTTGTTAATTACTTGACATATAGGATTGCTGAATCAAAACTACAGTCAAAATAATAAATATAACCTAGGAATTGCCGTCAGGGGAAAAATGTTCTGATTGATACCACACTATTTGTTATAGAAAGGTTGATTGTGAAAATAAACAGGCTTTCCTGCCTGTTCCACAAATATCCACCAAAATACCTGTAATGAAAATAAACAGGCTTTCCTGCCTGTTCCACAAATATCCACCAAAATGGCGTTTCATTCTCAAATTAAAAGCTAGGGGTTCTCACGTTTTCGCTCTTTTTTGGTAGAATTGCTAATATTCAGAATAAAATTTCTACCCTTTTACGCAGCATAGAAGAATTTTCGGGAATTTTGACCAGGTTTAGTGAATTTTTGTTAGAAAATAATTGGGCGATCGCAAAATTAAAGTATGAGGATTTGCAGGTTAATAAATGATAGGTTTCCAGTCAAATTGTAATTATTAACTGAGGAATTATAAACTTATCCATAGCAAGGTTTGGTATAGATGAGATAAAAAATTAGGACTTACGCAGGAACTACGGAATAATTGAACCACTAAGGAGCGCCGGTAGGACGCGCTGCGCGAACGACGGACAGAATACTCTGTCCGCCGACACGGCCCGTGAAGGTAACGAAGAAATGAGAGTTTGAGAGGTATTTTGCGGCTATTCCTGAAAATAATAATTCAAATAAGGATTTATATCAAATCCGCACTTCATCGGTATTATTCTCTCTTTTCTCTTCCCTTGGTGTCCTTGGCGTCTATGGCACAGGAGTGCCACGCTTCGCTATGGCGGTTTTATTCCTTATAAGCTACCGGATTTGATATTAAATAAGGATTCATAGAGAATTACCAATTAATGTAAAAGCAGCCCATGAGACAGGCGCACTATTCTCTTTGATAATTTCTAACATTGCCTGCCTTAATGCTGCTGCTTTATCTGGATTTTTCTTTAAAAATTGATAAAAAACTCTCATCATTTTTGATGTTTCTAAATCTGGCACCACCCATAGAGAAACTATTAAACTTTCAGCTCCTGCAATTAAAAAGGAGCGAGACAAACCAATAACTCCATCACCAGAAATTCTACCTTCACCAGTACTACAAGCACTTAAAACAACTAGTTCAGCATTTAATTTTTGTTGAATTATTTCTTCTGATTTGAGTAAACCATCATCTTTATCTGCAGGCGCCAAGGCTAAGGCTCCTGGGATGCCTAAATCTCCTAAGTTAATACCATATTCTAATAATCCGTGGGTTGCCATGTGTACTAATCTGGCTTTTTCTATGTGACTGAGGATATTTACTTTGGTTGCTTTGGCGCCAATAATTGCCTGGGTGTTTAAAAATTTAGCAATGTCCTTGGCTTCTTTTTCTGCTTCTGGTAATGTGGGTAATTGTTCTGGTGTTTCTCCAGGGGCATTTGCTATCTTTGGCATTACCGGATTACCTACAATTAAAGCTGATGATGGAGAAGTAAAGATAGAGGTTTTTTTCCTCAATCTGTTTCTTTGTATTTCCAGATTTTTTGTGAAATCTAATACTTGAATTGCCGGGGCAGTAAGAATTGTATGGTTTTGAACTAAATATTTACCTTCCTCATCTTGGAGGGCAGGAAAAGGTACTGTAAATAATGATTCTTGAGGTATAAAAATAATATGGTCGCTAGGGTTTTTTGGTAATAAATCAGCTATGGGTTGAATGAGGTACTGGTGTAAAAGTTTTCTAAAATCTTCTGACTTAGTAGATTTAACACCTTTAGGCGATCGCCGTAATTCACGTAAAGGCTGTACAAGTTCACTGCATTTAGCCCTCGGATTAATGATGAGGCAGCGAGATATTCTTACCGCATCACTAAAAGTAGCGCCTTTTTGCCAAAATGTTTTTAAATCTACACGACGAGATATAACTTTTCCATTGGGTTGGACAACCCAAATTAATAATTCCTGTTCCCTTGCCCTTTGTTTACCTCTAAATTTAAAATTGTCATCCGGAACAAAACTATATTCAACTAAAGTCGCTTTTTGCTGTTTAGCTATTTGTCTAATTTTTTCAATATTTGGAACTGTATTTATTGAAAAAACATCAGAGTTATTAGATTGATTAGAATTATTAGGTTTACTAGAATTACTAGAATTACTACTATTTTTGTCTAAATATACTCTTTTAGCTAGTAATTCAATAAATGCCCTTGCCCTTCCTTGTTCAGATATTTCTAAAGCAGCTTCTGGTTTATTTGCAGCTAATAATATTTGTTGCAAAAGATTATAACTATATATTTGAGTATCAAAAATAGAAACTTTGTATTTATCACTTAATCCAGGGCGAAGATTATCTAATAAATTTATAGCTTGACGAAGTTTGGCTTCAGCTTCTGTTAGTTTAGCAGCACTAAAAAAAACATGTCCTAAATTATTTAATGCTAAACTTTCAATATCAATATCACCTATAGCCTTAGCTAGGTTGGCAGCTTTTTGTTGATATTCAATTGCTTTATTATAATCACCGGATTCCTCTGCTAATAGTCCTAAACTACCATTGGCTTCAGCTTCTATTTTTTTATCTCCTAGGTTTACTGCTAATTTTAAAGCTTGTTCATATAAAGGACTTGCTTTAGATTTATCACCTTGAATATGATAAGTGGCGCCAAGATTAATTAAAGTACTAGCCTCAGCTTTTATATCCTGAATACTTCGGCTAATTACTAAACTATCTTCATAGGCTTTTATTGCTTCCTGATATTTTCCGGTATCGCTATAAAGCTTACCTAAGTTGCTAATTCCAATTGCTTGACTTGGCTTATCAGCGAGTTGCTGAGATATTTTTAAACTTTGTTGATAGGCAATAGTCGCTTTTTCATAATCTCCTACAACACTAAAGCTATTACCTAAGTTTAGTAATACTTTACCAAAAGCTTCTTTATCACCAAGTTTTTGGAATATTTTAGCAGCTTTTTGTTGTAGTTGAATAGCCTTGGGATAGTTACCAATCTTACGATAGGCAATACCTAAATTTGCTAATGCTTGACCCTCTCCTTGATTATCTTGTTGGGATTGTAAGAATGGCAAAGCAGATTGTAGACTATTAATTGCCTCTTTATATCTTTGAGTTGAGACATAGGCTGAACCTAAATAAAGTAAAGATTGAGTTTGACTATGGGTTTCACCTAATTGCTTATAGATATTTTCTGAGAGTTGCCAGCATTTGATAGCTTCTTGTATTTTTCCATTTTTATATTCCTCAATTCCTTGTTGTAGAAGTTTATCAGCTTCAAGTTTTTGAGGTGAATTTGGAGGTAAATTTTGTGAGGTAATATCAATACAGGACTTACCCAAAAAAAACCCCAAATCCTCATTTCTTTGTGTCGCGCCACTTCCCTCAACGGGAGAACCCCCCCACGGCAGTGGCTTCTTCGTATCTTGGAACGCGGCTAAGCGCTGAGACGCGGTGACCTTATTCCATGAACCTTGCGTAAGTCCTACAATATTGTGAGAATTGTGAGATATCTTAAATGCAAAAACTGTTGTTTGGCTAATTGGATTAGACAGAATTAAAGCGATTGTCAATAAGGATAATAGGATTTGATTAAATAATTGATGCAATCTATGAGTGAATAAAATCTTAAATAATCTATGAAAAAGTTTACTAAACAACATATTGAATCATTTTTATTGTTTATGAATATCAGGACTTAGACAACTGGAACATTTTTTGATTCTAGGGTGCGTTATGCTAAAAAAAGTTGTGGTAAAAAAAATTGTTAATTGAGAAGTCTATTGGCGCCATTGATTGGACTTGAATTGTTGGGTGGTGCATGGCGTCATGCTATTTAAAAATCATGACCAACGCTTCTTTTAAATCAATCCCTTGACTTTGAGAATCTCCCAATATTTTCAAAATCTGCTCATCATCAGTGGGAATATCACAATTAGCTTGTCCAGAAGAAACACCTCTACCTGGAGTAATAGCCTCATTACGTTGTGCTGCAATTTTTGAATTTGTTGAGTTATTATTACAAGCTGAATCTATTGTTTGAGCTTGAAAATCCTGTGGTACATTTGGAGCATCACTAACAACTTGAATTCTATTACTATCAGGTAAATTAACACCAAATAGGGGAACATCCTGTTGAGAACCATAAACCCCCGTATCTAAACCACCTGCAAGAAAAATTCTTCCAACTGTACCGCTTTCGTTATCTCTAATATTTCCTGGTTGATATTCTTCTCTAAAAGCTGTACCTCGGTGTCTTATATTAATATCTCCACCACCACTGGTAATACCATTAAAAAATGTCACAATACTCACTGGTTGGTCGGCTGCTATTATTCCATTGGCACCAGCGAAGGAAAAATTAAATTGACCTTCAGCCCTAAAGATTCCCCCTGCATCGACTTCTAAGCCTCCACCTCCACGACCTACGATACGAGTATTAATGGTATTAACAATAATATTGCCATCACTAGTTAATTTGACTGAACCACTGCCTGTATTGATATCCCCTGTACGAATTCCGCCTTTGCTGGATAGGACAACAGAGTTTGTAGGAAAAAATAAAGCATCGTTGGGAGATACTGGACTTTCCGCAGTGATGATATTACCAACTTCAATGCTTTCTCTTGAGGTAATATTTTGTGGTGTTGCGCCATTGGGGAAGGTAAAGGCAGTGCCATTGACATTGGTATTCGCCGGATTATCGGGACTATATCTTAAATTTGTTTCTCCCGCCCGTAAGACAACTGATGGTCCTGCATTTAAAATATTGATATCAGGGTCATTATTTGAGACTGCAAATCTACCAGCTTCTGTAATATTAATATTTCCACCTCTAATACTACCCCTAGCTTCTACTTTTAAAGAACTACCTGTATAGTCGCCAAAACTAACGTTTCCATTGGAACTAATAATGCCATTAGTATTTAAAACTGGTTGGCTAAAGTTTCCTTGAGTTATAAAATTACCACCACTAGCAAGGCGTATATTACCTGTAATATTATTATTACTAGCCAGAGTTAAATCTTTGCCACTACGAATGACAGATTCCGGATTTGTTAAAGCTTGGATTTCAATTCCCTCAATCCCATTAATTGTGATATTATTCAGAGCCTGTGTATTTGATGGTCTTCCAGATATACCGTCAGTTTCTAATAATCGAAGTTGATTATTTGCCTGAAGTTCAATATTATTTAGTCCCAGTAGTTGACTACCTGATAAGGTGAGGTTTGAATTGCTGGATAATCGTAAATTTTCTGTACTGATAATGGTACTATCGGTAATTAAAGTATTTCCCTGAGATTGGAATGTTGTTTCACCACTATTACGAAAATTACTACTATTTATAACGCTAATATTTCCCTGAGATTGTGCGTTAAAATTTTTGGCTTCTACGGAGGAAATGCTATCTAAAGTTAAATTTCCTTGAGCCTTTATATCAGTATTACCAAATGACCTAATTTGTGAGTTTCCTCCAAATGTAATATTATTACCTTCTAAGCGAATATTTCTGTCAGATAATAATCTGCCAAAGCTAGGAATATTAATATTCTGTCCTTTAATTATTAAATCCTGGTCTGCATCTAGAGATAATCTATTTGGCGCCAATGTAGTGGAAGGCTGCAACTGAATATTTCCTTGGGCATTAGCGCTAAGATTAAAGCCATTAAAGTCTTTGATACTAATATTATTACCAGAGATATTAAGCGAACCAATAGGTTGGCTATCTCCAATACTATTATTAAAAGTGATATCGGCGGCATTAATATTTAAACTTTGGGAATCAATCCCTAAATTTTTATTTACAGTATTATTAAAAGTAACATTACCCTTTCTATTAGTAGTACTACTATTAATAGTAGTTGTCAAGCCGACAAATATTTTAGAATATTGACTATTTAATATTACAGAACCATTAAAAGTGATATTTCCACCGCTAGAGTTGATAAAGTTAGGTTCTGCTTGTCCAGGAATTGCTGGGGTAAAAGGTTGTCTAAGGGTAATCAGGTCAGATGCATTAAAATTAATATCTCCCCCATTGAGAATAATTGGGGCCAATACATTAATCTGTGGTGCAGTTAAACTTAAGTTGGATATTCGTGAATTACCACTACTATTAATTTCATTCCCAATATCTAAAGAATTAACGGCAGCAATAGAAACATTGCCTGTTTGTAATAACTCTACAACTCGACTAGGAGAAATCAAAAAATTACGACTAATTAAGGAATCAGCCCTAATCTCAGCTTGTCCATCGCTAATAAAAAAACGATTATTTCCAGAAAGAGTATCTCCAACAATTTCACCGTCAGTAAAATTTCTAATTTCAACTCTGGAGGGGTCAAATAAAACTAAACCATTTTTACCATAGTTGGTGCCAATATCTACATTCCCATCAAAACTCAGATTTTCTTTTCCAGATATTTCAATAAAACCACCATCACCTGTACTTTCACCACCGCGAGCGCTAATTTTACCATTTGTAATGTTAGTTTTATCAGCCCAAGCGATGACTTTACCACCACTTCCATTTTGGTAAGCGTCAGCAGAAATATGAGAATCTCGATTAATATAAGTTTCACTGGCATTGGGTAAAGGACCTTTACCTTGGTAGTCACCGCCAATCAATATATTACCACCACCATTAATACCATTGGCATTAATGGTAGCCTTAACTAAAGCAACTTTATCACCTAATATATTTATATTTCCCCCAATTTGCCCAAAAACATTAACATTACCAGAAACAACTGTAGTGCCTGGATTATCAGCAACAGTTACCCCTGAGCCTGTAAGTAAAACCTGTCCATTATTAACACTTACGGTAGTGGCACCATTAAATTTACCCCCTGTTAATAACTGAGGTAATGATAATGGTGTAAAAGCTTGGGGATTAATGGCAGTCTTTGTTTCTATGGGAAGTTCCAAACTTAATAAACTTCCAGCCTGACTAATTTTAACTAGCTTTTCTCCTGGTATGGCAGCGATAGTAATATTTCCACCGGACGCTGAAATAGTACCTATATTAATAACTGTCCCTCCAGTTAATGTCAAACTTTGCCCTGGATTTACAGATAAATTGCCGGAATTAAGAATACTTCCTTGCTGAGTAAAAGCAAAGGCACCAGGATTGCCAATCAAATTTCCATAGTCATTGGCGCCAAAAGCATTAAACCATTTATCCCCAAACTGAATACCGTTAGCTGTTGTGGCAGTAAAAGCAGCAGGTAGATTTAAACTAGCATGATTACCAAAAATAATCCCTGCTGGATTTATTAAATACAAGTTGGAATTGGCACCAGAAACTTGAATTATTCCATTAATAACAGAAGCATCACCACCAGTGACTCTACCTAAAATATTTTGAATCGAGGGATTAGTCATAAAATTAACTATTTCTCCTTGATTTAGTCCAAATTTATCAAAACTATGGAATAAATTATTTCCCGTTTGTCTACCACCTTGAATATCAAAGGTATTATTATTTTGATTGATAATAGTTCCTGTATCATTAGGAGTAGATGTTATCTGGGCATAAACAGGTCTATTATTAATCAGAATAGAGGTAATAAGTAAAATACCTGTAAAAACCAATGATTTTTTGTAATTCATAGTGGGTTTATAAAAATAAATTGATTTCTAGTAAAACTTCAAAAATGTTGATAATTAATTATCGACATTAATTCCAGAGTAGATAGATATTACAAGAAAAATTCATCAAGCTGGTGATGTATATGTAATCATATCTCAAGTAATTTAATTAACACAGGAATTATGTAATTGCTATATCTTACTACTATTGGTTATTACTGCCAAATAGGCAACTTAGAATATATAATCATTGTAATATATAAATACTAAATACAAAAATCGTAAATTAACTGAGCGTGAGGATGAAAGCTATGGTTTTATTTGACCAGCGAAAATATCTTCCTACCAGTGATGAACTACCTTGTTCTGATGATACGCCCGTGGACAACGAAGACCAAAATTTTTTACCAAACTTCTTACTATTTTTACTCGAATTAATTTGGAGTCAACGCCATGATTGGTATTTTGCTGTTGACATGGGTGTCTATCATGCTACGGGTAAAAGTACTACTGTTCCTGTTATTCCCGATGGGTTTTTAAGTTTAGGTGTTCCAAGACGTAAAAATAATAAATCTCGAAGAAGTTATGTAGTTTGGGAAGAAAATGATATTGTTCCAATTTGGACTTTAGAAATGGTTTCCCATACACCCGGTGGTGAATATAATGAGAAGTTAGAAATCTATCAAAAATTAGGAGTGTTGTATTATCTAATTTATAATCCAGACTATTATAAAAGAGATAATCATCAAGCTTTTGAAATTTATAAGTTAGTAGATGGAGTTTATCAATTACAATCCGGCGAACCTTTTTGGATGGCGGAAATAGGTTTAGGAATAGGTCGTAAAGATCATAATTTAAACGGCATTTCTAGGGAGTTATTATATTGGTATGATGAGAGGGGAACACGTTATCTATCTGCTGATGAAATTGCTGAAATCGAAAAGCAGCGCGCTGATTCCGAAAAATTACGGGCTGAAAGATTAGCCCAAAGATTACGAGAATTAGGAGAAAATCCAGATGATTTGTAAATTATATCAAATCCGGTAGCTTATGAGTAATAAAACCGCTCCTGAGCCAAGGACACCAAGGGAAGAGAAAAGAGAGAATAATACCGATGAAGTGCGGATTTGATATTAACTGTGATTTAGCCGAGACAAACCAGCTTTTTTTGCTGAAAAGCTGGTTTATTATTACTGCCAAATAGGCAGCATTAGAAAATATAACTCCTATAATATATAAATACTAAATAGAAAAATCAAAAAATCTACTACAGAGAGGATGCAAGCTATGGTTTTCACTTTTCCTCACCTCTCCAAAGTGCGCGAACTAATTTATCTGTTAATTCTTCACCAAACATCTGTGCTGCCAAAATATTACCTGGGTCACGTTCAGCACTGGTGCGCCGCAAAAATAGGTCGCGTTGAGCTAAACTTAACCTATTATCCTCTGGGACAGCTTCCGCTTCATCTACCCAAGTTAACCAACCTTCGAGAATTTCATTTGCCAATAGCCGAATTGAGTTGAGATTATCGTCATTTGTAGAGCATGTATAACAGAAATTAATAGGCGACTGAAAA
>Ga0114939_10001451_pt1 | contig 18581 bp, 12 predicted proteins | sample AshMeaCrysSpring_FD_87196 | JGI IMG/M metagenome (GOLD analysis project Ga0114939, IMG submission 87196) | Groundwater microbial communities from Big Spring, Nevada to study Microbial Dark Matter (Phase II) - Ash Meadows Crystal Spring | ecosystem: Environmental > Aquatic > Deep subsurface >...
GAGCGACAATCGAAAATGCCAATTTGAGAAATCCGATTTGCCAACTTGCGCACGGCCGGAAGTGCGGGGGCGGGCCATGGCGGAGCCTCCTCCCCCCTCCCACGAAACTTATACCGGCCATGGACGCGCGCCGGTTTTTCGGGTTCGACTCCGGAAGTCCGGGCCGTTTAGATGGGTGGCGATGAATCCCGGCGGGGCCATTTCCGATTTCGTTGGCGGAGTCTGGCGGATCGCGCGCCGGACGGTCGCGATTTATTCCGAGATCGATGGCGAGCAACGCGCGGCCGCGTTTGCCTACTATGTGTTGTTTTCGCTTTTCCCGTTGCTCGCGCTTCTGCTTACGGTGGGATCCTTCGCGATCGGGGCGGAGGACATCGCCGACGCGATCCGGAATGTTCTGCCGCTCGCGCCATCCCAGCAACGTTTCGTCTGGGAGGCGGTCGTCGCGCTCGAGCGCTCGCGGGGCGGCGTGGGAGCCGTTTCGCTGGCGATTCTCCTGTGGTGCTCGCTCCGCTTTTTTCAAGCGCTTGTGCGGGGCGTCAACCGGGCCTGGCACACCATCGAAATCCCATGGTGGCAGCTCCCTTTGAAAAACCTCGCCATGATCGGCATCATTGCCAGCGCGCTCCTGGCCGGCGTGCTCATTCCCGCCATCCTCCAGGCGGCCTCCGCCGCGCTGCGCGCCGCCGAGGGATTCCTTGCGAGCCACTTTCCGTTTTTTAATTTCCCTGCGCTCACGGCGCTGCTCGATCTCGCGCGGTATGGTCTGGGCGGGCTGGTGTTGTTTTACTCGTTTTGCATGCTTTACAAGCTCGCGCCGCGCAAGCGGGTGACCTTCGGTCAGGTGTGGCTGGCGGCGCTTCTTGTGACGGTCGCGCTGCAGGCGTGTCAGGTGGCCTTTGTGAATTACCTGCCGCGGTTCATCAATTACGGGATCTACGGCGCCGTGGGGGGGATGATGCTTGTCCTGCTCTGGGTCTATTTCTCGGGCATCATCATCATGCTCGGTGCCTGCCTCTGCGCCGCCCTCGACCGCACGGACGACGAACCCGAGTCGCCCTGAAAAACGTTCTTACTCTCCCGCCTCGTGGGCCATGAGGTCGGACAGGTCCACAAATTCCAGGGCGGACGAATGCGTGGCCTCGAGCACCACCGGGGGAGCGCAGCCGGCCTCGAGCGCCTCCGCCCAGCGCCCCACGCAAAGGCACCAGTGGTCGCCCGCGCGGAGTCCCGGGAAATCCCACTCCGGCCGCGGGGTGATGAGGTCGTTGCCGCGCGAGCGCGAAAATTCGAGGAACCGGTCGGTCATCACCGCGCAGACCGTGTGGAGGCCGGTATCGCCGGGGCCGGTGCGGCAATACCCGTCGCGGTAGAACCCGGTCATAGGGTCGCCGCAGCAGGGCTCGAGTTGGGTTCCAAGAACATTTGTGATCATGACGCGTGAAATCGGCGCTCGGAATTTCTCCCACGGCCGCTAAAATGCAAGCCATGTCCCCGCTCAACGCGCTGATTTTCGGCCTCGGGCTCTTTTTCCTCGGGCTCCGGCTTGTGGGGGAAAATCTCAAAGGCCTCTGCAGCGGCGGCCTGCAAACCGCCATCGCCCGCACGACGCGGAAGCCGGTCGCCGGCGGCGCGCTGGGGTTTGTGGCGGGCGCGCTCATGCAGAGCGCCACCGCCGTGACATTCATTTGTGTGAGCATGCTCGCAGCCGGGTTGCTCACGCCGTCCGCCGCCGCCGGTGTGGTGGTCTGGTCGAATGTCGGTCTCACCGTGCTGGCTTTTGTGGCCACGCTCGACATCCACCCTGCCGTCGCTTTTGTGGTCGGCGGGGCCGGGATTGTGATGGGGGTGGTGCGGGTGCGCACATGGCAGACGGTGGCCAGCGTCCTTCTCGGCATCGGGCTCATCCTGCTCGGACTCCAGCAAATGAGCGAGGGAGCGGCTCCGTTGAAGGACGACGCGTGGTTCCGGGCCGGGATCCATGTCGCGGTCTCCTCCCCGCCGCTGGCCTTCCTCGCCGGCGTCCTCACCGCCGCGATCCTCCAATCGAACACCGGTGCGACGATGATGGTCATCACCCTCGCGGGAGCGGGAGCCATCGATTTTCAAAGCGCCGCGCTTTTGATCTATGGCACCAACCTCGGAGCCATCGCGCTGCGGTTGCTCCTCGCGGCCGGCATGTCCGGCGGCGGACTCCGCTTGGTTCGCCTCGAGGACCTCTTTTGCGCGTGGGCGGGGTTGCTGATGATGGTGTTGTTTTGCATCGAGCAGGCCGGCGTGCCGCTTGTTTTCGCGCTTTCCGGCGCCCTCGCGTGCGGGATTGACGCCCGGCTGGCGGTCGTGTTTTTCCTGTCGAATTTTCTGCCCGCCGTCGCGTTCGTGCCGTTCCTTTCCCGCTGGCAGGGCCTTCTGGAACGGGCCTTCCCCGACCGTCCCGGCAAAGACGACGGCTCGCCGGTTTATATTTCCGAACGGGCGCTCGACGACCCGCCCAGCGCGCTGGTACTCCTCCGCCGCGAACTGGCCCGGCTTTTGGAATCTGCGGGCACCGAACCGCCCGGCGATTCCGAATTCGAGCCGCCGCCGCGCTTTCAGAAGTTGTCGCTGGCCGTCGAGCATTTCTGCGCCGAGCTCGCCTCGCGCTCGAACCTGAACTCGGCCGACGCGGTTGCTCTCCACCGCCTGCGCGGACTGCTCAGCGCGATCCGCCACGCCGAGGACGGCATCCGCAGCTTCCGTCAGAGACTCCGCAAAGATCCCGATGCCATGCGGCCGGACGCGGCCGCGGCACTCGAATCCGCGATCACCTCGACTGTCGATGCCTGCGCGAAAGCGATCGCGGCGGGCGACCTCGCCGCCCTCGGGAGCCTCCGCGAGCACACCCGGTCGGCCTCCCCCGAAATGGAGGCCCTGCGCGAAAAGGCGTTTCCCGACCGCGACCAGTCCGCAAGCATCGCCGGCTCGGCCGCCTTCGAGGATTTCAAGATCGCCGCATGGTCGATCCACCGCATCGCCAAGCTGGCGTCTTCCTTCGACCGTCCCGCCCCCCGATGAATCCGTCCGAATCCGCCCATGCCACCGCCATTATCTCGGTCGCCGTAAGGCCCGGCTGCGAGGACGAACACGAAACGTGGCGGCGTGGAATCCGCTCGGCCGCCGCGCTTTTTCCCGGCTATGTGGGAGCCGAATCCTTCGAGCCGGTGCCGGGTTTCCAAGACCACTGGGTCCATGTGCTCCGGTTCGATTCTCCGGCCTCGCTCCATGCATGGCTGGCGTCCGACGCCCGCCGCGACTGGCTCGAGCGCGGATCCCACCTGTTCTCCCACCCGCAGGAATTGCAAACCGTCCTCGGATCGGGATCGGGCCCGCAGTCGGTCTCGGCCGTCTTTTCGCAAAAAATCCGCCCCGGGCGCATGGACGACTTCCGCCGCGCCCATGCCGCCCTCCACGAGGCCATGAAATCCGCCCCCGGCTTCGAGGCGTTGGAATCGTTCCCGCCGGTCCCGGGAATCCAGAACGAATGGGTTGATATCGCGCGCTTCCGCGATTCCGCCGCGCTCGAGCGCTGGATGGAATCCGTCGCGCGGCGGGACCTCGTCGCCGACCTCGCCCCCTGCGTTGAAAATGCCAGCGTCCGGAAAGTGGCGCGCGGGTTCGACGCGTGGTTTCCGATGGGGTCCCTCAAAAGCCCGGCCCCCAAGTGGAAGCAGGCCTTGGTGGTGCTCACCGCGCTTTATCCGACGGTCATGGCCGCCTACCCGCTTGTTGCCGGCAGCGGTCTGTTCGCATCCCGTCCGGCCCTCACGCTGGTCTCGAATACGATCTCGGTGGCCGTTTTGAACTGGGCCGCGATGCCCGCCGCCAACGCTCTCCTGCGCCACTTCCTCGCGGCCGGTCCCCGAGATTTTGGAAAAAATGCGCTCGGTCTCGCCGGCATCGCCGTCTGGCTGGCTGGATGGTATCTGGCCTGGTCGTTCTGGCCGGGGCGCTGAAATCGCGGAATCCGGGTTTGAATTCGCGCCGACGGTTCGTTATAGGACACCCATGCACAAACCAAACTTCCGCGCACTCCCGGCTCTCGTCCTCCTCATTGCCTCCGCGTCTGGTCTCCACGCGCACACCGGCACCGGTGGTTCGTTCGGCTTCGCCGGTGGTCTGCACCACCCGATTGGTGGCCTCGACCACCTTCTTGCGATGGTCGCGGTCGGCCTCTGGGCCGCCCAGCTCGGCGGACGTTCCAACTGGGCCGTTCCCGCCTCCTTCATGGGGGTCATGCTGGTCGGCGGCCTGCTCGGCATGGCCGGGATCGCGCTGCCGTTTATCGAGGGTGGCATTTTGATTTCGGTGCTCGGGTTGGGCGTGTTGATCGCCGCCTCGGCGCGGCTTCCGCTTGCCGCGAGCGCCGCGCTGGTGGGTGTGTTCGCGATCTTCCACGGATACGCGCACGGTGCCGAGATGCCGGCGGGGGCCTCCGGGCTGCTTTACGTGGCCGGCTTCCTGCTCTCGACCGGCTTCCTCCACCTCGCCGGCATCGCGCTCGGCGTCGGGATGCGGAAACTTTCGGCCCCGGTGGTGGTGCGTTTTGCCGGAGCCGCCATCTTCGCCGCCGGGATTGCCACCCTTTTTGTTTAATCTCAAGCGACAGGCTCCCAATGGAAATTCCCCGCGACCACCTCGCCACTCTCGCCCTGCACGCCGGACAATCGCCGGACCCGACCACCGGCTCGCGCGCCGTCCCGATTTACCAGACGACCAGCTACGTGTTCCGCGATTCCGAACACGCCGCCGCGCTTTTCGCGCTCAAGGAATTCGGGAACATCTACACCCGGATCATGAACCCGACCACCGACGTGCTCGAGCGCCGGGTGGCCGCCCTCGAAGGCGGCAGCGGCGCGCTCGCCGTCGCCTCGGGCCAGGCCGCCGCCACGATGGCCGTGCTTGGCTGTTCGCGTGTGGGCGACGAGATCCTCGCCGCCGACAATCTCTACGGCGGAACGTATCAACTCTTTCATAATACGATGCCCCACCTCGGACGCACCGTGCGGTTCCTGCCTTCCGGCGACCCGGAAGCGTTCCGCGCGGCGGTCACGCCGCGGACGCGCGCCATTTACGCCGAGTGCGTCGGCAATCCCAAACTCGACGTGCCCGATTTCGAGGCCCTCTCGCAGGTCGCCCGCGAGGCGGGGGTTCCGCTCATCGTCGATAACACGGTCGGGGCCGGGCTCGTCCGCCCGATCGACCACGGGGCCGACATTGTCGTCGCCTCGGCCACCAAATACATCGGCGGCCACGGCACCAGCATCGGTGGCATCATTGTCGATTCCGGCAAGTTCAACTGGGGCAATGGGAAGTTCCCCGACTTCACCGAGCCGGACCCCAGCTACCACGGGCTGAAATTCTGGGACGTTTTCGGGAATTTCCCGGGCCTCGGCAACGTGGCCTTCATCATCCGCGCCCGCGTGCTTCAACTCCGCGACATGGGCGCCGCGCTGAGCCCGTTCAATGCGTTTCTGCTCCTCCAGGGCCTCGAGACCCTGCCGCTGCGCCAGCGCGCGCATTCCGAGAATGCGATGGCTGTTGCGCGGTTTCTTGCCAACGACCCGCGCGTGGCATGGGTCAATTACCCCGGGTTGCCGTCGCATCCGTCGCACGCGCCCGCCGCGAAATATTTCAAGCGCGGCTTCGGCGGGTTGGTCGGCTTCGGCATCCGCGGCGGATTGGAATCCGGCAAAAAATTCATCGACGCGCTTCAACTTTTCTCGCACCTCGCGAATATCGGGGATTCCAAGAGCCTCGTGATCCACCCCGCTTCCACCACCCACCAGCAACTCTCGCCCGAGGAACAACTCGCCACCGGCGTGAGTCCGGACTACATCCGCCTCTCCGTCGGCATCGAGGATATCGAGGACATCCTCGAGGATATCGGGCGCGGGCTCTCCGCCGCGGTTTGAAGCACGCCCGCCATCGATCCGACGCTCCGCGCGAAGACCTCCGCCGGGAAGCCGACCTCCAGGATCTCGCGCCCAAACGCTACGTCTCCGACCTCGGCCCCACACCGACCCGGCGCGCTTCCCTTGGACAATTCCGCACACGTTCCGGATTTGCATTCCCCGACCTCGTCGTCGATTACCTCACCCTCGGCCGGCTGAATCCCGAAAAGTCGAACGCCATCGTTGTCTTTCACGCGCTCTCCGGCAACGCGCGCGTCGCCGGCACCGACCCCGCCACCGGCCGGCCCGGATGGTGGGACTACCACGTGGGACCCGGCAAGAGCGTCGATACCGACCGCTTCTTTGTGATTTGCGCGAATGTCCTTGGCGGGTGCGATGGCACGACCGGACCCTCCTCGACCGACCCCGCCACCGGCACTCCCTACGGATCCCGATTTCCAGAAATCGGCATCCGCGACATGGTCGCCGCCCACCGGGCCCTGCTCGCCGAAATCGGCATCGCGCGCCTCCATGCCGTCATCGGCGGTTCGATGGGCGGCATGCAGGCCATGGCACTCGCGTTCGACCATCCGGGCCTCGTCGGCAAATGCGCCGTCGCCGCCAGCGCGTTCGCCCACAGCCCGATGCAGATCGCCTTCAACGAAATCGCCCGCCGCGCCATCCTCGCCGACCCCGCCTTCGCCGGCGGCGATTATTATCCCGGACCCGGACCCTCCGCCGGGCTGGCCGTCGCGCGCATGGTCGGCCACGTGACCTACCTGAGCCCGGAATCCATGGAGGCGAAGTTCGGCCGCAGGCTCCATGGCTCGGGCCGGTTCGAGGTGGAAAATTACCTCGACCATCAAGGCGCAAGCTTTGTCCGTCGGTTCGACGCGAATGCGTTCCTTGCGCTCACCCGCGCCATCGACCGCTTCGACCTTTTCGAGGACCTCCCGGCCGACCGCCTGCTGCCCGGCAACCCCACCGAATTCCTTGTGCTTTCCTTTGCGAGCGACTGGCTTTATCCGCCCGCGCAGTCGGCCGGGATCGCGCGCGCGTTCCGTTCGCACGGCCTCCGGGTTTCCGAAACCACCCTGCCGACCGCTTACGGCCACGATTCGTTTCTGATCAAAAACCCGCCACTCACCGAAATTCTGCGCGGGTTCCTCGGCTGAGCCGGCCGTCCCGGCGCCATGTCATCCGCGCGTAGCGCTCGCGGGTGGTCACATGTTCGAGCGGTTTTCCTTCGCGGTGGCGGATGAGATTTTCGATGCAGGTTTTGCGATAAAACTGAAGCCTTTTCGAGTCGCTGGAAATCGGGGTCTGCCAGCTGGAGTCCCCCACCCGGTGGGAGGTAAGGATCGGATTTTTGAACCCGATGGCGGGATGGCCGGGCTCCAGGCAGTCCGGTCCCGCGAGCACATCGAGGCCGGCGCGGAGACGTCCGGCGGCGAGTTCGGCAAAGAGGTCGTCCTGGTTGATGATGTCGCCGCGCGCGGTATTCACAATCACCGCATGGTCCGGCAGAAGCGCGAGCACCCCGCAGTCCACCGACCCGCGCGTTTCCTCGGTAAGGGCGGCAAAAATCACCACGGCCTCGGAGTCGGCAAACAACTCGCGCAGAGAGGAGACCCGCCGACAGTCGGAGGGAATCCCTGCGGAGTAGGGGTCATAAATGCGGATGTCGGGCCCGAGCGGTTGCACATACCTGTGGAAGGTTGGCCGATGTGGCCGAATCCATAGAGGCCGAGCTTGAGGCACCCGGAGCGACCCGCTCGAACCCGCCCCGTCGCAGACCCACTTCCCGTCCAGCTTGTCCTCGATTTGCGCACGGAGGTTTTTCAGGCAGGCCAGCAGGAGGGCGGGCGTGCCCTCGGCCACGGAGGGACCGGCCGACCCACCCCGGTTTGTGACCGCCACCGGCGAGTCTAAGATTTCCTCGGGGTAATCGCGCACCGCTCCGGTTATATGGCAAAAGTAACGCAGGCATCCGGGGTCGGCGGCCAGTTCGGCGGGCAGCATCGGACTCCCCCACGAGGTGAGGACCACTTCCCGCCCGCGCAGGATGGTTAGGAAGTCCTCCTTCGCAATCCCCTCGGTGGCAAGGTTTTCCACCTCGAATCCCTCGTGGGTGAGGGCCTCGCCGAAGTCGGCGGTCCAGATGCGGCGGGGTGGGGGAGAGTCCTTGGTGACGTAGAGGATCTTCATTCGACCGGAGTCCCGGCATCGGGCGCCGGCGACCCCGGCCACGGATAATCATTTTTTCCGGCGCGCGGCCGGTTCTCTGGAGCCCAGAGGTTGACCGAGCGGTCTTCGCTATAGCAATGCGGCCGGCGTTTGGTCAGCGTGCGAAGTGGGCAGCGATGCCCTCGGCGACCGAGTCGGCGTATTCGCGGTAAATGCTTTTGCGTGGGACACCCGCGAAGTTGCGGGTGCCGTCGTAGTCGCCGGCCTGTATGCGGGCATACGTGAGTTTGCCGTTCATGAGGTAGGGCTCGACATAGACGACCGGACATTGGAAGAGGCGGTTGGCGAGGAGGTTGCGGGCCCAGACGTAGGGATTGTCATCGACGCGGATGGCGTTGCCGGAGGTGTAGGTGTAGGGCGGGAGGCGGGAGGCGGCGGCCATGGGCTTCGAGATTTTGTTGGTGAGGGCGAGTTCCTCGAGGAAGGTGCGGCCGAGCAACTTCGAAAGCATATCGAAGCGATGGTCCTCGTAGGCGAGTTCCGAGGCGCTCCATGCGCCGGTGACAAGGAAGTGGAGGTGTTCGTCGGCGAGAAGCCGCGGGCGGGATTCCGACCCCCAGTCCTCGGCATTGAAATGGAGGCAGACGACGGCGTCGGGCTGGATCGAGGAATTGATGGCGCGGGCGCGGGCGCGGATCTCGGCGGTGCGATAAAAAAGGAGTTCGCTTTCTTTGCGGATGGCGGCGGCCGTGGCGGGCTTGCCCTTGTCGGCCAGCGAGGCGGCGGCCTGCTTGCGGAGCTTCTCCGGACGCAGGGAAGTGGCGGGGGAGGCTTTGGTGCGGGTGAGGGAAACGCGCGCGCCCATGGCCTCGAGGCGGGCTTTGAGTTTTTTCGCGACGAGGAGGGTCATGTCGCCCTCCTGGACGGGCTTCCCGCCGCCGACGCGGAACCAGCGTTCCTCCATCTTCGCCCACGGCCCGCCGAGGTGGCCGGGATCGATGGCGATGTGGACACCCGCGAGCGGCTTGTCGGCCGAGGCGGGGGCCGGCAGCGACTTGAGCGAGCGCCAGAAACCGGGCACGGCCTTGGCGGATTCGGCGGAGGCCGCGAACCGGAGCTGCCACGAACCCTCCGATGTGGCGACAGTGGCCGACGAGTCGTCGATCTGGATGGTCTCTTTCCATGCGCCGCCGGGGGCATAGACGCGGTCGAGCAGGCTTGTGAATTCGTCGCGGGTGATGGTTTCCTGGAACGCGTCGAGGCGCGACCAATCCGGCTTGGGTGCAAGCGGGGAAAGCTTCGCGGGCGCGGCCAGGGCGGCGGACGCCAGTGCCAGAATGGCGGCGCAGAACGCGGCGGGGACGTCGCGCGCGCGTGTCATTTCGGACGCATGTGGGGGAAGAGGATCACGTCGCGGATGCTTTCGGCTCCGGTGAGCATCATGACAAGGCGGTCGATGCCGATTCCGATGCCGCCGGCCGGCGGCATGCCGTATTCGAGCGCGCGGAGGAAGTCGGTGTCGATTTTCTGGGTTTCGCCGCCGGATTGTTCCTCGAGGCGCGCGCGCTGGTGGTCGGGGTCGTTGAGTTCCGAATACCCCGGCGAGATTTCCTGGCCGTTGATGACGAGTTCGTAAACATCGACGGTCGAGGGATCGCCCGGGGTGAGCTTGGCAAGGGGAACGAGTTCCTTCGGACAATGCGTGACAAAGAGCGGATCGATCGACTTTTCCTCGACCAATTTTTCGAACACGTGCTGGGTGACTTCGAAATCCTCCCGGCAGGCCGAAATATCGAGGCCGAGTTCGGCACAGCGGGCGCGGCGACCGGCGGGGTCGAGGGCCGACCAGCCCGGACACGCGGCCTCGACGAGGTCGGCGTAGCGGGCGCGCTTCCACGGACGTTCGAGATTGATCGTGCGGGTGACATTCCCGTCGGCGTCGCGGTGTTCGATGCGGAGGGTGCCGCAGACGGTGAGGGCGAGGTGGCAGATGAGTTCCTCGACAAGGTCGGCCATGCGGGAAAAATCGGCGAACGCCCAGTAGGCTTCGAGCATGGTGAATTCCGGGTTGTGGCGGCGCGAGAGCCCCTCGTTTCGGAAGTTGCGGTTGAGTTCGAAAATGCGGGTCATTCCGCCGACGAGCAGCCGCTTGAGATAAAGTTCGGGCGCGATGCGCAGGAAGAGGTCCATCCCGAGCGCGTTGTGGTGGGTCTGGAACGGCTGGGCGGCGGCTCCGCCGGGGACGGCCTGCATCATCGGGGTCTCGACTTCAAGAAACCCGCGCTCGGAAAGAAAGGCGCGGATTTCGCGGATGATGGCGATGCGTTTGGAGAAGTTGTCCCGCGAGGACGGATTCGCGATGAGGTCGAGGTAGCGCTGACGGTAGATCGTCTCGGCATCCTGGACGCCGTGCCATTTTTCCGGAAGCGGGCGCAGCGACTTCGAGAGGATGCGGGCCGAGGCGGCCCGGATGGTGGGCTCGCCGGCTTTGGTGGTGAAATACGAACCCTCGACGCCGAGCCAGTCGCCGATGTCCAGATTCTTAAGAAGGTCCGAGCCCGCCTCGCCGAGTTCCTTGCTGTTGAGGTAAACCTGAATGCGGCCCGAGAAATCCGAGATGTCGAGGAAGTGGCTGCGCCCCATGTCGCGGTGGGCGGTAACGCGTCCGGCCGCGCGGACGGGGGCCTCCTCGGCGAATGCGGCCCGCACGTCGCCGATCGTGCCCGCCACGTCGAACGGGCCGCCGAACGGGTCGTGGCCGGCCGCGCGGAGGGCATCGAGCTTCTGACGGCGCACCGCCAGCAAATCATGAGAATGGTCGTCCATGGCGGGCAACTTACGCGGGCAGCCCCCATGCGGCAAGCGCGGGGTCAGTATTGATCGTTGGAAGTTCGGCCCAATAAATTGCTTTCCAGTTCGGCGGATGTGGCGACAAATACACGCCTGATGAAATTTACGACAAATGCCTGAGGCCGGGACGATCGCGATCACCGGGATTGGTTGCCGGTTTCCCGGAGGGGTGCGGGGTCCCGCAGCATTCTGGCGTCTGCTTGTGGACGGGGTGGATGCGGTGGGCGAAGTGCCGCCCGACCGCTGGAATATCGCGGCGTATTACGATCCGGCGAGGGGGACGCCGGGGAAGACGGATTCCCGCTGGGGCGGGTTTGTGGACGACATCGACAAATTTGACGCCGGATTTTTCGGCATTTCGCCGCGCGAGGCGGCCTACATGGATCCGCAGCAGCGCCTGCTCATGGAGACCGCATGGGACGCGGCCGAGGACGCCGGGGTGGTTGTCGGTCGGCCTGGAGGGCGGGCGGCGGGGGTTTTTGTGGGGATGTCCACATTCGACTACTGGAAGATCCAGGCGGGATTCGCCGACAAATCCACAATCGGGCCGCATTCGACGACGGGGACGGTGCTGAGCATCGCGGCGAACCGGATTTCCTATGCGCTGGATTTGCGGGGGCCGAGTGTGGTGGTGGACACGGCGTGTTCGTCCTCGATGGTGGCGGTGCACATGGCGTGCGGGAGCCTGCTTGCCGGCGAATGCGGACACGCGTTCGCGGGTGGCGCGAATGCGATCATCATCCCGGACACATTTGTCGGCTTCAGCGCGATGTCGATGCTCTCGCCCGACGGGCGCTGCAAGGCCTTCGACGCGCGGGCGAACGGGTTTGTGAGGGGCGAGGGCGCCGGGTTTGTCGTGCTCAGGCGGTTGGAAGACGCTCTTGCCGACGGCGACCGGATTTACTGTGTCGTGCTGGCGACCGGGGTGAACCAGGACGGCCGCACGGGCAGTCTCACCATCCCCTCGCGTGGCGCGCAGGAAGAACTCCTCCGCCAAACCTGCGGGCGCGCGGGCATCGATCCCGCCGAGATCGATTTCGCCGAGGCCCACGGCACCGGCACCGCAGTGGGGGATCCCAACGAAACGGGGGCCATCGGGGCCGTGGCCGGCGGCGGCAAAAGGCGGCGGCCGTGCCGGATCGGGTCGGTTAAAACCAATATCGGCCACCTCGAGGCGGCCTCGGGCATCGCCGGATTGATCAAGGCCGCGCTGGCCCTGCGCGCGGGGAAATTGCCGCCAAGCCTGCACTTCGTGACGCCGAATCCGGCGATTGATTTCGAAGGCTGGAATTTGCGGGTGCCGACGGAGGTCGAGCCGCTTTGGCGCGCGGACGCGGTGGCGGTCGTGAATTCGTTCGGGTTCGGCGGCACGAATGCCCAGGCGCTCCTGCGGGGGTGGCCGGGCGGGCGGGGGAGTGCGGAGGAACCCGCGCGGCCGGAGGTTTTTGTTTTATCAGCGCGGGACGAGGCGGGGCTCCGGGCGCTGACCGGGGATTTCCGCGACTGGCTCGGCGTGACGCGCGAGCCGCTTGCGAACGTGGCGGCGACGCTGGCCAACCGCCGCACCCACCTGCCTTGGCGGTTGGCGGTCGCGGCGGCGGACCGGGACGATGCGGTCGAGAAATTGGGGGCCTGGCTGGCCGGCGAGTCGCGGTTCGGGTTGTCGGCGGGTCAGGCGGCCGAGGTCGGTTCGCCGGTGTTTGTTTTCACGGGTCAGGGTCCGCAGTGGTATGCGATGGGGCGCGGGATGTTGGAGACCGACCCCGATTTCCGGGCGCGCCTCGACGAATGCGGCGCGTTTTTCAAGGAATGGGGCGGGTGGTCGTTGGTGGACGAATTGATGCGCGACAAGGGGGATTCGCGGATCGACCATCCGTCATTCGCCCAGCCCGCGATTTTCGCGTTGCAGGTGGCGCTCACCGATTGGTGGCGGGCGCGCGGGGTCACTCCCGCAGCAGTGATCGGGCATAGTGTCGGCGAGGCGGCGGCGGCGTATTTTTGCGGTGCGCTGGACCTGGCCTCGGCCGCGCGGGTGATTTTCGAGCGCGGGCGTTGCATGGAATTGGTGCCGCCGACCGGCGGGATGCTCGCGGTCGGGTTGTCGGCCGAGGCGGTTCGGCCGTGGATCGCGGGGTTCCGGAAGCGGGTGGAAATTGGCGCGGTGAACGCCCCCGAGTCGGTCGTGCTTTCCGGCGAGCCCGGCGCGCTGGACGAAATCGCCGAGCGGCTGGGCTCGGTGGGCGTGTGGCAGAAGCGGGTGCGGGTCCGCTACGCGTTCCACAGCCGTCAGATGGATCCGATCCGCCGGGAACTTGCCGGCGCGCTCAAGGGGATCCGCGCCGGGAAGCCGGTGATTCCGGCGGCATCGACCGTGACCGGCGGTCTGGCGGACGCGGGGTGTTTCGGAGCCGGGTATTGGTGGGGGAACGTGCGCGAGCCGGTGAGATTTTCCGATGGCGTCCGCGCGTTGATCCGCGAGGGATTCACAACATTTCTGGAAGTGGGGCCGCACCCCGCGCTCACGGCTTCGCTCAAGGAATGCCTGCGCGTGGAGAAGAAGGAGGGCCTTGTCGTGCATTCGCTGCGGCGTGGGGAAAACGACCGCACGGCTTTGCTCGCCGGATTGGGGGAATTGCATGTCGCCGGCGTGCCCGTTCAGTTCGAGGCGGGCGGGGTCGCGGATCTGCCGCCAAGGCCGTTCCAGCGCGAATCCTATTGGCACGAAGCGGTCGAGTCGCTCGTGACGCGGACCGGCCCCGCCCCGCATCCATTGCTTGGTTTTTCCACGGGCGGCTCCGAACCCGGCTGGCGGTCCGCGTTCGCGACCGGCACGCAGGCGTGGGCGGGCGATCATGTCGTGGGCGGACGGGTGATTTTTCCGGCGGCCGCGTATTTGGAAATGGCGGTCTCGGCGGCCCGGCAAATTTCCGGCGGTCTGCCGGTCGCGGTGGGCGGGATGGAATTTGAGCGCGCGATGATGGTCGGCGACGATCCGTGCCTGCTGGAATTCCGGACCGAAGGCCGCGACTTTGTCATTTCCTCGAAATCCGGGCGCGCCGGCTGGCAGCGCCACTGCGCGGGAAAATTCCATCAACCGGGTGGCGGAGCCGATCATGAACCGCCCGATGTCGTGCGTGGGAGGTGCCCGGAGGAAATTTCCGCAACCGAACTCTACGACGGCCTCCGCGAAGGCGGCTTGGAATTCGGGCCCGCCTTCCGCCGGGTGCGGCGCGTCTTCCGGCGCGACGGGGAGGCACTCGCCGAGATCGATGGAACTCCGGATGCCGGCGGATTCCTTTTTCATCCGGCGGTCTTGGACGCCTGTTTCCATGCGGTGCTAAGCGCGCTGCCGGCCGGGGAACGCGGACATTTCCTGCCCGCCGGGGTCGGGCGTTTCCACGTCGCGGCGGAGGCCTCCGGCGACCTGTGGAGCCATGTCGCGCGGGTGAGGCAGGGGTCGGCCGGCGAATGCGAGGCCGATATCCGCATCCTCGCACCCGATGGCGGGCTGGTGGCGCGGATCGGGGGATTCCGCCTCAAGCCATTTGAGGTCTCGCGCGGGCCGGCCGGCGAGGCGCGTTTCTACGAGACACGCTGGCAGGAACTCGCGCTGGAGGCGGCGGAACGCCAGCCCGCCAAATGGTCGCTCGTAGGAGGTTCGGATGCCGAACGGCGCAGCCTCGCGGAAGCATTGGCGGCCGCCGGCGACGAGATTTGCGAGACCCCGTCGGAGGGAGGCGGAGTGGTTTGTTTTTCCCAACCCGGCGAGGACGCGCCGGCGGCCATCCGGGAGTGCGGGCGCTTGATCGGGATCGTGAATTCCCTGCCGCCGGGCTGCGGGCTCGTCGTGGTCACCCGGCGCGGCCAGCCGGCGGACACCACCGCCGCCGTCTCGCCCGCTCAGGGAGCCCTTGTGGGGCTCACCCGTGTGATTGCCAACGAGCGTGTGGACCTTTCCTGCCGCTGCATCGATATTTCCACGCTCGAATCCCCGGAGGATTTTGCGGCCCTTGCGGCGGAACTGCGATTTGGCGGGGAAGAAGAAGCCGCCCTGCGCGGGACCGCGCGTTTCGTTCCGCGCATCGCCGCCTGCGAGCCCGGTCCGCGGAGTCTGTCCGGATCGGACGTGCCATTCCGCCTTGACGCGAAGCCGGGTTGCGGGCTCGATGGCGCGCGTTTCGGGATGCTCCGGCGGCGGGCTCCGGGCCCCGGCGAGGTGGAAATCGGGATCCGCGCGGGCGGAGTGAATTTCCGCGATGTGATGAAATTGCTCGGGATCTACCCGATCGAGGAACCTCTTGATTCCTTGATCGGGGACGAATGCGCGGGTGAGGTGGTTGCGCTCGGAGAGGGGGTTGACGACCTCGCGGTCGGAGACTTCGTCGCGGCGATCTGTCCGGGAAGTTTTGCCTCGCACGCGACCGTGCCTCGCCCGCTTGTATTCCGTTTGCCGTCCGGTTGGTCGCCGGAGGAGGCCGCCACGACCCCGGTGGCGTTCCTCACCGCGTGGTATGCGCTGGCCGGGTTGGCGCGGGTCGTCGGGGGCGAGCGGGTGCTCGTTCACGCGGGTGCCGGCGGGGTCGGAATGGCGGCGATCCAAATCGCGAAGCTCGCCGGGGCCGAGGTCATCGCCACGGCCGGCAACGAGGAAAAGCGGGCGGTCGCGCGCGAGTTGGGAGCCGGGTTGGTGCTCGATTCGCGCACGCTGGAATTTGCCGACGCGATCCGGGAGGCGACCGGCGGGGCGGGTGTGGATGTCGCGTTGAATTCGCTGTCCGGCGAAGCGCTCACGGCGACGCTTTCGGTGATGGCCCCGTTCGGCCGGTTCTTGGAAATCGGGAAGCGGGACATTTATGGCGACTCGCGTCTGGGTATGAAGGTCTTCGCGAAGAACCTTTCGTTTTTTGCCATCGATCTGGGGAGGCTGGTTTCGGCGAAGCGCGATCTCGCCGGCCGGATGCTCGCCGAATTGTCCGCCGAATTCGCGGCCGGGCGTTTGCGGCCGTTGCGCGTCTCCGCGCGTCCGCTCTCCCGCGCCGAGGACGCGTTCCGCGAAATGGCCGCCGGCCGTCACATCGGCAAGCTCGCCCTGGTCAACGACCCGGAGTCCCTCCGCGTCGATGGCGACCCGGCCGGAAGTCTGGAATTGCGGGCCGACGGGTTTTATCTGGTCACCGGCGGGACGCGCGGTTTCGGCTATGAAATTGTGAGGTGGATGGCCGCCCGGGGTGCGCGGAATTTCGCGATCACCTGCGCGACACGGGCTTCGGCGGCGGCCGCGCGCGCGCGCCTCGCGGAATTGCCGTCCGGCTGCCGTGTGCTGGTGGAAGCGGTCGATGCCGGCGAGTACACCGGAATGACAGAATTTTTTGCCCGCGCCGAAGGCGAGCTGGGACCCGTGCGGGGGGTTGTCCACGCGGCGATGAAGATCGACGACGCCCTGCTGGCCGATATGACCGCCGACCGCCTCGAGGCCGCGATGGGGCCGAAGGCGTTCGGTGCGTGGATCCTCCATTCGCTCACCATGAACCGTCCGATCGATTTCTTCCTCATGACGTCGTCGATCGCCTCGTTTGTGGGGAATCCCGGCCAGGCAAATTATGTGGCAGCAAACGCGTTCCTCGACGCCCTCGCACACCACCGCCGCGCGCTGGGCCTGCCGGCCGCGGCCGTCCACTTCGGGCGGATCGGCGGCACCGGTTATGTCGAGGACAACGCGCATGTGGCGGCCTCCTCGACCGGCACGGTGTCGCCCCCGAGAGTGTCGAAGATTCCCTGGCCGCGATCGAGCGTGTGCTTCTCTCCGAGATGGCCGAAGTCGCGGCTTTGCGCATGGATTGGGCGGCGTGGGCCGGACGCAACCCGCGCGTCCGCGCGTGTCCGCGGTATTCCGGGGTCGTGCCCGTCGATGACACGCCGGCTCCGGCCGACTTTGCCGGCGCGCTCCGCTCCGCTCCCGCGTCCGCGCTGGTGCCGCTGCTCGAGGAATGCGTGAGGCGCACGGCCGCGCGGGTGCTGGGCGTCTCGCCGACCCGGCTCGACCCCTCGCGCCCGCTTGCGGAGGCCGGGCTGGATTCCCTCATGGGGATCGAGTTGGTGAACCGGCTGGAGGCCGAAACCGGCGTGCGCCTGCCCGCCGAAAAACTCGCCCGCTCGCCGGGGATCCACTCGATCGCGGGATTGCTGGCCGCCGAAATCGGGGCGGCGAGGGAACCATGAACAAAATCTTCCACGCGCTCTCGACCGCGGGCTATCTCGCCGCCGGCCCGGTGGTCCGGAGCCTGCCGCTCGCATGGGTTTTTCTGCTCGGGCGCGCGGCGGGCCTCGCGGCCTTCCGCATCGCCGGGGACCGCCGCTGGATCGCGGAGGAAAATATCGGGCGCGCGCTCGGGGCCGCTCCGCGGGAGGCCCGGCGGATTGCAAAGTCGAGCTTCGCAAATTTGTTCGCCAATCTCGCCGCGATGTTGAAAACCCAGTCCATGCGTCCGGAAAAACTTTTGGAAAGACTCACCTTCGCGATTCCGGTGGGAAGCTTCGGCGGGGGCGGGTGTGTGATCGCGGCCTGCCATTCGGGAAATTGGGAATTGCTCGGCCAGCTCGCGCGGTTTTTCCCCGATGTGAAATTCGGTGCGATCTACCAACGCCTCGCCAACCCGGAGATCGACCAGCGGGTGCGAGCGGCGCGCGAGCGCTGGGGGTTGAGGTTGTTTGATCGCGCGGGGGATATCTGGGAGGCGGTGGCGTTCCTCGAAGCGGGCGGCGCGCTCGGCGTGCTTTGCGACCAGCACGCGGGGACGGGTGGAACCGAATTGCCATTTTTCGGACGTCAGGTTTCGACAACCACGCTGCCGGGCCTGCTGGCCGGGCGGGCGCGCGTGCCCGTCCTTCCGGTTTCGGTTTCGACCACCGGGATCGCAAGGTGGCATATCCGCGCCGGGACCGCGATCAAGGCCGGCACACCCGCCGAAGCCGCTCTCGCGACCAACCGGGCTCTCGAGGAATCCATCCGCGCGAATCCGGCCGACTGGCTCTGGGCGCATGACAGATGGAAAGGAGCCGGCGCATGAGAATCCTTGACCGGTATCTGGCGAAAGACGTGCTGGCGACGACGCTCTCCGGCGTGGTCGTGCTCAGCTTCTTTCTGGTGGTGGGGAATCTTTTCCGTGAGTTGCTGGATTTGATGATCAACCAGGGGCTCGGGCTGGGGTCGGTCTTGTATTTCATGGCGCTCGTTCTGCCCTTTTCTCTTTCTTTCACAATCCCGTGGGCGTTTCTGACCGCGCTGCTTCTGGTCTTCGGCCGGATGTCGGCGGCGAATGAATTGGTCGCCCTGCGCTCGTGCGGGATGAGCATGCCGAGGCTGTGCGCGCCGGTCTTCGTCGCCGCCGTGGCGCTCTCGGCGCTCTGCCTCTGGATCAATACCGATGTCGCCCCCGCCGCCCAGCACCGTATGATGAACATGATCGGCGACCTTCTCTCGAGGGATCCCGCCGCCCTCTTCCGGGCGAACGAAGTCATCGACGACTTCCCCGAACGGCGGATTTTTGTGGGCGGCAAATCGGGCAACGAACTCACCAATGTCCTCATTTTCGATCTCGACGAGGACGGCAAGCC
>Ga0114939_10001452_pt1 | contig 18575 bp, 17 predicted proteins | sample AshMeaCrysSpring_FD_87196 | JGI IMG/M metagenome (GOLD analysis project Ga0114939, IMG submission 87196) | Groundwater microbial communities from Big Spring, Nevada to study Microbial Dark Matter (Phase II) - Ash Meadows Crystal Spring | ecosystem: Environmental > Aquatic > Deep subsurface >...
CCCATCGACCACGGCGATCAGGATGTCATCGACGCCGCGCGTCTTGAGCTCGTTGAACACCTTGAGCCAGAACTTCGCGCCCTCGGTCTGCTCGATCCAGATCCCCAGCACGTCACGCGTGCCGTCGGGCAGCATGCCTAAGGCGAGGTAGACCGCCTTGTTGCGCACCAGCGCGTCCTCGCGGATCTTTACCCGCAGCGCGTCGAAGAACACGACCGGGTACATCGGTTCGAGCGGGCGGTTCTGCCACGCCGTCACCTCGGCCATCACTTCCTCGGTCACGGAGCTGATGAACTCGGCCGAGACCTCGGTGCCGTACCGCTCGGCGAGGAAGCCCTGGATCTCGCGCACGGTCATGCCGCGCGCGTACATCGCGACGATCTTGTCGTCGAAGCCGGTGAAGCGGCGCTCGTGCTTGGGGATCAGGATCGGCTCGTAGCTGCCGTCGCGATCGCGCGGCAACTCCAGGCGAACCGGGCCGTCCTCGGTGAGCACCGTCTTCGCCGTGGTGCCGTTGCGCTGGTTGGCCTGGCCCTCGGGGCGCACCTCGCCGGGGCGGTAGCCCAGGTGATGGCTCAGCTCCGCGCCCATCGCCCGCTCGATCACGGCCTTCTTGAAGTCCAGGCAGATCGCTTGGACCTCCTCCGGCGTCATCGGCCCCTGGACCAGCCGGTCCAGAAGCTCAGCCGGAATGCTCACTCCAGAACCTGAAGCGGCTCCCTCGCCCTTCTTGCGCTTGCTCGGCATAGAGACTCCTGTGGGTCATCATATGCCTCGCACACAAAAATCCTGACAGGCCCCACTCCCTCACTTCTTCCCTTCTTCCCTTCTTCCCTTCCTATCCTTCCTGTCCTTCCTTTTCTTCCGGCGCTTCCTGCCCTTCCTTGACGCCTCTCCCCGCCCCGTGGATACTGCACCGCGAGATGAACGCAACCGCACGCAACACGCTTCGTTGGTGGTGGCGCCCCTTCTAGGAGTGGGCCCCGGCCGCGTCAGTCTCTTTCGCAGGATTCAGGACCCATCTCCGCGCCGCACGTGGGATGGGTTTTTTGTTGCCCGTCCCCTCAGGTCCTGCGATTCAGGAGCCGTAGGTGACGACGACCTTGTTCGACATTGCCGCCGACCTCGACACCCCGGTGTCGGCCTATCTCAAGCTGAAGCCGTTCCGACCCCGTTTTCTACTGGAAAGCGTCGAGGGCGGCGAGCGGCTCGCGCGGTATTCCTTCATCGGCTTCGGCGACTGCCTGGAATATCGGCTCGACGATTCCGGACTGACGGTCAGCGGGACCCGTGGTCCGCGGCCGTCCGACCAGGCCCAGCTGCTCGCGTCCCTGCGCCAGGCACTGGCCCAGTCGCCCCGCCCGGACGTCACGCAGGCGGGCTTCCCCTTGCTCGGGGGCCTGGTCGGCGCGGCCAGTTACGACCTCGTGCGGTACTTCGAGCAGCTGCCGGCCCACGCCCAGCCCGGCGACGGCGTGCCCGACGCGCATTACGTCGCGCCCCGCTCGGTGCTGGCGTTCGACCACCTGACGCGCCGGGCGGCATTGCTGCACGCGGGTCCTGAAGCCGAGCGGGCCGCCCTGCGGGCCGAAGTGATCAAGGCGCTGCGCGGCGGTCTGCCCGGCCCCGTGCGCGCGACGAAGTTCAGCCCGGCGACGGCCAGCCTCTCCGAGCAGGCGTTCCTGCACAACGTGGAGCGCACCCAGGAATACATCGCCGCGGGCGACGTCTACCAGCTGGTGCTGTCGATCCGCTTCGACGGACGGTGCGACATGGACCCGTTCGAGGCCTATCGCGCCCTGCGCCTGCTGAACCCGTCGCCGTACATGTACTACTGTGAACTGGGCGACCGCGTCATCGTGGGTTCGTCGCCCGAAGCGCTGGTCAAGCTCGAAGGCGGCGTCGCGCACCTGCGTCCGATCGCCGGCACCTTGCCACGTGGCGCCGACACGGCGCAGGACCTTGCGAATGAAGCACAACTGCTCGCCGATCCAAAGGAGAACGCCGAGCACGTGATGCTGGTCGACCTCGCGCGCAACGACCTCGGCCGCGTCGCGGAGGCGGGCAGCGTCAAGGTCGATCCCTATCGCTCCATCGAACGCTACAGCCACGTGATGCACATCGTGAGCGGCGTCAACGGCCGTCTCGCGCCAGGTCGCGACCAGTTCGACCTGTTCGCGGCAGCGTTCCCGGCCGGCACGCTGGTCGGGGCGCCGAAGGTGCGCGCGATGCAGATCATCGACGAGCTCGAGCCGGTGCGGCGCGGCTTCTATGGTGGCACGGTCGGTTATTTCGGCTCCGGCGGCGACATGAATCACGCGATCACGATCCGCACGATGGTCTTCCACGGTGACACGTACAGTTTCCAGGCCGGTGCCGGCATCGTCGCCGACAGCGTGCCGCTGAACGAATACCGCGAAGTCTTCGCCAAGAGCGACGTACTGCGCCGCGCGCTCGACATCGCGCGGGAGGGCCTGTGATGTCTGCGCCCCGTCTGCTGCTCATCGACAACTATGACAGCTTCACCTACAACCTGGTGCAGGCGTTCCTGGTGCTCGGTGCCGACGTGCTCGTGCATCGCAACGACGCGATCACGGTCGAGCAGGCGCGCGCACTTGCGCCGACGCACCTCTGCATCTCGCCGGGCCCGGGCACGCCGCACGATGCCGGCGTGTCGATGGACATGATCCGCGCGTTCGCAGGCCAGATCCCGGTGCTCGGCGTGTGCCTCGGCCACCAGTCGATCGTCGAAGTGTTCGGCGGTGACGTCGTGCGTGCCGGTCGGCTGATGCACGGCAAGGTCTCACCCGTGAATCACGATGCGAAGGGCGTGTTCGCCGGCGCGCCGCAGCCGATGGAGGTCGGGCGCTATCATTCGCTGATCGCGAAGCCCGAGACGCTGCCGGCGGCGCTTGAAGTCACGGCGCGAACGCCTGAAGGCGAAATCATGGGTGTGCGCCACGCACAACTCAACGTCGAAGGCGTGCAGTTCCACCCTGAAAGCGTGCTGACGCCCGAGGGCCCGCTGCTGATGGGCAACTTCCTGCGCTTCACGGGAGGCCGGCGCGGAGCCTGATCCACGATGGCCGACACACGCGCCACACTGGAGCGACTGCTGAACCGCGAGAACCTTGCGGAGTTCGAGGCATCCGGCCTGCTGGTCGCGCTGACGGATCCCGCGCTGGCGCCCGCGATGGCTGGCGCATTGCTGGCAGCCCTGCGCAGCAAGGGGCTCACGGCTGACGAGGTGCGCGGCTTCGCCTCGGCGATGCGCGGCCTCGCGCGCAGGCCGGCGTTGCCTGCGGGTGGACCCGCGATCGACATCGTCGGCACGGGCGGCGATGCGTCGGGCTCGTTCAACATTTCCACGGGCGCATCGCTGCTCACGGCGGCACTGGGCGTGCGCGTCGTGAAGCACGGCAATCGCTCGATCTCCAGCCGCTCCGGCAGCGCCGACCTGCTCGAGGCCCTGGGGCTGCCGCAGCCGCTCGACGAGAAGCGCGCGGGCGAATGCCTGGCGGCCACAGGCTTCACGTTCCTGTTCGCGCCGCATTACCACCCTGCGATGAAGGAGGTGGCGCCGGTGCGTCGCGCACTGGGCGTGCGCACCGTGTTCAATCTGCTCGGCCCGCTGACCAATCCGGCGCAGCCACCGTTCGGCCTGATCGGCGCCTACAGCCGTGACGCTGCGCGGCTGATGGCGGAGACGCTGGCGGGCATGCCGATCGAGCGCGTGTTCGTCGTACACGGCGAGCCGGGCTGGGACGAGCCGACGCCGTGCGGACCGTTCGAGCTCTACGACGTGCGGCCGGGCCGCGTGCAGCGCACGGAGCGTGATCCGCTCGACTTCGGGCTGGCGCGCTGCACCCCGCAGTCGCTCGCGGGCGGCGACGCTGCGCACAACGCGGTCGGCATGCGCGCGGTGTTTACCGGCGAGGATCGTGGTCCGCATCGCGACGCGCTGGTGCTCAATGCCGCTCTCGCGCTCGAGGTGACGGGCACGGTCAACGATCCCCACGCCGCGATCCGTGCGGCGAGCGACGCGCTCGATCGCGGTGATGGCGCGCGCCTGCTCGAACGCATTGCCGCCTTCGGCCAGGCCATCGGCGGTGCCGGCTGATGGGACTGCTCTCAGACATGGCTGCGAGCAGTGCGCAGCGCCTGCATGCCGCGCGCGCGGTGCTGAGCGCGTCCGCCCTGCGGGAGCGTTGCACCGCGATGCCGCGACCCCCGCGCCTGCAGTTGTCGAGTCAGTCCTTCGATCTGATTGCGGAACTGAAGCTGCGTTCGCCCGCGCTGGGTAGCCTCGCCGCGCACACGCTCGATCCCGTCGCGCGACTGCGTGCCTACGCCGAAGCGGGCGCGGCGGTTTGTTCGATCCTCACCGAGCCTTCGCGCTTCGATGGCGAACTCGCGCACCTCGAGCGCGCGGCGGTCATGCTCGCGCCATACGGCGTGCCGGCGATGCGCAAGGACTTCCTGGTCGATCCATACCAGGTGCTCGAAGCGCGGGCCGCGGGCGCCGGTGGCGTGCTGCTGATCGTCCGCATGGTCGCGCCGGACGTGCTCACCGCGATGCTCGACACGGCGGCCGAGCAGGGCCTGTTCGTCCTGCTCGAGGCCTTTGATGAGGACGACGTGCGCGTCGCCGCCGATCTCGCGCGGGAACGTCGCGGTCGCGACGAGCAGGTGCTGATGGGCATCAACAGCCGCGATCTGCAGACGCTGGCGATCGACTTCGGCCGCTTCGCGCAGCTGCGCGAAGCATTGCCGTCCGAATGGCCCGCGGTCGCGGAAAGTGGCGTGATTACTCCCGAAGATGCGGCTGCCGTTGCACGGCTCGGCTACCGGCTCGCGCTGGTCGGCACCACGCTGATGCAGCGTGAAGATCCCGCGCAGGCCGTGCGCGAGCTGCTTGTCGCCGGCCGCGGTGCGGCACCATGACGGCAGCCTCCGCGCTGCTGTGGATCAAGATCTGCGGCCTGCGCACGCGGGAAGACGTACTCGCGGCCGCCGCTGCGGGCGCAGATGCCGTCGGCTTCGTGTTCCATGCGACGTCACCCCGCAACCTCGCGCAGGCGGATGCGAGGCAACTCGCGGCTAGCGTGCCGCAGGGCGTCGAGAAGGTTGCTGTGTTCCTGCATCCCACACAAAGCGAAGTCGACGCGGCACTCGCTGCCGTTCAACCCGACTGGGTGCAGGCCGACGCCGAGGACTTCGCGCGCCTGTCGCTGCCCGCCGGGCAACGCGTGCTGCCGGTCTATCGCACCGATCGCGCATTGCCCGGGCAGACGCAACTGCCGCGTCGATGCCTGGTCGAGAGCGGCCGCAGCGGCGCCGGCGAACTCGCCGACTGGAGTGCCGTGAAGCCGTTTGCCCGTGATTGCGAAGTGGTGCTGGCCGGCGGCCTCGATGCGTCGAACGTGAGTGACGCGATCAGGGCAGTGCGGCCTTTCGGCATCGACGTCAGTTCCGGCGTCGAGTCCTCGCGCGGCGTCAAGGACGCCGGCCTGATCCGGAAATTCGTGAACGCGGCGCGCGCGCAGCAGGCGCGGCTTGCGTCGTCGTCATTGGAGTGAGAAACGCATGCAGACCAATGCCCTGAAGCTCGACCGCGAGGCGCTGCTGGCGCAGACCCTCAACGGAGATTTCCCCGACGCGCGCGGCCGCTTCGGCCCGTTCGGCGGCCGTTATGTGCCCGAGACGCTCGTGCCCGCGCTCGACCGGCTGGAACAGGGTATCCGCGACATCCTGCCCGACCCGGCCTTCAAGGCGGAGCTCGACCAGCAGTTGCGCACCTGGGTTGGCCGCCCGACGCCGCTCACCTACGCTGCGGCGCTCTCGCGGCGCTGGGGCGCGGAGGTCTGGCTGAAGCGCGAGGACCTGGCGCACACCGGCGCGCACAAGATCAACAACGCCATTGGCCAGGGCCTGCTCGCGAAACGGCTCGGCGCGAAGCGCATCGTCGCCGAGACGGGAGCCGGGCAGCACGGCGTGGCGACGGCTGCTGCGTGCGCGCGACTGGGGCTGCCGTGCACGGTCTACATGGGCTCGATCGACATGGAGCGCCAGGCGCCGAACGTCGGACGCATGAAACTGCTCGGCGCGGACGTCGTGCCCGTCACCGGGGGCGACAAGACGCTTCGCGCCGCGATCGACGAGGCCCTGCGTGACTGGGTATCGGATCCGAACGGCACGTTCTACATCCTGGGCTCGGCCGTCGGGCCGCATCCGTATCCGTACATGGTGCGCGAGTTCCAGCGCGTGATCGGCGTCGAGGCGCGCGCGCAGATGCTGGCCCAGGCCGGCGCGCTGCCCGACGTGGTCGTGGCTTGCGTTGGTGGCGGCTCCAATGCGATCGGCCTGTTCCATCCGTTCGTGCCGGATCTCGACGTCAAGCTGCTCGGCTTCGAGGCGGGTGGCACGGGCCCGGGCCTCGGCCAGAACGCGGCATCGCTGGCATACGGCACGCCGGGCGTGCTGCAGGGCTGCTATTCGCTGCTGCTGCAGGACGAGCACGGCCAGATCCAGGAGACGCACTCGGTCTCGGCCGGCCTCGACTACCCGGGCGTGGGCCCCGAGCACGCGCTGCTCGCGAGCATCGGCCGCCTCGGCTTCGCCGCCGCCGAGGACGACGAATCGCTGCAGGCACTGGCCGAGTGTTCGCAGTACGAGGGCATCCTGCCCGCCATCGAGACCGCGCATGCCTTCGCCGGCGCGCGCAAGTTCGCGCAAGCCAATCCCGGTTGCCGCATCCTGATCGGGCTCTCCGGCCGCGGCGACAAGGACATGCCGACACTGCAGCGCACGTTGCTCAAGGGAAAGCTCTGATGAACAGTTCAACGATCGCGCAACCGCGCGACAGCATCAGCGCCGCGATCACCGCGGCCGCGTCCAAGGGCCGTCCGGCGCTCGTCGGCTTCATGACCGCCGGCTTCCCGGATCGCGCGGGCTTTGCCGCGAGCCTGCGCGCGATCGCGAGCGCAGCCGACGTCGTCGAGATCGGCGTGCCGTTCAGCGACCCGATGGCGGATGGCGCGACGATCCAGCGTGCGAGCTTCGCCTCGCTCCAGGGCGGGTTCACGTTGACCTGGCTGCTGCAGGAACTCGGCGCGATGCAGCCGCGTCCGCAGGCGCCGATCCTGCTGATGAGCTACCTCAACCCGCTGCTGGCTTTCGGCCTCGGGCGTCTGCCCGAAGCCGCGAAGAGCGCCGGCGTCGACGGATTCATCATCCCCGACCTGCCGTTCGAGGAGAGCGCCGACATGCGCGCCGCGCTCGACCGCGTCGGCATCGCTCTCGTACAGATGGTCACGCCGGTCACGCCGGACGAGCGCTTGCGGATGCTGAGCGCCGCGAGCCAGGGCTTCGTGTATGCGGTGACGATGACGGGGACCACCGGCAAGTCGGTCGCGGTGCCGAACGAGGTCCTCGGTTACATGGACCGGGTCAAGGCGATGTCCCCGATTCCGGTGTGCGCGGGCTTTGGCATCCGCACTGCCGACCACGTGACGCGCATGCAGGGTCACGTGGATGGCGTGGTGGTGGGCTCCGCGCTGGTCGAGGTGCTCGAGCGGGGTGAGGATCCGGCCGCATTCCTGCGCAGCCTGCGCGCGTAGGCCGCGCACCGCAGGAATTCAGGCGGACTTGAGTCCCAGGTGGATGTGCTCGATCACGAGCGAACGCACCGTCTCGACGGGATTCCTGGCCCAGGTGAACACCGGCGGCATGCGACGCAGCATCGACCAGTTGCCGGTTTCGAGCACGCGCTCGAGGTATGCAACGTTACGCTGGATCGCTTCCATGTACGGATTGCGGCCGCCGTACAGGCATTCAAGGTAACGATAGGCGCCGCCGAATTCGCCATCCAGCCGCTTGCAAAGCGTCGACTCCACGAACTGCGGCGTCTGCCGCAGCACGTCGAGCCCTGAGGCGTACTGCACATTCAGGCCGCCATTGTCGGCGCGCTGCATGGCCAGGCCACCGAGCACGAACTCCGGATACAGGCGATCGCGGCATTTCTCGAGGTAACAGCGATCCGACATCTGCGCGATCATGTCTGCCGTGCCCAGCAGGTGACCCACGCGGCGGTCGCGCGCGTCGTCGAGCCGGATGTCCTTGAACGGTACTTCGTAGCCAGTGAAATGTATGACCTGCGAGGCAACCGGCACCCAGCTCGCGAGGCCGATGCCGGGCAGGTAATGCGACAGGAACATCGCCCCGCGCGCGACGTGCGTGCGCGTGTACTCGGCGCCATTGCGTCGCTGGGTATCGTCACTGCGGCGGATATAACCCGAGTCGTGGAACAGTGCCACGACCAGCGCGACCAGCGCGCGTTCCGCACCGATACGCTGCTCGGGCGGCTGCGTGCGGTCGTGGCCCGCAAGCAGCCGTGCCATGGCGAGCGTGTCGTCGAGCGAATGCTGCATGTCGTGATAGACGGTGTCGCAGCCGAGGTAACCCGGATAGTTGCCCTGGAAGAGCCGCTCGAAGTCGGCGAAGGCGTCCGCGAGTCGCGGAATGTCGCCGTCCGGCCACGTCTGCCGGAACAGTTCCTCGACGGCCTTGCGCACGGACGCGACCGAACTCACCTGCACGGTGTTCGTGACGTCGAAGTCGCTGCGGCGGAACTGCATGGTGCGTAGGTACGCGCTCGTCGTTTGCGACCGAGTCTAGTCGCTTTGCCCGAAAGCGCCAGAGCCAGCACGATCAGTCAGGACAGGATCGGCGCCATCCGACGCCCAAACGCCGCTCATATGTCAAACCTTGCGACCACAGGGGCATGGTCTGAAGGCCGTTCCAGCTTGCGCGGCGCCTTGTCGATGTGACATGCCCCGCACTTCTGCGCAAGCGCTTGCGAGGCCAGTATGAGGTCGATCCGCAGGCCCGCATTGCGCCGGAAAGCCATCATCCGGTAGTCCCACCACGAGTAGGACTTCTCCGGTTGCTCGAACGAGCGGAAGCAGTCCACGAGGCCGGTCGCGAACAGCGCCTGCAGTGCCGCGCGCTCGGGCGGGCTGACGTGCACCGAGCCTTCCCATGCCTTTGGGTCGTGCACGTCACGATCTTCGGGTGCGACGTTGTAGTCGCCGAGTACCACGACGTACGGATGCAAGGCGAGTTCGGCTGCGACATAGGCCTGCAGCGCGGCGAACCAGCGCAGCTTGTAGGCGAACTTGTCCGAGCCGACGGCCTGGCCGTTGGGCACGTAGACGTCGATCACGCGCACGCCGTTGATCGTTCCGGCGAGCACGCGCTTCTGTTCGTCGTCGAAGCCTGGAATGCCGGCCACGGTCGCCGTCGCGGGCTCACGACTCAGGATGGCGACGCCGTTGTACGTGCGCTGGCCCGAGAACACGGCCTGCCAGCCCAGCGCCTCCAGCTCAGCCGCGGGAAAGTCGGCGTCAGGCAGCTTGGTTTCCTGCAGCACGATCGCATCGACCGGATTGGCAGCCAGCCACTCCGTCAGGTGTGGCATGCGCACCCGCAGCGAGTTCACGTTCCAAGTTGCCAGCGTGAATGGCATCAGGCGGCGAGACCCAGTTGCCGCAGCAACGGTTCGAGCTCCGGCTTGCGGCCACGGAACTCGACGAAGGCCTCCATTGCGTCACGGCTGCCGCCTCGTTCGAGGATCGAGCCGAGGAAGCGCCGCGCGGTGGCGACGTCGAAGATGCCCGCTTCCTCGAACGCGCCGAACGCGTCGGCCGACAGCACCTCCGCCCACTTGTAGCTGTAGTAGCCTGCGGCGTAGCCACCCGAGAATATATGCTGGAAGCTGTGCGGAAAGCGGTTGAAGTCGGGCGGGCGCACTACGGCGACTTCTTCGCGCACCTCGGCCAGCGTCTGCAGCAGACGCGCGCCTCGCGCCGGATCGAATTCGGCGTGCAGCCGGAAGTCGAACAGCGCGAACTCCAGCTGCCGCACCGACTGCATGCCGGCCTGGAACGAGCGCGTGGCCTGCAGCTTGCGCAGGGCGTCGAGCGGCAGGGGTGCGCCGGTCTCGACATGGCCCGAAATCAGCGGCAGCACTTCCTCACGCCACGCGAAATTCTCCATGAACTGGCTCGGCAGCTCGACCGCGTCCCACGGCACGCCGTTGATGCCGGCGACGCTCGGGAAGTCGACGCGGGTCAGCATGTGGTGCAGCCCGTGCCCGAACTCGTGGAACATCGTCACGACTTCGTAGTGCGTGAGCAGCGACGGCTTATCACCGCCCGGCGGCGTGAAGTTGCAGACGAGGTAGGCGATCGGCAGCGCGCGCGTGCCGGCAAGGTCGATCCGGCCGAGGCACTCGTCCATCCAGGCACCGCCGCGCTTGCGCGGGCGCGCGTAGAGATCGAGGAAGAAGCCGCCACGAGGCTGGCCGTCGGTGCCGAGGATGTCGAAGAACTGCACGTCCGGGTGGTACACCTCGATGTCCTTGCGCTCCTCGATGCGCACGCCGTACAGCTGCTGCGCGACCGCGAACAGGCCCTGCAGCACGCGCGGCAGCGGGAAGTAAGGCCGCAGTTCTTCCTCCGAGACCGCGAGCCGCGCGCGCTTGAGCCGCTCGGAGTAGAAAGCGACGTCCCATGCTTCGAGCTTCGTGCCGGCAAACGACTCGAGTTCGGCGAATTCCTTCTGCGCGGCGGGCCGGCACAGGCGTGCCAGCCGGCGCAGGAATTCCAGCACTTCGGCCGGGTCCTGCGCCATCTTCGTCGCCAGCGAGTACTCGGCGAAGTTGGCGAAACCCGCGAGCCGGGCCGCTTCGTGACGCAGCGCGAGGATCTCGTCGATCAGCGCGGTGTTGTCCCATTGCGCCTGGCCCTGCTCCGAGGCGCGCGTGTTCCACGCGGTGTAGAAGTCCTGTCGCAGCGGGCGATGCTCCGCGTGCGTGAGCACGGCCTGGTAGTTCGGCGCATCGAGCGTGAACAGCCAGCCGGACTTGTCGTTGCGGGCCGCTTCGGCCCGCGCACGCGCGACGACGGCGTCGGGCAGGCCCGCCAGCTCCGTCGCGTCGTCGACTGCGCGGGTCCACGCGTTGGTCGCATCGAGCACGTTCTCGTCGAACTTCGCCTGCGCGGTGGCGAGTCGCTCCATCAGCTCGCGGAAGCGCTGCTTGCGTTCGGCCGGCAGCGCGACACCCGCGAGGCGGAAGTCGCGCAACGCGTTGTCGATGAGCTTGCGCTGCGCTGGCGCAAGCGCGTCGTACTCAGTGTCCCTGATCCGCTGGTACGCCGCGCAGAGCTCGGCGTTCTGCGACATCTCGGTGTGATACGCGGTGAGCAGCGGCAGGCAGGCGTTGTACGCGGCACGCAGTTCGTCGCCGTTCGTGACGCTGTTCAGGTGACCGACGGGCGACCAGATGCGCGCGAGCCGATGCTGCATGCGCTCGATCGGCGCCACGATGCCGTCCCAGCCGGTGGCGCCGGAGCTGAGCAGTGCCCGCAGGCCGCGACGGTTTTCGTCGAGCACCTGCCGCACCGCGGGCTCGACGTGTTCAGGCCGGATCGCGGCAAAGGCGGGCAGGGCAGCGGAGCACAGCAGCGGATTGTCCATGCAGGGCATTCTACGGCCACCGCCATGCCGGATTCAGCCGAACGCGCCCTGCAGCAGCCAGCCCAGCGCGAACACGGCGGCCATGAACCCTGCGAATGCCAGCAGGGCCTGCCGCCGGTAGCGCCGGACGAGATCGTTGTGGGGCAGCGCGGACACGAGGAACAGCCGGCCACCCTCGGGCCGGCGCAGCACGTGGTGGTTCGACTCCGGCCCGCGCCTGATATTTTCCTCCAGCACCCGTTGGCGCGCCGCGGCACGGGCGGCTTCCCACTCTTCCAGGTCGATCCGGCCATCGCGGTCGCGATCGAACCGTTGCAGCAGCGCCGGCTGGTCCTGCTTCCACTCGGCCAGCCGGGCAGCGACCGCCGCTTGGGTGTCAGGTTCGGCCGCGGCGGCTGTCGAGCGGAAGTCGCCCAGGGCGTGGACGCGCTCGTGCTCGTAGACGCGGTCCTCGCTGTAGCGGTAGTCGCGGCCGCCCGTCATGAGCAGGAACGGCTTCATGGCCGGTGCAGCGGCCGGCCAGGGCGTGCTGCCGTACCAGGTGGTCGATTCGGTGGGGATCACCTCGGCGCCTTCGGGCTGGACGATGCATTCCCCCGTGCCGTCGTCGAGCAGGAATGGGACGGACGACGTACCCGACGCAACCGTCTGCCACTGGCTGCGCCGGTTCTTGCCCGAGCCGCTTTCGTTGCGCTTCGAGATCCTGTACCGCCACCAGACACACGGCCGCTGCGTCAGCGGGGCCAGGTTCTGCGTGCCGGGCAGCAACCGGGCGTTGCCCGCGATCTCGACGTAGCCCTGCGCCGCCGAGCGGATGCGCGAGGTGGGTGTGTCCTCGATCAGCCGGGCCCGTTTGAACGAGCGGAACGCCGCGGCGGCGCCCGCGGCGATTGCGCAGACCAGTGTCAGCAGCCAGACCAGGAAATCGTCGTCAGCCAAATAGCTTTCCCAGGTCGACGTCGCGCTTCTGCTCAGCGGTGAACTCGAGCAGCTGCGCGGTCTTGAAGTCGAACTGGCGCGCGACGATTAGGTCCGGGAACGTCTGGATGCGGATGTTGTTGAGGTTGACCGTCTCGTTGTAGAGCTCGCGGCGGTCGGCGATCGCTTCCTCGAGCTGCGAGATGCGCGTCTGCAGGTGGCGGAAGCCATTGTCGGCCTTGAGGTCCGGGTAGTTCTCGGCGAGCGCGAACAGCTTGCCGAGCCCGGTCCGCAACTGGTCTTCCGCCACGCCCAGTGCCTTGACGTCGCCGCTGCCCTGCGCCCTGAACACCGAGGCGCGGGCCTGCATAACGCGCTCGAGCGTCTCCTGCTCGTACTGCATGTAGCGCTTGCAAGTCTCGACCAGCTTGGGCAGCTCGTCGTGGCGCTGCGTGAGCAGCACGTCGATGTTGGCCCAGGCCTTGCGTACGTTCTCGCGCAGCGCGACCAGTCCGTTGTAGATACGGACGACGTATACGGCGGCTGCGACCAGCAGCGCCAGGAACAGCAGCAGGATGACCGTCATGGACGCTCCCAGTTTCGTTGGCGGAGGCGGACCCTCCCGCGAGCAGCAAGATTGCCGGTCCCTGGCTGCCACCGTCTACACTGTGGGCCACATTTCGGTACATTCCGGGCTGCAGCGCATGGCGATTCGAGCATACGGCGGCGTCACACCCACCCTGGGCCGGGGCGCCTGGATCGACCCGTTCGCAGTCGTCATCGGCGACGTGGTCCTGGGTGAAGACGCCTCGGTCTGGCCGCTGGTGCTGATCCGGGGCGACGTCAACCACATCCGCATCGGCGCGCGCAGCAACATCCAGGACGGCAGCATCGTGCATGTCTCGCGTCCCTATCCGGGCAATGACGCGGGATGGCCCACGATCCTCGGCGACGACGTGGTGATCGGCCACAAGGTCGCGCTGCACGGCTGCACGATCGCGGACCGGGTGCTGGTCGGCATCGGGGCGATCGTGCTCGACGGCGTGCAGGTGGCGAGCGACGTGATCATCGGCGCCGGCAGCGTCGTGACGCCGGGCAAGCAGCTGGAGTCGGGCTGTCTCTACGTGGGCAACCCGGCGCGACGATCGCGCGAACTGCGACCCGAGGAGATCGCGCGTATCCCGAAGATGGCGGCCGACTATGTGCGGCTCAAGGACGAGTATTCGGCGACGACGCCAGCAGCGTAGCCCGCGCGCGCAGCGCCCCGAGCACCGGGTGCGTCTCGGGCCGCACGCCGCGCCACAGGAAGAAGGCTTCGGCAGCCTGTTCGACCAGCATGCCCCAACCCTGCGCCACGACCTTCGCGCCCTGGTCGAGCGCCCACTGCGTGAATGGCGTCTCGCCGATGCCATACGCCATGTCGTAGCACGCCGTCTGCGGGCCGATCACCCGCGCCGGGATCGGCGGCACCTCGCCCTTGAGGCTGGCCGAGGTGGCGTTGATCACGAGATCGAACGGCGCGACCGGCTCGAGATCACCGAAGGCCGTGCCGCTCACTGTGCCGAGGTCCGCGAACTCCTGCGCGAGTTCGACGGCGCGTGTGGAGGTGCGATTGGCGATGACGAGTATCGCGGGCTGCAGAGCCAGCAGCGGCGCGAGCGCGCCGCGCGCCGCGCCACCCGCGCCGAGCATCAGCACGCGCGGTGTCTGCAGCGTCAGGCGGAGGTTGTGCGTGAGGTCGCGGATCAGGCCGACGCCGTCCGTGTTGTCGCCGATCAGTTCGCCGTCGCGCGCAATGATCGTATTGACCGCGTCGGCGCGCTGGGCGCGCGGCGTGAGTTCATTGACGAGGTCGGCCGCCGCACGCTTGTGCGGCAGCGTGACGTTGGCGCCGCGGCCGCCCTGCTCGAAGAAGAAGTCGAGCGCGTCGTGCCGGAACCGCTCGGGCGGCGTCTCCTGCAGCCGGTACACCATGTCCTGCCCCGACTGCCGCGCGAACATCCCGTGGATGAACGGCGACCAGCTGTGGTGGACGGGGTAGCCGAAGAGGGCGTAGATGTCAGGCACGGAAGTACAGGAAGGGCAGGAAGGGCAGGAAGGGCAGGAAGGTTATCGCGCTTCGCGCAGCCACGTGGCCGCCCGCTTCGCGAAGTACGTCAGGATGCCATCGGCGCCCGCGCGCTTGATGCAGTTGAGCGACTCGAGCGCCACCGCGCGCTCGTCGAGCCAGCCGTTCTGCGCCGCGGCCATGTGCATCGCGTATTCGCCGCTCACCTGGTACACGAACGTCGGCGCGCCGAAGCGGTCCTTCACGCGCCGCACGATGTCGAGGTACGGCATGCCGGGTTTCACCATCACCATGTCCGCGCCTTCGGCGAGGTCGAGCTCGACTTCGCGCAGTGCCTCGTCCGAATTGCAGGGGTCCATCTGGTAGTTGTACTTGTTGCCCTTGCCGAGGTTGCAGGCGGAACCGACGGCGTCGCGGAACGGGCCGTAGTAGCTCGACGCATACTTGGCCGAATACGCGAGGATGCGCGTGTGGATGTGACCACCTGCCTCGAGCGCATCGCGCAGCGCGCCAATGCGGCCGTCCATCATGTCGGAAGGGGCGACTACATCTGCGCCTGCCTCCGCATGCGACACGCCCTGCTTCACGAGCGCGGTCACGGTCACATCGTTCATCACGTAGCCGGTGTCGTCGATGATGCCGTCCTGGCCGTGCGTAGTGAACGGATCGAGCGCGACGTCGGTGATCACGCCCAGTTCCGGCACGGCCTGCTTGATCGCCCGCACCGCGCGCTGCGCGAGGCCGTCGGGGTTCCAGGCTTCACGGCCGTCGAGACTCTTGACCTCGGTCGGCGTGACCGGGAACAGCGCGAGCGCCGGGATGCCGAGCCGTGCGACTGCTTCGGCTTCGCGCACGAGTTCGTCGATGGAAACGCGCTCGATGCCGGGCATCGACGGCACGGCGACGCGCTGCTTCGTTCCTTCCATGACGAACATCGGATAAATGAAGTCGTCGGGCGTGAGCGTCGTCTCGCGCATCATGCGGCGCGAAAAGGCGTCACGGCGCATGCGGCGCATGCGGACGCGGGGGAACTGGCCGGGGGCGTCGGACTGGCTCATGGGCAAGACGCTTTTTCAATGAGAATCACGGCTTTATACCCGAGCCGGGCCGGCGACGAAAAGAACGCAAAAGCCGCAGTCACGCGGCAGAATCCACGCATGAGTACCAGGAAGCCCGCCCCGAAGCCCGATTTCACCCCGGATTCACGCCCCCGCTGCGGTTGGGTCTACGCCGGGATGAGCGCCGATTACATCGCCTATCACGACCAGGAATGGGGCGTGCCGGTCCACGACGACCGACGGCTGTTCGAGTTCCTGATCCTCGAGGGCGCGCAGGCGGGCTTGAGCTGGTCCACGATCCTGCGCAAGCGCGACGGATACCGCGAGGCGTTCGCGGACTTCGACCCGGTGAAGGTCGCGCGCTTCGATGCGCGCAAGTCCGAAAGACTGATGCAGTTCGAGGGGATCGTCCGCAACCGGCTGAAGATCGCGGCGGCGATCACCAATGCGAAGTGCTTCCTGCAAGTGCAGAAAGAGTTCGGCAGCTTCGCCGACTACAGCTGGGGGTTCGTCGGCGGCAAGCCGATCGTCAACCGCTGGCGCGAGATGCCACAGGTGCCCGCGACGTCAGCCGAGTCCGACGCGTTCAGCAAGGACCTGCGGCGGCGCGGGTTCAAGTTCGTGGGCTCCACGATCATGTACGCACACATGCAAGCGACCGGCATGGTTAACGATCACGTGGTGACGTGTTTCAGGCACAGGGAATGCAGGGGCTAGGGGCTAGTCGGAGGATCGCATCAATCTGAGTCCGCGGTGATCAGCCGCGGTCGGGGGCAGCACATCATGTTGTCGCCGCACCTCTGACTAATCCCTAGCCCCTAACCCCTAGCCCCTTCCTACTCCCCCACCCACCACTCGACGCTCGTGCCGCCCGCGCCATCGGGCACCAGCAGCCGGTGCAGGTCCGGCAGCAGCTCGGCAAGTCTTTCGTCGAGCAGCCATGGCGGGTTCACGATCACGAGGCCTGAGCCGCGCAGGCCGACCGGCGTGTCGTCGGGCATCACGCTCAGCGTGACATCGAGCACCTTGCGGATGCCCGACGCCTCCAGATTGCGACGGAACCGCAGCGGCGCTGCACGCTCGGTGAGCGGATACCAGATGCAGAACGTGCCGATCGGCCAGCGCTGGTGGCCGGTCTCGAGTGCCTTCAGCACGCGATCGAACTCGGCGTCGGACTCGAACGGTGGATCGATCAGTACCAGGCCGCGTTTCTCGCGTGGCGGCAGCTGCGCCTTGACCGCCTCGTAGCCATCGCTTTCGAGGATCGATACCAGCTTTTGCCGGCCCAGCGACGCGCGCAGCGCCTGCGCTTCGCGCGCGTGTGTCTCGGCCAGCACCATACGATCCGTCGAACGGCGCAGGTGCGCCACGATCGTCGGCGAACCGGGATAGGCCGTGATCGCGCTGCGGCCAGGCCCGGCGCAGGCCTTCACGAGGCGTACGTACTGCGCGACTTCGGGTGACAGGGCCGCCTCGGGAAACTCCAGCAGCCGCCCGATCCCTTGCTTGTACTCGCCGCTGCGCTGCGACTCGCCCAGGCTGAGGTCGTACGTTCCGCCGCCCGCGTGCGTATCGAGGTAGAAGAACGGCGTTGGCTTACGCTTCTGGTGCTCAATGAGCATGATAAGCACGACGTGCTTGAGCACGTCGGCGAAGTTGCCCGCGTGGAATGCGTGTCGATAGTTCATGTCTGGCCGATCCGGGGTCCCGGGTCAGGGTGAGGTCTTTGGTGGAATTAAGTCAAATCGACGTGCCTTGCACCCGGCCGTGGGAGTAGGCTCGATCAGACGCGAATAACAAACAACCGTCTGTGCCGGGCCCCACTGCCCGGACAGTCCCCGTGTCGTGTCCCGGCGCTACCATTCAAGGAGTTCTGCATGTCGAGTTATTTTCGTTTCGCAGCATTGAGCGCGGTCGCCCTCACCGCCATTGGTGCCGGGTCGGCGCTGGCTGCGCCACCACCCAAACCCGATGATCCGGCGGCGCTGCTGGCTGAGACCAAGCAGTCGCCCAACGCCAAGCTCGGTCCCTGGCTGGACAACCTGTACCAGGAATACCAGGAGGCCAAGGGCAAGGGCGTCGCGGACAAGAACTTCCGCAGCGCCAACAAGGCACTGCGCGTGACGCGTGGCACGGTCGGAATCGACGCCGTGGCAACCGATGGTGCGACGCTGGCCCGCTCGTTGAAGGCCCTGGGCGCCACCAATGTCCGCAATAAGGGTCCGCTGGTGTCGGCTCGCGTGCCAGTCAGCGCGCTTGGCAAGCTCGCTAGCGATCCGGCGCTCAGGTATGCGCGCGCGCCGCTGGCCGCGACCGAAGCCCTGCCCCCTAAAGCGATATCGCAGGGCGACGTGAGCCTGCGTGCCAACATCGCCAGGCAGCAATACGATGTCGATGGTACGGGCATCTCTGTGGGGGTCCTGTCGGACAGCTTCGCCTGCAACCCGCCGGCATTCGCGCCGGGCGCGCCGACGTCGAGCAAGGACCAGGACATCTCCAACGACGAACTGCCGCCGGAGGTCACCATCCTCAAGGACGGTCCGTGCCCCGACGGCACCGACGAAGGCCGAGCCATGGCGCAACTGATCCACGACGTTGCTCCAGAATCCCCGATTGCCTTCCACACGGCATTCGAAAGCGAGTTGGATTTCGCCGAGGGCATCATCAGGCTCAGGGACGCGGGCGCTGACGTCATCGTCGACGACGTGCGTTACTTTGCCGAGCCGTTTTTCTCCGACGGCATGATCGCGCAGGCCGTGGACATCGTCGCTGACGGCGGCGAGGGCGTGCCGTATTTCTCGTCGGCCGGCAATTCGGCGCGTGAGTCGTACGAGAGCGCCTATCGACCGGTCAATTTCGCGGTCAATGCTGGCGTGAACCTGAACGGCGGCAACGCCGTCGTGCGTCGCTTCCACGATTTCGACCCGGGTCCCGGCACCCAGATCCTGCAGCCGGTCGTCGTGACGCCGGATGGCGGGGCCGGCGTGATCGTC
>Ga0114939_10001453_pt1 | contig 18568 bp, 11 predicted proteins | sample AshMeaCrysSpring_FD_87196 | JGI IMG/M metagenome (GOLD analysis project Ga0114939, IMG submission 87196) | Groundwater microbial communities from Big Spring, Nevada to study Microbial Dark Matter (Phase II) - Ash Meadows Crystal Spring | ecosystem: Environmental > Aquatic > Deep subsurface >...
ATTAAACTGTTGCTTACAAACCAAAAAGTCAAAAATATATGTCAGTAAAAATTAACAGTAGTGGCAAAAAAAATTAATATTTACAAATGATTGGATGGTGAAAATTAAATTCACACTCAACATTTGAATCACAGAATTTATAAAAACTTTTTAAAGTTTTAAATATTACTTGATGAAGTTTTTGTGAATACGTATAATTACGCATGTAAAGTCCTACAATTAAGTTTAACCTCACCTCTTTCATATTCTTTCTGTAAATACAAATAGTCCCACCATGAAGCTAAGCGATGGTTATCGAACTCAAGTGGGGGAGAAGCTACCAAGGATTCTCCAACCTGGAAAATTAGGGTTACTCAAGTGCTTTGTTGATAAGTCGGTAAAAGATTTATTATTAAAGCCACAGAGTATTTTTGACCAACAAGAGCATTTACAATCGGCTATTGAGTGGCTGAAGCTAGCCCACGATCTGAGTCCAAATGATGGAGTAAGTTGGGGTTATTCTTTAAAAGGAAGTTGGCGAGACTCCTATAGAGAAACTTCAGGATATATTGCGGATACTTTTTTTGATATAGCTAAATATAATCAAGACGAGGACGCATTTAGGAGAGCTATTGCCATTAGTAAATGGCTGGTAGGAGTTCAAAATGAGGATGGTTCTATATCCAATCCACGGTACACAAAAGGTGGCATAGTTTTTGATACTGGTCAAGTACTTCAAGGATTAATTCGGGCATATGAAGAGACTCAAGATAAACAATTTTTAGATGGGGCGATCGCTGCTGGCGATTGGTTGGTCAAAGTAGCTGACGATGCTGGTAAATGGACTAAAAATACTCATTATGGCATACCCCATGTATACAACACCCGTGTAGCGTGGCCCCTATTAAAACTAAATTCTATTAGTCCTCATCCAGAAAGAGAAAGAGTTGCTCGTGCTAATTTAGATTGGGCAATTAGCCAACAAAAAAATGGTTGGTTTGAGCAAAACGCCTTTAGAAGTGGAGAAGCCCCTTTTACTCATAACATTGCCTATGCAATTCGTGGTTTACTAGAAGCAGGTTATCTACTTAATGAGGATAAGTATATAAATGCAGCCATATCTGGAGCGATCGCCCTAATTCCACATGTGGAATCAGATGGGTTTATCCCTGGACAATTTGATGCCAATGGAAAGCCCGAAAATAGTTATTGTTGTTTAACTGGTAATTGCCAACTAGCTATTATTTGGTTAAAGTTATTTGGGCAAACCAAAGAAGAAAAATATTATCAATCAGCAAACTTAGCTTTACGGTATGTAATGTCTTGCCAAGATATTAAGACTGAAGATTTTAATATTCGTGGGGGTATTAAAGGTTCCCAACCTATATGGGGAAACTATACAAGGTTATCCTACCCAAATTGGGCAACTAAATTTTTTATTGATGGATTAATCCTGCTAGCGAGGACAAAGCCATGACAGCAGGTCAATTTTATGATTACGATACGAATTCCTTATCTCTCAATTCTCCAAAAAAAGATGCTCAACCAAATCGCAGAGAAATTTTAAATAGTTTCTTTGATGTTTTAACAACAACTGAAAGTGTCAATTGGGCAATCAATTTAATTCACTCTGGAGATAGAGGATACATTTGCACTGTTAATGTTGCTATCTTAATGATGATGCGTTCCAATCCTCGTCTACAAAATTTCGTAGATCGAGCAGCATTAATCGTAGCTGATGGACAACCAATTGTTTGGGCTTCTCGATTACTTTCCCAACCTTTACCAGAGAGGGTCAGTGGAGTTGATTTGATTGATGGAATTGCCAAAAAATCAACCGAGGAGGATTTGAAAATCTATTTATTGGGTGCTAAAAGCAAAGTAATTGAAACTGCTGTGTCTAAATTAAGAAAAAAATATCCTGGTGTAAATATTTGCGGTTACAACAATGGTTACTTTTCTAAAGAAGAAGTACCACAAAGAGTTGCTGCTATTCGTGAAAGTGGCGCCCATATACTTTTTATTGGCATGGGAGTCCCTTTACAGGAATTTTTCTTGGATGATAATTGGCCCCAACTTGGCGTAAATTTAGCCGTTGGAGTCGGTGGTAGTTTTGAAATATTTGCAGGGACTAAAAAAAGGGCACCTGTTTGGATGCAAAACACTGGCTTAGAGTGGTTTTACCGCCTACTGCAAGAACCTCGAAGACTATGGAAACGCTACTGCATTACTAATGGACAATTTATCTATGAATTGTTCAAAGCAATGATATTTAGGTAGTTTTGCCAATATTTTTTTTAACTTGACTCCCACTATATCAACAACATTTGCATGACAATATAGCGTTATTAATATATAGGACCTAAGCAAAACAATGAGTTTCTGTCATTAGTCGCGGCACAAAGTGGAGAGAAGAATATGAGCGATATGTTTTAATTACTAATCTTTCACGCTCAAATGAGGATTTATCCTTTGCATAAGTCCTGATATAGTCTCAAAGTACTGTTTAGTTCATGAAAATAGAGTAAGCAGTACTTTTTGCATCTACCAAAAGATGTATTTAATTTGATATTAAATTAAATTATACACTATATAAATCACAAGTACATGTTCAATATTATAAATTATAATTTGTATTTTATTTTCCACTGTGTGGACAGTTTTATGACTGACCATTTAAATCGATTTTTCACCGTACAATACATTAGTATTAATTGGCATATGTGAGACAACCGACACTCCACTGTATCTTTGATTAGATAATGAATAGGGAAGCTAATTTAAATTCTGTATTTCAAGGCAATGGATAAATCTCCCGCAATTTTTTACCTTTCAATTCTTGTTGCACTACTAGCCTTTGCAGGGTTTAGTGTTTTCCGCCAGATTTTCAAAACTCGTAAAGTTGAAAGTTCTTTTTCTCGATTGCGGAACAAACTTACTAAAGAGAAGGGCACAACTCAGGAATATTATGAGCTAGGCAGTATATACTCTGACAAAAAATTATTCTCCCAAGGGATTAACTTATTTCAAAAAGCTTTGAAAGCTGCTGAAGAAGAGGGGGAAGAAAGTATTGCTCCCATTTATAATGCTCTGGGCTATGCTTATTTTGCTCAAGAGCAGTATGATTTGGCGATTCGTCAGTATAAAGAAGCTCTAAAGTTAAATCCTGATTATGTGGTAGTGCTTAACAATTTGGGACATGCTTATGAACGAAAAAAATTAACAGTTCAAGCATTAGAAGCTTACGAGCAAGCTTTAAAGCAAGAGCCTAACAATACGACAGCGAAACGTCGTGCTGAATCTCTACGTCGTTTAGTTTCTGCTTAAAAATCAGGAATTAGGAATTAAGAATTATTGAGTATTAATAATTCTTAATTCATAATTCTTAATTCATAATTCTTAATTAATGATTTATCATTTCTGATTCATCATTCATAATTGATGACGGCTTTGCTGAATTGGGAGATTGGGTGATGAAGTTGGCTTATTGGATGTATGCTGGTCCCGCCCACATAGGAACTTTAAGGGTTGCCAGTTCTTTTAAAAATGTTCACGCTATCATGCACGCTCCCTTGGGTGATGATTATTTTAATGTAATGCGCTCGATGCTAGAGCGGGAGCGAAATTTCACGCCGGTGACGGCTAGTATTGTTGACCGTAATGTCTTAGCACGGGGTTCTCAAGAAAAAGTAGTAGATAATATTACCCGTAAAGATAAAGAAGAAGCTCCAGACCTGATAGTTCTTACACCCACCTGTACTTCTAGTATTTTGCAGGAAGATTTACAAAATTTTGTAGAGCGAGCGCAAATGGATTCCAGGGGCGATGTAATGTTAGCGGATGTTAACCATTACCGGGTTAATGAATTACAGGCTGCCGACCGCACTTTACATCAAATTGTTCAATTCTATATAGAAAAAGCTCGAAAGAGAGGGGAACTACCCGAAGGTAAAACAGAAAAACCCTCTGTTAATATCATTGGTATTTCTACCCTTGGTTTTCATAATCAGCACGACTGTACAGAATTAAAGCGGTTAATGAATGATTTAGGCATAATAGTTAATGCCGTAATTCCTGAAGGTGCTTCTGTTCACGAACTCAAAAATTTACCTCGCGCTTGGTTTAACTTAGTGCCTTATCGCGAATTGGGAATAATGGCGGCTAAGTATTTGGAGGAAGAATTTGGAACACCTTATATAGATATAGCTCCAATGGGTGTTGTTGAGACTGCTCGTTGTATCCGTAAAATTCAGGAGTTAGTGAATAACCAAGGCGCTGATGTCAATTATGAAGATTTTATAAACAACCAAACTCTTTATGTATCCCAAGCAGCTTGGTTTTCTCGTTCTATAGATTGTCAGAATTTAACTGGTAAAAAGGCTGTAGTATTTGGTGATAATACCCATGCTGCTGCAATGACCAAGGTTTTGGCAAGGGAAATGGGTATTCATGTTGTTTGGGCTGGGACTTACTGTAAGTATGATGCTGATTGGTTCCGTGAACAGGTGAGCGAGTATTGCGATGAAGTGTTAATTACCGATGACCACGGTGCCATTGGCGATGCGATCGCTCGTGTTGAACCTTCTGCAATTTTTGGGACTCAAATGGAGCGCCATGTGGGTAAGCGTTTAAATATTCCCTGTGGTGTAATTGCCGCCCCCATCCATATTCAGAATTTCCCCATTGGTTATAAGCCGTTTATGGGTTATGAGGGGACTAATCAAATTGCTGATTTAGTTTACAACTCATTTACTTTAGGTATGGAAGACCACCTGTTGGAAATTTTTGGTGGACATGATACTAAAGAGGTCATTACCAAAGGTATTTCAGCTGAGTCAGACCTTGGTTGGACTAAAGATGGTTTAGCTGAGTTAAATAAGATTCCTGGTTTTGTGCGCGGAAAAGTTAAGAGAAATACAGAAAAGTTTGCCCGCGATCGCGGTATTAATAACATTTCTGCCGAAGTACTTTATGCAGCCAAGGAAGCTGTTGGTGCCTAATTTTAACTGATAGTCTCCCACAATCTTTGTCGGGTAAGAGATTGAACCGCCAAGACTCCAAGAGCGCCAAGGAGCGGACTTTAATATCTCTACTCTAATTCCGCTCCTTGGAGTCCTTGGAGTCTTGGCGGTTAAATATTTCTATAACTCTTTATTTACAAAAAAACAGGCTCTCCTCCCTGTTTCACAAATGACTCGTTGAGGTTATGTTTTGATTGATACACAATCATAAAAAATTAGTATAAGATTTGATAGTTAGCTTTCAGGGAATACTAGGAAATTACTTTTGGAAAAAAACCAATTAGACTTATTCTCCAAGTCTGAAATAGGTAAAACTGTTGGCAGCAGAAAACCTATATTACTAATGGATGTTCCTGCTTTAACTAAATGGAAATCACAAGTAGCAACACATCAAGAAAATATCAGAAATACTCAACCAGCGCAGCAAATTTCTTTATTTAATGTTGCGCCATCCCATGTCTCACCCGATACTATCGACCCTTTTACTTTACAACTGTCTCCCCTTTCATTTTATAAATTACCAACAGACAATTCGGGACAGGCTTGTCTTTACTTTATTACTGATATGTCAGCAAATTTACTGCTGTATGTAGGTGAAACATCTAAATCCAACAAACGCTGGAAGGGAGTACATGACTGTAAGCGCTATATCGAGAAATATCAAGATTTACACTATCGCTATGGTTTAAAAACTGCTGTCAATATTGCCTTTTACTGGGAGGCACCAACAAATAAGCGTTTGCGCCAATCTTTAGAGTTAGCCTTAATCCAAAAATGGAAACCCCCTTTTAATAAAGAAAATTGGAAATTTTGGGGACAGCCTTTTGGTTGATTATTTGTAGGGGTGGTAGGCAAAGATAATGAAAATGTAAACTATGTCAAGTTGACAGGCCTACTTATTTCAAAAAAAATTTCTCAATAAATATCACAATACAAAACTATCACTTAGTTTACAAATATTGCTGAGTCAAAGCCTGGGGATATTAGCGAAGTATAAAAAGTTTTTTAGTATAGACTGATGCTAAAAAAATAAAAAAAATACATACAAATCTAAGGGAAATACATGATAGATTTTTAGTCTAAAGATTTACCTCTACCGCCTCACACAATGCATTCGCAGTATATAGTCCCGGAACATCATGAGGAGTTAGTTAAAACATGTGGTATAAATTCAGACATAATAAATTTAAATTTTAAGTCACTCCAAGGGATAACAGCCTATGAATACTTGTTGATTTCTGAGTTATTACCCCGCACAAATACAGGGATGATAGAAAAAGGATGGCTATTACGTTATGCTCATATAACTCAAGGAGGTTGGTGGTGTTCGGGTTTAGACCCTTTAAATAATTGGGAAAGTATGGAATGGGGTTGTTTTAAGCCAAACAAACCCAGGCAAAATGAAAATGGGAAATTGATAAAATATGAACATCCCCCAAGTACACCAACAAGGGTATTTTGTTTAAGAGTTCCATTGTTAATCTGGCGTAGTATTGCCCAAAGTTATAATTTATCTCTGCCAGAAAATATTGTCATCTCGGAAACTGGGGAAGCAATGGGATTTTGGCAATGGGTTAGGGATTGTAATATTCCCGTAATTATATGTGAGGGAGTCAAAAAAGCAGCGGCTTTGTTAAGTCAAGGTTATGCAGCGATTGGAATTCCTGGTATTACTAGTGCATATAGGGTTGTTAAAGATAGATTTGGGAAAGTGATTAGCCGTCAGTTGATTTCTGACTTAGCTGCTTTTGCGGATTTTCGGGTTAATTCTGAAAGTGCTGGAAAAAATCTATTGCAAAAGCGTACATTTTATATTTGCTTTGATTTTGAGACAGAATCGAAAAAGATTGCTGCAGTTAGTAATGCAATTTCCCAGATTGGATTGTTATTGCAGCAAAAAGGTGCAAAGGTGCATGTCATCCAACTACCTGGGATAGAAAAAGGGGTTGATGATTTTTTAGTTGCCAAGGGAGCGATCGCCTTTGAGAAGTTATACAGTCAAAGTCTAGACCTGGAGGTTTATTTGGGACAAATAAAACCTCACAATGTTTTAAGCATTTCCCCAACAGTAAAAGTCAACCAGCGTTATTTGGGAGATATCAGTTTCCCAAATCAAGGATTGGCTGGAGTTAAGTCAGCCAAGGGTACGGGAAAAACTACCGCCCTACAAAAAGTCCTGGGAGAAGCCAAAATTCAAAATAAACCAGTTTTATTAATAACCCACAGAATTCAGCTAGGAAAATTCCTATGTGAAAAAATAGGTATTAGATGGGGAGTCGGTAGTAGTGAGTGGGCAATAGAGGATGAAGCTAAAAAATCAACATCTCCCAGTGGTAACGTCACGACCAATTCCCTAGGATTATGCATCGATTCTCTTTGGAAATTAAATCCAGAAGAATGGCAAGGGGGAATTATTATTTTAGATGAGGTAGAGCAATCTTTATGGCATTTACTTAATAGTGATACTTGCAAACAAAAGCGCGTCAAGATTTTAAAAGTTTTCCAGCAATTAATTGCGACAGTCATACAAACATCTGGATTAGTGATAGCCCAAGATGCTGATTTATCTGATGTTTCTTTAGAATATTTACAAGCATTAACTGGGGTTAAAATAAATCCTTGGTTACTAGTCAATGAATGGAAGCCAGAAAAAGGATGGGATATAACTTTTTATGACTCTCCTAATCCCACGCCATTAATTCAACAGTTAGAATTAGATTTACGTGCGGGTCGTAAATGCTATGTAACTACTGATAGTCGTTCGGGACGTTATAGTTGTGAAACAATTGAAAAATATATCAAAGAAAGATTACATAAATTACTCAAAATCTATCCCAAAACTTTATTAATTAGCAGTCGCACAACAAATACTTCCGGTCATAAAGCTGTTAGTTTTGTAGAAAATATTAATGAAAAAGTATACGAGTATGATGCTATATTTGTTACCCCAAGTTTAGGGACGGGAGTTAGTATTGACGTACAACATTTTGATAAAGTATATGGAATTTTCCAGGGAGTTATTCCCGACTCAGAAGCCAGACAAGCTTTAGCAAGAATTAGAGAAGATGTACCCCGTGTTATCTGGTGTGCCAAGCGAGGTATTGGTTTAATTGGAAGTGGTAGTACAAACTATCGTTTGCTATCTGAATGGTATCAGGAAAATCAAAAAGAAAATCTTGCTTTACTTAGCCCCCTACATAAAATAGATGTTGATTTACCATTGGTATATGACCCAATACATTTAAGGACTTGGGCAAAATTATCTGCTAGAATAAATTCTTCTGTAAGCTTATTTCGTCAATCGATGAAAGAAGGATTAACAGTAGATGGACATCAAATATGGGTACGTAGTAATGATTCCCATCATAATATTATTAGAGATTTACGTTATGCTTTCTTTGCTACAGATAAGGATGATATAGAAACTAAGAAAAGATTAATTATAGAAATAGTTAAAGCCCAAAAAGATTGGGATAGAAATAAAGAAAAAGCAAAGGAAGTAAATAAGAATATCAAGGAAATTAAACGGCAAAATCAATTAGCTACAGCAATGGCAGTAGCTAATGCAAAGGATATAGACTATGTGGAGTATGAATTATTGACCTCAAAACGCTCCCTTACAGATAGGGATCGCCATCAAATCAACAAGTATATGCTGAGGCAAAAATATGGCATCAAAGTTACCCCGACTCTTAAATTAAAAGATGACAAAGCATACTATACCCAGTTGTTAATTCATTACTATCTCACCCATGAAAGTGAATATTTTCGTCTCAAAGATAAACAGGAATGGAATCAGCAATTGTATTGGGGTGAAGGAAAGGTATTTTTACCAGACTTAAATACTTATACATTAAAAGTAGAAGCCCTTAGAGCTTTAGGAATGCTTAGATTTTTAGAGAGTGAAAGAAAATTTTCAGAAAACGATGAGAATATTATAATCCTTAAAAATTCAGCCCTACAATGCAGTCAACATATTCAACGAGTCTTAGGCATTAATTTGGTAAGAGGTAAAGAAGAAATTTCGGGAATTAAAATTTTAGCGAGATTATTAAATTTGTTGGGATTGAAATTGCTAAAATTAGTTAACAGCGATAGCGATAGTAATAATCAGATTCTTCATCACGAGAATCAGAATAGTTATTGTATCGACCCAGAAACTTTATTTGATATTCGAGAAGAAATATTTATTGTTTGGCAGCGTAGGGATGAATTAATGTTGGAAAATTATTCTTCTAATATTGACTTACCGTTGATGGCTAAAAAAGCCGTTGTAGTATAAATTGTAATTTTACCGTAATCAGGATAAATGGGAAAATGACCCGCACTTTTAATCCTAAATCTTATGGTCAACTGCTAGCTGAGTACCAACCAAAAACAATTATTACCGAAGAAGAAAACGAACAAGTTATAGCACTAGTAGTGCAAACAATTGCAAATTTCATAACAAATTAAATCTTCCTACGACTCCTGATGGCGCTATAAAAAATAGCCTTCAATTTCTTGAGAGTCAGGACTTACGGTCTTCGGAGCGCGTCATTATTGTCACATTGTTTTTGTTTGTAGTTGGGCGCTTGCGCCCATATTTTTGGAGGGCGCGAGCGCAACAACTACGAACATGAGCCGCAGTGCCAGTTGCGGCTATCCCTGAGAGTGTTAAAAACTATCAAGCAGTGTTTAAAAAATTTATACATTTTTTATATTTTTTTTATATTTTTTTGATAAAAATGTTAGTTGATTCTGAGTATTATCCCTGATTTTAAGTATTTACACTGATGGCATAGATAAAAATACTAGGTCATCATCAGAATCATAATAAATGCTTTTAAAAAATCTCTATAAATGTTCAAATAAATATTATTAAACATATTCTTTAAAACAATATTAAGAATCTGATCATCATATTCATTTTGCCAGCTATTAGCTAATAAAATACTATGACTAATTCTCCTAATGAAATTGAAAATTTTTTAGCGACTATTTATCCCTTTAAAAATCTTGATGTTGCAACTATTAAAAATATTACAAATATGTTGCAACCTCTACGTTATCGTATGGGGCAGGCTATTTTTGTGCGGGATATAATGCCAGAACAAATATCAATTATTTTTTCTGGACAAGCCCGTTTAATCGGTTCTTCTAATAGTGCAGAATTTCCTGAGACACTACAACTGCTAAAGGAAGGAGAAATATTAGGATGGACTAGTTTAATCCGTGGTGTTTCTTCTGAAACAATAATTGCATCTTCAGAAACTCTCTGCCTAACTCTAAATGCAACAAGCTTTTTTAAATTATTAGAAAAAGAAAGTATCTTAAGGGAATATTTTTGTCATAAACCTTCTCTAATCGAAGTATATGAATTATTAGGCACAGAATTACAACGTCGTGCTTTAGGGGATGTTAATCTGAAGGAATTAGCAAAGGCGACCTACCCGCAAACAGTAATTTTAAACTTACCTCAGGGGAAGACTTCTCTATCAAAATTAGACCCTAATTTATTATGGTTGGTTAGCGGAGGTAAATCTAATTATGATATTGGTAGTCGTTTAAATGTTAATAATAATAAAGCTAATATCCAAGTTGACAGCCCTAATGGTATTCGACTCATTGGATTAAGAGAATTTACTATCTCACCAGAAATTGAAGATACAACTCCAGCTATAGAGGAAAATCAATTAGCTAATGTTTGGGATAACGCGCCCTATGCACCAGATAAACCTGAAGCTAGAGAAAAAAATAATAGTAAATCTTCAAAAAAATACCCCTATATTTATGGACGGGGGCCTGTTGATGCTAGTTTAGCTTGCTTCCAAATGCTTTCCCAATATTGGGGAATTCCTTGGAAAAGAGATGTATTAAAACGAGGGTTTGTAAATAACTATCAGCGCACGGGAAAAATTTCCATTGAATTATGTGGTGCTGTAGCTGAATTAATGGGGTTAAAATCTCAACTTGTAAATATTCCATCGGTAGCTGTCTCAAAGTTACCAACACCAGTTTTAATTCCTTGGCAAGATACTTTTGCCGTCATATATAAAGCTACAGAAAAAGAACTTACTCTTGCTATTCCAGAACAAGGAATTACTCGTAAAAAAATCAATAATTTTATCGAGACTTGGGGAGAAGAAGGACAGGTATTAATTTTAGAAGCTACTCGCGAAACTCCAAAAAAGCGTTTTAATTTATCATGGTTTTTACCTGCAATTAAAAAACATAAACAGGTATTATTTGAAGTATTTATAGCTTCTTTGTTTGTTCAATTTCTCGGTTTAGCAAATCCTCTTATTACCCAAGTTATTATTGATAAAGTTATTATTCAGAATAGCATTAATACTTTAAATATACTGGGTATTTTGCTTGTAGTTATGTCATTTATTGAGGGTGTAGTAACTTGGTTAAGGACAAATTTTTTTGTTGATACGACTAATCGGATTGATTTATCTTTAGGTTCGGAAGTTATAGACCATCTTTTACGTTTGCCATTACGTTATTTTGAAAAGCGCCCTGTTGGTGAAATTTCTAGTCGAATTAATGAGCTAGAAAATATTCGTTCATTCCTTACTGGTACAGCTTTAACAGTTGTTTTAGATGCTATTTTTTCAGTTGTTTATATAGGGGTAATGATATTTTATAGCTGGCTGCTAACAATTGTAGCACTAGCAACTGTACCTTTATTTGCTTTATTAACTTTTATATTTGCCCCAATTATTCGTCAGCAGACTAGAAGTAAAGCTGAAAGAAATGCTGAAACTCAATCTTATTTAGTGGAAGTAGTATCTGGTGTTCAAACTGTGAAAGCCCAAAATATTGAACTTAATTCTAGATGGCAGTGGCAAACACATTATGGAAAATATATCAGTTCTAGTTTTGAAAATGTTTTGACATCCAATACCGCCAATGCTTTAAGTAACTTTCTGAATAAATTATCTGGGTTACTGCTACTTTGGGTTGGTGCTTATTTAGTATTACAGAAACAGTTAAGTTTAGGAGAGCTTATTGCTTTTCGGATTATTGCTGGATATACAACTAGTCCATTATTACGTCTGATTCAACTGTGGCAGAATTTTCAGGAAACAGCTTTATCATTGGAGCGTTTAGCGGATATTCTTGATACTCCTCAGGAAACAGAAATTGCTGGACTAAATAATATACCCATGCCACAAATTCAAGGGCAAATAAAATATGAAAAAGTGACCTTTAGTTTTGGAAAATCTCCTAGTCCTCAATTAAATAATGTTTCCTTTAATATTCCCTCTGGTCATTTTGTGGGAGTTGTGGGAGAAAGTGGTGCGGGTAAAAGTACTCTAACAAAATTAATACCCCGACTTTATGAATTAGATAAGGGAAGAATTTTAATTGATGGCTATGATATCAATAAAGTAGAACTTTATTCCCTACGCTCTCAAATAGGAATGGTACTTCAGGATACTTTACTATTTGATGGTACTGTTCAAGAAAATATAGCCTTAACCAGTGCTGACGCAACACCGGAGGAAATTGTAGAAGCTGCTAAAGTCGCCTGTGCCCATGACTTTATCATGAATTTGCCAATGGGTTATAACACAAGAGTTGGGGAAAGAGGTTCAGCTTTATCTGGTGGTCAAAGACAGCGTATTGCTATTGCTCGTACAGTTTTACAAAATCCACCGTTACTAATTCTTGATGAAGCAACTAGTGCCTTAGATTATAATACTGAGCGTCAAGTTTGTTTAAATTTAGCATCTGCTTTTAAAGGTAAAACAGTATTTTTTATTACTCATCGTTTGGCGACTATTCATAATGCTGATTTAATTCTAATGATGAGTCAAGGTAGTATTGCGGAACGGGGTACTCATTCAGAGCTAATGGCTCTTAATGGTCTTTATTATTGCCTTTATCAACAGCAACAAACCCTTCGATCATAATTATTTAGATATTACAAGAATGTTATCAATATTATTTTATAGGACTTACGCAAAGGATAAATAGTCATTTTCAGTAAAAACTAGTTAACTCAAGCATATCGGAAGATTCTTCTCTTCACTTTGTGACGCGACTAATGAAAGAAATTCGTTGTTTTGCGTAAATCCTGTTTTCAAGACTCATTTATGTTTTAAATATATTTGAAATCAGTTTGAAATAAATTCATTTTATCTATTACATGAGGGGGCATATAATCCAAATTTTAAATATATTTGTGCAAATTATCAGGGATAGCCGCAACTGGCACTGCGGCTCATGTTGGCGCGTTGGGCTGTCTTCCCTCCAAAAATATGGACGCTCTTCGCCCAACTACAAACAAAAACAATGTGACAATAATGACGCGCTCCGAAGACCGTAAGTCCTGATTATATAAAAAAACAATTTTTAGTATTGAAAAATATTTCAGTTACCTTAATTAATGTATTAATTTTATTTTATGAAAATTAATTTATCTAATTCAACTCAAGACAAAATCCCCAACTCTCCTAAAAAAGAATCCACTAAATATATACCTAAATTTCATCAGCCTGTAATTTTAGAGCAATCTAGAAATTGGTCGCGGGCTATTATTTGGACTTTAATGAGTGCAACAACTGGGACATTTATTTGGGCACATTTTACAAAAATAGAAGAAGCTGTTTCTGCTCAAGGTCAACTCGAACCAACTGCTATGGTAAAAGAAGTTAAAGTCCCTTTAAATGGAGTGGTAAAAGAAATTTTTGTGAAAGATGGACAATTGGTAAAAGAGGGCGATCGCCTTTTGACATTAGACCCGACAACTAACTTAGCTCAACTAGATTCTTTGACAAAAATACGTGCTTCTTTAAAAGAAGAAATTCAATATTATCAATCTCAATTACGAGGTGAAGAGGTTTCTGAGATTATCTCTAACCAGATTAAAAATAATATTGCGAATAAAATATCTGCCACTATTCCTCCCCAAATGCTGAGTTTAGCTAAGAGCCGCGCTACAATTGCCGCAGAAAATCACCTTTACCGCGCTCAATTAAATGGTTTAAATAATGGGTCAATCAATAATAGACTTTCTCCTGAAGAAAGACAACGTTTAGCAGCAAGAATTGCCGAGTTAAATTCTCGTCTTAATAACATTAGGTTACAAGGGCAACAAGCTCAGCAAAAATTCAAGGAAAATCAAGTACAATTAGCAAATTCTATAAATACTTTACCTTCCAGTAAACAAGCTTTACTCTTAAACGAAGAAAGATTAAAAAATAACGAAAATTCATTAAAGATTGACCAACAAAAATTAGTCCTTAATTATTCTAACTTACAAATAAGTGATGAAATAGTTAGAAATATGGAATCGATAACTAAAGAAGGTGCTTTCCCTGTATTACAACTACGGAGGCAACAACAGGATTTTCTGACTCAACAACAAAATTTATTTAGTCAACACCAACAAATTCTTCAACAAAAGCAGCAAATTCTTCAACAAAAGCAACAAATATTAGAGCAACAAAATACTATTAAAAATATAGAAGCCCAAACCAAGCAATTAGCTGAAGAAGAAAAACGCTTAATATTTGAGATTACTCAATATCAAGAACAATTTCGCAATGCGGCTGCCGCTTCGGCTGAAGATTTACTCTCCAAAATTACTACTAATGATAAAAATTTAGCTGAAATAGATACCCAAATTAGTAAGGTAATTATTGACAATGAAAAGCGAGTAGCTGAAATAGATAGTCAAATAAGTCAGGCACAAATGAATGCTAAATATCAGGAAATCAAAGCTCCTGCTAACGGTACTATATTTGAATTAAAAGCTAATACACCTGGCTTTGTAGTGGCAGGTAGTGATTCTGTTGTTAAAATTGTTCCCACTGATAACTTGGTAGCTAAAGTGTATATTACTAATAAAGATATTGGTTTTGTTAAAGAAGGGATGAAAGTTGATGTGAGAATTGATTCTTTTCCCTTTAGTGAATTTGGTGATATTAAAGGTAAATTAATTTGGATTGGGTCTGATAGTTTACCTCCAGACCAGGTTTATCCTTTTCATAGATTTCCTGCGAAAATACAGTTAGATACTCAGCAGTTATTAACTCATGGGCGAGAAATAAATTTACAGTCTGGGATGTCCATTAGCACTAATATTAAAACTAGGGAACGTACTGCTTTGTCTATATTTACTGATATGTTTAGTAATAGTATGGAGACTTTGAAGACTGTGAGGTAGCTCACATTTTGCACCTGTTATAAATTCTAAATAATTGTTGGCGACTAGAAGTCGCGGCTACACAAACAAAACCCGCCGGAGCGGGTTAAAGAATTTGATGGGTTTTTACTGCCCGTGGAAGAGATTATAATTAAATTGCCTTTCCGGTCTGTTTCACAAATACCAATCATAATTGGTGTGATACTTTTGATCACAAATCTTGTCCCCTCAAAATTCGGGGTTGGGGTGCTATTACGCGTTTAACTTTTTGAGAAATCGCCTGTACCATTGTTTGCACTAGTAATAAGTCAATTATGGCAACTGCTAAATCACAAAAACTTGTAAAAACTGGTAAATTTACCATTTTTTCTCCTGCATTTTCTAGATTACTTCTAAGTTTTTGCGGTGCAAGATGTGATGTACCACTATCCCATTTCTAATAAAGCTTTTGCTGTGATTCCTATGCCCAGTAAACAGATAGATAATGCACTAATTGCTGGTAAAATTCTGGGAATTTGGATTGATTTTGGTAAATATTCAAATCGCTGTTTGGCATAAACAAGTAGTAAACCTAATCCTGTTAACACAACGGCTAGTCCTAAACTAAATGCGATGACTAGTATTAACCCAAAACCAATTTGTCCAATGGCGATCGCGCTTAATAACAATACTAAAGCTGAAGGGCAAGGCACAAGTCCACCTGAAATCCCTAGCATTAATAAACTACGCCAGGTAATGGGTGAGTTATCTGCTGGTAAGTGATGGTGATGATGTCCGTCGTCATGGGAGTGATGATGATGTCCGTCGTCATGGGAGTGATGATGATGTCCGTCGTCGTGGGAGTGGTGATGATGTCCGTCGTCGTGGGAATCATGACGATTAATCCAATGGCGGACTAATAAATTGTAACCAACGGCGATAACTATTAAACCTGAGACAATACTTAAGTAGGGTAATATTTGTTCGGGTAAAATATATTGAGAGGCAAATAAAGCAACTAAACCTAGAGCGAATACACCCAATGTATGAGTTAGGGTAGTTGTGATTCCTAAAAATAAAGCCTGTTTTGCTGTAGCGCGAACACCGACTAAGTAGGCTCCAACAATAGTTTTACCATGACCGGGGGACATGGCGTGCATGGCACCCCAAATAAAAGCACCAATAATAGTAAATACAAGACTTCCACTAAATCCTGTCAATCCCGTTAACCATACAGAGTTATTGTTTCTGTTTAAAATAACACTTCTAACTTCTCCATTATGGAAAATAGTAATTAAACAATGAGCAGCCGGTGCATCTTTTAAGAATAAGTTGTAACTCATCCTTATTCCTTGAACTTTTTTCCTCCAGGTGTAGTTTAATAGTAAACTTGAATGAGTAGTAAAAGAAACATTTTTCATTTGAATGGGAGGAAGGCTGATAACTAATTTGCCTTCTTCTCCTTTTAAACTTGTGAGGCGAATGTTATCGGCTAGATATTCGTCTAATTTATTTTGATACTGACGGACTTCGTTTTCTTGTAAAGCGCCATCTTTATTTTCATCGGCGAAGCTAACCAAGCCGGTTGGTAAAGTTAGTTTTATTTCCGTCTGAGTTTCTCCAACATTTACTTCAGCAACTGCTAAATCAGCCCAATGGGCTAAAGTGGGAGTGGAAATTCCCATGCAAATTATTAGGGCTGTTAAAAAAGATAAGATAAATATTCTATATTTCCGTAACTTCATTTTGATGTCCTTGATGTGTTGGCGTTTTTGAAGTCTCTACCAATCAAATTTTTCTGTTATTTTGGGGTTAATTTTTATTGAATACTTGGTGATTATAAGTTGCGGCTACAGGAGTAAAAGCCGCGATTAGATGGGTTATACCATTTAACGCGCAACAGTGATACAAATTATTTCTCCCCATCCCCCAGCCCCTTTCCCCCTGCTATATATTTCTATCAACCTTAAAGTGAAATGGTATTACATCATCTTTATTGGGTATTTGTGGAACAGGCGTCCCGCCTGTTTCTGTTAGATAAAAAAATTTTCTACTAACAGGCGGGACGCCTGTTCCACGAAATCTGTATTAATTCTCTTAAAAGCTAAAATCACCTAAACCAGAATTTCTTTGTATTTCTTCGACAAAAGTGGGGTCGATTTCCTTGGCTAATTTTTGATAGGCTACCATTTGGGTTTGATTACCCAAAGAATTTTCAATCATGGCTGCGCGATGGAAAATTGTGGCATCTTTTGTTCCTAGGGCGATCGCTTCTCCAATGATTTTTTTTGCCTCTTGATTTTTTCCCACCCCAAGTAAAGCCCAAGCGTAGGTATCAAGAGTTTGGGCATCTCGACGAATGGTAACTTCTGTTTCCATTAAACTAACGGCTTCGGGAATATCATTCTTATTACCCCTTTCCAGTAGTAACCTGGCTAATTCCCTTCGATGTCCAAAGCTAGCACTATTATTTGAGTTATTATTTGGGTTATTTTTGCTGAGATTATTACCGATAGAATTTCCAGAATTTTCTTGCCTAAGCAAAGTTTCGGCTTGTTGATATAGGGCGATCGCTTCACCACTGTTTCCCTGTAACTTCTTTAATTTAGCTTTACCCCGAAGCACGGCATGGTCAAAAATTGTAGAGGAGTCAGGGGAATAAACTCTAACTTTGTCAAAATAATTGAGTGCAGCCCTATAGTCACCTTTTCTTGTCTCTAATTCGCCAAGATGCACTAAGGCTAATTGATATTTAGGAAGAATTTTTAAAGCTTCTTTATACACTTCCTCCGCTTCTTTTATTTGCCCTCGTTTGTAATAAAACTGACCTAGTAAAGTTCTCGTCCAAGCGGAAGTGCCTATTTCTGCAGGTTCTTCCGCTGACAATGCATATTTAAAAGTATCCAATGCTTCCTTCTCTTTTCCTTGGGCTGTCAGTACTAAAGCTAAAAGAGTAAAACTTCCTTGGCTAGGAATTTTATTGACTAACTGATCAGCAGCTTTTTTCCCATCCTCTAACTTACCTTGGGCAACATTAGCAGTGACTAATACAGCCAAAGCATCTTCATTATGAGGTTCAGATTTCAGGACTTGATTTGCTAAATCTAGCGCTTTAGTAAAATCATGTCTTGCTTGGGCTGTGCGCGCAAGAGTTAATATAGCGCCATTGTTATGGAAAGAAAGTAGAGATAAAGATTCCTTAGCAGTTTCCTCAGCTAGAAGATACCAACTATTTTGTCCAGTTGCCCTTGCCATTTTTAAATATGCCCTGGCGAGGGAGGTTTTATTTAAAGGACTATCGGGAGTTTTATTTAAGCGTTGTTTATAGAAAGCGATTTCTCGTTGGAGGGAAGAAGTCGTGTTAGTGGGTATTTGGGAGAAAGGGTATTGATAGGGAGATGGTGTTGATTTTAAAGGGTTAATTAGGAAAAAGCCTGCAGCAATGGGG
>Ga0114939_10001454_pt1 | contig 18559 bp, 15 predicted proteins | sample AshMeaCrysSpring_FD_87196 | JGI IMG/M metagenome (GOLD analysis project Ga0114939, IMG submission 87196) | Groundwater microbial communities from Big Spring, Nevada to study Microbial Dark Matter (Phase II) - Ash Meadows Crystal Spring | ecosystem: Environmental > Aquatic > Deep subsurface >...
GCCTGCTGTGGCGGGTCGGGCGGAGGCTGGCCACGCGGCAGCCGGCGGTCGTGGGCGTCATGCTGGCCGCCGACGCGGTGCTCGTCGCCGTGCTCGTGGCGCAGACGGGCGGGCTGCACAGCGATTTCTCGATCGTGTACGTGCTGCCCATCCTCGCCGCGGGGGTGCTCGGCGGCCGCCACCTGGGCCTGCTCGTCGGCGGGCTGAGCGCGGCGCTGCTCGCCGGCACGGTGCTGCTCCAGTACGCCGGCGCGCTCACGACCGGGCCGGGCGTGGTCGTGATGGCGGTCTCCGGACTGCCGCCCGCGACGGTGGCCGGCGCCAACGTGGCGCTCAACGCGCTGGGGTTCGTGTCGGTGGGCGTGCTCACCGGGTACCTGGGCGACCGCGTGCAGCGCGCCGACGAGCACCTCGAGCGCGCGTCGAGCCAGATGGCCGACCTGCGTGCCTTGAGCGAGCACGTGATCGACAGCCTGACCGGTGGACTCGCCACGGCCGACCTCGGCGGGCGGGTCCTCACCCTCAACCGCGCCGGCGAGCGCATCCTCGCGCTGCCGGCGGCCTACGCCTGCGGGCGCGCCGCGCGCGAGGTGCTGCAGTTGCCCGCCGAGCACGACATCACGCGCGCGGCCCCGCGGCCCGCCGGCGGGCCGCAGCGCGTGGAGTTCCCGTTCACGCGCACCGACGGCAGCCACGTGGACCTCGGCCTCACGGTGGCGCCGCTCGTCACCGCGGCCGGCCAGAGCGGCTGGATCTTCACCTTCCAGGACCTCACCGCGGCCAAGCAGCAGGAGCGCGAGGCCCAGCGACAGCGGCACCTCGCGGCGGTGGGGGAGATGGCCGCCGGCATCGCGCACGAGATCCGGAACCCGCTCGCGTCGATGAGCGGCTCGATCCAGATCCTGCGCCAGGAGCTGAAGCTCGACGAGGAACAGGCCGCGCTCATGGACATCGTGCTGCGCGAGTCCGAGCGGCTCAACGCGTCCATCCGGAACTTCCTCGCCTACGCGCGGCCCGCCCCGGTGGTCGCGGCGCGCTTCGATCTTGCGCAGGTCCTGCGCGACACCGCCGCGCTCCTCCGCAACAACGCCGAGCTGCGCCCGGCGCACGAGCTGGTGGTGCACCCGGCCGAGGGCGCGGTGTGGGCCGAGGCCGACGAGGCCCAGGTGCGACAGGTGATCTGGAACCTCGCCACCAACGGGATCCGCGCCATGCCAGGTGGGGGTCGCCTGCGCCTGGCCGCGCTCGAGGAGCCCACCGCGACGGGCCGCGCCGTCGTCATCGAGGTGGACGACGAGGGCGTCGGGTTCCCGGCCGAGGAGCTCGACACGGTGTTCCAGCCGTTCCGCAGCCGGTTTGAACGCGGTACCGGCCTCGGGCTCGCCATCGTCCACCGGATTGCCACCGAGCACGGGGGCACCGTCACCGTGACGGCCCGGCCCCAGCGCGGCACGCGCGCGCGCGTCGTGCTGCCGCAGGCGGCCGCCAAGCCCGCCGCCACCAACGCGCGCGTCGCCTGAGCCCGGAGATGAGTTGAGGTGATGGTCCAGAGCCGCCCGTCGCCCCTCGACGATGTTCGGGGCGAACCCGTCCCTGTCGGCGCATCGCTCGCTGCCAGTGGGACGCGGCTCGGCTGAGAGTCCGCCATGGGTGCCCTTCCCGCCACGCTGCCCGACACGGTGCCCGACTCACGTCCCCGCGTGCTCGTGGTGGACGACGAGCCGTCGATGCGGCAGATGCTGGCCTATGTGCTCCGGCGCGAGGGCTACGAGGTGACGCTCGCCGCCGGCGGCAAGGAGGCCGTGGCCCTGCTCGAGCAGGAGCCCGTCGACCTGCTGATCTCCGATATCCGGATGCCCGACATGAGCGGCGTCGAGGTGCTGCGCGCCGCGCGGCAGCTCGACCCGGAGATCGCCGGCGTGATGATCACCGCGTTTGCCTCCACCGAGACGGCCGTGGAGGCGCTGCGACTCGGGGCCACCGACTACCTGAGCAAGCCCTTCGACCTCGACGAGCTGAAGCTCGTGGTGCGCAACGCGCTCGAGCGCCGCCACCTGCGACAGGAGAACGTGCGGCTCAAGCGCCTCGTCGGCGAGTCGCACCGCTTCTCGAACATCATCGGCCGCAGCGACGCGATGCTCGCGGTCTTCAACCTGATCTCGACGATCGCGCCGACGGCGAGCACCGTCCTGATCACCGGCGAGTCGGGCACGGGCAAGGAACTCGTCGCCCGCGCGATCCACTTCAATTCGCTGCGGCGCGACCGGCCCTTCGTGGCGGTGAACTGCGGTGCGCTGCCGGAGACGCTGCTCGAGTCCGAGCTGTTCGGCCACATGCGCGGGGCGTTCACGGGGGCCGAGGCGACGCGCAAGGGGCTCATCGAAACGGCCGCCACCGGGACCATCTTCCTCGACGAGATCGGGGAGACGACGCCCGCGATGCAGGTCAAGCTGCTGCGGGTGCTCCAGGAGCGGAAGTTCCGCCGGGTGGGCGGCACCGAGGAGATCGAGGCCGACATCCGGGTGATTGCCGCGACCAACCGCGACCTCGCGCGCGCCGTCGCGGAGGGGCGGTTCCGCGAGGATCTCTACTACCGCGTCAACGTCATCCCGATGCACCTGCCCGCGCTGCGCGAGCGGCGCGAGGACATCCCGCTGCTGGCCGCCCACTTCGTGACCAAGCACGCGGGCCAGCTCGGAAAGCGGATTGCCGGGCTCTCGGGTGAGGCGTTGCGCCTCCTGCAGGACTACCACTGGCCGGGCAACATCCGCGAGCTCGAGAACGCCATGGAGCGAGCCGTGGCCCTCGAGCAGAGCCCGGCCATCCTGCCCGAGAGCCTGCCCGACGCGGTGCGCGGCGAGCCGGCCCCCCTCGGCACCGTCATTCCCATGCCCGGCGTCAGCACGGCGCCGCCACCGTTGACCGACGGGTTCGACCTCGAACGACACGTCGAGCAGATCGAGCGCGCCTACCTGTCTCGAGCCCTCGACCAGGCGGGGGGCGCGAAGACCCGCGCGGCGGCGCTGCTCGGCATGAGCTTCCGGTCGTTCCGGTATTACCTGAAGAAGTATCAGCTCGGCTGAGGGCCGTCGTGGCACAGTGCCGCAGCGCCGTGCCCTCGCGACGGTCGCCCAGTGCTGACGCGCCGGGCCACGATCGGTCTCGGCCAGTGGACTTGGCAGTCGATGGCCGGCCAGCGAAGCTGCGCCAACGTCGAAATTCGGGACGGCACTGTCGGCCGTCCGAGCGGCGCGGCCTCGGACCGGCGTGCCGCCGAAGGGTGCCGCGGAATGACAGCGCGCGTTGACATTTTCTGTCGCAGGTGGCGAAGATTGGCACGGCACCCACGTGCACCGCATTCGGGTTTCGGCTGTTTTGCGCCGAATTCCACTGAGTTGACGGGTCGTACCCGCTGCTGCCGGAGTGGCACCAGCGTTGCTATGGTCTCGGGTGCACGGCGGGGGCGCTGAGGCCGCCCGCCCAGGGCTTCACGCCCCGGTCCCCGGTACACGAGAGGAGTCACGCAATGAGGATTCGGAACAACAAGGGCTTCACGCTGATCGAGCTGCTGATCGTGGTGGCGATCATCGGCATCATCGCGGCCATCGCGATTCCCGGCCTGATGCGCGCCCGGATGTCGGGCAACGAAGCATCGGCCATCGGGTCGCTGCGTGCCCTCAACAGCGGCCAGTCCACCTACGCCTCGTCTTGCGCGAGCGGCAACTACGCGACCGACTTCGCCAACCTGGTCCCGGCGGCGCCGGCCGAGCCCTACGTGTCGGTGGATCTCGCCGTGGCGGTTGGTGGTGTGAACCGCAAGTCCGGCTTCGACTTCGTGCTCATCCCCGGCCTCAACAACAACGCATGGACGGGCACGGACTGCAACACCATCGACACCAACATCGGATCCACTTACTACGGTTCGGCCGTCCCGGTGACGGCGGGCAGCACCGGGTCGCGCGCGTTCGCGACCAACCAGGCCGGCACGATCTGGCAGGACACCGACTGCTTGGCCGGTGCCTGCGCGGCTCCGGGCGAGCCCTTCGTGGCCGGCGGCACGGTCAGCCCCATCCAGTAGTCGCACCTTGCGCAGGGGCGGCCGACCGGCCGCCCCTGCCTGGCCCGGCGCGCGCACATCAGCCAAACCACCGTTCGAGAGGGGAAGCAGCCATGACGCGCAACGGGCAGCCCGGTCACACCCTCCGTCCGTCGCCCTCTTCCGCGGCGGGATTCACCTTGGTCGAGCTGCTGATGGTCGTTGCGCTGATCGGGATCCTGGCCGGCCTGTCGGCGCCCTTCGTGCTGGCAGCAAAGGCCTCGAGCAACGAGGCGTCGGCCATCGGGTCGTTGCGGGCCCTGAACAGCAGCCAGGCCAACTACGCCACAACCTGCGCCTCAGGCTCGTACTCCACTTCCTTCGTGACCCTCGTGGCGCAGGGGTACCTGTCGCCCGACATGGCGTCGCCTTCGAAGTCCGGGTACAGCTTCGCGCTCCGCGTCGGGCTCGGCTCGGTGCCTGGAGCGCTCGATTGCGCGGCCGCGGTCCCGCAGTCGGCCTACTACGCCTCGGCGGTGCCCCTGTCGCTCGCGGGGGGGCGCCGGGGGTTCGCGACCAACCAGAGCGGGACGATCTGGCAGGACACGACCGGGGCCCCGCCGGCCGAGCCTTTCACGGCCGGCGGCCCCGTGAGCCCGATCCAGTAGCGGCCCCCGCGGCCGCCTCCTGCCCGTGGCCGTCCGCCGCCCGGCCCTCCAGGCACCGCCCTCGCTGCCGTTCCCGTGCCGCCCCTCCCCGGGCCGGCCCTCTCCATCCGATGCTAGAATCACCAGCATTCCGATGACTGCTCGTGCCCGCCTCGCATACGCCCTGCTGACCTTGCTCGGGCTCGGGGCCTCGACGGCCTCCGCCGTCGTGCACTACCGGTTGCTGCGCGATCCGAGTTACACGAGTTTCTGTGACGTCAACGCCACGGTGAACTGCGCGCAGGCGTACCTGAGCCCCTGGGGATCGCTCCTCGGCGTGCCGGTGGCCGTGCTCGGCGTAATCTGGTTCGCCGTAGTGGCGGCGCTGCTCATCGCCGAGCGCTCGGCGGGGCGCGAGGTGGCCGAGAGCGTGCCGGGCTACCTGGTTGCGTGGTCGGCCGTCGGCCTGGCGTTCATTGCCTTCCTGGCCTATGGGGCGTTTGTCGTGCTCAAGGCCGTGTGCCTGTTGTGCATCACCACGTACATCGCCGTGATCGGGCTCTTCGCCCTGTCGCTGGCAACCTCGCGTGTGCCCATGTCCAGCCTGCCCGGTCGTGCGTTTCGTGACCTCCGGCTCGCCCTTGCGAGCCCCGTCGCCATCGCCACGGTGCTGCTGCTCGGGGCCGGGGCGGCCTCCGCGGTGGCCTTCTTCCCGCGCGACGCCCGTTACGACGCGGCTGGCGCGGGCGGGGTCCAGAGTGCCTCACCAGCGGCCGCGCTGGCCGAGGAGCAGCGGATTCAGGTGGTGCAGTGGTTCGACAGCCAGCCGCGCGCGATCGTCCCGGTGGACCCGGACGGGGCCGCCGTGCTGATCGTCAAGTTCAGCGACTTCCAGTGCCCGCCGTGCGGCTCGACGCATCGCGAGTACAAGCCGATCATCGCCCGGTACATGGCGCAGCACCCGGGCAAGGTCCGCTACGTCGTGAAGGACTATCCGCTCGATCCCGAGTGCAACGCCGCCGTGCCGCGAGGCGGGCACCTGATGTCGTGCGAGGCCGCCGTCGCGACCCGCATGGCCTACGACAAGGGGCGGGCCCAGGGCGAGAAGGTCGAGGACTGGCTGTTCGCCAACCAGCAGACCCTCACGCGCGAGAACATCGCGCAGCAGGTGCGGGAGGCAGGTGGCGTCACCGACTTCGACGCGCGCTACGCCAGGTACCTGGAACAGGTGAAGATGGACACCGGCATGGGGGGGCTGCTCGGCATCCGCTCCACGCCCACGTTCTTCATCAACGGCGTGCGCATCGAGGGCGGCATGCAGCCCCCCTTCTTCGACGCGATCCTGGCCCACGAACTGAAGAAGGCGGGTCGATAGGCCGAAAACCGATCGAACGGGGGCGATGCCCCCCCGACGATGCAGACGGCCATCGAGACGTTCGATCTCACGAAGGACTACCGGGTCGGGTTCTGGCGGCCGCGTCCGTACCGCGCGCTCGACCGCCTGTCGCTCGCCGTGTCCCCGGGCGAGATCTTCGGGTTCCTCGGGCCCAACGGGGCGGGCAAGACCACGACCCTCAAGCTGCTGATGCAGCTCGTCCACCCGACGAGCGGCCACGCCACGATCCTCGGCCGGCCGGCCGGCGAGGTCGCCGTGAAGCGGCGCATCGGCTTCCTGCCCGAGAACCCGTACTTCTACGATCACCTCACGGCCGAGGAACTGCTCGTGTACTTCGCGGGGCTCTTCGGCGAGCGTGGCGCGGCCGCGCGGGCCCGCGCCGCGCGGCTGCTCGACCTCGTCGGGATCGGCGGCGAGCGCCGCCTGCAGCTGCGCAAGTACTCGAAGGGGATGGTGCAGCGCGTGGGACTCGCCCAGGCCCTGGTGAACGATCCCGAGGTCGTCTTCCTCGACGAGCCGATGTCGGGCCTCGACCCGCTCGGGCGGCGCGAGGTGCGCACGCTCGTGCTGTCGCTGCGAGACGAGGGCCGCACGGTGTTCTTCAGCTCCCACATCCTCGCCGACGCCGAGGCGTTGTGCAGCCGCGTGGCCGTGCTCGCGAAGGGGCGCCTCGTGGCGAGCGGCCGCCTCGACGAGATGCTGGCCTTCCGCGTGCAGGGCCGCGAGGTGGTGGCGGAGGGGGTCTCCGACCAGGCACTCGCGCGGCTCCGCCCGCGCGCGCGACGCGCGCAGCCGCTCGGCCCGGGGCGCTACGCGTTCGAGTTCGACGAGGCGCTCGCGCCCGAGGCGATCGTGGGCGAGGTGGTGGCGGCCGGCGCGCGGCTCGTCTCGCTCAACCCCGTGCGCGAGTCGCTCGAGGACTTCTTCGTCAAGCAGGTCGCAGGGGCCGAGGGCGCCCCCCGCGCGGTGTGACGTGCGGGAGCAGGGGAGGCTGCGTGTCGTGTGGCGTGTCGCCGTCAGCGTGTTCCGCGAGTCGGTGCGCGACAAGGTCCTCTACAATCTCGTCTTCTTCGCCATCCTGCTGATTGCCGCCTCGGCGCTGATCGGGCAGCTGTCGGCCGGGCAGGAGGTGAAGATCATCAAGGACCTCGGCCTGGCCGCGATGTCGGTGTTCGGGCTGTTCATCGCGGTGTTCATCGGCATCGGCCTGGTGTTCAAGGAGGTGGAGCGGCGCAGCATCTACAGCCTGCTCGCCAAGCCGATCACGCGCACGCAGTTCATCCTCGGCAAGTACGCCGGGCTCGTGCTCACCCTGGCGGTGAACCTCGGCATCATGGTGGCCGCCTTCTACGCGGTGCTCGCGTGGCTCGACGCGACCACGCCCGCGGTGCTGAAGCGGGCCTGGGAGGCCCCGGCGCTCGACCCGGCCATGCTGACGGCCGTTGCGCTGGCGTTCGTGCAGCTGATGGTCATCACGGCCGTCGCGCTGCTGTTCTCGACCTTCTCGAGCCCGTTGCTCTCGGCCGCGCTCACCTTCGGCGTCTTCCTCGCTGGCCACTTCAGCGCCGACCTGCGCAACGTCGAGCAGGTGGTCCAGTCGCCGGCCATCACGGGGGTGACGCGCGCCCTCTACTACCTGCTGCCGAACCTCGCGGCGTTCGACGTGAAGGCACGGGTGGTGCACGGCGACCCCGTGCCGTGGACCGAGGTCGGCCTGGCCGTGGGGTACGGCGTCCTCTACATCGGCGCGCTGCTGACGGCCGCCGTGTGGATCTTCTCGCGGCGCGACTTCAAGTGATGCCACCGCCCGACACCCGTCAGGCCGCGAACCCGCCGGCGGCGCTCCTCGCCGCCCTGGTCGTTGCGTTGCTGGCGGGGAGCGTGGGGCTGCAGGTGGTCCGGGACCGGACACGCCCGCCCGAGACCGCGCGCGACGCGGTGCTCTACGTGCCCTCGGGCGCCGTCCTGCAGCGGCTCGCGTTGTCCTACGACGCGGTGCTCGCCGACCTCTACTGGATCCGCGCGCTGTTGCACTTCGGCGGGACGCGGCTCGCCGAAGGCCGGCCGAAGAAGTACGAGGTGCTGTACCCGCTGCTGTCGATTGCCACGACGCTCGATCCGCACTTCAACATCGCCTACCGCTTCGGCGCGTTCTTCCTGTCGGAGCCACCCCCGGGCGGGCCGGGCCGGCCCGACCAGGCGATCGCGCTCCTCGAACGCGGGCTCGCGGCGCGGCCCGGCAAGTGGCAGTACATGCAGGACATCGGCTTCGTGCACTACTGGTGGCGCCGCGACTACGCGGAGGCGGCCCGCTGGTTCAAACGGGCGGCCGATCAGCCGGGCGCCCCGTGGTGGCTGCGGTCGCTCGCCGCCAACACCCTCGCGGAAGGCGGCGACCGCCGCGCCTCTCGTGCGCTCTGGACCGCCCTCGCCGAGAGCTCCGACAACGACTGGCTGCGCCGGGAGGCGGCCCGCCGCCTGAAGCAGCTCGACACACTGGACGCGATCGACCAGGTGCAGGCCATCGTGCAGCGACACATCGCACGGGGTGGGGACGTCCCGTACACGTGGGAGGCCCTGGTGCGCGCCGGGCTGCTGCGTGGTGTACCAACCGACGCCACCGGAACGCCGCTCGAACTCGGGCCGTACACAGGCCGCATCACGCTGCCCGAGACCTCGCCGCTCTGGCCGCTCCCCTCCGAACCGCCGCCGTCGCAGGCCGCGCCGCTGCCGGGTGCGGAGGGGCAGTGATGCCCCCCGTCCTCGCCATCCCGCTGCTCACGATTGCCGGGCTCGCCATCGGCAGCTTCCTCAATGTGTGCATCTACCGGTTGCCGCGAGGCGAGTCGCTCGCCTGGCCCGGCAGCCACTGCCCCCACTGCCAGCAGCCGATCGCCTGGTTCCACAACGTGCCCGTCCTGGGCTACCTCGTCCTCGGCGGCCGCTGCGCGCGGTGCCGCGCCCGCATCTCCCTCGTGTACCCCCTCGTCGAGGCCGGCACCGCCGCGCTGTTCGTCCTTCACTACCTCGAGCTGGGCTGGACACCGCTGCTTGCGGTGCGCCTGGTGTTCGCGGCCGCCATGGTCGTGCTCTTCTTCATCGACCTCGAGCACCAGATCCTGCCCAATGTGATCACCGTATCCGGCCTGCTCCTCGGCCTGGCTGCCAGCCTCGTCCTCGAGCCGGGCTGGCAGTCGGCACTGCTCGGGGCCATCGCGGGGGGCGGCGTGCTCTGGCTCATCGCCGAGGTCTACCTGCGCGCGCGCGGCATCGAGGGCATGGGCATGGGCGACGTGAAGATGCTCGCGATGATCGGCGCATTCCTTGGCCTGCCGCTCGTCATTCTCACGCTCGTAGGTGCCTCGCTCGGCGGCGCGCTCGCGGGCCTGGCCGTGATGGCCACCCGGCGCGGCGGCCTCCAGTACGCCTTGCCGTTCGGCACGTTCCTCGCCGTGGCCGCGTTGGCCGCCGGCCTCTGGGGCGAGCCGCTCGTGCAGTGGTATCTCGCGTCGCTGCGCTGAGGACCGACCAAATGGGATCCACCTCGGCGTACGCGCTGCTGTTGCTCACCGCCGCGGTGGCCGCGCTCGTCGGCGTGATCGTCTTCGCCGTCCTGCGTTTCGTCGCGGCTGCGCGCGAGGCGCGCCGCCGGGCGGCCGGGCCCTCGACCGAGCCGATGCTGCTCGCTGCCGCCATGCAGGAGGCCGTCGGCCGGCTGCGCGAGCAGGAGCGCGCGCTCGAGGCGCGCGCGCACGCCTCCGAGCGCCTCAGTGACCAGGTCGTGGCGGGCATTCAATCGGGGCTCGTGCTGGTGGGGCACGAGGGGACGGTCCAGCTCTCGAACCCGGCGGCGCAGCGGCTGCTGGGGCTGCACGCGGGCATCACCGCCGGCCGGCCCGTCGCCGAGGTTCTCGCCGGGGCCCCCGCGCTCGGCGACATCGTGCGCGAGGTCCGCGAGTCGGGCCGCGCGGTCGAGCGGCGCGCCATCACGGTCCCGGCCGCGGCCCCGGCGAGCGGCGTGCGCCACTTCGGCGTGACGGCCTCGCCGACTGACGGCGCCGGCGTCATCTGCCTCTTCACGGACCTCACCGACGTCGTCGCGCGCGAGGAGCGCGTGCGCCTCAAGGAGAGCCTGGCGCGGCTCGGCGAGCTGACCGCCGGCCTCGCCCATGAGTTCCGCAACGGCCTGGCGACGATCCACGGCTACGCGCGCCTGCTCGACCCCGCCACCGTGCCGCCCGGCACCGCCGCGTGCATCGAGGGGATCCGCGACGAGACGGCCGCGCTCGGCCAGGTGGTCACGAACTTCCTCGAGTTCGCGCGTCCCGAGCGCCTCGCGCTCGTGCCGGTGGATGTCGGCGCCGTGATCGGCCACGTGGCGGAGGAGTGGCGCCCGCGGATCGAGGCGGCGGGGGGACGGCTCGAGGTCTCTGGACGATTCGCCCAGATCGAGGGCGACGAGGTGCTCCTGCGGCGCGTGTTCGACAATCTGTGCCGCAACGGGGTGGAGGCGTGCGAGGCCGCCGGCCGCCCGCCGGTGGTCGCCGTGTCGGGACACCTCGCGCCCGGAGAACTCGTGGTCACGGTGGAGGACGCCGGGCCGGGGATCGACGCGGCCGTGATGGATCGCGTCTTCCAGCCGTTCGTCAGCACGCGCAGCCGCGGGACGGGGCTCGGCCTCGCCGTCGTGCAGAAGATCGTGGTGATGCACAACGGGCGTGTGCGTGCGGCCAACGGCTCCTCCGGCGGCGCGCACCTCGAGGTTGGGCTGCCGCTGCCGGCCGGCCCACCGACAGTTCCGTCAGGCGACTGACAGGCGTGTAAGTGGGCCGGACCGGCCCCGGGCGTCGCCTCACGCCGGGAGGTGGCGACAACCCCAGTCGAATCTGTCGCTTAGACGTCGCCGTCCGGACGGCTGGCAACGGCAGGGATGTTGAACCTCCCGTCGCCATGACGCGGCGACTGCCCCCGCCTCCCGCAGGTTACTCCCTCACCGAACTGCTCGTCGTGATCTCGATCTTCATGATCGTGGCGGGCATCAGCATCCCGCTCGCCATGACCCTCACCGAGCAGATGCGGCTCAACGCCGCCGTCCGCCAGGTGGAACGCGACATCCAGACGGCGCGGTTGAAGGCGGTGCAGTTGAACCGGCCGCTGCGCGTCCGCATCAACTGCCCCGCGGCAGGGCGATACCGGACCGTCGAGGTCATGGGGAGCGCGATCGACAACGCGGGTGACCGCTGCGACGAGGCACGCTACCCCTACCCCTCACCCGACGACGGGGACTTCACGACGCCGTCGGCCGACGGCCCCGTGATGTACCTGGCCGACGGGACGGCGTTCACGGCGATGGGTTCGCTCGTGCTCCAGTTCACGCCCGACGGCCGGACACTCCAGGTGGTGGGCGGCACGGCGCAAATGATCGGCCCCAGCGGCGTGGACGTGGAGCTCGTGCGCGGCACGTCCAGCACGCATTCCAGGACGGTGAACATCAATGGGTTCGGTCGCATCACCATCCGCTAACCGCGAGGCCGGCTTCAGCATCGTCGAGGTGGTGGTCGCGATGCTGCTGCTGATGACCGTGGCCCTCGGCGTGGCGCAGCTGTTCGCCGTGGGCACACAGGCGAACTGGCGCGCGAAGAACCAGACGTCCACGGCCATTCTCGCCGCGCAGAAGATGGAACAGCTCAAGGCGCTCACCTGGAGCTTCGACACCGAGGGGCTGCCCGTGTCGGACGTCACGACGCGGCTCGACCTGCCGATGCCGACGGGCGGCGGTACGGGGCTGAACCCCTCGCCGGGCAACAGCCTCACCGCCGACACGGGCGGCTACGTGGACTACCTCGACGTGCACGGCGCGTACATCGGCACCGATCCCACGCCGGCCGCGGCCTACTGCCGGCGCTGGTCGGTGCAGCCGCTGCCGCTCAACCCGAACAACACGCTCATCTTCCAGGTGCGGGTGATCCCGATGGGTCAGCTCGCCGACGCGGATGCCGGCGGCGACCGCGCCAGGGAAGAGGCCCTCATCTTCTCGGTGAAGACACGGAAGGCGCCATGACGATGCGTCGCGAAGCGAACAGATCCGAAGCGCGCCTGGGGCGGTGGGGCCGTACTGCCGGCCGCCGGTGGCGAGCCGCGAACCGGGTCGGCGAGCGGGCCTGGAGAGGGCAGGCGGGGTTCACGATCACCGAGATGCTGGTCGTGGTCGCCATCATGCTCATCGTGACCGGCGCCATCTTCGCGCTCGTCGACCCGAGCCACGGGACCTTCCGCGCGCAGCCGGAGGTGGCCGACATGCAGCAGCGCATGCGGGTCGCCACCGACCAGCTCTCGAAGGACCTGATCATGGCCGGGGCCGGCACGTACTCGGGCGCGATCACCGGGGCCCTGTCGAACTTCTTCGCGCCGATCATGCCGTTCCGCATGGGGACGCGGTATCCGAACGAACCGCTGGATCGCCATCACCCGGACCGCATCACCATTTCGTACGTGCCCAACACGGCGGCACAGACGCGGGTCCGCGACCCGATGCCGCAGCCCTCGTCGGAGATCAAGGTGCACGCCCAGCCGGGGTGCCCGGTGGGTGACGAGCTGTGCGGCTTCCGCGACGGTATGCGGGTGCTCATCTACGACGACACGGGGGCCTTCGACTTCTTCACGGTCACCGAAGTACAGACCGCCAGCCTGCACCTGCAGCACCGGCCGCCCACCAATCCGGACGACTTCTCGAAGCGGTACTCGCCCGCCGAGAACGCCCGCATCGCGCAGGTGGAGACGCACACCTACTTCATCGACCGGCCCGGCGATGATCCGACGTGCCTGCAGGGGTGTCAGCTGATGCACTACTGGGGCGACAACCGCGAGCCGGAGCCGCTCGTGGACAACGCGGTGGACCTGCAGTTCCAGTACTTCGGGGATCCGAACCCGCCGCTCGCGCCCCGCCCCCCGGTCGGCAGCGTGAACTGCATCTTCGACGCGGGGGGCAACTCCACGATGCCGACGCTGCCGTCGGACGGCTCGTCGCTCGTCGAGTTGCCCGAGGCGCTGATCAAGGCTGGGCCGCTCTGCGGGATGCCCCCGAACCAGTTCGACGCGGACCTCTATCGCATCCGCAAGGTGCGCGTGCTCGTCCGCATCCAGACGCCGCTCGGAGACCTGCGCGGCGGGGATCCCTTCCTGTTCCACAGCCCCGGCAGCTCGAGCGGCGGGCGGCGGTTCGTGCCCGACTACGAGCTGACCTTCGAGGTGGCGCCGCGGAACATGAACCTCACGCGATGACTTCCCGGCACGAGGACTGCGTCATGTCACTGCCATCCACCGCCGGCCCGGAACGGACCGGCGAGCCATCGAGCCCCGGACCAGGACGGCCGGTGCGCACGCGGATCCGCGACGAGCGCGGGCTCGCGCTGATCATCGCGCTCATGGCCACGGTGCTGCTCACCGGCCTCGGCATGGCCCTGGTGCTGCTGACCAACACCGAGACGATGATCACCTCGAACTACCGTGACGCGCAGGAGACCCTGTACGCCGCCGACGCGGGCGTCGAGACGGCGATGCAGGACCTGCTCCTCGAGGCCGACTGGAACCGCGTGCTGTCGGGCACGGAGCGGTCGGGGTTCTTCGACGAGGCGGCGACGACCACGCTCCCCGACGGGACGCGGCTCGACCTCGACGCCGCGCGCGCGCACCTCCAGCGGCAGACCGACGACCTCGACCTCTGGGGCGCCAACGACCCGCAGTGGCAGTGGTACGCCCGCGGCCGGGGCGCCAACCTGCTGCCCGGCGGCGATCTCACGAGCGACGTGTACGTGATGGTCTACGTGGCCGACGACCCGTCGGAGACCGACGGCGACCCCTCGCGCGACGCCAACGGCGTGCTCTCGCTGCGCGTGGAGGCCTACGGCCGTGCGGGCAGCCGGAAGGTGCTCGAGGTGACCGTGGCCCGAACCGACACCACGGAAATGGAGCGCGGCTTCGTCGCGCAGCGGGGGCAGGAAGAGCTGAACCAGCGCGCGCGCAAGGCGGCCGTGCAGAACCCCGGCCGCGCGCTGACGGAAATGAAGATGAGCCTGGCGAGCGGCGGGCTGTGACGCGCCCGACGACCGCACCGTGTCCTGGGAGCCGATCGTGACGTTCACCCATCCTCCGACGCGTCGTTGCCCAAGCCGGGCGTTGGCGTTGCTGGCGCTCGCGGCCTGGTGCGCGGTGCCTGCACCGGCCCGCGCGCAACTCGATCCGCTGCTCTTCGCCAAGCGGATCCCGCCCAACGTGATCGTGGTCGTGGACACCTCGCTCGGCATGCTCGAGGACGGCGAGGGGAACTACTACGATCCGCGCACCTACACGGCGGCAGGCGATCCCGTGGCCGCCTACCTCGGTGTGGATACCGCGAGCACGTACCGGCGAATCTACAAGGGGTTCGACGTCGCGCACATCGCGGGGTCGAAGTTCGAGGCCCAGACGATCGAGGCCGTGCCGAGCACCTCCGCGGGGTACCCGCGGTTCTGGGCGAGCACGCGCATCGAGGTCGCCCGGGAGGGGCTGCTGGCAGCCGTCGTCGAGAACGGCGGCTCGGTGATCGAGGAAGCCGGCGGCCGTGTGCCGCGCTGGGGGCTCATCCGGCTGCGGCAGAGCAGCCCGGCCTGGCCCGCCGCGTGCGACAAGCCGGTGGACATCCTGGCGGATGCCGCGCTCGCGGCCCTCGGCGACGCGACGGCGTGCCCGGGCGCGACGACGACGTTCGGCATCTGGACGCCGACGGTCACCGGGGCCAACTACGCCAACACCGGCACGGCGCCCGCCGGCACGATCATCGCCGACCCCGCCGACGCCACGCAGCGACGCAGCCAGTACGTGGCGACGCGCCTCGCGACGCCGACGCCGACCAACGCCTATCTCATTCCGGCGGGCCGAGACCAGCTGGACTTCGACGACCGGCCGATCCGCCTCGCGCTGCTCGACGCGCTCAACCGCGCGCAGGCTGCGGTGCTGGCCGACACCACGTGCCAGGCGTGCCGCAACACGGTGGTCGTGCTGCTCACCTCGGGCGGGAACAGCGGCGATGCGGCCTACGAGGCGCTCGGCACGGCCACGGACACGGCGAAGGCGTTTGCGTCGCTGGCCATCGCGGGCGCCGCGCGCCGCCTGCCGATCTACGTGGTCGGCATCAGGCCGGCGTCGAGCGACCTGACGGAACTGCAGACGATCGCGGCCGAGAGCGGCGGGCGCTACTTCGACGCGATGTCGGCGGCCGACGTCACCCGCGCGGTGAACCTCGCCGTGCAGGCGGCCTACGGCACCACCCCGGAGTTCAACCGCAGCCGAGCCACCGAGCACGTCCCGGTGAGTCCGATCGTCGGCACGGTGAACTTGAAGGGCGCGCGCGACGCGGAGGGCGCGTTGCTGCCGCTCACCGACCTCACCTCGGCCGCCGGCGCCCCGATCCCGCAGCGCAGCAACATGATCATCACCGCTGGCTTCAGCCTCGGTGGGCCCGACGCCGGGTACGACGGCGGGCCGGGCTTCGAGGGGCGGATCCGCGCCTTCCGCACGTTCAAGCCGGTGGCCGACAGCGCGCGGGTCACCGGATACAAGTTCGTGAAGGACGGCACGCGGCTCTGGCCTGCGCTCGACGGCCGGCCCGAGACCGCCGGCATGGCCCGCACGCCGGCCGACCCGGACGCGCGGAACATCTACACGTACGTGCCCGGCACGGGCGCGGTGGCCTTCACGCTGGACCAGGCGGAGCTGTTGCGGCCGCACCTCGGCGGAGCCGACCCGGCCCAGCTCATCACCTTCGTCCGCAAGCTCCCGCTCGGCGCGGTCATCGGCTCCACGCCGGCGCTGATGGACCCGCCCTCGCTCGACCCGCCGCCCGACACCGACTACGGCTGGGTGGACTCTGACGGTTCGTACGCACACAGACTGAAGAACCGGCGGGCCATCCTGTGGTTCGGCGCCAACGACGGGATGATCCACGGCGTCGACGCGCGGACGGGCTACGAGGTGTGGGCGTTCATCCCCTTCAACCTGCTGCCGAAGCTCAAGACCCTGCGCGACGGCCAGCCGGTGCACCAGTTCGAGTACTTCGTGGACAGCTCGCCGAAGATCGCGGAGGTGAAGCTCGACGGGACGTGGACCACGGTGCTGATCATCGGTCAGGGCGCCGGCGGCACCCACTACCAGGCGTTCGACGTGACCCTGGCCGGCATGGGCGGACCCGCGCCCGACAGCGACGACCACGAGGCGGTGCTCGGCACCTTCCGCGACGACAGCCGAGTGAAGTTCCTGTGGGCATTCCCCAACTACGCCAGCTTCGACACGAACCTCACCTCGAGCGGCACGTCGCTGCCGCTCGCTGTGTCGGATGCGACGCCGGGTGGACGCGTCCGGCTCTACGGCGACGTAAGACTGGGCGCCTCGGCGGTGGCCAAGTCGGTCGGCTTCACGTGGTCGGACCCTGCCGTGGGCCCGCTCGATGCCGACCGAACGAAGAACGTGATGATCGTCGGCTCGGGCTACTTCCCCGACCTCGAAGGCACGCTGCCGCATCGGGCGGGCGACTCGCCCCCGGTCCGTGCCGGCCGCAGCTTCTACCTCGTCGATCTGGAGACCGGCCGGGTGGTGGGCAATCCCGACGAGTGCGCCGGAACCGGGTGCCTCGACGTGAACGACCTCTCGAGTCCTTCGTGGAAGAACGCGTTGCAGGCCGACCCCACCGCCGCCGGCGCGCCGGGGACCCCCACGGTGACGAGGGCCTACCTCGGTGACCTCGACGGGCGCTACTGGCGTTTCACGTTCGACGACACCGGCAAGATCACCTCCTCGGCGCTCACCTCGCTGGGACAGCCGATCTACAACTCCTCGGCGCTCCTGATGGTGGGCACGGCGGAGCAGTACATCTTCTTCTCGACGGGCAGCGACCTGCTGCCGCGGGTGGCGGGCGTCGGCGGCGACGATTCGAAGGGCTACAGACTGGTGTTCCTCCGCGATGAGAACCCGACGGCCACGGTCACCTTCACCAAGACCCTGGCCTGGCCCGGCGGGAGCGGGAAGAGCACGACCTACACCATGGAGCGCCCCTCGTCGGCCCCGTCGGTCGCCGGCGACATCGTGTTCTTCACCACGACGCTCGAGAACACCGCCACGCCGTGTGCGGACAACGCGGTGCAGGCGCAGCTCTACGCCTTCGGGTACAAGGGCGGACCGGCCTACGACACCGACGGCAGCGGGACGATGGACGCCAAGAAGGACACACCCGAGATCACGAAGGTGAGCGGGCGCGCCACGGCGCCCTTCATCGTCGACCAGCACCTCTACTTCGGCACCTCCGGCCCGGCCGGCCCGAACCTCGAGGTGTTCGGCAACCCCGAGGACTTCAACAACGGTGTCGGGCAGGTTGGGGTGCGCATCCTGTCCTGGCGGGAGCTGCGGTGATGACCAGGCCCACCTGCCCGATGTGCGGCATGCGCCACGACGGGCGGCGCCCGGAGTGTCCGCGGTGCGGCGAGGCGCTCGCCTCCGCCGCCCCGGGCGCGCCCCGCCCGGACGCTGGCCGGTCACCCGGCCGGATCGCCTGGCTGGCCGCGATGGGCGTGGCGGCTGGCCTCGTGCTCGCGCTCGTTGCCGTACCTACGCTGCGCGGCACTCGCGGGGAGGTTGTGCCACCGGTGAGCGAAACCCTCGGCCCCCTGGCGCCCGGGCCGGCCGCGCCCGGTGAGGCGCCCTCCGACGGAGACGGGGCAGCCACGCAAGCGTTGGCCACCGAGCGGGCCTTCATGACGGAGATCGCCAGAGGACAGCTGGCGTTCGATGCCGGGCGCTTCGAGGAGGCCCTCGCGGAGTTCCGCGCGGCTGTCGCGCGCAATCCCGAGGACGCCCTCGCGGCGAACCACGTCGGCCAGACGCTCATGCGGCTCGGCCGTGCGGAGGAGGCGGTGGCGCCACTGGCGCAGGCGGTGGCGCTCGCCCCGTCCCGCTGGGACTTCCACTTCAACCTCGCGCGCGCCCAGGCGAGCCTGTCGCGTTGGGACGAGGCGGTGGCGGGCTACCGCCGGGCGCTCGCGGAGCGCCCCGACCACTATCCCACTGTCTTCAACCTCGCGCAGGCCCTCGAGAAGACCGGCGATCGCGACGGCGCCCTCGCGCAATACCGGGCCGGCACGGAACTGGCCCCCCTCGAGCCGAGCTTCCGGCTCGGGGTGGCCACGCTGAGCGAGCAGGCGGGCGACCTCGCGCAGGCGCGTGCCGCATACCGCGAGTACCTCGAGTTGATGCCGGAGGGCGGCGAATCGCAGCGGGTGCGGGACCGCCTCGATCGGCTCGAGCGCCAGGTTGCAGCCGGCGCGGGTGCGGCGGTTCCGGGAGCCGTGCCGAACTGACCAGGGCAGCTGCCGGCTACCAGCCAACGGCCGCCCCGCATCATCCCCGGGGCACTGCCGGCAGCCGCCCGATCCCCTCCCGGCGCAGGCGGCTCAC